>Ga0157378_10003127_pt1 | contig 14711 bp, 12 predicted proteins | sample M65metaG_FD_115309 | JGI IMG/M metagenome (GOLD analysis project Ga0157378, IMG submission 115309) | Miscanthus rhizosphere microbial communities from Kellogg Biological Station, Michigan, USA - M6-5 metaG | ecosystem: Host-associated > Plants > Roots > Rhizosphere > Soil | place: USA: Michigan...
CGATAGAGATCGCGATAGTTGCGCTGGAACCGCTGGTAGCGGCTGTAGGCGCCGGCCGCGCCGAGCAGCAGCGGTATCGCCAGAATCGCAACCGCCCACCATCTCTTGTCGACCGCGAAAACGAAGAGCGTGAGGGTGACGGGAACGAAGTAGAGCCGCGGGATGAAGGTCAGATGCGGGACGGCCATCAGATCGCGCGCAAGCTCGTGGCCCTGATAGACGGTGAACATCGAGAGATAGATACCGATGGCGCAACCGACATAGATGACGAAGGCCGCACGGGCGGGCCAACCGCGCATGGCCGCGAGCGAGAAGGCGAAGATCGCGTAGCCGATGATGCTTGGCCAAACCCACAGCGTTTCCCGCCAATAGCTCTCGAGGAGGCCGGTGGTGGTGGGAACGATCATCTCCAGCTTGAATTGATGCGTGTCCGCCGCCGAGCCGAGGGGGACCACCAGACTTCGCAACACGAAGTAAACGATGCCGATGGCGAGTGCCGGAATGGCCACTCGCACCGCATCGCGGACCTTCAGCCGGCCGATGGCGACGAGAAGAAGCAGCAGCGGCAACGTCATGGCCGCGCTTTCTTTGCAGAAGAAGGCGATGCCGAAGACGAAACCGGCTTCCATGAACCAGCCGCGGGTGATGAGCACCAGACCGCATGCGGCCAGCAGGAGCACCGAGGCATCGAAGATATTGGGGAACCAGCCGCCGACGATGATCGCGCCGGCGGAGAAGAGCGTGGCGAAGACGAGGAAGAAATCGCGGCGGGTTTCGGATCCTGCCCAGTTCTTGAGCGCTTGTATCAACAGCGCCACCGCGACGAGAATCATCAACATGTTGACGATCCGCAGAAGTGGCCAGGCAACGTCGAATGGAAGAACGTGAATCGTCAGCGCGGTGAAGATCGTCGGAATCGGCCGCCAGAACGGCAGCGGCGTCCTCAGAATCATCGACACGATCTGGCCGGCGCTCTGACGCGCATCGCCGAAGATCACCAGCGCGGTGGTCTCATCCCAGACGTCGGCGATGAACAGCCGCGACATCGCCACGATCCATAGGAAGACAACGGCATAGGTGCCCCAACGCCATGTCCCCTCCGTGCCTCCGTGGTGATCAGCCTTTCCCATCCAACTCCCGCACCGCCACATCGAGCATCGCCCCAACCCGCGCAGCATCTGGACTCTCGCAATAGATCCGAATCATCGGCTCCGTTCCCGACCTGCGGAAAAGGATCCACGACCCATCATCGAAGTTCAGCTTCACGCCGTCCTTCTCTTCACGATTGGCGAATCCCGGCCCGAACGCCGCATCGAGCTCGCCGGCAAGAACGCGATCGATCAGCCGCGCGCAGATATCCATCGGCCGGTTGAGATCGCGCCGGTCGTAGTGCAGCGCGCCGAACTCGGCTTCCATCGCCTCGACGATCTTCGACAGCGCTTTCCCGTAATGCGCCACCGCCTCAGCGACGAGCAATCCGGACAGAATGCCGTCGCGCTCCGGCAGAAAATGTCCGAAGCCGATTCCGCCGCTCTCCTCGCCCCCGACCAGAATGTCGCGTGTGAGCATCAGATCGGCCACGTACTTGAAGCCGATGGCCGTCTCGTGGAATCCCGAGCCGAGCGAGCGCGCAACCTTCTCAACCAACCGCGACGTCGAGAAGGTCTTCACGATCTCGCCGGTCATTTTTTTCTCGCGGACGAGGTAGAGCGCCAGCAACGCGATGATCTTCTGCGGCGAGACGAAACGCCCCCTCTCGTCGACGATGCCGAGACGGTCGGCGTCACCGTCGTTGCAAATGGCCAGGTCGTACTCGCCCCGCATCGCCGCCATCGCCGCGCCGAGGTTGTCGGGGATCGGCTCCGGGTTCACGCCGCCGAAGGAGGGATTGATCTCACCGCGGATCGTGGCCACGTCGACGCCGAGGATGCGCGAAGGGAGACCGGAGGAAACGCCGTGGATGGGATCGTGGAGGATGCGGACCGTCGCGGTCTTCTTCACATCGATCTGCTCTCGCAGCGCCGCGATGTAGTCCTCGAGCAGGTCCGATTCCTCGATCGACCCGCCTTCCCGCGGCGACGATGATCCGAGTGCGGCGGCGATGTCGGTGTACATCTCCGGCAGCGCCGAGCCGCCGTACCACGCCTTGAATTTCAGCCCGTTGTACTTCGCCGGATTGTGGCTGGCGGTGACGACCACCCCGCCGAGGAGCTCGCGGCGCCAGGCGGTGAAGGAGATCGTTTGCGACGGAGTGGGCGCGTTCGACAGCACCACGCGGAATCCGGCGGTCTTCAACGTCTCCGCGACAAGCACCGCGAATTCGCGCGATAGAAACCGGCGATCGAATCCGACGACGAGCGCGTTCCGATCGATCTCCGACGGCGGCTGCAATCCCCGTGCGGCGACGGCGATCGCTTCGCTCACGCGGCGCACGTTATCGAACGTGAACCCGTCCGCGATGACGGCGCGCCATCCGTCGGTGCCGAACGTGATTGGCTGCGACATGCGGCGCATTCTGCCATGCGCGCATCGCGCGATGGAGCGCTGGCGTCCTCGCCGGCTGGCCAGGCGCGCGTCCCGCCGCCTTTCCGGCAAGCTCCCAACATTTTGCCAAGCACCACGGCAGCGAAGACGCGCGCCGCGCCAGCCGGCGCGACGCCAGCGCTCCGACCGAATCCGTTACGATCTCCCACCATGGACCCCACTACCCGCGCCCTCCTCCGCCACTTCCTGGCCGCCCTCGCCTATCGCACGCAGAAGGCGCTTCGCGATGCGCCCGCCTCGTTCGCCGGTTTCCAGGCCGGCGAGGGCGTTCGCACGCCGCAGGATCTGCTGCGTCACATGACCAGCGTCCTCGGATATTCACGCACCTTCATCATCGGCGGTTCCTACACCGCTGACCCGTTGCCGGACATGGAGAGCGAGATCGCCCGCTTCCACGAAATGCTCGAAGACCTCGGCACGCGCCTGCGCAACGGCGCGGACTTCATCGGCGTCACGCCGGAGTCGATCCTGCAAGGCCCGTTCTCCGATGCCATGACACACGCCGGCCAGCTGGCGTTGCTGCGCCGCCTCTCCGGATCGCCCGTCCCGCCGGAGAACTTCGTGAAGGCGAACATCGCCCCGGAAAACCTCGGTCCCAATCAAGCGCCACCTGTGAGCTTTGGCCAGCGCGACGGCAAGTGGGATCCGCGCGGCGGCGTGGCGGGAAAGGACTGACTGTTGTCATCCAGAGGCCGGCGGAGCGCGGCCGAAGGATCTCAAGTTAGGCATTGCTGCGTTGAATCCCTCTCGACGTCATGCGGTTTCAGCGCAGAAACCGTAGTTTGAGATCCCTCGCTCGACGCTGGGGACGACAAGGGGCTCAGTGCTGCTTGAAGATCCCGCCCGAGAGCACCGGCGCGGTAGTCGTGCTCGGAGCCTTCACGATCTTCACCCCATCGGCATCGCCGACGATGGTCGTTCCATGCGCGGATGCGGGAACCTGCGGCGTCGCCACCGGCGCGATCGTGGTGGTGGTCGCAGGCGGTGCTGTATTTGTCTTCGCCACCAGCAGCTGCTCGCGCGCCGCGGGAGCGACGAGCATCGGATCGGGAGCGCTTTGATCGGCCACCGGGCCTTCCGTGACTACGTCATTCTTCCGCGCGACGCCATCATTCGCGGCAGAAACCTGCGATCCGAAGAGCCGCCCGTATTCGCCGGCCGCCGCGTGCCTGTGTTCGTTGTAGATGGAGATCGAGGCGAAGACAACCGCGATCGCCAGCATCGAAATGGCGCAATTCCTGATCGTCAGAATGCGACGGCTCTGCCGCCGGTCCCGAATCGGCACGATGAGCAGCGGAGCGCGGGATGGAAGCATACCCATCGGTATCGCAAGCAACCTGCCAATGCTGCGCTGCGCGCGTTGTCGGTGGTCGGTTGTGGGTACTCAAAGGTGTGATAGCAATCTGAGCACTGAGCACTGAGCACTGAGCACTGAGCACTGAGCACTGAGCACTGAGCACCGAGCACCGACAACGCGCGAAGCGCAGTATTCTTACCCCATGTCCGGCGTGACCTTTACCGAAGTTGCCAAGCGCTACGGTGACGTCTCCATCATCGAGCATCTGAACCTCGACGTGAACGATCACGAGCTGATGGTGCTGGTCGGCCCCTCGGGATGCGGCAAGTCGACGGCGCTGCGGATGATCGCCGGGCTTGAGGATGTGAGCGCCGGGACGATCTCCATCGGCGGCCGCGTGGTCAACAACCTGGCGCCGAAGGACCGCGACATCGCCATGGTCTTTCAGAGCTACGCGCTCTATCCGCACATGACCGTGCGCGAGAATCTCGAATTCGGGCTGCGCATGCGCAAGGTTTCCGCCGACGAGCGCGCGCGGCGCGTGGCCTCGGCGGCGGAGATCCTGGGGATGTCGCACCTGCTCGATCGCAAGCCGAAGGATCTCTCCGGCGGGCAGCGCCAGCGTGTCGCCGTCGGACGCGCCATCGTCCGGCAGCCGGCGGTGTTTCTCTTCGACGAGCCTCTCTCGAATCTCGACGCCAAGCTGCGCGTGCAGACCCGCGCAGAGATCACCAAGCTCCAGGCCACACTCGGCACGACCTCGGTCTACGTCACGCACGATCAGGTCGAGGCCATGACCATGGGCCATCGCATCACGGTCATGCGCGACGGCAAAATCCAGCAGGTAGGCACACCGCGCGAAGTCTACGAATCGCCGGCCAACGCCTTCGTGGCCCAGTTCATCGGCACGCCGCCGATGAATCTGATCCCGGCAACAGTTTCCGGCGACAGTTTGCAGACGTCGTCGTTCACGTTGCCGCTGCCTGCAAAGTTCCGCGGACGCGTGACCGACAACCAGCGCGTACTCGCCGGCATCCGTCCCGAGCACCTGCATCACGCCGCAACAGGTCCCATCAACGCCAATGTCGATGTCGTCGAACCGATCGGGCACGAGACCATCGTCTACGCCAGCGCCGGCGACGCGCGCCTGGTGGCCATCTTCGAGCCAACGGTCACGCCACGCGCGGGCGAGACGATCGCCATGAATGTCGACACCGAGGCCATGCACCTGTTTGACGCGGAGACGAGCGCGAGTCTCCTATGAAGAAGTTCTGCCTCGTCCTGGTAAAGCCTTCCCACTACGACGATGACGGCTACGTCATCCAGTGGTTCCGCTCCGCCATCCCTTCGAATTCGCTGGCCGCGCTCTACGGTCTGGCGCGCGATTGCGCCGCGCGCAAAGTGCTCGGCGACGACGTGGAGCTGGACATCCACACGTTCGACGAGACCAACACCCGAATCCGCGCGGAAAAATTGGCAGCGATGATCGAGCGCGCCGGCGGCGGCGTAGTGATGCTGGTCGGCGTGCAGTCGAATCAGTTTCCGCGCGCGCTCGACATCGCCAGGCCTCTTCGCGACCGCGGCATCTCCGTAATCCTCGGCGGCTTCCACGTCTCCGGCACCATCAGCATGCTCAACGGCGTCGACGACGGCATGACCCGCGCGCGGGAGATGGGCGTCACCCTCTTCGCCGGCGAAGCGGAGGGACGGTTGGACGAAGTGCTGCGCGACGCGGCGGCAGGGACGCTCAAGCCGCTGTACAACTACATGGCCGACCTGCCGTCGATCGAAGGGGCGCCGGTTCCGCTGATCACCGCGCTGCGCGCCTGGCGCACCGCCGGCGGCGTCACGAGCTTCGACGCTGGTCGCGGATGCCCCTTCCAGTGCTCGTTCTGCACCATCATCAACGTGCAGGGCCGCAAGTCGCGGCGCCGTTCGGCCGACGACGTCGAAGAGATCGTGCGCGTCAACGTCGCCCAGGGTCTGCACAGCTTTTTCATCACCGACGACAACTTCGCCCGCAATCAGCATTGGGAAGCGATCCTCGACCGCCTGATCAAGCTGCGCGAAGAAGAAGGCATCGCCATCCACTTCATCATCCAGGTGGACACGCTCTGCCACCGCATCCCCAACTTCATCGAGAAATGCCGCCGCGCCGGCGTGCGTCGCGTCTTCATCGGGCTGGAGAACATCAACCCCGACAGTCTGGTCGGCGCGAAGAAGCGGCAGAACAAGATCACCGAGTACCGCAAGATGCTGCTGGCCTGGAAGGCCGCCCGCGTCATCACCTACGCCGGCTACATCCTCGGCTTTCCCAACGACACTCCCGAGTCGATCGCCCGTGACATCGAGATCATCAAGAAAGAGCTCCCCATCGACGTGCTGGAGTTCTTCTTCCTCACTCCCCTGCCCGGCTCCGAGGATCACCAGGTCCTGACGCGCAAAGGCATCGCCGTCGATCCCGATCTCAACAAGTACGACCTGAACCACGTGACCACGGCGCATCCGAGGATGTCCGCGAACGAGTGGGAAAAGATCTACGAGTCCGCGTGGAATCTCTACTACACCAGGGAACACGTGGAGACGGTGTTGCGCCGCCTGGTAGCGACGCGCGGCCGCGCCACCAACGCCATCCTGCTGATGACGTGGTTCAAAGGCTCGATCCAGATCGAAGGCGTCCACCCGCTCGAGGCCGGCCTCCTGCGCTACAAGTTCCGCAACGACCGCCGCCCCGGCCTCCCGCGCGTTCCCGCATGGCGTTTCTATCCAATCTACATCGCCGAAACGATCGGGAAACTGCAACGCTGGCTATCGACGTACCTGCAACTGCGGCGAATCTACGTCCGCATTAAACGCGATCCGCGGCGGCTCGAATACACCGACCTCGCGTTAACGCCGGTGACCGACGACGAGCTCGATACGCTGGAGCTGTTCCATCACACGGAGGCGGCGGAGACGTTTGTCGCGCGCGAACGGCGACCGGAGAGAGAACGCGCAGCGGTTGGGTAATCGCGATTACTGCTCGAGCGTCAGCTCGCCGAATTGTGGCAGGAACCCGCTGCGGCATTTTCTCGGAGGTGCTCCCGCCCGAGCGCTAACGACCTCCGAATACCGCAGCATGCATAGTGTGTAGAGGCCAGGATCGAGAGCCGGAATCACCAGTTGAGACCCTGCCACTCGCGCATTCCACACGCCGAGATACCCTTCAGCCAGCGAGATCGCGCCATTGTGGAGAAGATACGGATGAAGGTCTCCGTCTGATTCCGGTACGCTCACTGTTCCGCCGTTTTGCTCGACGTGAAGAGTGAGAGTTCCACCCAGCACTCGGGTGTGGAACAGCCTCGACGAAAAGCCCGGTGGAAAGACCAGCACGTCCAACTCTTTCGCGCCAGGACTGATCGTCGTCCAAAGCTCACCAGAAGCATCCGTGACGTCAATCGGTGCCAAACCACCGGCTACATCAGTCGGTGACAAAGACACCTCGGCACCTGCAACCGGACCGAATTCCGAGAGCACGACGACGTGCACCTTTTGAACATCACTAAGAACCAGGCGAAGCGGCTCAACGGCCGGCTGATCACTTACCTCGACAGGGACCGCACGACTCTCTTTCAAAAACGCGGCTGCACTGACCTGGTATTTGTCAGGCGAGAGTCCGGCGATCGTGAACCATCCGTCCTTCTCCGTGTCGGTCGATTGACTCTCACCCGCGCGTGTAACGTAGACGATTGCGTTGTCTACAGGCGTGCCCGAAGAGTCGACCACCACCCCGGTCAAGACGTTCGCTGGCAGATCCACTATGAGTGCTCCGTCATCCTGAATCGGAACGTGGGTGACTAGACGCCTCACCATCGGAACGTCACTCTCTACTTTGACGGTCCATGTCTTCGATTCGTCAGTGGGAAGCTGGCCTTCGAATCGTCCGTCGTCACCAGAATGGAATTGAACGCCCGGAGAGCTGTCGCTTCTCAAGGTCACGCTCGCATTGAGAGGTTTGCCCCCCAGCGTCACCTTTCCGTGCACGTCCCTGATCGAAATGCTGATGGGAAGTGTCACGTCCGAGTCACCCACATCAACCTGCTCGGACCGCCAACGTCCACCGTTATAAGGTCCGACCTCGAGCCGATAGCGGTCGGGGAAAAGCCCATCGGCAACAAACTCGCCGCTTGACGATGCCGACGAGCTAGTGACCGTTTCCTCCTCACGAGCGTTCGGGCTCCTCAATAGATTTACGTGCCAGTGCTTCGTGGCAGGGTCCAGGGCTGGTGTAATCAGCACGCGAAGCTGCCTCGGTGGGCTAACCAGAAGAGTTTCGTGAAGCTCGCTCGTGGCCGTCCCACGTACTCCAACGCGTATCGACCGCGAACGAAACTTGCCGGCCACGGCGGTGATCGTGTACTCGCCTCCAGGGACAGCGTCGATATGAAAGATGCCCTTTGTCTCGACGATCGCAGGAAGTGTCAGCAGTTTTATGTTCGGCAGATTCGGTGCGCCGACTGCAGAGACAGTTGAAGGAGCGGCGAAAACACGTAGTTGTTTCGCCAGGGCCGCGGGAACGTTGGGCGCAACTTCGACGCGACCGACGATGGCGGCCCCTTCCTGCAACAATACCGTCCCAAGATCGAGATCCTTTCCCGGCTCGACATGCCGGTTCCAGAAGAATCGAGTGACGTATCCCTTCGCCTTGACTCGCAGATCAAGCGCCAACATCGGTACGCGGCAACCGAAGCGCCCATCTTCGGCAATGGGGCAGCTCGCCTCTCCCGACAAGGGCTTTCGTTCGCTGGTCATCTCGATGAAGCGCGCGGTTAGTTCCCTGGGAAGGGCCGAATGGCGCACCATCTCCACCCGACCCCTGACCTCGCCCGCTCGCCAAAGCGGAACGTCAATAGTGACTGATCCATCGACGGTGAAATACCGGCGCTGATGCCACCAGTCGGCGCTCTCAATGTCGACCGCCCACACGCCCGGCTTTAGATCGAACGACACAGGCGTGTCTGTGTCAGCAATCTTGCGAATCGTCTCGTGTGCTTGAGAACGGAGAACGACCGTCACATTTCCCGACGCTGGCGATCCGATCGTATGAGTCGTGACGGTGACCGGATCCGCCAGTATCGCGCGCGCCAGAAAAAAGGCCGCCGGCAGGAGGATCCGAACAGGGCGCATCGCTTATTTGACGTAGTTACAAGTCCCACTGACCTTGTGCGTCACGTCATCGCAAAAACATTTTGCCGATCGTTCGACGGCTTGGCAGTACACAACACCGGTGCTGAGGTCCTGCATCGCCGCTTGGCACTTTTGTCCCCACGTGCGCCCGGCGGAACAAAAGTAGTAATTGCCACCAGACATGTCCGAGCCGTCGCTCCACATGCACTGGTCTGCATTCATCGTGGCGCCGCAGCCGTCGCTGATCCCGTCCTTGTTGTCTGCTCCGTCACCGTCGAACTGCGCGAACGCGGCGGTCGCCGATAGGAACAGCACCAGACAAAGAGTCACCCGAATGATGATCCTCATTCTGCCTCCCTTGCAATTTAGTAAGGCAGTAAATATAGGATCACTAACGGCAAACGTCAATCGCACTTAAAGGTGTCAGTTTAAGTGCGATACGAAAATACACCGATCTCGCGCGTTAACGCTGGAGTGTTGATGAAACGAAATGCGCGGGCGCGCCTTCGGACGCGCCCGCGCGGGGTTTCCCTTTACGAACAGGCTCCGCGCTACGTCTGCGGCGTCGGGGCGGGCTTCGTTACCCGTCTGAGTGCGCGCTTGCCGAGGGCGCGGCGCATGTCGGCGACATGCGGAGCGAGATCGGCATTCTCGGGACGGGCGGCCAGAACCTGGGCCATGGCGTAGGTGGTGAGGGCATCCCTCCCCGCCTTGTGCCTGGCCGTGATCACGCTGTGCCGGACGAATTGAGCCAGAGCCTCCAGTTCATCCGCCAGAGGTTCATACGCCTCGGCGTACGTCATCAGGTCCCGGAGCCGCGCCGGGTCGGCGCCCCCTTTCCGGACCAGCGCCTCGCTGTTCTTCACCGCCACCGCCGTCAGTTCGATGAACTGCGACGGCACCGTGGCGGCGCTGACCAGCTTCCGGCTGGCGTCTTTGGAATCCGGGATCACGAGATCCGGAATCCGATCCCTCATGGCACGAACTTCTTCGACGCGCGCTTGCGCGATATCGGCGTGGGACGACTGTGGGTTGGTAACGGGTACTTCATTGATTGTGGACATGATCATGTCCTCCTTTCTTTTCTCAGTCTCAACTTGCAGTGATCAGAGCGAGCAGGTTGAAACGAGCGGAGGAGCACGACCCCTGAAGATCCGTCTTGGAGCCTCGGCGAGGGTCAGGCGAGCCGACCGTTGTCGCCGGACATGAATGCAGAAAATGCGGTTGTTCTCGATCGACAAGATCCTCGGCGACGGCAGCCGGAAGACGATCGGCTTCGGAGCGGGTCCTTCCTTTTTGAAAAGGTCGTCGAGATCGAGGGGCGGCGCGATCCCGGCCTTGACGTACGCGAGCAGCCTGGCGGACGTGTCCTCGAGCCGGTTCGAGAGCATGGCAATCTGTGTTTCGGCGTGGAACCAATCCGTCATGGCATCGATCAGCCGTTGGGTAACGTTGACCCCATCTGCCGGAGCGCAGGCGACGCGGTCGTGTGTTGCACTCAGGCACTCGACTCCGCGCCGCAACCGTGCCGAGGCCTCGGCGAGCCGGCCCGACACGCGCCGGAGCTGACGCGCCGCCCAACGCGGACGTACGCCGGCGAACGCCTCGCATTCGTTGAGGAGCCAGCGGGAAACCGCGATCAGCCGCAGGGTGGAGTCGATCGCCCGATTCGTGCGCCGGAAAGGACGAATCCACCGCTCCTGACGACGCGAGCGAACGCCCACGCGCCGCGAAATCTTCGCGTTTCTTCGAGAGGCGGATCGGATGTTTGCGCTCGTCATCACGTACCTTGATTCGATTAGACGGTCGAGACCGGCAAACGTGCACTGCCTGCTGAAAAAGTTTGATCGCTCCATTTTGGAACCTAACCCGTCGCCGACAGGCCGCGTCCTGACTTCGACCGGGCGCGGCTTGTCGATGTCAGGCTGCAGCCTGACGACGACAGGTCGGAGCCTGAGATCGACAGGGTGCTCCTTGTCGATGTCAGGGCGCGGCTTGAGATCGACAGGGCTCGGCTTGTCGATGTCAGGCTGCGGCCTGACGACTCTGGGACGGACAGGACGCAAATGCCCTGGGCCTTGGCCGCATCAGCAGTTCGGCGAATGGGGTCAGGTCTAATGTCTAAAGTGAGGATGGCAGCCAACTTTAGACTTTAGACCTGCCCCCTGACGCACTAAACTGGTCGCGTCGTCACAATTCCCGGTAGTCGAAGTTTTGTTGTGTCACGAGGAGAAACCGATGCTTGCTCGAAAGTCCCCGTCGATCGTTGTGTTCGCGATACTCGTAACTGCCATGCTCTGTGTTGCTTCATGCACCACCACTCGCTACGAGAATGTTCGTCTTAAAACGGCTCAAGCCATTGGCGACGTCACCTCAGAGCAGGTCACAATCAGCAACCTTCATACATGGATGAAGACCAGGCCGTCTGGATTCGCGTTGGCCGTATCGCCGGTGGCCGGGAACTGGGAAGCTGAAACGCCCAAAGGACACTACCAATGCCAGTCAGAGGACATGCTTAAGCGCAGTGCCAACTGCGTCAAGCGATAGTGTCTGCCCGACCGCACATCTCGCGCAACTCTGTGCCTTCAACGGGCGAATGCGGCAGGTCTAAAAAGTGAGTAAGGCGAGCCAACTTCAGACTTTAGACATGACCCCATGGCGGCGGACGCGCGCACGCAAGGCGTTAGGACGTGCGAAACGGTCTCGTCGAATTTACTTTTCGCGCGGTGGGTTTCCGGCGGTGGCGCGATGGTCAGACAACAGCAGAAGCGTTGGCTAACCTCCATACTGGAGCGGACTTCGGCCCGCCGCGCTGGTGGCGCTATCTTGGCACGAGCATCGAGCGGGCCGAAGTCGCTCAGCTTTAACGTTAGGCAACCTGAATGAGCAGCCTCACGCACATCGAAAAGCAGATGCTCGAGCGCGAGTGGGGGATGGGAAGTGGCTACGTGCTCGAGTTCTCAAATCGGACGTTTGACGAGTTCTTCCGCGATGTCGTAGGAATCGACATCTACGACTCGCGTTTCTCCCTCGGTTCGGGATCGAAGGCGAATCGAATGAGAGCGTTCTGGAAGGTCGCAACGGACGCGCAGGTATCCCGCTTACTCGCAGGCCTTCGCGAGGGCTGGGAACTCTACTCTACCAAGCCCAAACCTGCCTCCGCCGACCGCCTGCTCGAACAGATGATCACGAGAATGAGTGGCGGTCGTTCCCCGAACAAGCCCGAGGAACGAACGGACTCTCGAAAAGCCATTGACCGTGCCACTTCTGAGAAGCTCACCCAACTGCTCGTCGGCGTGTCTCGGCTTGCTCCGCAGATGCGAGGCTACGAGTTCGAGCGCTTCCTCAAGGGCATGTTCGATGCGTACGGACTAAGTCCGCGAGCGTCATTTCGCCTCGTCGGCGAGCAGATCGATGGCAGTTTCGTTTTGAATAACGAAACGTACTTGCTTGAGGCCAAATGGCAAAACGAAGCGACTGGCGCAGAGGCGCTACACACATTCCAAGGCAAGCTCCGAGAGAAGGCTGCATGGTCCCGAGGCCTCTTCGTGAGCTACAGTGGATTCTCCCCCGACGGACTTTACGCGTTCGGACGAGGGAAGAGCCTGATCTGTATGGATGGACTCGACCTCGCCGAAATGTTGCGTTTGGAACTGTCGATCGAGAAAGTCGTAGAAGCAAAGGTCCGTCACGCAGCCGAAACTGGAAACCCTTTCGCACGGGTACGGGATCTGTTCGGGGCGTGATGTCCCTGGCGCATCGAATATTGGAGAATCACACTGAGGCTATCGTGACTAACGCAACTACCGTCTCAGCAAAGTACGTGTTCCTTGATATCGTGGGCTTCTCGAGCAACAGAACCGTTGAGGCTCAAGCCGACATTATCGCGGAATTGAACGCTCTCGTTTTGGCCGCCGTGAAAGCACTCGCCTTGAGTGACGACCATGTCCTGCTCCTCCCAACCGGCGACGGCATCTGTATCGGTCTTCTCAATGTCGAGGAGCCGTTCGACATTCATCTGGAGCTCGCCCTCGAGATTCTACGTCTATTGCACGAGTACAACGTTCGCACCGACGACGCGCGGCGCCAATTTGCGCTGCGTCTAGGAGTGAACGCCAACGTCGATAACCTTGTAATAGATATTCGCGGGAATAGAAACGTGGCCGGCGCGGGCATCAACATGGCGCAGCGCGTAATGAGCGCTGCTGATGCCAACCAGATTCTCGTTGGGCAAAGCGTATTTGACGTCCTAACGTACCGCGAGAAGTACGATGGCAGTTTCCGTCGCCTAGAAACTATTGCAAAACACGGCGTGCGCCTTCCGGTGTATCAGTTCGTAGCGCCCGACCGACTGGGGCTCAATGTCGAGCTTCCGCTTGAGTTCCGGGCAGCACCAGCTCGAGAGACGCCGCTGACTCCGCTAGCCGCACACTTCCTCGCCGCTGCGATTCGTTACGAGGCGTTCCTTCACGCCCGTATTGGTCCGGGACAGAACCGGTACGCCGGTACCGCGATGCTCTACTTTATTGCGTTGGATACGCTTGAGCAGTCCTCCTCCAGCGATCCGCGACTCGTGACACACCGAATCCCAGTGGGTGCCAAAGCCACGCCGGAGGAGCAGTTTAGGTATTACAACAGTCTGTCCTTCTGGCTGGTGGCCGAACTCACTTCACTGGTACAGACGTTCGTCCTAAAACCGTTCCAGTCGCTATTCGTTCCTCACGAGATGACATGCTGGTTCGTGAGCGAGGACGGAAAGCGTAGACTCGCCGAGAGGTATCCCTCACTCTTGAAGGTCTCGGAGGAGGCGGGAGACGCACCCGGCCCAGGAGATATGCGCGCCTAACCCCAGGTTGAACCGGACTCGCGAGCTGCCCTGGCTCGTTGGTTAACCTAAACGTTGGGCGCGTACGCATTGCCTCTCCCATGTCGTCGAAAACACGCACGCCAATGCGCGCTTTGTACATATTGCCAGTAGAGCGTAGCGCTGGCGGCCTCGCCGGCTGGACTGCCAGCGGCTCGCTGGCGCGACGAACCGCCGCGGAGCCGGCGGCGGTCCAGCCGTCGGGCCGACGGCGCTACGCTTTGCTTTGCGTCGCTTACATCTACTGCGCCGGCACGAACGTCGGATCCTGGGTCTTCTGATCGATCACGGAGCCGTATGCGGTTACTTTTCCCTGTCCATCGATGACGCGAACGCTTATGCGTGCGTTGTAGGTGTTCCCCAATCCCAGGCTGCTGATGATGGCGAATTGGCGGTATTCGAAGGCGGCTAAGGGGATGTTGACTTTGGGGGCCACCTTGGAGTCCGGGAGGATGACCGCCACCTCGGCGGTGGCCGGTTTGCCGGTGACTTCGGCGAGGCCAAGGTTGGTGCGGTATCTCGGGGAGTCTTCCATCTGCAGCAACTGCAGCGAGCGTTCGCCGTTGCCTACGGCGTCCGTCGGGGTTACGGCCTGGAGGAATTGGCCGAGGGTGCCGGAGGAAGTGTCGTCGTAGGTTCTCGCGGTGACGACCAGGGGGACCGGGACCGACGTCGTGACGTGCAGGGCGCCGCCGGCGTTGGTCAGGTTGAACGTGGAGTGGACGATGTCGTCGAGCGCTTTGACTTCGCCGGGCTGGATGGTGACGGACTGCGACACGCTGGCCGAGGGGTTGCCGGTTGGGTAGAGGGTCAGCGTGGTCGTCTGCGGGGTGGTGCTGC
>Ga0157378_10003128_pt1 | contig 14711 bp, 14 predicted proteins | sample M65metaG_FD_115309 | JGI IMG/M metagenome (GOLD analysis project Ga0157378, IMG submission 115309) | Miscanthus rhizosphere microbial communities from Kellogg Biological Station, Michigan, USA - M6-5 metaG | ecosystem: Host-associated > Plants > Roots > Rhizosphere > Soil | place: USA: Michigan...
CTAAAAGACAAAGTCAAAAGCAACCTTTGCTCCTTTCGCCTTTGTCTTGACTGCCTTAAGCAGGAAAGCAAAGGAAGAGCTTAAGGCTCGAATAGAGGGAGGCAGTTTTTATTCTTATATTTACTTTTGCCTTTGTCTATTGACCTATTTTTTTAGGTTAAAAAAAAATAGGTAAAAAGCAAAAGGTAATAATAAAAATAAGAACAAAAGACAAAGGCAAAAGTAATAATAATAAGAATAAAAAGACACCCAAGGAGCAAAGGTTGTTATAATAATAAGAATAAAAATAGCGAGATAAGAATTCGAATCTTAAAATACAGCTCATGAGACTGTTGTGTTACCAATTACACCATCTCGCTTTTTTTGTCTCTAAGCTTTACCAAGGAGCTAGCCTGCTCTTTGATTTCTGATCCAAATTTTCTTTTTATTTCTATTTTTACCTCCACCCTGCTGAGTTAGCTCGAGTTCTTACGCTGGAGGTGTACACAAAATAGGGTATTCGACCTTTGCTTCTCCTCTGTTGCCTTTGTCTGGACTGCCTCCCTCTATTCGAGCCTTAAGCTCTTCCTTTGCTTTCCTGCTTAAGGCAGTCAAGACAAAGGCGAAAGGAGCAAAGGTTGCTTATTACCCCTTAGGGTCTTCTAAGGAGACACAGGCAAAAGTAATAATAATAAGAATAAAAAGACAATAAGTCAAAAGCAAAGGGTCCAAAGCAACCATTGCTCCAGTTATAACGCATAGAGGAAGTATTAACGAATAGAGGAAATAAGACAAAGGCAAAAGGAAAACAAAGGCAAATGAGGTAAAGCTAGGGTTCAGGCCTAGAGAGGCTAAGTTAAAGCAACCTTTTAAAGTAAAAATGAAAGGGAAGGAAGGAAACAATGGAAACTTAGAGCGAAAAGCAAGGAGAGCTCTCTTCTTTTATACTTTTGACTCCTTACATATACTAAAAATTAGACTCGTTTTTATATATTTAATTTGAAAATACTCTTTAAATGCTGCTAGCACCCTAGTCTACTCCAACACCAACACCCCCCTTTGTTTGCCAGGGTTTCTAATTTAGAATTACGCATTGCGACAACCCAGGTACACCTGCTGTGTTGAGGGGGGGGGGTTAATTATTTATTTACTCCCTACCTATGCTTTTACTAAGCATCCTTCGCCCCCCCCCTCATCGAGATTAGCCCTCACCTTTAGCCTCCCATTTACTTAGCCAGGCTTCTCTCTTTATTTACCTCCCTTCTAATTAATTATGAGTATAATAATAAGAAAGCCATCATTAATGCGAATAATCCTGTAGCTTCCGCTAAAGCGAAACCTAAAATAGCATATGTGAATAATTGTCCTCTTAATTGAGGGTTTCTAGCTGTAGCTAAAATTAATGATCCGAATACAGTACCAATACCGGCTCCGGCTCCGATTAATCCAGAGCAAGCTATACCAGCTCCAATGTATTTTGCTGCTGCTAACATTGTAACTTAGAAAAATAAAAATATTTTTATCATGTATTAGCGTCTAACATAATAAATTAAGATTAATTAATAAAAAGAAAACTTAAATTATAAATAACGCACCTCTTTTCGAGCCAGCTGCTCTACCTTTGCTATCCTGCTTTAGGCAGCCTAGACAAAAGGCGAAAGATAAGAATAGCAGGTTATTAAAAATTATAACTTTTTATCTTAAACTGTTTACTACTCTTTTATATTTAACCCTATAAAAGTAATATGTAATTAAAGGAGGTTTTTAGGAACCTTTGCTTCAAGCGGTAATAGCCCGTAGAGGGAGGTTAACAATATTTGCTTTTTAACTATCAGCCTTTGCATATGACTATTTGTCCATTTGCCTTTGCTCCTTTGCTACTAGCCCAAACAGGCTTAAGTATACAGGAGATGCAAAAGGGGTGGAAAAGTCAACCTTAGCTCCTTTCGCCACACCCCTTAGGGTTAATACTACCTTTGCTTTCCTGCATCTTTTGCCTTTGTCTTTTAGACATAGTCAAAAGCAACCTTTGCTCAAGAGCTTCAGGCTCGCAGATAGGTAGGCAGAAAAGACAAAGGCGAAAGGAGCAAAGGTTGTCTGGATACATTGTAGAAAGCAAAGGTAATTATAACCCGCCCTTTGCTTTTCTGCATCTTTTGCCTATGTCCCTATTTTTTTAGCCTTTGCTTTTGACTTTTGTCAATAGACAAAGGCAAAAGGTACAAAAATAGGGGCATAGTAAAAAGCAACCTTTGCTCCTTTCGCCTTTGTCTTGACTGCCTTAAGCAGGAAAGCAAAGGAAGAGCTTCAGGCTCGCAGATAGGAAGGCAGTCCAGACAAAGGCAACAGAGGAGAAGCAAAGGTCGAATACCCTCGTTTTTGAATTAGGGGGGGGCAAAAGATAAAAACGAAAACTTAGTAATAACTATAAAAATCAAAATAGAACTTAGAGTGGGCAGTGTAATAAGGTTTATTATGATTGTTGTGCTAAAAGGGGTTTTAGAAAAAATAATTTAAACCAAAATAAAATATGTCTTGGCTAACCTCAACTAATGCTAAAGAGATTGGTACCCTCTACTTAATCTTTTCAGTATTTGCCGGTATGATAGGTACTGCCTTTTCAGTATTAATCAGATTAGAATTATCAGCACCTGGTGTTCAATTTTTACAAGGTGATCACCAATTGTTTAATGTTATAATCTCGGCCCATGCTTTTATCATGAGTACGCCGTTTAACTCTATATTCTCTGGCGGTTTAGCCTCACAGGGGGCAAACTTGTGTGTAGTAGGAATATTAATCTATCTTTTGCCTACCATCGTAACCTTAAGCACCCATAAAAGGCCAGCTGCCTCTCTGCGAGCCTCCTTTGCTTTCTGCCTTTTGCCTTTGCTCTTTTGCCTTTGTCTTTTAGACATAGTCAAAAGCAAAGGGACTAAAAGTCAAAAGCAAAGGTTAAAAGCAGAAAAGACAAAGGCAAAAGGCAGAGAGGCAGAGCTGCAGGCTCGAATAGAGGCACAGACAAAGGCAAAAGGGGAGGCAAAAGTAATTATAGAAATAAAAACTGATAGTAAAAAGCAAAATATGGTTAATAATCACACAACTTCTCTGCCTGGCCTGATCGAACCTAATAAGACAATCAGCGCAGTCGTAGGGTATAACAATGCACAAACAAAAAGACCACAAAAAGAAGCAGTACATCGAGAAGTAATCTTGCAAGGTGACGATAAGAAACTTGACACGCAAATCGTGGTTCTGAAAGAACCCTGGGCACCTAGCGTATTAGTCGGACCTGGCTTAGCTGAAGTAATTTCCCAAAAGGAATCGAAGGGTACTATCGGTATCATGAACGATAGTAGCGTCCTACTGGCTAAGACGAGCCTTCATCGAGGGGTTAAAAAAGCGCAAGCACCTAACCAAGAAACCCTGAGGTCGCACAACGGCCTAAATCCAGAATATAGTGGAACTCGGGATGCAACCGCCTCTACCTGACGATGCGTCAAATATGCGGACACGGAGCCAGCATAGTATCGCGACCCCGAGCGAGAAGGCTGGCAGCGCTGAGAACTTAATTCCGAAAGGGGAAATTTTAGAGCACAAGCTTTATAGAGTAGGCCTGAAAGAATTAACCAAATACAAGACAAAAGATGGCAAGTACAACGGTATTATACGAATCATAGATTCAAAGATGTTACAGACCTGTTACTCCCTAATAAAGAGTAAACCGGGTAATATGACAGCAGGAGCCGAAAGTATAACTCTGGAAGGTTTAAATCTGAGATGGTTTGAGAAAACCGCTAAAGACATCCAGGAAGGTAGATTCAAGTTTAGCCCAGCTAGACAATTCCTAAACCCGAAACCCAACAAACCAGGTGAAATCCGGCCACTTAACATAGCTAGTCCGAGTGATCTAATCGTACAAAAGGCAATACAAGTCGTAATAAAGGCAATCTACGAACCACACTTAAGTAAAACCTCTAAAGGGTTCATACCAGGGCGGTCACTTATAAACGCTCTAAACCGAAATCACAAAGTCAACCTTTGCTCCTTTCGCCTTTGTCTAGCCTGCCTAAAGCAGGTAAGCAAAGGAATTTACAACCCGAAGGGGAGAAGCAAAGGGTGGGCAATAAATGAAGACATTACCAAATGTTTCGATAGAATACCTCACGACACAATCCTGACAACCATCCAAAAAAGAATCACATGCGTTAGAACCTTGACCTTAATAGAGAGAGGACTAAAGGCGGGATTTATAGATCCTTTGCTTCTCTGCGAGCCTGCGGCTCTTCTTTTGCCTTTGTCTTTGCTGCCTAATGCAGAAAAGCAAAGGGAGCAAAGGTTGACTTTGTTAACCTTTGCTCCTTCAAAAGTAGAGCAGCTGGCTCGAATAGAGGCAAAAGGGCTGGCAAAAGGCAGAAATAAAGAAAAGGGAAATCTCATCTATATTCAACACCAATTTCGGAGTAGCCGTAAAAAAAACACGCACAACTCCACACAACGAAAGGCAGTAGAAGCACCTATCAAACTGCTAACCGAGAAAATGATCAAGAATGGTTTCGCAAGACGAAACCACCTAGCGAAAGTTCTGGCCAAGGGACGTACAGATATGGTTCACTTAACTCATTACGACATAATCCGATTCTTCAACAGTAAAATCTCCGGGTTATTGACGGCATATAGTTTCGCTGGTAATATAGCCAATTTGGCTAGAGTTATATGGGTATTGAGACAATCTTGTGCCCTAACCCTAGCCAGAAAGTTTAAACTTAAAACCATGAGTAAAGCCTTTAAAAAGTTCGGATACGATTTACAAGACCCTGCAACAGGTGTATCTTTAAACACGCCCGATATTTACAAAGCAACTTATGACTTCAATTCTAAACCGCACGCCTATGACGGTAACCCAGAAAAGTGATAGATCATATTCTAAAAACTTCATGGGTTTATTTCTATTTGCACCCATCTTCCTTTTGCCTATGTCTCCTTAGAGGACCTATTGCCTATGTCTCCTAATTGGACCTAATGCCTTTGTCTTTGGTTCTTATTTTTACTTTCGCCTTTGTCTTTGGATTTAAATCGAAAGCAACCTTTGCTCAAGAGCTTCAGGCTCGCAGAGAGGAAGTTATAACGCAGAGAGGATAAGTCAAAAGCAAAGGAAGTGAGAAGATAGAGATACTTCAACTTAGAAAAGCGGCTGATGTCCGAAACAAGATAAGGACAGGAAATATAACCTGGAAGCAATGGGCTGGAGGTGTCGACATAAAACAGATACCTTATGTAAATATCATCACGTTGTATAACATCAAGGTTACCTAATTCATTCAGACATGCTATAATTGCAAAAATACAGAGGCGATAGTATGCCATAAGGCTCTTTAACATCATTATTATTATCCCACAGTACTCCATCACAATCTGAATTTGGCTGCATTTCAGCGTGGAGAGCCGTATGATGGGAAACTATCACGTACGGTTCGGAGAGCAGTTCCGGAAGGGCTGACTCTACTTTTCTTCATGGTTATGCCTGGTTTAGTAGGTGGGTTTGGAAATTATTTTTTACCTATACACTGTGGTAGTCCTGATATGGCATTTCCTAGATTAAACAATATTTCATTTTGGTTATTGCCTCCTGCATTAATTTTACTATTATTAAGTTCATTAGTAGAAAACGGAGCAGGTACAGGTTGGACAGTTAAAGCGGTAAGCTGTCGCCGATCTTTTTATTCACATTTACTCCTTTGAAAGAATAAGATAATTAAATTTATGAATTGTAAAGATCGGGCAATAAAACATCACTCGATGCGGGAAACTCCCTCCTTTGCTTTTGACTTTCCTTTGCTTTTGACTTTGTGTCCCTCTATTCGAGCCTTAAGCTCTTGAGCAAAGGCAAAAGAGCAAAGGCAAAAGGTCAAAAAGACAAAGGCAAAAGTTAAAGTCACAAAAACTACTCGAGTATTAAACAATGGTTTAATTCCTAATTACTCAGTAAAAATGTTTTTGAAAACTAATTTTATTAGAACATATAGTATATTACAAACATCAACAATAAATTTAGCCTTTGCTCCTTTCTCCTTTGTCCCTAAGGGCTGCCTCAAGCAGGAAAGCAAAGGGAGAGCTGCAGGCTCGAAGTGATAAAAATTTTATTGAATGGTTTGTAGGTTTTACAGATGGCGATGGATCCTTTAGTATTTGTAAATGTGGAAAATATTATAAATTACAGTTTAGTTTAAGTCAATCTTATTATAATATGAGAATTCTTTACTTTGTAAAATCTAAATTAGGTTACGGTAATGTAACTAAATATGAAAAAACTAAGATGGCTAATTTTAGAATTAGTGATAGAAAAGTTTTAGCTAAAATTATTTTCCCTATTTTTGATCAATTTCCTCTATTAACTTCTAAATATTTTTATTACTTAAGATTTAAACAAGCTTATCAAATCTTAGAAGATTCTTCTTTAACTACAGAAGAAAAAAATAATAAAATTGAATTATTATTAAAACTACCATTACCTGTGGATTATACTTCTCCAGTGATAAATAATTTAGTTCCTTCAATAAGTTCTTATTCTGAAATAGATCAGGTAATAACGGATCACTGGTTAATTGGATTTGTAGAAGCTGAAGGTTATTTTGGTATTATTCCAGCCAGAAACTATTTTAATATTGAATTTGCTTTAACTCAAAAATTAGATATAATTCTTTTAGAATTAATTAAGCGAAAATTACATATTCCAGGTAAAATTGTTAATTATCCAAATAGTAATGTGCTTAAAACTAAAAATAAACGAGTAATTCTTAAAATTAAAGATAGATTTTTAGGAGAATTTAAAGGAATGAAATCACTAGAATTTAAATTATGGTCTAAAGCTTTATATTATCGAGAAACAAATTTAGAGAAAGTAAATAAAATTTATTCCATTTTTATTAAATTAAAAACTAAATTTAAATCTAAACCTAATAAAACTTTAATTTAATCATTATATATATTTTTATATTTTCTGGTCCCTTTGCTTCTCCCCTCTGTTGCCTTTGTCTGGACTGCCTACCTCTCTGTGTTATAACTGCCTCTATTCGAGCCTTAAGCTCTTCCTTTGCTTTCCTGCTTAAGGCAGTCAAGACAAAGGCGAAAGGAGCAAAGGTTGCTTTCCTGCTTTAGGCAGCCCTTAGGGACAAAGGCGAAAGGAGCAAAGGTTGACTTCTGTCCTCAGACAAAGGCCAAAGTAAATGGATTCGATCAGGAATTAATAAAATTAGGAAAGAACTACTCATCGATAACTTGCCTATTTACCCCTCTGCGAGCCTTTAGCTCTTCTTTTGCCTTTGTCTTTGCTGCCTAATGCAGAAAAGCAAAGGGAGCAAAGGTTGCTTTGGGGTATCTAACTTATACTTTAATAAGCATTAGGGCGAAAGTGCAAAGTAAAGAATCGAAAGTAAAAATGTTCTTGACACGGGGACAATCCGCCTGGGGCAAATCGAATAATTCGACTTTTTCCCATCAGAGACTTAACGTGATGCAACCTAACGACGAATGGTTCTTTAATTGGCTTGTCGGAATGACAGATGGAGATGGATCTTTTTCTATCTTACGTCAAGGAGACAAGTGGAATTTAACATTCAAAATTTCTCAAAATACTTATAACTTACGAGTTTTATATTATATAAAAAAACAACTTGGAGTAGGTTCAGTAACCGTAGAATCTAAAACCTCTATGGCTAGTTTCAGAATTAGAGATCGAAAAACTCTAGGAAGTGTCATTATTCCGATTTTCGATAAATATCCTCTATTGACAAGTAAATACTTCAATTATGCTAAATTTAAAGAAGCATATTTTATTCTTGAAAATCCAGAAATAAATAAATTGGAAAGGAATAGACTACTTGAGAAAATAACGTCATCTAGACCTGCTGAATCTTATATCTCCCCCGCCTGGGATATAGTAACTTTACCTCTAGCTGATGCTAATGAGGCTCAAAAAGTTATGTCTAAACCATGGTTAATTGGATTTGTGGTAGCTGAAGGTAGCTTCTATTTGGTTAATAAATAAGCCAATAGAATTGTACATGGATTCGGTATAACTCAAAAATTAGATGTAGTAGTATTAGAAGCCATTAGACATATTCTTCATATTTCTACAAAAGTAGTGTATAAAAATAAATATAATCATTATATGTTAGACACAACTAACTCTAGAGCAATTTCAAATGTATCAAATTATTTCTTAAGTACCATGAAAGGTATGAAAAGTGTTGAATACAGAATTTGGTCAAGGTCATTCAATAATCACAAAGGCGAATTTGAAAAACTCTATAAAGTTCAATAAACATTGCGAAAATTAAGAACAAAAAGATCCGATAATTTATTATGGTCTCATAAGTCTTAGGTTGAAGGTATAGTCCGAACAATGGCGAAAGCCGTTGCGCATAACGATAGAATTCACTCATCCCTCTGAACTTAAAAAAAAATAAGATGGGATAAAAAAAGCCTACTTTTTTAAAGGGAATTTGAGGTTATCAACAATAAAGTTATCCACCATTAGCTAGTATTCAATCACATTCAGGTGGTTCTGTAGATTTAGCTATTTTTAGTTTACATTTAGCTGGAGTTTCTTCATTATTAGGTGCTATTAATTTCATTAGTACTACTTTAAATATGAGAACTAACGGTATGTCTTTACACAAATTACCTTTATTTGTTTGGGCTATCTTTATTACAGCTATCTTATTATTATTATCTTTACCTGTATTAGCTGGTGCAATAACAATGTTATTAACAGATAGAAACTTTAATACTAGTTTCTATGATCCAGCAGGTGGAGGTGATCCTATTTTATATCAACACCTTTTCTGGTTTTTTGGTCAACTTCGGCCCGATTCATTTTACATGAATATGAACTACGCTATAAGCTGGAAATGTCTATTTCCAATCGTGATTACTTCGATCATAAGTGGTTTATCTTTAGCCTCCTTCTACCCTTATGCTTGCTATGCTACCTATTTATCTAAAAAATTTTTACCTTTTTCCACCCTACCACTCTTCGAGCAAAGGACAAAAGGAAAGGAAATTATAGAAATAAAAAATAAAGGTCAAAAGGAGGCAAAAGGGGTGGTAAATAAATCCCGATCCAGTCAAAATATCAAGGTTGAGGCACAATCAGCAGGTAACCACCGACACATTAGTAGTCTAGTAGGAACCTCAGAGACTACACGCGTAGCACCTTATCCAAAATCTTTTTGTGAATGGCTAGCTGGATTAATAGATGGAGATGGTAGTCTTTTAGTGAGTAAAAAAGGATATACTTCCTTAGAAATTACTATGGGACTAGAAGATCTACGTTGTTTACGTTACATCCAAGATAAACTAGGTGGAAGTATAAAAATGCGATCGGGAGCTAAATCTTATCGTTATCGATTACATAATAAACAAAGTATGATAAATCTTATCTATTGTATCAACGGTTATATTAGACACACTTCACGACTTCAACAATTACATCGAGTTTGTCAACATCTTGAAATCTCTGTAATTTATCCTAAAAATTTAGATAAAGAATCTTATTGGTTTGCCGGATTTTTTGATGCAGATGGTACTATTACAATGAGTATGAAAAATAATCGACCTCAATTAAGTATAAGAGTTGTAAATAAACTTTTACAAGATGTACAATACTATAAAGATGTGTTTGGAGGCAATATATATTTTGATAGTGCTAAAAATGGTTATTATCAATGGTCTATACAAAGCCAAGAAGATGTATTAAGTATGTTAAATTATTTTAAAACACATACCAGTCGAAGCCATAAATCTCAAAGATTATTTCTAATTAAAGATTATTTTACTTTACGACATCTAGAAGCTTTTAAAGCTGAAAGTATTCACCATAAAGCTTGGTTAGATTTTATTAATAAATGGAATAAGTTGAAGATATAGTCCTTTAGTTTATTAAATTTTAAATTTTATATACTATAGCACCCAGAGGTTTACATTTTAATTATACCAGGGTTTGGTATAGTTAGTCACATTGTTTCAACATTCTCAGGAAAACCTATCTTTGGTTACATAGGTATGGTTTACGCAATGTTCTCAATTGGAATATTAGGATTTTTAGTATGGTCTCACCACATGTTCTCAGTAGGATTAGATGTGGATACTAGAGCTTACTTTACTGCTGCAACTATGGTTATTGCTGTTCCTACTGGAATTAAAATTTGGGCGACCGTTCGAGTGTATGCGGAATTGTTGGCTTTAAAACTAAAGACAAACAGCGAAGAGGAATTTGCTGAAGACCGTAGTGCTTACCTCGATGCAGCGATGCTAGGGGGACAAGAGCCTGCACTAAAAAGAGTCATGAGGACACAAACTGACGCAAATAATATTTGCTGGTCCAAGATAGGCTTCATGGTCATCGGATGATTAAGGATGAGGTTGAATTACCAAAACTCAAGTAATTTCGGGAGTGATTACGCCCGCCTATGGTTTCAGTTACTACATAGGCATCTTAGTGACTTGAAGGTGAAAATTTACTTCAAAGGCAATTCCATAACTAAGACGTTACTAAACGCATTTAGGACAGGTTACAAAAGAGTCTCCTTCTTCATCAATTCAAGAGTCGCATATGCTACCGGTGAAGTCTCCTTACCGGCCCCCAAAGGCCAGAAGGGAGATGGCAGAGGGTTCGTAGTACCAACCTTGCAAGTTGGAAAGGGACCTAAATACTTAGTTAGGCTTACACCTTCTAGGTCATATTCTACTAGCAGCGGAACTAAGAGTCTGGCGCCTGTACAGGAGCAACCGGTTATACCAAAAGGACTACAAATTCTAGCTAAACATTGGCAAGTTTGCTATTCTACCCCAGACAGAGTCTTCCACGATCTGAGAGGGATTATAAAACAAGAATCTATTTGGTTCACAGCTTATTTGAAGTTGAAAAACAACAAAGGAGCCTACACCCAAGGACCAGATGAGGATATCATTGACTCATTAACGAAAAAGAGAATATTAGAACTTAGAGAGGCAGTCCTAAATAATAAATTTTCTTGGATCGGAGTGAGGGAAATCATGATACCCAAAGCTGGTAAACCCGGAAAATTCAGACCTTTAGGTATACCTTCGATCAACGACAGACTTGTTCAAGAAGTTATTCGTACTATTTTGGAACCTATTTACGAACTTAACTTTAGTAAACTTTCACATGGCTTCAGACCCAATAGAAGTTGTCATACAGCTTTGAAATGGATTAACACCAATATGAAAGATTCCGTATGGTTCGTAGAAGGAGATATCAAAGGGTATTTCCCTTCTATTGACCATAATATTCTTATGAAGATCATTGAGAGAAAAATTCAAGATCCTACTATTCTAAGACTTATACGTTCTGGTTTAAAAGCCAAAGTTTTCCAAAAGGACAACAATCCTTATACACCAAAAGTAGGTACCCCACAAGGAGGTAATTTAAGCCCTTTACTATCTAATATCTACCTTAATGAACTAGATCAATTTGTAGAAAAACTAAGCAAAGAATATCAAGGTGATGTGAAACCTGGAAGCAGGAAGAAAAATCCCCAAGCTAATAAACTACTTAGAATTGGGAATAAAACCCTTTACTACAAAATGAAAATCCCTAGTCGTATCCCTAATGAAATCGGCTACAGAAATTGTAAATATACAAGATATGCCGACGATTTTGTTATTGGTATACTTGGACCTAGAGAGTTAGCCGTAGAAATCAGAGACAAGGTTAAAGATTTTCTTAAAAACGAACTAAATCTGGAACTTAGCCTAGAAAAGACCAAAATTACACATGTAACCAAAGGTATAGAATTTCTAGGTTATATTTTCGGAAGAAGACAACTTTTCATTAAACAAACTTATTGGGGACGTGTCGTTACTCGAAAGATGACGATACCAACTCTGGATGTTAACATGAAAAGAGTTATAGCTCGTCTAGCCGAATCAGGTTTCTGTGACGGTAGTGGAAATCCAATTCCTGCTTTCCGATACCTAAGATTACCACAATCAGAAACCAACGTTAAAGTAAATTATATTTTAAGAGGTCTTAGTGAATGGTGGTCTATAGCAGGAAATCGTAGAGCTGCCGTAGCCAGAGTGGCTTATATTATAAGATACTCTATAGCTAAAGTATATGCTGCTAAATTTAAGTTAAGAACTGTAGCTGCAGTCTTTAAAGTAGGAGGTAACAATCTAAGTAAGCCTATAGGAGTAAGAGTTAAATCAGTGGTAGGAGCAGATGAGGCAAATACACCTCAAGGCAATAAAAAGGAGCTTAAGGGTATACTGTATGATCGATACCTTAAAATACCTAAACCCAAACCTAGTTAGCTAAGTCCTAATATGATGCCCGAATACATGAAGGCATTAGCTAAAGGAAATAACTTAGAGGACTTTGTGAAGGAAATATGGAATTCAAAGGCATCTAATGCAAAACCCCCTAGCTTCGTCCGCCTGGAGACTGGCTAAAACTATATCTAGTCAAGGTGCCAGTTGTGCTATTTGTGGATCTAATGAAGATGTACAAATGCATCATGTTAGGGCCTTAAAGGATATAGCTAAATCTAAGAATGCTGTACATAGACATATGATAGCAATCGAAAGAAGACAAATACCAGTGTGTAAAAAGCTTCATCTGGGACTCCATGGTGGTAATTGGTCTAAAAACCTAGCAAATTTCCCTCTGAAATCAAGTAGGGTTGGAGAGCCGTGTGATGGGTAACTATCTCGCACGGTTCGGTGGGAGCTCGGGCTTGCTTCATCTAGACTGATATGATATCGGTGATGGTTTATAGTTCCGTTCGACCCAATTCAGTTGGTTAGCTACATTATATGGAGGTAGCTTAAAATATAATACTCCATTATTATTTGTTATAGGATTCCTGGCTTTATTCACTATAGGTGGGTTAACTGGAGTTGTTTTATCTAATGCTTCATTAGATATCGCTTTCCACGATACTTACTACGTTGTAGCGCATTTTCATTATGTATTATCTATGGGTGCTGTTTTTGCATTATTTGCAGGATTCTATTATTGGACTCCTAAAATTGTAGGTAGAAATATAAACGATTTCTTAGGTAAAATCCATTTCTGGACTTTATTTATTGGGGTTAAGCAAATAGTTCAAATTTGGATTTTATCTATTGACTCCTCGCCCCAGCGACTGCGTTAGCAGGGTGCGGACTATCCCATAAAAGGCCTGCAGCCTTTTATGGGTGAGGCAAAAGAGGAGGGAGCAACCTTTGCTCCTTTCGCCTTTGTCTATACTGCCTACCTATCTGCGAGCCTGAAGCTCTTGAGCAAAGGTTGCTTTTGACTTTGTCTAAAAGACAAAGGCAAAAGAAGCAGGATAGCAAAGGTAGAGCTTAAGGCTCGAATAGAGGAAAAATCGATCTTAGCTATCTTTCAAATGAGATTGTTAAGCAAACCTATAACTATCGAGGAGATAATAAACAGAGAATATAAAGATATAGATAGTAATGATATAGATAATGAAACTTTAGATAAAAAGTTAAATAGTTTGCCTCCTTCTTCGGATGAACCTAATTCACATAAACCTAATAAGGGTAAATTTAAATTAATATTTGAAAAATTTAATAATATTAATGCAGAAGCTAAATTTATAGATCTTAAAAAATCTAAATTTGATATTTTATTAAATACTAAAGATAAAGCAGGAGTTTATATGTTTTTTAATTTTATGAATGGTAATTGTTATATTGGTAGTAGTGTTAATCTAGCTAGAAGATTTAGAATTCACATTAGTAGTGTAAAATCAGTAAATTTACCTTTGCCTTTAGCCATTAAAAAGTATGGTCCTAGTAATTTTGCATTCTTAATTTTACAATATTGTAATAGAGATGTGGATATCAGTGTAGGGTTAGAACAACATTATATTGATTTATTTAAACCTAAATATAATATATTAAAAATAGCAGGGTCAAGTCAAGGATTTAAACATTCACCTGAAACTATAGCTAAATTAAAATTTTTGCATGCTGGTAAATTACATCCAAGATACAATACTAAAGCTTCTTTGCAACAAAAATTGTTAACTAGTTTAGCTTTAAATTCACACTTTCAGAAATATGGTCAACATAATAAAGGTAAAAAAGGTCAGTTAGCACCACAATATGGATTAGGTGGGACTAATATAATAATGAAAAGTGAAAACGGAGAAATATTATCTTTTCCTTCTATTAATGCTACAAGACAACAATTTAGAGTTAGATTTTCTACTATTTCTTTAAATGTAAACCAAAATAAACCTATATTAATAAAAGGTGTTAAGTGGTTTGTATATTCTCAAACCAGCAAAGCAGGTGATAATCTCTAATAGGAATGGCAATGGGGATAAAGTTAGTTAATTAGCCCCCAAATAATAATATTTGTAAACAACATTCTATTTGCTAGAAACTCCTAAAGCTTAGTCTAGTTATTTGTAAAAAGGTAATTATACGTAAGATGTTACAATGGACAATTAGCAGGAAACCAAATTGTATTAATATACAAGAGTAGGATCCTCAGAGACTACACGAATGTGATTTTTATTTTTCCTTTTGAGTTTTATTGTTTATCTTTTGCCTTTGTCTCCCTAGATGACCCTTTGCTTTTCTGCATCTTTTGCCTTTGTCTTTTAGACAAAGTCAAAAGCAACCTTTGCTCCTTTCGCCTTTGTCTTGACTGCCTTAAGCAGGAAAGCAAAGGAAGAGCTTCAGGCTCGCA
>Ga0157378_10003131_pt1 | contig 14701 bp, 15 predicted proteins | sample M65metaG_FD_115309 | JGI IMG/M metagenome (GOLD analysis project Ga0157378, IMG submission 115309) | Miscanthus rhizosphere microbial communities from Kellogg Biological Station, Michigan, USA - M6-5 metaG | ecosystem: Host-associated > Plants > Roots > Rhizosphere > Soil | place: USA: Michigan...
CGCCCGTCGTGACCGTGCCCGCGCCGCCGACGGCAGCGGAGTTGTTCCCCAGTCCCGGGCTTCAGCGCGTCGCCGGCGACGGCTGCGAAGAGGGTCTGGCCGCAGGGCCCCGCCGTGTCGGAGCCGTGACCGCATCCTCCGCAGCGGCGATGTCGGGCCGGCGCGGCCTGCGTGCGAAGCTCGTTGCGCGCGCGCCGGCGTTCGTACAGCGTCGTCTCCCGCACGCAGCCAACGAGGCCGAGCTCGCCTTCGATCTCAATGCGGGCGCGTTCTCGAGCGCGGGAGCCTGGGTCGAGGTGGCTGCGATCACCAGCGCCGGCGGTCAGCGCCTCGCTTCCGTGGATCTGCGCTCGTTCGGCGGCCGGCCTGAGATCCGCCTCAGCTCGAGCACGGGCGCGGGAGGCGTCCTGCACTCGCAGCGGCATCGCGTGGCGCGACGACCCGTGACGCTCGTCCTGTCACTCGACGCTGCGAAGGCCGACCTCGTCGTCGACGGCGCGCGCCTCGGCGGGCTACCGCGTGTCGCCGGTGCTGCGGCGCCGGCGGCCATCGTGCTCGGCCCCTGGCGCGGGGGCCCTCGCGGCTCGACGGGCTACGTCGACGTCGACCAGGTGATCGTGCGCGAGGCTCCCGCAAGCTCGTGAAGCCACTCGACCGAGAGGCGCGCGGGAGGCTCGTGGCGGGGTAGGATCTTCTCCTCGGGGTCCGTGTTCGATGGACGGGGTCACATGACGCGACAAGAGACGAAGCAACAGGCACCTCCGGCCCCCGCGGCGGCGCCTCCGCCCGTCGAGCTTGCGTTCCACCGCCTCGGCGTCGCCATCGTGACGCTGCGAGGCGATCACGACGCCGGCCGCAGGCAGGCTCTGCGCAATGCGCTGGAGGAGGCCGGTCCCCAGCTCAACGTCATCGTCGACCTGACCGAGTGCAGCTTCGTCGACTCGTCCGTCGTGGGCACGCTCATGGAGGCCGGGCGTGAGCTCGAGGGTCGCGGCGGCACGCTGGCGGTCGTCATCCCTCCGAAGTCCGCGTCCCTGCAGCGGGTGGCCAAGCTGAGCGGCCTCGCCGACGCGCTGCCGCTCCATCCGTCGCGCGGCGCAGCGATCGCCAGCGTCCGTCACAACGAGCATGTCATCCACATCCGGGACCTGCGCCTGCGCTTCGGCGACCCCGAGGTCCGGGCCGCCGAGTGCTCCTGCGGATGGACAGGCGAGTCCCACACGGGACGCACCGCCGAGCGGAGCGCCCGGCGCGAGGCGACGCTGCACGTCGACCAGGAGCGGCGCTCCTAGCTCAGGCGCCGGGAGCTCGTTGCTGCGCTGCCCGCGGCGAGGCTTCCCAGAACTCGTCGATCTTGGTGGCATCGCCGTGGCCGATGCGGCGTGAGACGGCCCACATCTCCACGTCGTCGTCGCCCTCGTTGCGGTGCGAGCGCGGCGTCTGCGGCGCGACGCGCACGACCGAGCCCGCCGCGATCTCCGTGACGTCCTCTCCGAAGCGCATCGTCAGCGTTCCCCGCGTGACGATGTAGAGCTCCTCGACTTCGTCATGGAAATGACCGGTGCCCTGCTCGAAGTCCGAGTGCCCGGGCACGCGGATCAGCGTGACCGCGAGTTGCTCGCTCTGCAGCGCGTCGGAGAGCGAGCGGAACTCGCCCGGGACGTCGCTGCCGGCGTAGACGTCGCCGACGTCGTCGGCCCGTACGACCGAATAGCTAGGCGTCACGGTCGGCGGGGTGCGGATCGCCTACGTCGAGATCGCCCGGGTCGCGCTCGTCCTTGCCAGGCCGGATGTCCCGATCCTCGGGGTGCGAGTCGCCGATGTCGAGCTTCTCACGCTCGCGCGCCTTTACGTCGCTCTCACTCACGGTCGGGCGGCCGCCCTCGCGTTGCTGGTGGGAATCAGTCATGCCACAGCCCTCCCACCAGCTGCCGAAAACGAACCTCGTAGAGCGCCGTGGACTTCCAGCGAGCGGGGTGGAAGCACGTGTTCGGGCGAGAGAACGCCCGAGCAGATGCTCCGGCGCTTCTACGAGCTCGCCGGGCTTGTGAGCGTCACGCCGGTCGCCGCGAGCCGAGGCGGTGCATCTGCTGGTGCTCCGCCCGTGCGACGTCCGGATGACCGGAGCGTGCAACTGGCGGTTTAAGAACCACGTCGAGCCGGAACATCCGAGCATGGACATGGACATACGCATCCGAGAGCTGCACTACCGCTGGCTTGAAACGCCCTCCGAGTTCATCGTGATCGACGAGGTGCCGAACCCCGAGCCGCCTCCTCATCCCGACCCGACCGATCCGCCGCCCACCGCCGTAGGGCCGGACGGCGAGGAGATCGCGAGCGACTAGGAGTACGGGTCAGCCGCCGGGCAGCGTGGCCGGCCGCTTGGCGATCACGATCCTGACGCGCCGCGGGCCGGACTGATCGACCACGTCGAGCACGATCGAGTCGCCGGGCTTGTGGCTGGCCAGGGCCTTCGACAGTAGGTCGGCCGTGCCCACGAGGCTGCCGTCGACCGAGACGACGACATCGCCCTCGCGCAGTCCCGACTTGGCCGCGGGGCTGTCGGAGAACACCGCCACCACGGCGGCTCCGCGCGCGCCGGGCTGGAGGCCGAGCTGGACCGCGTCCGCGGCGCTGCGCACGGAGTCGAACGTCGCGCCGATCCACGCCTGACTGCCGGCGGGCTTCCTCAGGATCTGGTCGATCACCGAGCGCGCGCCGTCGATCGCGATGGCGAAGCCGACGTTCTCGGCGTCCTTGGCAGCGATCGTGTTGATGCCGATCAGCTTGCCCGTCGAGTCGACCAGCGCCCCGCCGGAGTTGCCGGGGTTGATCGCGGCATCCGTCTGGAGCAGCCCGAGGAGATCGGGTCCGTCTTCGGCGTGCACCGTGCGGTCGAGACCGGAGACGATGCCCTGGGTGACCGTCGGGCCGCCGCCCAGGTCGAGCGGGAAGCCGATCGCGAGCACACCGTCGCCGAGCCTCGCCTGCGCGGAGTGGCCCAGCGGGACCGGGATCAGGTCGGAGAGCGCCACGCGGATGATGGCCAGGTCGCGCTTCGCCGCCGTGCCGATGACCGTGCCCTTGACGGCCGACTTGTGGCGTCCGTCGTTGAACGAGACGGTCACCTTGCGCGCGCCGCGAATGACGTGGTTGTTCGTGAGAATCACGCCGCGGCGGTCGATCACGACACCCGAGCCCTCGCCCTTGTTGCCGTCGAATCCCACCGTGCGGACGTTGACGACGCCGGGGAGCACCCGTGCCACGACGTCTGCCGTGCTCGCGCCGCGCGGCGCACCGGTCGAGCTCGACGGCGCCGCCGCCGTCGTCGTCCGTGTCACGGTCACGACCGTCGTCACGCTCTTCGACGACTGATCGCCACAGCCGGCTGCGACCAGGCCCGCCGCCACGACCGCGGTCAGCAAGACGCCCCTCACGGCAACCGCTGGTTCCACAGCAGCGAGAGCGCGCCGGCGGCCAGAGCCAGCAGCGCCGCCGCCCCGACCAGCGCGAAGCTCAGCTCCCGCCATCGATTCGTGTGGCCGAGCCGCGAGGCGAGATCCTCGTACACCGCATTGAGCCGGGCCTCGCTCTGCGTTGCGAAGAACTCCCCGCCGGTCGCCTGCGCGATCTGCCGCAACGTGACGGGGTCGGGCGGCACCGGTCGCGAGAACCCGCCGCGATTGAGGACGCCTTCCGGCGTGCCCAGAGCGACGGTGTAGACCGGGATCCCGTACGACTTCGCACGGGCAGCACCTTGCAGCGGAGCCAGCGTGCCGCGCGTCTGCGCGCCGTCGGAGAGCAGCAGGATCGCCGACAGCGGCCGGTCCGGGTCCGGCGGCGGGGGCGCCGCGGTGCCTCCGCCGGAGGCGGCCTCGCCCTCGCCCGTCACTGGCACGAGCAACTCGACCGAGCGCGCGAGCGCGTCGCCGATCGCCGTGCCCTGGCCGAAGCTCGTGTCGCCGAGCAGCAGGCCCTCGAGTACGAGCTTGCGATCGTGCGTCAACGGCGCCGCGACGTACGGCTCGGACGAGAAGGTGATGAGCCCAACACGGTACTTGTCGGGCAGACCGGCCAGGAAGCGGCGCACGGCCTCCTGTGCCGCACCGAGCCGAGTCGGCTTGACGTCGTCGGCAGACATCGAGCCCGACACGTCGATCGTGAGCGCGATCGAGGCCTGCTCGCTGGCGACCGATGTCCGCACCTCGGGCCGCGCGAGCGCCGCCAGCGCGCACGTCAGCGCCAGCAGGGCGAGCAGCGGAGGCAGCACCCAACGCCAGTGCCTCCCGCCGGCCGCCGAGACCGCTGCCAGCACCTCGATGTTCGTGTAATGGATCGCGTAGCGGGCCCGGCGCCGCTCGATCGCGAGATACCCGATCACCGCGAGCGGCACGAGCAGCAGCGCGAGCAACCCGAGAGGCCATTCGATCCTCACTTGGCGCACTCCGCCTGGACCTGCACGACGGCTCCCACATCGGGCGAGAGGCTCCGCCGGGTCGCGCTGACGAGGATCTTGCCGCCGCGACGCACGTGCACGACACGCACGGCGGCGAGCTGCGCGGGAGTCGCACGCCGTCCGTATAGAGCCCGACGCTGTGGGCGCTGTGCAGCAGGCGCTCGCCCGCGTGGCAGGTGAGCGTCAGACGCGCCAGCTGGCCCGGAATGAGGCGGAGTGTGTCGACCCGGAGCGTGATCGGATCCCCCGGCCTGACGGGATCTGCCCGCGTGAACGCCGTCGGCGTGCGCGGCCCTCCGCCTCCGCCGGGAATGCAGCCGATGTAGGGCTGGTAGCTCGTGGGCTTGCGGACGCGGCCTGCGTAGGTGCCCTTGAAGAGCAGCGAGCCGGTTGTCGTGATGCCGGGGTTGACGGGGCTGCCGATGCGTCCCGGGAACTCGACGGCGACGGCCGTCTCGCTGGCCAGGGCGTCGACGCCGCCGACGATGCCCTGCGGGCAGACGAGCTGCCAGGTCGCAGTCGAGGACTGCCCTCCAGGAGCGGGAATCACGACCCAGGGCCCCGCCACGGGAATGCACACCTGCAGCCCGCGGCACTCGCCTGCAGCCTGACTCGCGGGCACGCCGGCGACGAGCGCCGCGGCCACCGCAGCGGCCGTCACCGCGGCCCGGATCACGGGACTCTCCGGAACCACACGACCGAGAGCGCGCCCGCCACCAGCAGGAACAGCGCGCCGGCGCCGGCGAAGGCGACGGTGATCTCCTCGTCCTTCTTCGTCTTGCCGAGGCGCGACTTCAGGTCGGCGTAGACCGGGCGGAGGTCGTCCTGAGTCGGGGCGGCGAAATAGCTTCCTCCGGTCTGTGCGGCGACCGTGCGCAGCGCTGTGGGATTGGGCGGCACCTGGATGCGCTCGACGTAGCCGCCCACGTGGGGCACCTGCACGACGCCGGCGGCCGTTCCGAGCAGCGCCGTGAACACGGGCACCTTCGACTTGCGCGCCCGGGCCACGGCGTCGGAGAGCTTGACGCTCCCGCCATCCTGCGCGCCATCGGAGAGGACCAGGACGGCGGTGGGTGGCGGAGGCGTGCCGGCCTTCCGCTTCTCGCCCGGCGGCGTCGCCACGGCGACCTTGACCGAGGTCGCGATGCCGTCGCCGAGCGCGGTGCCCTGACCGACGCGCAGTGATCTCAGCGCCGAGGCGACGAACACGCGATTCTGCGTCGGCGGCGCCACGAGCTGGGCGCGCGAGGCGAAAGCCACAACCGCGACGCGGTACCTCTTGGGCAGTTCGGCCAGGAAGCGGCGGGCCGAGGCCTGCGCGGCGGCGAGCCGCGTCGGGCGGATGTCGTTGGCGCCCATCGAGCGAGACGTGTCGATGGCGATCACGACCGTGGCTTCCTCGGAGCGCACCGAGAGCGTCGCGTGCGGGCGAGCGAAGCCGAGCAGGAAGATCGCGACCCCGACCAACAGGATCGCAGCGGGCAGATGCCTGCGCCAGCCCGGCACCCTGTCGACCACGTTGGGCAGCAGCGCCGGCTGCACGAACGCCGCGACCTCCGCTTCCCGCCGTCGCTGGAACCACACGTAGCCGACGACCGCGAGCGGCACGAGCAGCAGTCCGAGCAGGGCGATCGGCGAGGCGAAGCTCATCACGCGCTCGCGTGACGGAGGAAGCCGGTGAGGTCGCGCAACCAGTCGCCGTGGGTGGTGAGCACGACGTGGCGCGCACCGGCCGAGGTGATCTCCGCCGCAACTTCGCGGCGCTCCTCCGCGGCCGCGGCTGCGAAGTCCCTGCGCAACCGGTCGCTCGAGCTGTCGACCCGCAGCTGCCGGCCGGTCTCGGGATCGACGAGTCGCAACTGGCCGAACTTCGGCAGTTCCTGCTCGCGCGCATCGCGGATCTCGATCGCCACGACGTGATGGCGGCCGCCGAGCACGAGCAGCGGCCGGCGCCAGTCGCGGGGGCCTCGGAAATCGGAGATCACGACGATGTACGAGCGCTGTCGCGCCATCGTGCCGGCCCGCTTGAGCGCCTCCCCGACGGACGTGGCTTCGCCCTCGCTCCGCCGTTGCCCGGCGGCGTCCTCCTTGCGCAGAGCGAGCAGCAGGCCGAGCAGCCCGGCTCGGCCCTGTCGCGCCGGCAGGATGCGCGGATTGTCGTCGCCGAACGTCACGAGACCGAGGCGGTTGCCGCGGCGGGTGGCCGCGTAGCCGACGGCCAGCGACGCACCCTCGGCGACGTCGGCCTTGCGGCGCTCGGCCGTGCCGAACGACATCGAGGGAGACGTGTCGAGCACGAGCCAGGTCACGAGCGCTCGCTCGGCGAGATGGATCCGGACGTGCGGCGTCCCGGTGCGTGCCGTCACGTTCCAGTCGATCTGACGGACGTCGTCCTCGACCGGCTCGTACGGCCGGATCTGTGCCAGCTCACTGCCTCGCCCGAGCAGCGACGACCTGTGGTCGCCCGGCAGCATGCCCTCGACGCGACGCGCGATCGTCAGGTCGAGGGCGCGCAGCAGCGGCTCGGGCATCGGCCCGGGCCCGGGGCGGGCCGGCGTCTGCCCACGGCGGAGCAGCCCTTCGATCACGCCGCGTGCCCGGCCAGATCGAGTTGCGGGACCGCGACGGCAGCGATGATCTCGTCGAGCAGGCTGTCCGGGCTGCGGTTCTCGGCCAGCGCCTCGTACGAGAGCACCATGCGGTGGCGCAGCGCGTCCTTGGCGAGCTCCTGCAGGTCCTGCACGAGCACGTATTCCCGCCCGCGCACGACGGCGAGGCCGCGAGCGGCGTGAATCAGCGAGATCGGCCCGCGCGGGCTGGCGCCGAAGGAGATGAAGCGCGCCAGGTCGGGCAGCCCGAACTCGTCGGGGCGGCGCGTCGCGGTCGCGAGCTGGAGGGCGTAGCTGACGAGGCCCGGATCCACGTAGATCCCGCGGACAACCTCCTGCACCTCGCGCAGATCCTCGATCGTGAGCAGGTGCGTGAGCTCGGGCGCGGCCACCAGCGAACGCTGGATGACGGTCAGCTCCTCATCGTGCAGCGGGTAGTCGACGAGGATCTTGAGCATGAAGCGGTCGATCTGCGCCTCGGGCAGCGGGTAGGTGCCTTCGGACTCGATCGGGTTCTGCGTGGCCATGACCAGGAACGGGTCAGGCACCGGGTGGGTCGTGTGACCGAGCGTGACCTGGCGCTCCTGCATGACCTCGAGCAGGGCCGACTGCACCTTCGCCGGCGCGCGGTTGATCTCGTCTGCGAGCAGGAAGTTGCAGAACACGGGGCCGAGCTCGGTGTCGAAGCTGGCGTTGTCCGCGCGGTAGATCCGCGTCCCGATCAGATCGGACGGGACCAGGTCCGGCGTGAACTGGATGCGGTTGAACGTCCCGCCCAGCACGTTCGCCGTGGTTTTCACCGTGAGCGTCTTCGCAAGCCCGGGGACGCCCTCGATCAAGAGATGGCCGCCGGTCAGCAGGCACACGAGCACGCGCTCCAGCATCTGGTCCTGGCCCGCGATGACCCGGCGGATCTCGAACAGCGCTTGCTCCAGTCGTAGCTTCGTACGCGCCGTGTCCTGGGGTTCGACGCCGCTTGCCACGTGCTCTCCTTCGGGTCGCTTCGGATGAACCTCGGTCATGGGGTCGAGCCGGACCGTCGCGCTACCGGACTACGCCCGAGGGCGGCTCGCCGGATCACATCGTCGCTGCAGATGCAGGCAGAAAGGGCGGCGTGCGGGCAGGGCGCGCGGTCCGTCGGCTCGACGACGACGTCTCCAACAACGGTGCATGCGGCCGGCATGCGACTCCCCACGATCGCGGACGGACTCGCGCATGGTATCCGAGCGCGATGAGCCGCCGGAACACGCTTCCGCGATTGCGCCACGCGGATCTACGGCGCGCAGTCGGCGTTCGTGCCGGTGCCATCCATCCAGCGCACGAGACGCTCGACGTCCTTGTACGTCGGCGAGGGTGCCTGGATCGACTGTGCCAGCCCACTCTCGGCGTCGTCGGAGAGCAGCCATCCGGTGGGCGCATTGCCGGCTGCACTCGCCGTCGGGTGCACGCGCAGGAAGCAGGCGGAGCCGACGAAGCTGATCACGGACTCGCGGGCATAGCCCTCGATGAAATCGCGGGCGCTCGTGAGATTGAGCAGTGTGGTGCCCGCTCCTCCCCCGCTCTTGATCTCGCCCTTGTCCGAGAGCTTGCGCGCGTGATTGTCGAACTCCACGACGTACAGCGTGTAGGGCGCCGCCTTGGAATTCTCCTGCGCGAGCTTGCGGTTCTCGGCGGCGATCCGGCGGGCGACGAGTGGCAGCATCTCCCGGATCGTCAAGAGGCCGGTGTTCTCGAGGAAGCCCCCGTCCGACATGCTCGAGCTGGGCTCGTCGCAGCCGATCAGCTGGTCGTGCTCCCACGCGCCTTCGTCGTTGCAGCTCGCGACGTAGCCCGGCGCCGTGATGATCGGGAAGCGCGCGCCGAGCGTCGCCGCAGCCATCAACGGCATGTCGCGATTGTCACCGAGCACATCGACCAGATCGCGTGCCCGCGCGACGGGCGGGAGCGTGCACACAGGCTCGGAGCGCATGGTGCCGCAGCTCGTGCGGCCCTCGGCATTGTTGGTCAGATGCAGCGCGAGCTCGAGGGGACTGACGACGACGCGGGCGACCCCACCGGCGAGCGTGGCATTGTCGATGTACACCGGCAGGTGATTGCTCTTCGTCGGCGTGACAGAGCGCAGCGACACTTCCGGGAGCGGCTCCCGGCCGCCGGCGCCACCGACCGAGTCCGCGAGGACATTGCCACGATCGCGGGTGAGCGCCGCCACGAGCCTGCACTCGAGGCTGTCGTCGACGCGGCGGCCGTTCTCGACGTGCAGGCAATGCTCGTCGGGCGCGTGGATGCCAAGCAGCCCCGCGACGAGATCATGGGTCACGCCCCACGTCGTGGGTGCGCGCAACATGTCGTAGCCGGCGACGTCCTCGGCCCAGTCCTTCGGGAGCCCGCGATCGCCTCCCGCGACGAGTGCGGCAGCGTACTGAGCCAGCCCGACGCCGCCGCCCGAGACACCGCTGACGGCGAAGATCCGGCTCGCACGCGCGATCTGCGCCTTCACGGAGGCGTCGCGGCCAGTCGCGCACGGCGTGCCCGTCGGCGCCTTGTGCGGCACGCGAGCCGCGACCGCGCAGTCGAGCAGGAGCGCCGTCCAGTAGCTCGCGCGCGCACCGCCGCCGTCACTCGCTATGAGGAAGATCGGGCGTGGCCCGGAGCCCGCGGCAGCCCCGTGCGGGCGCTCGAGAAAGGCGTTCATGGTCGCGTCGATCGCGAGCGGCGGAGTCCCGAATGCAGCCATCACCTGCATGCGGTGCGAGGCCGGCGGCTCGAACAGGAACACGGCGACCACCCAGGCGGTCAGGAAGAGCAGGATCGGCACGCCGTGGTTCGCGATGTGCGCGCGCTGCGTCAACCGGCGCTCGGGGAAGCTCCAGCCGTCGAAGCGGGCGATCAGCGAGTGCAGCGTCGCGATCGCGGCGGCAGCGGCGAGGTTGACCGCCGCAATGGTGCCCACGATGCTCGAGGTCCGCTCGACGTCGAGCAGCGCGCCGAGCAGAAGCGCGATCCCGGCCCCGCGGGCGATCGGCAACCCGAGTCCCCGCCCTCGGGCGGACGCGAGCAGGGCCTCCCACGCCTCGCGCGGAGTCCGTCCCACGAGGCGCGAGGCGAACGCGGTCGCGATCACGACGACGCTGACGATCAGGCCCGCGCCGGGCCGGCCCGCCAGCTCGCCAACCGGCAGGGCGATGAGCGGGACGACGCCGAGGTAGCGGAGGATCAGCCACGAGCGAGTCCTCTGCGCCGACTCCGGCCAGTGCTGCCGCTTCCACAGGTGCAGTCCGAGCAAGCCCACCGCCGCGACGAGTGCCACACCCGCGATGCCCACCCGGTGGGTGTCTTGCGGATAGCGGTCCGCGGCGGCGACGGTCGCGAAGATCGACGCCCACCACTGCGTCTGGAGCAGGGCGGGCCTGTCGAAGACGGGCGCGGGCTTCTCGGCGTCGTACGGATCGTCTCGCTCGCCGCGCTCGAGCAATGCGAGGCCGCCGACGACGAGCGCGAGCGCGAGGATCAGCCAGGCAGAGCCGCCCGCGTCTCCGCCGAGGACGGCCTCGACGAGAGCCAGCGTGACGGCCGCGCCGAACAGGACCAGGGGTATCTCGGCGATCAACCTCAGCCAGGCCGCGACCTGGCGGCGCAGCCGCTCGTCGAACTCATCCTTCTCGAGCGCGCCCGACGGCAGCCTGTGTGTCATCGCGAGCAGCCCGACCAGGACCGCCGCGAAGACGACGCCGTAGACCGCGACGTAGGAGTAGAACGCCAGGACGACGAGCACGAGCACCCCGGCCACGCCTGCGACGAGCAGGGCGGCGCGCTCGGAGATCGCCGACCGGCTGCGCCCCTCCGCGACCACCGGCTCGGCGCGTTCGGCCGGGTGCACCAGCAGCAGCGCGCTGTCGTGCACGACGAGCGCAAGCAGCACTGCACTGGCGACACCGATGAAGACATAGGTCGGATGCGATGCCCACGCCAGCATCGCGTCGATCGCCTGGGGTGACGACTGGGGGATGACGAGCAGGAAGAGCGCATAGATCACGATCACCACCACGGCGATGCGCACACCGCGGAGCCGGAGGACGCCGGGGAATGACAACTCGTCGGCCTCGCCGGCGGCAGCCTGATAGGCGACGATGGCGACCAGGAGCGCGAGCAGCGAGATGGGAGCGGCGAGGCCCCACCACGGGGCGATCGCCGCCGTGATCGTGAAGAACATGAGGGCGGCGAGGGCAACGGTTCCGGCGGGCCTCCGGGGCCCGAGGTGCTGGCGCCAGTAGCGCCACACCATGAGGAAAGCGGCAACGGCCAGGACGACGGTTGCGCCCTTGAGAAACGACAATCGCGTGGGCACCCCGTGGCAGGCCGTCGTGCAACCCGCCGCGGCAATCTGATTGACCCCGCGCCGCGTCTCGACCGCCAGGGCCTCGATGATGATCAACGCTGCCGGCAGCGGCCCGAACAGGATCCGCTCGAGTGCGCTACGCCCACCGACGGGCTCGGCTGCGACCGGCGGATCGTCTGCCGGCACCATCTCGGGCATCGTTCAGCCTCCAGGCGGTCGCGGAGCCGTGGCAGGGAACCTAAGCAGTCGCGCAGCGAGCGTCAAGGCTCGCCGGAGGGATGATCGTCGCCGTTGCGCTTGGCGGGGAAGCTCCTTACGCTCCGCCGGTGAGCGATTCCGAGGCTGCCTTCGCCGCAATCTCCGCGCGCCTCCTGCACGAGCAGGACGTCAGCGCGGGCACCGGGTTCGGCTCGAACGCCGGGCTGCGCGTCAGGGGCAAGATCTTCGCGATGCTCGTCCAGGGCGAGCTCGTCGTGAAGCTCCCGGCCGCGCGCTGCGTGGCGCTGGTGTCGTCCGGCCTCGCACGCCCGTTCGAGCGCGGTCAGGGCCGGCCGCTCAAGTCCTGGATCTCCGTCAGCGAGACGGCCGAGTCGCACTGGCCGGCGCTGGCGGCGGAGGCACTCGCCTTCGTCGGCGGCTAGGGATGCAACGCCTGGGGTCCGATCCCGATCTTGCGCGCCTCCTTGACATGGCTAACGTTGTTAGCTAAGTTTGGCTTACGACGTTAGCCAACTGAGGATCGAGGAGTTCGCCATGCACATCGCCCGCACCCAGACCACTCGCCGAGCCGCCTACGGGCTCCTGGCAGCCGCGTTGCTCGCCGCTGCGATCGCTGCCGTGATCGCCAACGGCAGCGGCTGGTGGATCTTCACCGCTTTCATCATCGCGCCCGACCTCGCGGTGCTGCTCGGCATGGGCTCGGGGCTCGAGAAGGGCCGGCTGCACCCACGCGCAATCCCGCTCTACAACGCGCTGCACAGCCTCGTCGGCCCTGCGCTGCTCGCCGTCGCGGCGGTCGCTCTCGGCCCCGGTGCCGTGATCGGCGCGCTCGCCTGGGCGCTGCACATCACCTTCGACCGCTCGATCGGCTACGGGATGCGCACGCGCGATGGCTTCCAGCGCTCCTGACGGGCTGACGCCGCGCGCCCGGGAGATCGTGGCGGCGGCGCGCGCGATCCTGGAGGAGGACGGCCTCGAGGCGCTCACGATGCGCCGCATCGCCGAGCGCCTCGGGATCCGCGCGCCGTCGCTCTACAAGCACTTCCCCGACAAGGAGGCGCTCGAGGCGGCGATCATCTCGGCAGCCTTCGAGGAGCAGGCAGCGGTGTTCGAGCGAGCGGTCGAGGAGGGCGACGAGCCCCTCGCGGCGCTCGGCGCGGCCTACCGCCGCTTCGCTCTCGCCCACCCCCACCTCTACCGCCTCATGACCGACCGGGAGCTCCGCCGCGACCTGCTCGCTGCCGGCGTCGAGGACCGCGCCGGCCTGACCATCTACCGCGCGGCCGGTGAGGACACCGACCGGGCGCGCGCCGCCTGGGCCTTCGCGCACGGCATGGCGATGCTGGAGCTCACGAACCGCTTCCCCCCGGGAGCCGACATCGACGCCGCCTGGCACGAGGGCATCCGGGCATTCCGCGATGGCTGACCGCTGGGACGCGATCGTCGTGGGATCCGGCCCGAACGGCCTCGCAGCCGCGATCGCGCTTGCCCAGGAAGGGCGTTCCGTGCTCGTGCTCGAGGCCGCGGAGGAGATCGGCGGCGGCCTGCGCAGCGCCGAGCTCACGCTGCCGGGATTCCGTCACGACGTCTGCTCGGCGATCCATCCCCTCGCTCTGGCCTCGCCGTTCCTCCGGCGCCTGCCACTCCAGGAGCACGGGCTCGAGTTCGCCCAGCCGGAGATCCCGCTCGCCCATCCGCTCGACGATGGCACGGCCGTGGCGTTGCATCGCTCGGTGGACGAGACGGCCGAGGGCCTCGGCGACGACGGGGATGCCTATCGCGCGTTGCTGCAACCGCTCCTCGACGACTGGGACGTGCTGCTCGAGGACCTGCTCGGCCCCCTGCGCATCCCACGGCACGCGCGCACCGACCTGCGCTTCGCGCGCGCGGGACTGCGCTCGGCCCGGGGCCTCGCTCGCGCGCGCTTCACGGGCGCGCGCGCACGCGCCTTGCTGGCCGGCAACGCCGCGCACTCGATGCGCCCGCTCACCGCCCCGGCGACGGCGGGCTTCGGGCTTGCGCTGATGATGCTCGGTCACGCCGTCGGCTGGCCGGTCGCCGCCGGCGGCTCACAGGCGATCGCCGACGCGATGGCCTCCCTGGTGCGCTCGCTGGGCGGTGAGATCGAGACCGGTCGCGAGGTTCGCTCCCTGGCGGACGTGCGCGGCGTCCGCGCGGTGCTGTTCGACCTCACACCAAGACAGATCACCGCGATCGCGGGCGAGGAATTGCCGCGGCGCTACCGGCGCGCGCTGGAGCGCTTCCGCTATGGGCCCGCCGCGTTCAAGCTCGACTACGCGCTCGCCGGCCCCGTGCCGTGGACGGCACCGGAGTGCCGCCGCGCCGGCACCGTCCATCTCGGCGGTTCGCTCGAGGAGATCGACTACGCCGAGGCCGAGGTCGCGCGCGGCCGCCACGCGGCGCGACCCTCAGTGCTCGTCGCTCAGCAGAGCCTCTTCGACCCCGTTCGCGCACCGGATGGAGCTCACACGTTGTGGGCCTACTGCCATGTGCCCAACGGCTCCCGGCTCGACGCCCGTGAGGCGATCGAGGCTCAGATCGAGCGCTTCGCGCCCGGCTTTCGCGGCCTCGTGCGCGCCTGCAGCGTGCTCGGCCCTGCCGACCTCGAGGCGCGCAACGCGAACGACGTCGGCGGCGACATCAACGGCGGCGCGGCGGACCTGCGCCAGCTCTTCGCACGGCCCGTCGCGCGCCCCGTGCCGTACACCACGCCCAACCCGCGCCTCTTCGTGTGCTCGTCGTCCACGCCCCCGGGCGGCGGCGTGCACGGGATGTGCGGCTGGCACGCGGCTCAGGCGGCGTTGCGCGGCGCGCTGCGCTGACGATCACGCATCGATCATGCCCGGCCGCTTCGCTGCCGATGATCAGGGGATGGCGCGGCCCGCAACCGAACTCGCAACCGACTGGTGGCTCGCCGCGGCGCTCGGCGTGCTGGACGATCACCTCTACTTCGGTCTGCTCGGCGTCGACAGGACGTACCAGGAGCTGTTCGTCGGCCCGAACCTGGATCGCCTGCTCGGTGGGCCGGCACAGGTACCGGGCCTCTGGCGCAGCCGCATC
>Ga0157378_10003132_pt1 | contig 14698 bp, 13 predicted proteins | sample M65metaG_FD_115309 | JGI IMG/M metagenome (GOLD analysis project Ga0157378, IMG submission 115309) | Miscanthus rhizosphere microbial communities from Kellogg Biological Station, Michigan, USA - M6-5 metaG | ecosystem: Host-associated > Plants > Roots > Rhizosphere > Soil | place: USA: Michigan...
AAAACGGGATACCGTGTTCTTTCGACAGCACCGCGACGGAATAAGTCCCAATCTTGTTGGCCACATCGCCGTTGGCGGCAATGCGGTCCGCGCCCACGACAATAGCGTTGATCTTCCCTTGCTTCATCATGGCCCCGGCCATGTTGTCGGAAATCACGGTGGTCGGAGTACCATCTATCATCAATTCCCACGCCGTCAATCGCGACCCTTGCAGGAAAGGGCGCGTCTCATCGGCATAAACGTGGATATTCTTGCCCAGTTCCACAGCCGCTCGGATCACTCCCAGCGCCGTGCCATACCCGCAAGTCGCCAGAGCTCCGGCATTGCAGTGGGTAAGAACGCCGCCGCTCTCCGGCATCAACGAAGCGCCGTGCTTTCCGATTGCCTTGTTCGCGGCAATATCTTCGGCGTGCATCCGCTGGGCTTCCTCCACCAGAGCCTGCTTGATCTGCGCCAGTGGCCGCACCCGCAGCATTTCAAACTTGTCCTGCATGCGTTTGATCGCCCAGAAAAGATTGACCGCAGTCGGACGGGTCTTACCGATGACGTCACAAATCTGATCAAACTCGCGCTTGAGATCGCCACCGTTTTCAGCTTTGGAATTCTTGACCCCGAGTGCGATTCCCATCGCCGCGGACACGCCAATCGCCGGCGCCCCCCGCACTACCATGTTGCGAATGACGTCAGCAACCTGGGTGTAGGTTTTGCAGTTAACGTACGTCTCTTCGGTCGGCAGCTTCGTCTGATCGATGAAGCGCACACCGGATTCAGTCCATTCGAGAGTTTGAATCATAAAGTCGGTCGTTGGTCCTTGGCCCTTGGTCGTTGGCTTTTCTTGCCAGCGCAATCTCAAAACTAAGGTTCTAAATGTTCGTCGTAAGCGAATGGCCAACGACCAAAGGCCAAGGACCAACGACGGTTTTTAGTTCTTATGCACTTCGCAGCGAATTCTTGGGCTGTGCACTACCGCTGGCTTGCCGCAGATCTCGCAGCCCGAGCCTGCTGCCGGAATTCCGGGGGATGTCTCTTCATTTTGAAGCAGGTGCTCTTGCCGGACATCACGGGCTGTGAACACCGAAACAAACGGCGCAGGTGCCGCAGCTTGTTCCACCAACGGACGTCCTCCTGCTTCCTGACGCTCCACGAGGCAGAGCACGCCTACGACTTCAAAACCAAATTCCCTGGCTGCTTCAATCGCCTGTATGGTCGAGGAGCCTGTCGTGCAAACGTCATCCACGATCACCACCCGCGCTCCTTTTTCCTGAAAGCCTTCGATCCGCCGTCCGGTGCCGTGCTGCTTTTCGGCTTTGCGAACCAGAAACCCATCCCACTCGCCGCTGGCGACGGAAACCGCGACAACGATGGGATCGGCACCCATGGTCAGGCCGCCAATGGCCTTCGGCTTCCATCCCCGGTTCCGGATTTCGTCGAGGACGACCTGCCCGGTCAGGCGCGCACCCTTGCCTGAGAGCGTGGTGGTCCGGCAGTCGATGTAATAGTCGCTGGTCCCTCCAGACGAGAGCTTGAACTGTCCCAGCCGGAACGACTTGGAGGCCAGCAACCGCAACAATTCCTGACGTGCAGAAGCCATAAAAATCTACGATATCACGCTCGATGCACCCTGCTATTGGGTCATGCGCTCAAGGTGGCGGAAATGGTCTGTCCCGATATACAGCACACCAAAGAGCATCAGATTGTAGCCCACATGAATAAGTAATCCAGGCGTAACCGATCTGGTGATCGCCCGGGTGATGGTCAGGACCATGCCGACGACCAGCAGCACCAGCAGCGGTCCCCAGGCTTGTCCCAGTTGTTCGCTATGCACCATGGCGAAAGCAATGCTGGTCAGTAGAACAGCCAGAGCCCGGCCGCCACGTCCAGCCGACGCCACATCGAGAGTAGGCGCGATACTAAATAACCCGAGCAAGCCAGCCAATATCAGAAGCACCGTGGTCGCGACGGCGAACGCATGGTGCGAAACCGCGCCTGACGCCACCCCCCAGGCCAGAATCGCGAATGCGGGAAGCACGATGGAACTCGAGGGTCTCTCGCCCGATCTCAAGCTTCGCCCTATCACCAGGGCCCCGACCGCCAGAAAAACCACAATCGCCAGCAGGACAGACCACAGCAACGGCAAACGGTGTTCCACGTAACCCCATCCAGCCATGGTCAGGGCCCAGGCGCAGCCTCTGAGGAAGAGCCTGGGCGTCATAAACAAAGTCTGCAGCCAACGGTCGAGCACCGGATAGAGGAATCCGCGGAAAAGCATCTCCTCGGCCAGGGGGGCGATGGCTACCCCAAAGAACATCATCAGATACGCGCCTTGCGCGTTCTGGAAAAACTTGTCCATGGGTAGCGATTTGGGGATCGGCAACAGCCGCGAAAGCTCTCCCAAGGTCACTGCCAGCACCGCGCCTCCCGTCATATAACCGAGCCAGCGCATGTTGCTGGGCCAGCGCCAGCCCACCGTCTGCCAAAAAGGACGCTGCCGATGACGCGTAACCAGGATGTACATGGCAATCAGCATAGCCACATAAGCCAGTGTCATCCCCGGGACAATCACGAGCGGCCCCGGATTCCTGCCAAGTTCCGCTGCGGAGACGCCCTCCGACAATCGGCTATGCAGCACTGCCAGGAAAAATATTGAGGTAAACAGGAAGAGCGCTGTTATGAGAACCAGCACCACGATCAGAAGATCGAGGCCAGTCCATGGCGGATTTTCAGCGCCCGGATTGACCGGGGCGACCGCAACGACCGCTTCCGCCGGCGGCTCGGTCTGCAATTCGGAAAGAGGCTGATCTGGTGAGGACAATTGGACCCGTATGTGTGGGGCGGACACTCTTGTCCGCCGCCTTTGACTTTGTTGCCTGCGAACTGGGACCACGAATTCAAAACCAACCGCAACCGCGGCGGACAAGAGTGTCCGCCCCACACAAGCCTATGCTATTGAGCTTTTCTGGCCGTTGGAGAAATATCCGGCCAGCGCTTGCCCTGTGTAGGATTTCTTATTCCGCGCAACTTGCTCCGGCGTGCCCTGCGCTACGATGCGTCCGCCTTCTTCTCCGCCCTCGGGACCAAGATCGATGATCCAGTCTGCGTTGCGGATCACATCCAGATTGTGCTCGATGATCATAACTGTATTTCCCAGGTCGGTCAGCCGGTGCAGCACCTCGAGCAATTTTTTCACGTCGTCGAAGTGAAGGCCGGTGGTCGGTTCATCCAGCAGATACATCGTCTTCCCTGTCTGCCGCTTGCTCAGCTCCCGCGCGAGTTTGATGCGCTGGGCCTCGCCGCCTGAAAGTGTGACTGCCGACTGTCCCAGATGCAAATATCCCAGACCGACATCGACCAGAGTCTGCAGCTTCTGTCTGACCTGGGGGATATTCTCCAGAATCGGTAGCGCGTCTGAGACCGGCATTTCCAGCAGATCTGCGATGGATTGTCCCTTGTATTTCACCGCCAGGGTTTCGTGGTTGTAACGCTTGCCGCCACAGAGCTCGCAGAGCACATACACGTCCGGCAGAAAATTCATTTCAATGCGCCGCTGTCCTTCACCCTGGCAAGCCTCGCAACGTCCGCCTGAGACGTTGAATGAAAAGCGTCCCGGCTTGTAGCCCCGCTCGCGGGATTCCGGAAGCATCGCATACAGATCTCGAATCTGCGCGAACACTCCGGTGTAGGTTGCGGGATTCGAACGCGGTGTGCGTCCAATCGGCGACTGGTCGATCCGAATGACTTTGTCGATATTTTCTGTGCCGGAAATTGTTTTGTGTAAGCCGGGCTCTTCCCGTGACCGGTAAAGCTTCTGGGCCAGAGCGCGGTAGAGAATGTCATTCACCAGGGTCGATTTCCCTGATCCGGAGACTCCGGTCACGACCGTCATCACGCCCAGCGGAAAAACAACGTCGAGGTTCTTGAGATTATTTTCCCGCGCACCCAGCAGCGTAATCGCCGCTCCGTTGGGTGCTCGGCGCTCCGGCCGCATTTCGATCTGCACCCGGCCCGAAATGTAAGCCCCGGTCAGCGACTCCGGCACTTGTTCAATTTCTTTTGGAGTGCCATGCGCTACCAAGCCACCACCGTGCCGGCCCGCGCCGGGGCCGAGATCGATCACGTAATCAGCCCGCCGGATGGTTTCTTCATCGTGCTCGACAACCAGCACCGTGTTTCCCAAATCACGCAATTCTTCGAGTGCTTTGAGCAGCCGCCCGTTGTCGCGATGATGCAATCCGATGGAAGGCTCGTCCAGTACGTAAAGCACCCCGCGCAGCTTCGATCCAATTTGTGTTGCCAGCCGGATGCGTTGTCCTTCTCCTCCGGACAACGTCGCCGCCGAACGTTCCAGCGAGATGTAGCCCAACCCCACGGCATCCAGAAATTGCAGGCGCTCCACAATCTCATGCATGATGCGTCCGGCAATGATCGCCTCGCGGCCGTTCAGCTTGATCTTGCGAGCAATCTCCAGCGACCGCGACACCGGCAGCGCCGTGAAGTCGGCGATCGACATGCCGTTCACTTTCACCGCCAGACTCTCCGGCCGCAAGCGCTTGCCTTGGCATGCGGGACACTTCGTGGCCGACATATAATCCAGCAGAAATTCGCGATAAGTATCGGAACTCGAATCGTCGACCATCTGCTTGAGATAGCCGAGAATTCCACGGAAACCTGTCTTCCGGTTCTTGCCGGTTTCGTTTCCGTTCTTGCCGGCTTCGCCGTAAAAAAGCAGGTTCTGTATCTTCTCGGGAAATTTTTCGAACGGAGTCGCCAGGTCGAAGCCGTGGGCTGCCGCAGTGATCTGCAGCTGATGGATCAGGTTCTGCGATGCCGATCCCGGCCCCAAGCCTCCATCGAGCAGCGGCTTCGACCAGTCGTTGATCACCCGCGCCGGATCGAATTCGTAGCGGCTGCCCAGCCCGTGACACTCCGGACAAGCGCCGTAGGCACTGTTAAACGAAAACGACCGCGGCTCGAGTTGCGGCACGCTGATGCCGCAATCCGGGCACGCCAGCTTCGCCGAATAAAGCTGCTCATCTCCGCCCACAACAGCCACCTGGACCAGCCCGCCGGCCAGTTTCATAGCAAGCCCGACCGACAGTTCCAACCGATGCTCGATTCCGGGCTTGACCAACAACCGGTCGATCACCACTTCGATGGTGTGATTCCTTCGCTTGTCCAGCGGGATGTCATCTTCGAGATTCACCAGTTCACCGTCGATGCGCGCCCGGGTGAATCCGTGCTGGACGAGCTTTTCCATCTCTTTCTTGAACTCGCCTTTGCGTCCTCGCACGATGGGTGCCAGCACCATCACGCGATCTTCAGGAGTCAGGCTCATGACCCGCTGGACGATCTGCTCCGCCGACTGCCGCGTGATCGCCTGTCCGCACTTGGGACAATGCGGAACTCCGATAGAAGCGAATAAAAGGCGAAGATAATCGTAGATTTCAGTGATTGTCCCGACCGTCGATCGTGGGCTGCGGCTGGTGGTCTTCTGCTCGATTGAGATGGACGGGCTCAGGCCGTCGATAGCGTCTACGTCAGGACGCTCCATCTGGTCCAGAAACTGCCGCGCGTAGGCCGACAGGGTCTCTACATAGCGCCTTTGGCCCTCGGCGTAGATGGTGTCAAAGGCCAGCGACGACTTGCCTGAGCCGCTCAACCCGGTAATAACCGTCAGGGTGTTACGAGGGATTTCGACGTTTATATTCTTGAGGTTATGCTGACGGGCCCCCCTCACCGAGATCTTGGTAATAGGCATGAAATTGGCGAAAGTAAAACTGGCCTTCCGTAATATGGACGGCCCTACAGAAATGGTGGAAAGTAGGTTTGCGCGGCTCTACTCACGTATCTTAGTTGCTAACAGCAACCAGCGTCAACGCGGGTAGAGTGGTCGATTGCGCCAAACGGGTCCGGATCGCAATGTCCGGCACTTAACGTGAAAGTAGGCTGATCTTGGGTACGATACTGGTTGCTTTCGTCATGTCGTTCACGGCTGTCACCGTCGTGCTGTTCGGGATCCTCGCGGCCTATGCCGCCGTTACCGGCATTCTGTACGCCTTCGCCTACCGCTCGCGCCAACGCGCCCGAAGCGCCAGCTCTCCTGTTTTAGTGCCCAGCCCGAGCCAAGCCAGCGGCGACTAAAATCGGGCGTCGGACCCCAGGCGTCAGCCGCTCAGACGTCGGGCCTCACCTTTTAGCCCTCGGTAGTCAGACCTCAGCCTTCGGGCTAATCTTTCCCTTTTAGTTCAATTCGATTCGAAGACAGACGTGTCGCGCCCCGTCTGCAAACCCAAAATTCAGGAATCTTGAGAACGCCTGAAGCGGCTGTCTGAGGTCTGAAGTCCGAGGTCCGAGGTCCGACGCCCGCTCCGGATGCGGAGGCGGCGCGCCCGGCTGCTGGCCCTGCTGTTGCTGCAGTTGCTGCTGGAGCAACTGCTGTTGCTGCAATTCGCGCAGCAACTGCTCTGGAGTTTTTACCTGCTGCTGTCCGTCAGGTGTCGGAGGAGGAGCCTCGCCGTTCGTGGCATTTTCTGGCGCGTCTTCTGTGGGCGGTTCAGAGTCCGGAGTCGGGGTGGCAGCGTCATCCGCGGGAGCTTCATTGTTAGCCTGGGGCGGCGGTGCCGCAGCCATAGCTGTGCCTGGGTTGGAAGTCCCACCGGATTTCGAGGTCAGGATGAGCCGGTCTACGCCGTCGGGAGGGGCAGGCGACCCTACCATCACGTAATTAAAGTTTACTCCGTGCAAGAGCGCGGTCAGAACGTCATGGGCCGACCCCGGCCCAAAATGCCCGACCACGCGTTCGTTGGCATTCGGAGGAATCTCTACCTCCGCCTTGATCTGGGTTCGCACCGCCCGCAAAATGTCGGCCAGGGTGGAGTTCTCCGCCATAATCGTTAACTGGCCATTGCTGTATTGCACTTGTGGGGGCAGCGCCGGCATCTGCTCGAGCGTAGGGGGTGGCGGGGGTGGAGCAGGCGCCGGAGGAGGCTCAGGCGCGGCCTTCTTAGCAGCCTTCCTGGCAACGCGCTTGTGGACAGCAGGTTGCGAAGCCGGGGCTTGTTGGGCCCATGCCAACTGTAGCGTCAGGGTCGAAAACACGATTGACGCCAAAACCCGGATTCTCATCGGCTGAGTTATGTTCGGGAAGATCACGCTGCCTGCTCGATGGGACTGATTATTTGGATGCCGGAAACGGCCTGGGCGGATTGTAGCATCCGAGATTGGACGTCGGACTTCTGACCTTGGACGTCGGGAATTCATACTTTAAACCACTCAAACCGCAAGATTCACGATTTCTGACTTCCGAGGATAAAATCGGACTTCCGCACCGAGGAGACACTAAATGTTCGGATCCAATCTCAAGCCGCATGTGTTTCGCTTCGTCCTGTTGATCTCGCTGGGTGGCATGATCGTTCTTGGGCTGGGCTCAGCCTCCCGCTTTTCTTCCGCACAGTCCAAAGCCCCTGCAGCAAGCCATCCAGCAAACTTCTCCCACACCCTGCCAAAACTGAACGGATCCCATCTGCGAGCGACCGTCGTCGAGGTCAACTACGCACCCGGAGAAGCTGACAAACCGCATAGCCATCCCTGCACCGTGATCGGGTATGTGGCCGAAGGAGCGATCCGCTTCCAGGTGAAAGGCGGTGAGCCTGAAGCTATCTACAAGGCAGGGGAAAGCTTTTACGAGCCTCCCAACGGCGTGCATCAGGTATCGGCGAACGCCAGCGACAAAGAACCGGCAAAGCTGATCGCGTTTTTCGTCTGCGATCACGACACGCCGCTGACCATCGCTCCAATCGATGGCCACGCGGGACACGAAGCAAAATGACTTAGCTTACTGGTAGCTCGAGCGCCCTGAGGCTTGTCGTCGGAAGTGGAACGTTGGGTGAGTGAACATTGGGGAAGGGCACGGCTTCAGCCGTGCCAACCAAGTCTCACGTAGGACGGGGCTTCAGCCCCTGAGGTTTGCTTTTGCAGCCGAGAGCCAACCTCAGGCGCTGGAGCGCAATTTTTTTGGTCTTGTTGGCACGAGTGAACTCGCGCCCTTCCCAAGTCCCCGTCATTGCAACAATTAAACTCGGGGCACCCCTCAAAGCGCGATTTTCTTACCCGAGCAAGCTCATGCCCCTTCCCGCTTCGCGCCTTAAACAATCTGGATTTGGAAGCTACTGACGCGGCGCGTAGTAGCCTTTGCGGGCCCGCACCTGAAGGTCTTTCTTCAACGCAGTGATTTCAATCGAACGGTAGCGTCCATCCGCGTCGAAGTCCGCGGGTTTGTACGACACCACATATTGGCTGCGCAATTCGTCTTCGATCGCCGCGAATGAATTCTTGATGTCCTTCATCTTGAACGGAAAGAAGGCGCGGCCGCCGGTAGCGTCCGCCAGTTGCTGCAGTGTCTTGTCGCCGCGCAGAATCAAGCCGCTGTCGTCGGTGGAAATGGCATAAATGATTACTTCAGCGCGTTGCGCCATTTCCATCGCTTGCGCCCGCGTGACCTCGCTCTGATTGTCTTCACCATCGCTCACCACGATGATGGCCCTTCGCACCGGATGATCAGTTCCCTCTTTGGCCAGCTTTTCGCGGCAAGCCCGGTAGATGGCGTCATACATCGCAGTGCCCCCGCCGTTGCGCAGACTTCTCACGCCGGTTTCAAGGAGCCGAACATTGTCTGTAAATTCCTGCGTAACCTGGCTGTGAGTACTGAAGCCCATGACGAAAGCTTTATCGAAATTTGCCCGCAGCGTATGCTGCAGAAAACTGACGGCAGCTTCCTGTTCGAAATCGAAACGGCTATGCACCGACCCGCTGGTGTCCACCAGTAATCCCAGTTCGAGAGGTAAGTCAGTCTCACGACGGAAGTTTACGATCGACTGCGGAGGCTTGTGATCATCCAGGATGGTGAAATCACCCTGGTTGAGATTGCGGACGAACTTGCCATGATGATCCGTGGCAATGAACAGAACATTGACCTCATCAACCCGCTTCTTGATGGTAAGGATGGAATCGGTCGAATCAGACCCGATGCTCGCTGAGGCCTCAGGCAAGGCCACGCTGGAAGCAGCTACATACGACGATTGGGCTCGCACCGGACACACCGCCGTCGTGATCAACACGGCTACGAGAACTGCCCACCGATACCCTGTCGTGTAGTTCATTCCCAGCCTGTCCAAAAAATTCACGCCAAACTAAGGCTAAAGCCTTCGTCTCTCAATTAGATGCACGTATCGGGCCGAAGGCTCTGGCGGCACCGCTACAGTCTCGACTGTAGGTTAGGGTCAGGCGAAAGCCAAGTTACAAAAGGAGCACGCAGTTGGTGTGGCTTTGTGTCGTGCTGGGCGGCCCGCACGCGGCTTTCAAGTTGATTCCCGGCGGTCGCGGGCGGGGCGCCCGCGCCACACGAACCGATTTCTCGTAAACTGTTGCCGGTATGACTCCAAAATCTGCCAACCTGGTCCGCTGTTCCTGGCCCGGCAACCCGCTGGCTATCCGTTATCACGATGAAGAATGGGGATCGCCCCAGCACGATGATCTCGTTCTCTTCGAGTTCCTGATCCTCGAAGGTGCGCAGGCCGGCCTCAGTTGGGACACCATCCTGCAAAAGCGCGAGAACTATCGCGCTGCGCTCGACGGCTTCAATCCTGAACGGATCGTTCGCTACGATCGCCGCAAGTTGAAGAGTTTGCTGGGCAACCCTGGCATCATTCGCAATCGGTTAAAGATCGAGTCCACGGTGAGAAATGCCAGCGCATTTCTTCAGACTCAGAAAGAGTTCGGTTCGTTCGACGCTTATATCTGGCGGTTCGTTGGCGGCAAGCCCCGCGTAAATGGGTGGCGCCCTGGAGAAAGAGTTCCGGCGAGCACTCCGGAGTCCGACGCCATGAGCAAGCACCTCAAGAAGCGCGGCTTCAATTTCGTCGGCTCGACCATCTGCTACGCCTTCATGCAGGCCACGGGAATGGTTAACGACCACAACGTGAAGTGCTTCCGCTACGCCCAACTCACCAAGGCAGCCAGGAAACGTTTACAGACTGCGTAGGCCGGGACGCCCTCGTCCGGGCAAGCGAGCGAAGCTCGCCCAGGTTTCGAGAATAGAACAGCGGAGCTTTGCGCCAACGGCCATTTACATGACAACGTCAAGTATATAATTGACGATGTCATATAATACCGAGGCCATGGCGACTACCCAAGCTGTTCGCTCTTTCAACCGCTTCTACACCCGCCAGATTGGCATCCTGCGTGAAGGACTGCTGAAGAGCCCGTTCTCCCTCGCCGAAGTGCGCGTGCTTTACGAGATCGCACATCGCCGCCAGCCTTCCGCGACTGATCTGTGCAAACAGCTTGGCCTTGACCCTGGCTATTTGAGCCGCATTCTGCGCCGATTCGAAAAGCGCGGGCTCGTCCGAAAATCAGTCTCTCAGACCGATGGCCGTCAAAGCCTGCTGGCATTGACTGCCCGGGGACAAAAAACATTCTCTTCTCTCGACGCGCGCCAGAACGAGGAGGTCGCAGCCATGTTGCGCCCTCTCCCCAGAGCCGGGCAATCCAGGCTAGTCCAGGCGATGCGGGCCATCGAAACCTTGTTGGGCCCGCGCTCCGAACCCCGGACACCATACATCCTGCGCTCACACCAGCCCGGCGACATGGGTTGGGTCATCCACCGCCATGGCGCACTCTACTCGCAGGAGTACGGCTACGACGAAACCTTCGAGGCCTTGGTGGCGGAGATTGCAGCCAAATTTATTCAGCAGTTCGATCCCAGGCGCGAGCGTTGCTGGATCGCTGAAAAAGACGGAGAGATCGTGGGCTCGGTATTTCTGGTCCGGGAGTCTCCTAAATCGAAGACCGTGGCCAAACTGCGGCTGCTGTATGTGGAACCCTCGGCCCGCGGACTGGGTATCGGCAAGCGTCTGGTCGACGAGTGCATTCGCTTCGCACGCCAGGCGGGCTACAAAAAGATTGTTTTGTGGACGCAAAGCGAACTGCCTGCCGCCCGGCACGTGTATCAGGGAGCTGGATTTCGATTGGTGCAGCACAAAAAACATCGCAGCTGGGGGCGCGAGGATCTGGTATCTGAAATCTGGGAATTGAAACTATGAAACCTGATCTCCGCTCCCCCGCCGCAAATGCCTACGCTTGCTTCATCAGTTGCTGCGGCTGGTAGGTTCCAGGCACTACGCGAAACGCAATGCTGATGCGGTTCCAGCCGTTGATTGCAACCACGGCCAGCGTCAGGTCCGCCAACTCCTGCTCGCTGAAATGCTGGCGAGTCTGCTCGTACACTTCATCCGGCACATGCCCGTCGGTAATCTGAGTGACTGCCTCCGCCCACGCCAGCGCCGCTCGTTCACGATCACTGTAATAAGGCGTCTCGCGCCAGGCATCGAGAGAATACATGCGCTGTTCTTTCTCGCCTTCAGTTTGCAAATCTTTCCAATGCATGTCCAGGCAATAAGCGCATCCGTTGATCTGCGACACTCGAAGCTTCAACAAGTGTAATAATTTTTTCTCGATGGTGCTCTTGCTCAAATAGTGTTCCAGGCCAAGCATGGCCTTGTAGGCGTCAGGGGAGAGTTTGTAGAGATTGATACGCGGTTCCATGAGTTCTCCTGAGTTGGAATATTTAGTTTGCTTTAATATTTTCGATTCGCAGGCAAGGCTGGCGGCTGCACTTTTTCTGTCAGAAAATCTCAAGAAATGCGAGAGACGATCACCCTCAGATTTGCACGAAGACAGAGCCCGCAATCAAGACTTCAGCTTCGCAATAAGTTCCTGGCCAGGAAGAACAAATTTGCCGGCCGTTCCGCCAGACGCCGCATGAAATACGGATACCATTCAGTACCAAACGGGATGTAGACCCGCATCCGCCACCCTTCCCGCACCAGGCTCCTCTGTAAGTCACGCCGGATTCCATGCAGCATCTGAAATTCAAAAGCGTCGCGAGGAATATTCTCCGCGATGACGAAAGCCTTCGCCTGATTGATGATCTGCTCGTCGTGCGTTGCCAGTCCGTGATAGACCCCGCTCTTCATGAGGACTTTCATCAGCCGCACGTAGTTGGCGTCCACTTCAGCCTTTTTCTGGAAGGCAATGTCCTCGGGTTCCTTGTAGGCCCCTTTGCACAGCCGGATGCGGATTCCTTCGGCCAGCAACTTCTCAATGTCGGCTTCCGCGCTTCGCATATAGGACTGGATGACCGCCCCCACACACCCCGCATTACCAGGCATACGGTGTAGTTCGTGGACAAAGTCGAGAGTACGCTGCGTGTAAGGCGAACCTTCCATATCCACGCGAACAAAATTAGAGGGATTGAACGACGCTGCTTTCTTCACCAGGCCGGTAACCAGGTCGCGGGCAAGCGTTTCGTCTACGTCGAGGCCCATGTGGGTCAGCTTCAGACTGACATTGGCATTGAGCTGGCGCCTGGCGATCTCGTCCAGCATTTCGTGATAGAGCTGGGCGCTGGCGCGTGCTTCCTCGGCGTTGGTGACGTTTTCACCGAGATTATCGACGGAAACGCTCTGACCAGCCTGGTTGACCTTTTGTGTGATGCGTAGCGCGTCTTCGACCTGGGTGCCCGCCACAAAGCGGCTGGAGAGCCGCTGTCCAACGGCGGACCGCTCAGCCACTCGACGCAGCCAGCGGCTCTCCGAGAGGTTGATAAAAAGCGCCCTCAGCACCGCGTTTCTCCCACCCAGGGATTTGGATGACAGACATTCAGCAAGCGCATGAAGATCACAGAATTTTGTATCACAGTCGAAGATTTTGGGGGACGAGTCGATGGTAACCGGTTTGATGAGAAAACGAAGTCAGGATGAAACAGGAGCTGGCGAGAAAAATAGAGAGATAGGACGCAACGCCCTTACTTACTGAGGGTCGAACTTTACTTCGATGGGCTCGCGAGTCGCGTGCGCGGCCGGCGCCCACTTCCATTTGTAGATCGCATTCTGAGCTGCTCGTCCGAGTACAGGATTTCCACCCTTGAGTTCAACCGTCTTGACCACGCCGTTCGGCTCCACCAATGCTTCAGCCTTAACGGTTCCTCTTAGCTGAATGCTGCGAGCCATATCAGGATATTGCGGCGTAACTTTGTTCACGATCTTGCGCGAGCCCTCGTACTGATCCTCTTGTGCGATCGAAGGGAGGCAAGAAATAACCGCGAATAGCGCGAGAAGAGTGGCTGTCAGATGGCGATTCATAACCAACTGCAGCTTAATTAACTCAAACGGTCGTGGAAAGATGACCTAGGTAACACAGCGGGCGTCGGACGTCGGGCGTCTGGTTTCAGGAGTCTGATCTAGAAGATAGGCTGAGGTCTGAGGTCTGAAGTCCGAGGTCCGACGCTTGAAGTCCGAGGTCCGACGCCCGACGCCCGATTTACTCCATGAAGAGCTCGTCCACATAGCACCAGCGCCAGTTCTCGCCGGGCTCGAACGACTTCACGATGGGATGCTTGGTCTGATGGAAGTGCTTTGTGGCGTGTTTATTTTTGGATGAATCGCAGCAGCCGACATGCCCGCAGATGAGGCACTCCCGCAAATGGACCCAGGTGTCGCCCATCTCCAGGCATTCCTTGCAGCCTTTGCCGCTGGGTTTTACTTGCCGTATCTCTCCCAGATGGGAGCAGGTTTCAGCTGGCGCCATTTTATGTAAACCTCGTGGGGACTCTGTTACTCTCCCGCGTCTTCCAGAAATCTTTCCGCTTCGAGTGCCGCCATGCAGCCTGTGCCAGCCGCGGTGATGGCCTGGCGGTAGCGGCGGTCCTGAACGTCGCCACAGGCATAAACACCCGGCACGCGCGTAAGCACGTTGTTTTTAGTCACCAGGTAGCCGTCCTGATCGGTTTCCAGTTGGCCTTCGAATATGCTCGCATTCGGGATATGACCGATGCCCAGAAACATGGCACTGGTGGGGAAATCCCAAGTCTTGTCGGTGTTCAGGTTGCGCAGTTTGAGCGCTGTGACTTCATTCTTGGCCGGGTCTAAGACATCTTCGACCACCGTCCCGGTAAGAAACTCAATCTTCTTGTTCTGCTGTGCCCGCTCCAGCATGATTTTCGAAGCACGAAACTGATCACGGCGATGAATCAGCGTGACCTTGGATGCAAAGCGTGTCAGGAAGATTGCCTCTTCCATGGCCGAATCACCGCCACCGATCACCGCGATTTCTTTTCCGGAAAAGAAGAAACCATCGCAAGTGGCGCAAGATGAAACGCCGTGACCGATCAACGCCTTTTCGCCCGGCAATCCCAGCCATCGGGCTGAAGCGCCACTCGCGATAATCAGCGTGCGCGCATAAATCGTCTCTTTACCGAAGCTGATGGCGAAAGGCCGTTTGCTCAGATCGGCGCCGACAACATGTCCCAATTGATATTGCGCGCCAAAGCGGCCGGCTTGCTTGCGCATGTTTTCGATCAGTTCAGGGCCCTGAATGCCGTCAGGAAAGCCGGGAAAATTCTCGACCAGTGTGGTCAGCGAAAGTTGCCCGCCGGGTTCGTGGCCTTCGATGACCAACGGCTTAAGGTTAGCGCGGGCAGTGTAAAGCGCCGCGGTGTGTCCGGAACAACCGGACCCGATGATGACAACGTCGCGAATGTTCTCCATAAAGGCGTGCTGAGACTTAGATGGCCGAGTTCAATTTTGGATGCAAGTAGCGCCGGCGTCCCGCCGGCTGTCCGGAGGGCGTCCCGCCTCCGCGTGGC
>Ga0157378_10003133_pt1 | contig 14695 bp, 17 predicted proteins | sample M65metaG_FD_115309 | JGI IMG/M metagenome (GOLD analysis project Ga0157378, IMG submission 115309) | Miscanthus rhizosphere microbial communities from Kellogg Biological Station, Michigan, USA - M6-5 metaG | ecosystem: Host-associated > Plants > Roots > Rhizosphere > Soil | place: USA: Michigan...
CAGGTCGCTTGAGTAAACACGGTCGGCAATTGCCCTGAAAACCGGCCCCGCAACCTTGGCTGCCAGGTATACGCCCTGCGGATTGCTTATCACCACGATCATGGAATATTTAGGATGATCGGCCGGGAAATAACCACAGAATGAAGCCTGGTGCTTTTTAACTGCACCGTATCCGCCACTGCCATTTGCTATTTGCGCGGTGCCTGTTTTGCCTGCCACGGTGTACAGGTTATTTTTGATGATATTTTTGGCTGTACCTTCCTGGACAACGCCTTCCAGCAAGCTCCGCATAATGCGTAAAGTTGCATCCGAGCATATTTTAGGGTTGATAACCCTTGCGTCGAACCGTTCTACCGTATTATTAAGGCGGCGTATCTCCTTTACGAAAATTGGCGATATCATTTTACCATCGTTGGCTACGGCATTATAAAAGGCCAGCATTTGCAGGGGCGTTACCCTTTCCTCGTAGCCATAGGCCATTTGCGGCAGGGTTAGTTTGCTCCAGCTTCTTGATTTTGGCGTTTTGATCAGCGGAGCGCCTTCGCCGGGTATCTGCAGATCCAGTTTGTCATTCAGATGGTAGCTGTAAAGCGCATCGGTGAAATCACTTGGATCGTTATGATAATGCTCATAAACAAACTTAGCAGCCGCCACATTTGACGATTCCTCAAAAGCCTGGCGTGCGCTCATTACATTATTATGCTCCACATCGGTAACGGTATATTTATTATTACCGGGGATCACATGGCTCCTCCCGCCTTCGCAATCCACTTTTGAACTGGTATCAATTTTATGCTGTTCAAGCAGGGTCATGTAAGTGGCCAGCTTAAAGGTCGAACCAGGTTCGGTAGCGTAGCCCAGAGCGTAATTCAGTTTTTCAACATAATCACCATCCTTTGTCCTTGTAAAATTGGCTATGGCTTTTATTTCGCCGGTGCTTACTTCCATCAGCGCCACACAACCATAATCAGCCTGGCTTATCAGCATCTCCTTTTTCAGGGCTGCCTGCGCTACATCCTGCAGGTTTACATCTATGGTTGATATAATATCAGCGCCCTCTTTGGGGGCTATCTCATCCTCGCCGTTATTTACAGGCATCCATACACCGCCGGCTATGCGCTGCATCAGGCGTTTGCCGTTCTCGCCATTGATATAGTCGGAAAAAGCGCCCTCCAACCCAACAGCCACCGGCTTTGAATTTCCCGTGGCATCTATCGCATTATAGTTTTTATAACCAATGGTACGCGCAGCCAGGTCGCGGTAAGGCAGTATGCGCTTATTCTGCTGCACGGCGATCAATCCGCCTTTGTATTTGCCCAAATTAAAAATCGGGAACTTACGCACCTGCTTCAGTTCCTGGTAAGTTACTTTGCGACGTATCAATTGATAACGGTCGCTATCCCGGCGCCCTTCGCGAAGCATATGCAAATATTCGCGGGTTGATTTGTCTCCAAAAAAACGGGACAAGCTAAAAGCCAGGGAATCGACCTTTTCATTAAACACCTTGTCATCCACAATCCCCCCGGCCAGCATATCCATGTGCAGTTCATACTCGGGCACCGATGTAGCCAGCAAACTGCCGTCGGTAGCGAAAATATTGCCACGGGCAGCCTCGACATTCATGTATTCGGTCGACATGGCTTTTGACATAGCCTTCCACTTTGCGCCCTGCACAAACTGAACCCGGCAAAGCTGCACCACAACCGCACCCGAAAACAGCAGGATAAGTCCGAATGCGATATAAACACGCATCAATATGTTGGTCCTAATGCTCATTTGCCGTCCTTTCTTCCTTCAGTTTTTGTGGCGGTTCTATGGATTCCTTTATCCCAAGCGTATCGGCTTTTTTTGCCACTTCGGATAATGTGCTCTTGTAAGCAAGCTCAGCTTTGGATGTTTTATAATCCCAGCTCAGTTCCTTTACTTCCTTACCTATCTTATCTATATCGCGTATGCTTTTTTCGGCCATGTGTTTGTTGCCGATGTACAGCATACCCAAAAACACCATAAAAAGCACAAAAGGCAACATGTTTGTAGCCTTTTCCGAGTTAAAATTTTTTGTAAAAAGCTGCCAGAGCGCACTCTCGGAAATTTCCTTTGCAGGCTGCTTTTCCTCGACCACAAGTTCCTTTTCAGTTTCTTCCTCCTGAATTTCTGTACGCAAACGATTTGTCATTTTTTTACAGCTATTCTTAATTTAGCGCTGCGCGCCCTATTATTATTTTTTATCTCTTCGTCCGATGCCGTTATCGCACCGCGACTTACCGCATCAAAGGGTTTTTGATCATTACCATAAAAGTCCTTCTCCACCTCGCCGCTGAATTTCCCCTTTGCAATAAAGTTCTTCACCAGCCTGTCTTCCAGCGAATGGTACGACATTACCACCAGACGCCCGCCTGATACCAAAACCTCGGCAGACTGGATCAGGAAGTCTTTCAGCACTTCCAGCTCCTGGTTCACTTCTATGCGCAATGCCTGGAAAACCTGGGCCAGGTATTTATTCTCTTTACCGCGCGGGATGAGGCCAATGATCGCATTCTTCAGATCAGCAACAGTATTGATGGGAGCATTTAAGCGATTGGTTACGATAGTTTTAGCAAGCGACTTGGCATTTTGTATCTCGCCATAAATACCGAAGATGCGATGCAGATCAGCCTCGCTATAAGTATTGATAACTTCTTTGGCCGTCAGGGTACCGGATTGGTTCATCCGCATATCCAATTCAGCGTCGAAACGAATGGAGAATCCACGTTCCGCCTGGTCAAACTGGTAAGACGAAACGCCCAGGTCGGCCAGGATGCCGTTTACCGGGATAGCGTTATGCAAACGGGCAAAATTTTTGAGGTACCTGAAGTTCTGGTCGATGAATTCAAAGCGGTCATCATCGATCAGGTTTTGCTGCGAATCAGCATCCTGATCAAAAGCAAGCAAGCGGCCGTTTTTACCCAGCTTGCTCATGATCGCTCGCGAATGACCGCCGCCGCCAAAAGTCACGTCAACATAGGTACCATCCGGGTGGATATTCAAACCCTCGATACATTCCTTTAACATCACAGGGGTGTGGTAATTACTCATTAGCATCCCTCCTTCCGCCGCCCATTACTTCTTCGGCCAGGCGGGCAAAGCTTTCCGGCTCGTTATCCAATTGTGCATCATAGGCATCCTGCGCCCAAACCTCTATTTTATTGAACTGGCAGGCCAATACCACATCGGCTTTAATGCCTGCGTATTCCGTTAAATTCTTTGGCAAAAGCACCCTTCCGGCAGCATCAACAGACAATTCAGATGCGCCGCGGGTAAAGTAGCGGATAAATTCGCGGGTGCGTTTCTCGTACGAGTTAAGTTTACTCAGGTCATCGACGATCTTCTCCCATTCCTTGCGGGTATAAATAACCAGGTGCTTTTCGAAGCCACGATTGATCACAAGACCCTCTTTTTCAGCTTCAGGAAGCTGCTTTTTGAGGCCCGAGGGGATCATCATCCTTCCCTTGACATCCAGTTTACATTCAAATTCGCCTAAAAAATGAGACATATGCTACCCGACGATATTATCGCTGAGTAAAAGTAAATTACTTTTTCCGTTTTTCCCACAAATTCCCATTTTTTCCCACCAAAAAGTTTTCAACAACTATCTACTCCACTTTTCTCCCACTTTCGACGAAAATGCCCGTTGTAAACTGAATCCGAATTGTTACATATATTTCCTCATTATGCTTGCAAAGCAATGCCATTAAATCTAACTTTACAATCATTAATGATTTTTTTACCCCTATGAAGACATTTCTTACTATTGCCCTAACTTTCATCCTGGGCTATTCGGCCTTGGCACAAAACGCCCTTCCATCAACTGAAACAATACTAAAAGAGACATACGCCAAAGCCGGCAAGGAAAACAAAAAGGTGATCCTGATATTTCATGCCTCGTGGTGCAGTTGGTGCCGGAAAATGGAAGCTTCGATAGCCGACCCTGTTTGCAATAAATTTTTTGACGATAACTATGTGGTGGCTTATGTGGACGTGCTGGAGCAAGGAGACAAAAAAAGCCTTGAGAATCCCGGCTCGCTGGACCTGCTGAAGAAATACAAAGCCGAAGAAGCCGGCTTACCGTTCTGGCTTATTCTTGATGCCAAAGGAAACACACTTGCCGATTGCCAGATTCGCCCGGACGGAGCCTCAATTAATACACCAGGCGAAAACATGGGCTGCCCGACCACTGAAAAGGAAGTGGATTATTTTGTTAAATTATTAAGATCGACCTCAAAACTTGGCGACAGCGAACTGGCTGTAATAAAAACCCGTTTCCGTAAAAACGAAACGGTGAAGACGGCCTCCACGGGCGCCAATTAACTTAATATGAGTTCGATATAAGAAATAGATACCATTGCTGTATGCCCCATCGGGGCTACTCGTTTGTAGTAGAAAAATTCAGTCCCTTTGTTTGTGCCCTGTAAGGGCTATACTTTGTGCGCCACCTGCCGATGGTTATTGGGTAGCCTCTACGAGGCACAAATAAATTTCACCCATATGAGCTACAAACAGGTAGCCCCGATGGGGCAAAGATTTTTCTTATATCTAACTCATGTTAAATTGTTGATTGCCAATAAGCAGTTAGTTACTGATCAATCGGTGAGTATTACAATTATTTTGCTTTATTTGGCTTATGGTAATTGTAATACAATGCACCGACCAGGTTGGACTGGTTGCCAAAATATCAGGGTTGCTTGCTGCCGAGAACTTTAATATAGTGTCGATGCATGAGCATGTGGACCGGGGCGAGAACCTGTTCTTTATGCGGCTTGAGGTGAATAATTTACCGGGGGGCGACGCACTGGAACAAAAACTACGACAGCTTTTACCCGGAGGCGCTATTATTAAGGTTAACCCTAATCCTGAGAAGAAAGCCATTGTGATGGTGACCAAAGAATACCATTGCCTGGCAGATATATTGGTGCGCAATCATTTTAAAACGCTGGGAGCCTCGGTTCAGTGCGTCATAGGCAACTACACTAACCTGCAAGATATTTGCAAGCGTTTTGACATTCCGTTTTACCATGTTGCATTCGAAAACTCTAACGAAGAGGCTGAAACGCGCGTGTTAGAAATCATCTCGCAGTATGAACATGACTATATTGTATTAGCTAAATTTATGCGGGTGCTATCGCCGGGTTTTGTCGGCCGTTTCCCTAACCAGGTAATCAATATTCATCATTCCTTTTTGCCGGCCTTTGCAGGCGCAAATCCTTACCGGAAGGCTTACGAGCGTGGCGTAAAACTGATAGGCGCCACCGCGCATTTTGTGACGGATGAGCTGGACGAAGGCCCCATCATCGCGCAGCAGATCATCTCAGCCGACCATTCGTTCACTGCGGCGGACATGATGAAAGCCGGCAAGGAAATAGAGACGGCCGTTTTGGCAAGGGCCCTGCGGATGGTATTTGACGACCGCGTTTTTATCTGCAAAAATAAAACGGTGGTACTGGAATAGCCTTAATCGAATTTTAGCGAATCTGGCCCGGATATCCTGCTTACATGGCAGTTACATCCGCCTGAAACTTTGACAACCGTCGTTTTTGTTTGGCCGGTGACCGAGTTGGTGCCCGATATTTCGATATCATCGCCATCATCAGATAGCTTACTGAGGTCGTTGTCGCTTGCAACATTGTAATAAGGCGGGTATACGCCAGGCACCAGCACGGCGTTGTCATGCAGCACTACATTTGTGCGCTTATCGAGAGATTTATAGCCATCAACCGTTATCTGGTGACCGTCCTTATCCAGAAATTTAATGGCAATAGTCCTGAATTCCATTGTGCAAACCTGGGTGGCACAGGCTGGTTTTTGCTGCTTGTCTCCCAGTTTCACACAGGATGAGAACCCGGCTGACAAAAGCATCAATATGATAAACTTACGGCACATAACATAAAGGTTTATAATGCATTACGTACCTTAATGAGGTTATGCTACAGCTTAGCCATTATTTGTACAGATCTAATGCAGTTTTTAAGATTTCGCCGATCGTTTCCGATGGCAGATCAGAGGTTGGGTCAAGCAGCAATATCTTCATGCGGGCCCTCTCCTCCTGTATTAAGAGCGGGTGACCGATCTTCCTGCCTTCTACGATACCTATATAGGGTAAGCCATTCTTTTTATGTACCCACAGGTAGCAAAACATCTTTCCCTTATAACAGTAAAAGGGCATCCTGTATTTCCAGGCCTCGGTGATCCCTTTATCATAATTCAAAATATACTCGCGCAGAAACAGCAGGCAGCCTTTTACGGGTTCATCTTTTTGCAGAAAGTAATTATCTATTTCGCGCAGCATGATCCAATTTAGTCATAAATGGCGGTAGCCGCTTTCAAAATGGAGTCAATAATTTCCATTGGTAATTCTTTAGCCGGGTCGACCATCAATATCCTGATCCGCGAACGGTTTTCAAAGGTTAATCCAGGATGATCAATCCATTTGCCATCGTTAAATCCCATGTACGGTATGCCGCGTTTCCGGTCTATTTTGAAATAACAAAACCGGTTGCCTTTATAGAAGAAGAACGGCATGTTGAATTTCCAGGCCTCGGTAATATCCTTGTCAAAAGCGAGAAGATGCTGCCGTAAAGCTGACAGGCAGCTTTTGTTAGGTTCTTCCTGCTGAAGGTAGAAAAGGTCAAGTTCCTGCATTGTATTCAGCTCTAATCATCTTGAAATCGCAAAATGCGACCTCAAGTTTTAATAAGTAATAATGACCACCAGGTCGTCTTTCCCTGTTTGTTTTAAGCCGTGCGAGCTGCCGGGCCGGGTCAGGATGGCGTCGCCTGTTTTTACCGGGAATGTTTTGCCATTCATTTGCATTTCGCCAGTTCCGCTGACGATGTAATACACCTCATCCTCCTTTTGCAGATGATAACCGATAGCCGAACCCGGGTGCAGCACCCGTTTGCGGAAGGTCATTTTCAAACTATCCGCTTTGGCGAAAAAGCTGTAGCCGGTGGTTTTGCCGCCGCCGTTATGTGTACCCGGCTCGTTTTTGGCGATGTCGTTTTCGCGTTCGAGGATGTAGGGTTGGCGGGATTGGGAGAAGGCGGGGATAGATATTAATGCAAAAAAAGCAACACCAGCCAAACGCCTAAAGCTCAACTTCAAAAAAATTGACATGACTTTCATAAATATCATATTTAAAGTATCGTTCTACGAATTTATCATTCTCATAAATCCGAACGGCCATGGCATCAAACTTTTCACGATTTTTAGTCATTAGAATATCATAAGCCAGAGCTCCGACAATGTAATAGCCATTTTCGTTTTCTTTCCTGATCGACTTGTGAAGCAAATCTATTATTGGTTGCGATTCCGGGCGGTCGTCCTCTGCTTCGATATAAGCCCCGATAGGTATGATCTGATCTTCTTTACCTATACTTGTCCCAAACGGGTAGAACTCCCCGGCATCAAGCAAAAAGGCCTCCGCTTGTTGCTTAATGATCTTAATTAGTGTTTCGATCCGATGCATTCTTATAAACTAATATAGCGATGGGTTTGAAACCCATCGCTATATACTATCATCATTCCTTTAGTTTGACATACGCTTTTAAAGATTTAATCAGAGCACTATCAAGGGTAGCATCGTCATATCTTATAGCTTCGCCGTCATGAATAATGACTACCGTAAATTTGCCGGAGCTTCTCAATCCGTCATTTTTAAAAAGAATAATGTCGGCCATTTTACCAATATAATCAAAGACAGCCAATATTTCAGTGTCTGAAAGTTCTCTATCCGCATTGATCAATCGAAGGATTTCTTCCATAGCTTTTCATTTTATATCACTCCTATCTTCAAAAGCCCGGGTACTCTCCACGGAGGTATAAACGCGGGGCGGGCTCACTATACTAATGGTTAATTTTTTAACTATTGTGGTGTCCCATAAGGTATTCCACTCAAAAGTGGAACGCCCAGAAAACAGGACACTTTTACAATATCCTCACCTTCAAATAGCTCGGATGCTCTTTAGAGGTATAAACCTTATGCGTTTCTTTCTTAAAATCGGTATCCTTTGCTTTCATAATATCCTGGAACTGCTGCGTATTGCGATCAATAAGCGGGAACCAGGTGCTTTGCACCTGCACCATAATGCGGTGGCCTTTTTTAAAGGTGTGCAGCACATCCTGCAGCTCAAAATTCACAGGTGTTATCTTACCCGGCACAAAAGGCTCCGGCTTACTGAAATCATTACGAAATTTACCGCGCATGGCTTCGCTGCGAACCATTTGATCGTAGCCAGACATGAAAGCACCTTTGGCCGTAAACTGGTTGTTTTTAGCTGAATCAGGGTACACATCGATCACTTTCACCACCCAGTCGGCATCCGTGCCGGTGATGGCCACTTTCAGGTTGGCCAGGATATTTCCAGCAAGAGTTACGTCCTTATCCAGCACATCGGTTTGATAAGTCAGTACATCCGGCCTGCGGGCGGCAAAGCGCTGGTCGCCGGTCATGTATTCGCGCTGCATACCCAATGTGGTGGCACCGTAAAACGGCACCGGTTTGGCCGGGTCAGATATATATTCGTCGTAAGTATCTTTGGCTTCCGCAGGTGCATCAAAAGACAATTTACCGCCGGGCAGCAGGTAAAGGTTTTTGTCATCGGCTTCCTTTGGCGGCCAGGTGTTGTAGGTTTTCCATTGGTTAACGCCGGTTTCAAAAGCTGATACCTGCGGCAGGTCCATATCCGTACCTTTTAAATAGTGACTGAAGAATGCAAACTCGATCTTCTCGCGGTAAAAAGGCCCCGTAGGCCCACCGAAATCCACATCACCCAAATGATCGCCATTCCCGCGCGACCAGCCACCATGCACCCATGGACCCATTGTGAAATAGACGGGTGTATTTGGATTATTCTTAACCAGCGTTTTGTAAGTATTGATAGCCCCGTAAAGGTCCTCTGCATCATACCAGCCACCGGTAACCAGTGTCGGGGTTTTGATATCGTGCAAATGGTAAAGCACATTCCGGTCCTTCCAGTGCTGGTCGTAATTCGGGTGATCTACCATCTCGTTCCAAAGGCGTATGGTATCCTTATAAAATTTATCATTCGAGTTTTTTACCGAACCCATGTTCAGGTAAAATTGGTATCCATCGGCAGTCCCGTAATTCAAACGGCCGCCCTGGCGCTGCGTCGGTTTATCATCCTGGCGATTGGTAAAGCCGGGGTAGAAACCAAAGTTAGCCACGAGCATAAAGGCCCCGTTGTGAAAAGCGTCGTCACGATACAGGTCGGCCATCGGCGCTTGTGGCGATGCCGCTGCCAGCGCTGGGTGACGGCTTAACAATGATGCCGTGGTAAAAAATCCGGGATAAGATATGCCCCACACCCCTACCTTACCATTATTATTCGGGAGGTTTTTGATAAGCCAGTCGATGGTATCGTAGGTATCGGTGCCTTCGTCCACATCATTTTTGGTTTTGTGCGATTCCTTCTCAGGCGTCATTTCCTCGAATATACCTTCGCTCATCCAGCGCCCGCGGACATCCTGGTAAACAAAGATATAGCCATCATGCAAAAATAAGGGTGACGGGCCAAGCGAGCCTTTATAATTACCGGTTCCGTATGGTGCAACGCTGTAAGGCGTACGGTCCATCATGATGGGGTATTTTTTGGATTGGTCCTTAGGCACATAAACCGAGGTGAACAGTTTTTTACCATCGCGCACCGGTATCTGGTATTCGTATTTGATGTAATTGGCCTTCACATAATCGGCATCCGAATTGCTGGGCTGTGCATAGGAGCAGAAGGCTAAAAGCAGAAGGCTGAAAGCCAAAATCAGGATTCGTTTCATTAATTATTTGAGAGTTGTTAATTAAAGGTAGGCAATAAAACAAAAACGCCCCAATAAACGGGGGCGTCACAAAGTTGTTACTATTTTTACTTCTTAGGCTTCGTCCTCAATGTTTAAAAATATTTTGATCGACCGTTTCATCTATTAATATACTCCTGGTTTGTACATCCAATACCCGGCCATCCGCCAATACGAAAAACATTCTATATGGATATAAGCAACCCTTATATTCCCTATATTCCGGGAATATAGTCTTCGACTTATTTTCCTGGTACACCATGCGTAAAAGCCCGCTTTCTTTATCATAGTAATTCCATGTTATGGCGCCATTTGGTGATACAAGTTTAATTTCATAAGAATCAAAATTCTCAAATTTATGAATACCTAATAATTCTATTTTATATCCCAGTTTTTCATAACTGGCATCTGGTAAAATACATGACTGTAATTTTAGGTTGTCCAACCTTTTTACATCGTGAATAGTATCTATTTTGCCGTTATAAATATCTAACCCAATTCCGGCATTATAAATTAATATCCCTGTATTGTTCTTATAGGAAGTCTTCTGGTAATATTTATCGGGATAATCTTTAATTGTAATATATTCTACGCTATCACCATCCTTCAACTCCACCACGTCCCTGAACTGAGTTGTATGAATAGCACTCCAACGCTGCTCCCCGCCTATCTTTTCCACGTATCTATTTATAATGGCTTTCGCCAAACTATCCTGTTGGGCATACAAGGATGGATTCAACAAGAAAATAAAGACAATTGCCAAATAAACCAGGTGTTTTGACATAAAATAAATTGAATTAATAAAACTGAAGTTAAAAAAAAAGGCAAGCATTTAGCTCGCCTTTAATCTGTTATAGAAATCATTATTCATTTATCGCCTTTACACCCGGCAACTCCTTACCTTCCATATATTCCAGCAAAGCGCCGCCGCCGGTAGATACATAGCTTACATCATCCGTCAGGTTGAATTTGGCAACTGCTGCTGCCGAATCGCCCCCGCCAATCAGCGAGAATGCCCCGTTTTCTGTTGCTTTCACTACAGAGTCGGCAATGGCTCTGGTGCCTTTTTCAAATTTATCCATTTCGAAAACGCCCATAGGGCCATTCCACAAAATGGTTTTTGATTCTTCAACCACCTTGCTGAAAACCTTGATGGAATCCGGACCTATATCCAGCCCCATCCAGCCGTCCTTTATACTATCGTTATTGGCAGTATCCGTATTGGCATCATTTGAAAAATTATCAGCTATGATGGAATCTGTTGGCAACAGCAGTTTCACGCCTTTTTCCTTTGCTTTTTTTATCAGTTCATTCGCCAGGTCAAGTTTGTCTTCTTCAACCAGCGATTTGCCGATCTTTCCGCCTTGCGCCTTAGCAAAAGTATAGGCCATACCACCACCAATGATCAGGTTATCCACCTTATCCATCAGTTTTTCGATCAGTTCGATCTTATCCGAAACCTTGGCGCCACCCATAATTGCGGTAAAAGGTTTTTCGGCGCCGTTCAGAACTTTTTCGGCATTGGCCAGTTCGGCTGCCATCAGGTAACCAAAGCATTTGGCATCCGGGAAAAACTGCGCGATAACCGCTGTTGACGCGTGTGCACGGTGGGCTGTGCCGAAAGCATCATTCACGTATATATCGCCAAGCGCGGCCAGTTTCTCAGCAAAGTCTTTATCTCCCTTTTCCTCTTCCTTATAAAAGCGCAGGTTTTCTAAAAGCAGCACCTGCGCCGGCGCCAGTTCTTTAGACTTATCAACCGCTTCTTTGCCAATACAGTCATCGGCAAACTCAATGTGCTGTCCCAAAAGATCAGACAGGTGTGGTATCAAATGCTTTAATGAATACTTCTCCTCCGGACCGCCTTTGGGCCTGCCCAGGTGCGACATCAGGATCACTGCTCCGCCATCATTCAATATCTTTTTGATGGTTGGCAAAGCGGCGGTCATCCGGTTATCGTCGGTTATGTTATAATCCTTATCAAGGGGAACGTTAAAATCGACCCGGATAAGAGCCTTTTTTCCCAAAAATTTGATTTGATCTACTGTCTTCATGTGTTCAGAGGGGTTGTTTACGGGCAGCCAAATTCAGCATTTAATTCTAAATTCTGAACGCAAAAATGAAAAAGGTGTTTTAGAAAGGTAAAAGGCGAAAGGAAAAAGGGTGAAGGTTACCCGTAAAGCTTACTAATTTCTACTGAATTTTCAGGTATAATACCCGGTGAGGGCCGATGCCCGGTACATCAAATTCAGGACTGATCATCTCGAAACCAAGATTCTGGTAAAAAGGGATAGCCTTAACCCTCGCATTGCACCAGGTATAGTTAGCTTTTTGACCGCGCAGATATACTATGGCAAAATTAACCAGTTGATTACCAAAACCTTTCCCACGGTAATTTTCAAGCGTCGCCATACCACGCAACTGGTAGCCTGTCCCTGGAAATTCGCTGTAACCTTTCAGGTGAAACGTAGCTATACAGGCAAGCTTGTCCTTATCAAAATAGCCTAAATGGAAAGTACCTTTAGCTTCATCGCCCGGAAAACGGCATTCATCAGGTGTTAATTTACCTTCGCGCAATACTTCATTACGGACAGGCAGCGTATCCTCAAGCTGAATAAACCTGATCATGCTTTGCGACGCTTATTTTGGCAACCAGCTCGGCCAGGCGGCTCGAGTAGCCCATTTCGTTATCATACCATCCTACAACTTTCACCAGGCCACCAACAACGGATGTTAGTTTCGAATCGAAAATGCAGCTGTGCGGGTTACCCAGTATATCGGTGGAAACAATCGGGTCTTCGGTGTATTCAAGAATATTCTTCATTGGTCCTTCAGCGGCCAGTTTAAATACCTTGTTGATCTCCTCGACCGTAGCAGGTATCTTAAGGCTGCAGGTAAAATCAGTAAGCGAGCCGTTCAAAACAGGCACACGAATACCAGCTCCCCCCAATTTGCCATCCAGGTGGGGGAAGATATGAGTGATCGCTTTTGCAGCCCCGGTTGAAGTTGGGATGATGGAGGCCGAAGCAGCCCTTGCCCTGCGCAGATCTTTATGCGGCGCATCGTGCAGGCTTTGATCGCCTGTCATAGAATGCACTGTGGTAATATATCCGTCAATAATCCCCCAGTTATCGTCCAGTATCTTCACCATTACCGCAACGTTGTTGGTAGTACAGGAAGCATTGGAAATTATGGGTGAGTGCAGGTCGACCGAATCATCATTAACGCCGATCACGATCGAAGGCACATCTTTGTCAGGCGATGGCGCCGAAATGATAACCTGCTTTGCTCCTGCCGCTAAATGCTGTCCGGCTCCTGTCTTTGCAGTGAATTTCCCGGTGGATTCGATGACCAGGTCAATATCAAGTTCGGCCCAGGGCAGTTTTGCCGGCTCCCTTTCAGAAAGAACCTTTATTGACTTGCCATTGATGTATAAATTACCCGCGTCCGATGCTACCGTACCATTAAAAGTGCGGTGAACGGAATCATATTTAAACAGGTGGGCGAGTGTTTCGGTATCTGCCAGGTCGTTGATCGCTATAACCTGTATTTCAGGATCACTGATCACATTTCTTAAAAATATCCTGCCGATACGGCCGAATCCGTTAATAGCTACTCTCATGATACCCAGGTATTATAATGATGCAAAGATAGCTAAAATAAACACGGGGGATACCGGCCTGAGACACTAAGGCTGAATTATGACAGACGGTAAACGATCAGTAGACTTTAAACAAACAGGTTACGCAATGCCATGCTTTCGCGCTCTTTTGAACGGATAAAAAAGGTAAGGCCCCAATTAAATAGAAGGCAAGCTAGCAGTATAAAGCCAAGCAGCATCGGGTCGCCATATCCCTGGAATAACACAACCATTCCAATACACAGCAAGTTTATACCAGCAAGTATCAGCGTAGTTTGCAAATGAGTAAAACCAAGCTTAAGCATACGATGGTGGATATGATTACGATCGGCAGCAAATGGTGACAAGCCGCTTGATATACGCAGGATGAATACCCTAAGCGTATCAAATATAGGCCCGATCAAAATGGCCACAGCCAGTGCCGGAGCTGAGAAAATTTCTGGCGTAGTTGAAGCAGTAAACTTATTTAGCTCGATAAATTTAATAGCCATAACCACCGATATCAAACCGATGAGCATCGATCCGGTATCACCCATAAATATTTTGGCGGGCGTAATGTTAAACTTCAAAAATCCGAATATGGCTCCTACCATTGCCATTGAAACTGCGGCAAGCTGGTACTGGTGTATGTAAATGAACAAGGCAGCAAAACAACCGTTGGCAACGATGCCAGTGGTAGCAGCAAGACCGTCGATGCCATCGATCAGGTTAAAAGCATTAACAAGCAATATTATAGTAAGCACCGAAAGCGCCACGCTTGGCCAGTAAGGCAGATCGTGGATGCCGAACACACCGTACATACTGGTAAGGCGTATATTACCAAACAACACTAATATGGACGCTACAATAAACTGTATAAAGAATTTGGTACGCGAGTTTACCCCGGAAAGATCATCCTTCAACCCCATTGCGAACAGTATGATACATGCAGTAAGCAGGTAATTGATGGGAAGCGACTTATCAGTCATGCTGAAAAGGAGTGAAGTGATAGTAAAACTTACAAAAATAGCTATGCCGCCTAAACGCGGTATGCCATGATCGTGCTGCTTTCTGAAATGACCTACATCATCATACAAGTGCCTTGCACGGGCAACGTGCAGAATAGAAGGGATAGCAAGAAACGTGATTAGAACTGAAACAGTTACTATGATGAGATAGTAAATGGGGTACGAGGAGTGTAAAAGTTCTGTCATGTAATATCCTTAATAATAG
>Ga0157378_10003134_pt1 | contig 14695 bp, 15 predicted proteins | sample M65metaG_FD_115309 | JGI IMG/M metagenome (GOLD analysis project Ga0157378, IMG submission 115309) | Miscanthus rhizosphere microbial communities from Kellogg Biological Station, Michigan, USA - M6-5 metaG | ecosystem: Host-associated > Plants > Roots > Rhizosphere > Soil | place: USA: Michigan...
CGTTCGTCTCCGAGGACGCACCAGGTCTCGGCGATCTCTCGGCCGACTTCAACTTCGCCCGCGCACCTCGACCGGCGTTCCTGCTTCCGCTCCACCCCGACCGGATGCCCGGTCGGACGCGCTGATCACCGCGGGTGGATCTGGACGGGCATCCTCTTGATCCCGTTGACGAAATCGGATCGGATGCGCTCGACCGGTCCCATGATCTCGATCGATCGCAGACGGGGCAGCAGCTCCTGGAAGAGGATCTTCGTTTCCAGCCGGGCGAGGTGGGCCCCCAGACAGAAGTGCGGCCCTCCCGGTCCGAACGTGACGTGGTCGTTCGGCGTTCTCGCCACATCGAACCGGTACGGGTCCGGGAAGACCTCCTCGTCACGGTTAGCGCTGATGTACCAGGTCACGACCTTGTCTCCGGCCTTGATCTGCTGACCCCGCATCTCCACGTCGCGGGTCGCCGTCCTGCGGAAATGCATCACGGGCGTCGCCCAGCGGAGGATCTCTTCTACCGCCCGAGGGATCCGGTCGGGCTCGTCCTGGAGGAGCTGGAGCTGATCGGGGTGCTCGGCGAGGGCGAGCATGCCGGAGCTGATCGTATGGCGAGTGGTTTCGTTGCCGGCGATCAACAGGAGCGCGAAGTAGTTGTGGTACTCGCGCTCGCTCAAGGCGCCCTCGCTCTGCGCGGCCACCAGGGCCGCGATCACGTCGTCCGCCGGCTCCGCCAGTCGCAGATCGCGCTGGCGGTCGGCGTACGCGAACACCTTGCGCGCCGTGGGGGAGCGGAAGGGCAGCAGCCGGTACTCCTCGGTATCCTCGCGGCCGACCACGGCCGCAGACAGGTCGGGGTCCTGGTTGGCGATCATCTGGTCGCCCCACTCGATCAGCGCCGGCGCGTCTTCCTGTGGCACCGTGAAGATCGAGCAGAGGAACCGGATCGGGAGCTCGCGGCTGATCTCGCTCACGAAGTCGAACGGCTCACCCGAGGCGAGGGCGCGGTCGAGCACGCCTCGCGCGACATCGCGGATCCACTCCTCGTACACGCCGACCCCGCGCGCACTGAACCGCTTCGAGCAGATCTTCCGCATCTGCGTGTGGCGCGGCGGATCCGTCTCGAGCATCGAGTTCCGGATCTGCAGCTGCTCCTCGTCGAGCTCCTCCAGACCGACGGCGCCGATCTCGGAGGAGAACGTCTCCCAGTCCATGTGGATCGCGGTGAGATCGTCGTGGCGCGTGATGGCCCAGAACCCGCGGTTCGGTGGCTGCTCGGGATGCCAGACGACGGGATGATCGTGACGGAGCCGGTCGAACCACGCGAACGGGATGGCTTCGACGTAGTGGTCGGGGTTCGCGAGGTCGATCTGCCCGAGCTCCTCGATCATGCCTCAGACGGTACCTCCCGTCGCGGCCTTCGCCTCGACGGCCATCTTCAGGTTCCGGAGCGAGGTCATGGCGTCCTTCCGGATCGCCGGGTAGGCGAGGGCGAAGACGACGGGGCTGATGCTCCCCGTGACGTGCTTGGACAGGGTCGTCCCGCCGCCGTTGGGCCGCAGGGTGTAATCGTTCTCGTACCAGGAATCCTTCTTGCCCTCCTGATGCTGATCCGAACGGATCGAGAACTCGCGCGGCCGGTCGAACTTCGTGACGGAGATATCGGCGGACACGGCCTTGCCCGTGAAGACGCCGCTCGAGTGGTACGTGGCGGTCGGGCCGGGCCCGTCACCGCTCGTCTGTGCCATCGTCATCTGCGACTTCGGATTGGCCCACGACGGATGCTGCTCGACGTGCGAGAGCTCGTCGAAGATCAGCTCGGGCGGCGCGTCGATCTGGATCGTGAACTCGGGCATGGCCCCTCCTTCAGGCGGCCGCCTGTCGGCGGCGTTCACCGTCTTGACGAACCGGCGGACGCGGTTCCGACAGCGAGCCTAGAAGAACGGGTTGGAGAAGGCGAGTTCGGAGGTCTTCCCTCAGCCTCGGCGAGGCGCGCGGACGCCGCGGAACTCCCAGTCGCCTCCCAGCGCGGTCGAAACGACCTCTTCGGACGCGCTCGGCTGTGCGCCGACGTCGTCGCGGATCGGGACGCCGCCCTCGACGATCGTGTTCCGAAGGGTGCCCAGTCCTTCGACCTCGACCTCGACGACATCGCCGGGCTCGACCGGGCGCGAGTTGGCCGGGGTGCCGGACAGGATGACGTCCCCGGGCTCCAGGGTGATCGTCCGCGCGAGGTCGGCGACCAGGTAGTGCATGTCCCAGATCATCTCGTCCGTGGTGCCCGACTGCGCGGTCGCGCCGTTGACCCTCGTCTCGATCGCCTTGCCGTGGAAGTCCCAGTCGTCCACCAGGCCGGGCCCGAGCGGGCACAACGTGTCCGAACCCTTCACCCGCAGCATCGAGCCGGCATCTGTGTCACGGAAGTCGTGCAGGCCGAAGTCGTTCGCGATCGTGAAGCCACGGATGGACGATCCGGCGTCATCGGGGTCCACGTGCTTCGCTCGCCGGCCGATCACGATCGCGATCTCGCCTTCGTAGTTGAGGAAGCGACACCTCGGCGGCCGCACGACCTCGCCGCCGTGGGCGTTCAACGCCGAGATCGGCTTGTGGAAGTACGTCGGAGCATCGCCGAGCGTGACCTGGAACTCCGCTCGGCGGCTCTCGTAGTTCAGATGGACGCAGACGATCTTCGTCGGTTCGACGGGCGGGGCGTGCACGGCTGCGTCAACCGTGAAGGTGCGACCGTCCGGCGCGATCAGCGCGTCACCGTCTCGCGTGACCGTCGTCGGTATCCCGTCCACGAGGATCCGTCGCGTCTCCACCGGCCGTAGGATAGGCCGCGTGCCGGATCTGAGCGGGTTCTTCGCGCCGCGTTCCCCCGAGGGGCGCGCCTCCATCATCCCCGCCCCACCCTGGCACTACTCCGGTGACGTGCTGACGCTCGAGTACCGGGCCGCGCCGGGCGCGGTCGCATCGTGGCTGCCCATCGGCATCGAACCGGCGGACGATGAGCCCGACGCCGTCGCCGTCGTCTTCGCCGACTGGCAGTCGTCCTCCGACGGCGGCGGGGAGCTCCTCGATCCCGTGCGTTCGCAATACAAGGAATGCTTCGTGGTCGTCCGCTGTCGCTATCACGGGGAGACGTTCTCCCGGTGCGTCCTGATCTGGGTCGACAAGGACTTCGCGCTCGCGCGCGGGTGGTTCCAGGGGTACCCGAAGAAGCTCGGGTCCATCTGGATGACCCGTCCGGTCACGGTGGGACGAGCCGGCCCCCGGCTCGAGTCGGGTGGCTCGTTCGGAGCGACGCTCGCGGCGAACGACCGACGGCTGATCGATTGCCGCTTCACGATCGAGCGCGGGTCCGACACGGGAGGGTTCGTCAACGCGCTCCCCATGTTGCACTCACGCTGGATGCCCTCGATCGACGCCACGGGGTCCGACGTCCTGAACGAGATCGTGACCATGCGCTCTCGCGACGTGGACCTGGGGCCGGCCTTCACGGGATCCTTCGACCTCACCCTTCACGACGCGCCCGGAGACGAGCTCGCCTCGCTGGCACCGGTCGAGCCGATCGCCGGGTACTGGCGGCAGGTCGGCGCGACGTTCGCGGGAGGCCAGCATCTCGGCTGACCGCGCACTTGAAGATATCTCCGCTTGACTTTCCTTGAGGTTTGAGGAATCGTAAAGGGTCTCTTAAGATTCTTCAGGTGCAAGCCGATGAGGATGACCATGGGCCAGGCAGACCGGCGGTGGGTCGATCAGCTTTCAGACGAGGATCTGGCGTTCCTGAAGCGTTTCCTGCTCGCGTCGGGCACCCTCAAGGACCTCGCGGGTCGATACGGCGTCTCCTACCCGACCATCCGTCTTCGTCTCGATCGGCTGATCCAGAAGGTGGAGCTGCTGGACGAGCACCGCGAGGCCGGGCCGGCGGAATCGAAGCTCAGGGCCTTCTACGCCGACGGTCGAGTCGATGACGAGGTCTTCGCCGAGCTGCTTCGGGCATTGCAGAAGGAGGTGGCTCGCGATGGTGCGTCGGCATGAGGCATCGGCTTTGGTGCTCGTGATCGCCGTCCTCATCGGCGGCGCAGCCTGCACCCGAGCACCGGCGGAGCCAGAGACCGTCAGCTCCGTCGAGTGGACCACGACCCACCCGCTCTCGGGCGAGGTCAGGGGTGGAACGGTCGAGATCCGGGCGGCCAACGAGGGTGGATCGTTCCCGCTCGTCTCGATCGATCGGCCGGCGGTCGGCAACGTCGGGTACGTGCTCAGCGGTGACGTCCGGTATCGAGGCGTTCATCCGTCGGGGTTCATCCAGATGTGGAGCGTGTTCCCTGACGGCAGCCGCTACTTCTCGAAGACGCTCGCGCGACAAGGGCCCCAGGCCACCCTCGAAGGGGACGCGGAGAAGCGACCGTTCGAAGTTCCGTTCAGCGTAGCGGCGGGTTCCCCGTCGCCCACGCGTCTCGACGTCGAGGTCGTGCTCCCCGGCGCCGGCACGGTGTGGGTCGGGCCGCTGCGGTTGACTTCGATGGGCGACGCCGGTGCGGGCGCGTTGTGGTCCGATCGCACGGGTGGAGTGATCGGGGGTGTCGCAGGAAGCATGCTCGGCCTGACGGCGGCGATCCTCGGTGTGTTCATCGCTCGTCGCAAACATCGGTCGATCGTCCTCGCCTGCACGAGCGCGCTCGCCCTTGGCGGCCTCGTAGTCCTCACGGCTGGCGTGTGGGCGCTCGTGTCCTCGCAGCCCTACGCGGTGTGGTACCCCCTCCTTCTCGTGGGCGGACTCTCGGTGATCCTGTTCGGAGGGATCCGTCGCCGCGCTCGAGACGCGTACACGGATGCCGAGCTGCGGCGGATGCGGGCGGCGGACCTCACGCGGCCCTGAGGAACCCCTCCGGCCGGTTCGGGGCGATGCGGTAGCCTCGCGGGCCTATGCGACTGCTCCGGTTCCGCCACGGCGAACGCATCTCGACGGGTGCCGTCCAACCGGGTTCGGACACGGTGCAGGTGATCGCCGGCACGTTCTTCGAAGATCCGCTCCCGACGGGGGAGGAGGTGTCGATCGACGACGTCATGCTGCTCGCGCCCGTCCTGCCGTCGAAGCTCGTCTGCGTCGGGAAGAACTACGCGGCGCACGCGGCGGAGTTCGGGATGGAGGTGCCCGAGGAGCCCCTACTGTTCCTGAAGCCGTCGACGGCGGTCATCGGACCGGGCGATCCCATCCGGTTGCTCCCGATCAACGATCGGACGGACTATGAGGGTGAGCTCGCCGTCGTGATCGGCCGCCCCGCGAGGAACGTGCGGGCCGAGGACGCCTCCCGGTTCATCTTGGGCTTCACGTGCGCGAACGACGTCACGTTGCGAGACCTCCAGCGGCCGGACGATCAATGGACCAGGGCGAAGGGCTTCGACGGATCGTGCCCGCTCGGCCCGTGGATCGAGACGTCGGTCGACCCGACCGATGCCGTCGTGGAGACACGGTTGAACGGCGACGTCGTCCAGCGCGCGAGCACCGCGGACATGGTCTTCGGGGTGGCCGAGCTGATCGAGTACATCACCACCTTCATGACGCTCCTGCCCGGGGACGTGCTGCTGACCGGGACCCCGGAGGGCGTGGGCCGGGTGCGCTCGGGTGACATCGTGGAGGTGGAGGTCGAAGGCGTTGGGACGCTCCGCAACGGAGTGACGGGGCCGTGACGGTCCGCTGCCGGTTCGCGCCGGCGCCGTCCGGCTCGCTCCACGTCGGGAACGTCCGCAGCGCGCTCTTCTCGTGGTTGTGGGCGCGGCGGAACGACGGGGTGTTCATCCTCCGGGTGGAAGATACGGACGCGTCCCGCGTCACCGAGGAGGCGTTCCGGGGGGTGCTGGACGATCTTCGGTGGCTCGGCCTGGATTGGGACGAGGGGCCGGAGGTCGGGGGGCCCCACGGGCCGTACCGGCAATCCGAGCGGCTCGGCATCTACCGCGACATGGTCGATAGCCTCATTCGCCAGGACGACGCGTACCGCTGTTACTGCACCGAGCAGGAATTGGAGGAGCGCAAGAAGGCCGCCTTGGCGCGCGGCGAGCCGCCCGGCTACGACGGCCGGTGCCGACAGCTCACGGATGCGCAACGTGCCGCGTTCCTCGCCGAGGGCCGCACCTCCGTCGTCCGGTTCCACATGCCCGAGCGCGAGTGGATCGTGCACGATCTCGTGAAAGGGGAGGTGCGCTGGTCCGCGGGCGACCTCCGTGATTTCGTTTTGGAGCGCTCGGATGGTTCCCCGGTGTTCCTGCTCGCCGTCGCGGTGGACGATATGTTGATGGCCGTGACCCACGTCGTTCGTGGCGACGACCTGCTCGCGAGCGCTCCGCGGAACGCGGCCGTGATCCAGGCGCTGGGCGGTGAGCCACCGGCGTACGCGCATCTGCCACAGGTGGTGGGTCCCGATCGGAAGCCGCTCTCGAAGCGCCACGGTTCGACGAGCGTGGAGGCGTTCCGGGAGCAGGGTTTCCTCTCGGAGGCGCTCGTTAACTATCTCGCGCTCCTCGGGTGGTCCCCGGGGGACGATCGCGAGATCGTTCCGCGTGACGAGCTGATCGAGTCGTTCGATCTGGCGCGCGTATCGAGCAACCCGGCCGCGTTCGATATCGAGAAGCTGACCTGGATGAATACGCACTACGTCCAGCAGCTCGACGACGACGAGCTCGCAGCCCGGACCGTGCACTTCCTCACCCAAGCCGGACTCGGGGTCGACCCCGTGACGCTCCGCAAGGCCATGCCGATGGTGCGAGAGCGGATCCATACCCTTCGCGACGCGGTCGATCTGCTCACCTTCCTGTTCTCCGACGATGTCACGCCCAACGAGAAGGCCGCCAACCTGATCGCGAAGGCCCCGGAGGGCTATCTCAAGGAAGCGGCGGATGCGCTCGATGGTGTTGCGACATGGGACGCCGAACGGATCGCCGCGACGCTCGACGCGCTCGCCCAGGGAGCGGGGCTCAACCGAACGAAGGGCTGGCAGCCGATCCGGGCGGCCGTGACGGGTTCGAACGTGTCGCCGCCGCTCCCGGAGTCGCTCGAGCTGCTCGGCCGCGAGCGGGCCGTCGCCAGGATCCGGACGGCGGCGCGATGATCCGTGCCGTCGCCGGCTTGGTCGCGGTGCTCTCGTTGATCGCGGGGACGGGGACGCCGCCGGCCAGCGGCACCGTGCCGGAAGCGACCTCGTTCGCGGTCTCCGGTCTCCGACCGCGCATCGTGTGGAAGCCGATCCCGTTCGGAGCCAGGCGGAAGGCCCAGATGGCCGCCTACTCGAAGCGCCACTACGGACGGTACGCGTGGAGACTGCGCGACCCGAAGGTCATCATCGAGCACTACACGGCTGGAACGACCTTCCAGGGCGCGTGGAACACGTTCGCGGCCAACTCAGTGCACAACGGCGAGCTCCCCGGCACCTGTGCGCACTTCGTCATCGACCGGGACGGAACGATCTACCAGCTGGTCCATCTGTGGATCCGCTGTCGACATGCCGTGGGCATGAACTACACCGCCATCGGGATCGAGCACGTCGGGACGAGCGATCAGATGGTGCTCGGCGATGCGGCACAGATGCGTTCCTCGTTGCGACTGACGCTCTGGTTGATGGCGAGGTACCACATCAACATCGGCAACGTGGTCGGGCACAACGAGACGCTGTACAGCCCGTACCGTCTCGAGCTCTACCCGTCGTGGCAGTGCCTCGTGCATGCCGACTTCCCGCACTGGGCCATGAAGAAGTACCGAACCCGACTCCGAGACCTGGCCGGCAGACGGGGCGTGCCCGTCGGCAAGGGGCCGGTCTGGACCAACCGATACGGCTGCTGAGGTCGTCGCGACCTCGGTCCTTGCCTCCCGTCGCCCAGAGGGGCAGGATTGCGGTGAGGGGGTCTGGATGGGGAAGGTCCTCACGTTGCCCGAGCGCCAGGACGCTCTGGGCGGGTGGCATCAGGTGCTGCGAGAGGTCTGCTACGGCTGCGGCTGCCACTACCTGTCCGCGGAGGACGACCACGATCTCGTCTGGGAGCCCGGACGCGAGGTCCAGCGCGGGTGCACGGACGAGCTCTGCGAGTGTCATACCGCGCCGGTGATCGGCGAGCGCCGGGACTGAGGACTCAGATCCCACTCCGCATCGCCAGGATCTGGACGATCGCGGCCTGATCGATCGTGGTCGTCCGGTCGTAGGAACCGAGCCCGCCTCGCGTGAACAGCCCCGTCCCGGGATCGAGCGCCTCACGCAGCAAGCGCTCCACGTACGAAGCCATCAGGCTCGAGGCCTCGCGCCGAGCCGCGGGAAGGGTCAGCAGCGCGCGGAACCAGATCGCGAGGAACGGCGGCGGTTCCCGCCACAGTCGCTCGGCCCGGAACAGGGCGAGCGACGAGCGGGCGGTGGCGTCCGCCTGCTCGGTGCGCCCGAGCAGCCGGAGCGCTGCGACGGATGAGCCCTGGTTGTAGCTGAACACCGCTGGGTCGAGGTGCGCTCCGTCGATGTGATCCCCGTAAAGTCCGTCCGGGCCGCGGAGCGTCGCGTTCAGCCACTCCATCGTGCGAAGCGCGAAGGCATCGTCGCCGAGACTGGCTGCGAGCCACGCCGCCGAGGCGGTGCTGCACGTGTTCCGCGAGGTGGCGCCCTCGACCCACAGGATCCCACCGCCCGGATCCTCGGCGGTCTGCACGAACGCGAGGAGCTCTCGCGCCAGCTCGGGTTCCGGGAGGGCGAGCGCCACGAGCCCGAGCCACGCGTTGTCGTCGAAGTAGCGGAGCCGGGTTCGCGGCTTCGCCGCGAACCCGGCTCCCCTCCGGAAGGTCTTCATGAGATCGATCAGGTTCCCGAGCGGCACCTCGAACCCGAGGTCACGGAGGTCGGTCGCGGCCCACAGGACATGGATGAGTGCCCAGAGGGCGGCCTGGCGGCGACGCCGCGAACCATCGGTCACCCGCAGACGCCCGCGCAACGTTCGACGGAACGCGCTTCGGACGAGCGCGTCCCACGCGTCAAGCTCAGGATGATCCGAAGCCATGGGCAGTCCTGGCATCATCCCCGACGGTGCCGGGCTCGTCCGCCAGTCCAGATCGCGGGCGTCCTGCTCACGGTGCCAGGACGGGGCGGAGACCTCGCGAGCTCAAGGATCCATGACTCATGCGGGGCGCGAGGAACTCGCCCCGCGCCCGAACGTTGGGATACTGTTCATCTCCCGGCAACGTCCGAGTCCGGGGAAGGGGTCCCTGAGTGTCCGACGATCTCCAGGATCGGCTCGATGAACAGCTCCGCTACTACCGGGCGCGCGCCCCGGAGTACGACGCATGGGCGCTCCGGCAGGGAGGGTTCGATCGAGGACCCCGCGAGCGGGCGAAGTGGTTCGCCGATATCGCGAAGCTCGAACGCGCCCTTGACCGGTTCCACCCGTCCGGCCGCGTCCTGGAATTGGCGTGTGGGACGGGTCAGTGGACGGAGCGGTTGACCCGGTACGCCGACCGATTGACGGCGGTCGACGGCGCTGAGGAGGCCCTCGAGCTGAACCGGCGCCGCGTCGGGGACGGGGTGCGGTACATCCACGCGGACATGTTCTCGTGGACGCCCACCGAGACCTACGACGTCGTCTTCTTCTCGTTCTGGCTCTCGCACGTGCCGCCGGAGCGGTTCGAACAGTTCTGGAGCCTGGTCCGTACCGCCCTCGCACCTGATGGCCGTGTCTTCTTCATCGATAACCTCGCGAGTCCCGAAGCGGCGGCCTTGGATCCCGAGCACCCGGGCCCAGACGAAGGATCGGTCGTACGCCACCTCTCGGACGGACGCGCGTTTCGGGTCTGGAAGGTGCTTCATCGCCCGAAGCAGCTCGTAGCCGAACTGAACAGGTTGGGATGGGATGCGGCTGCACACCGAGCCGGGCATTTCTTCCTTCATTGTCAGGCGACCCCACGCCTCGATCGCTAACCGGACACTCCCCGAAAGGCCTCGGGAACCATCAGCAAGAGCGAGGCGATGGCTCGGCCCTCACTCGTCCGCACTCGAGCTGCCACGCACCTGGTTCCGGTATCGATTCCCGGACCTTCGGCGGATGGAACGGGTCATCCAGCCCCATAGGGTATCGGCTCATACATCCGCACCGGTGTCCCCGGGAGGCCCCCCGTGTCTCTTTCGACGGTCGATATCGCGCATATCCTCGTTGCCCTCGCTGCGCTGCTGCTCTGCGCGCATAGCGTGGGCACGCTGTTCGTCCGGGTGCGCCAGCCTCGCGCGATCGGCGAAGTGGTTGGGGGAGTTCTGCTGGGACCGACGTTGCTCGGGATCGTCTCACCGAGTGCCGAATCGTGGATTTTCCCGGACTCCGGAGCGGTCCCGATAGTGGTTGCGGCGGTTGCGCAACTTGGACTACTGCTCTTGATGTTCATGACCGGGACCGAGGTGCGCACGATCTTCCACCGGCGTGCGCGCAGGACGATCACCTCGGTGTTCGTCACGGGGATGGTCCTGCCGTTCCTCGCGGGGATCGCGATCCTGCAGGTGATCGACCAGAAGAGCCTGTGGGGACCGAACGGGAACCCAACATCGTTCCTGCTGGTGTTCGCGATCGCGATGGCGGTGACGAGCATCCCGGTGATCTCGAGGATCATGCACGACCTCGGGATCTTGGACACGGATTTCGCGCGGGTCGTGCTTGGCGTCGCCGTGCTCGAGGACATCGTGCTTTACGTCGTTCTCGCGATCGCGGTCGGCTACGCGGGAGGGACGGCTGGGAGCCTGTTCGGGTTGCCCGAGGCCTTGGGGATCGAGGGGGGAACCAGCGCAGACATGATCTACCACGTGCTCGGCACGGCCGCTTTCCTGGGGATCAGTTTGGTCGTCGGTCCACGTGTCTACCGCAGGATGGGGCTGCTCAAGGTGAACCTGATCCAGCGTGCGAGCCCCGTCGCGTATCAGCTCACGTTCATGATCCTCGTCACGATCGCCGGCCTGTTCGTCGGGATCCAGGCGTTCTTCGGCGCCTTCGTGGCCGGACTCATCGTGGGTGCCAGCGCTGCGCTTTCCGGCTCCGAGTCCTCGGACGCCACACTCGCGATCAGGGATTTCTCGCTGGCATTCTTCATCCCGATCTACTTCGCGGTCATCGGGTCAACGCTGGACCTCGTGCACGGGTTCAGCCCGGCGTTCTTCGCCTTCTTCCTGGTGGTCGCGTGCGGCATCAAGGCGGTGAGCGTCTATCTGGGAGCCCGCGCGGCGGGCGAAACCAACGCATCGTCGTGGAACCTGGCGATCGCCATGAACGCCCGGGGCGGGCCGGGCATCGTGGTCGCCTCCACAGCGTTCGCCGCCGGCATCATCGACCAACCGTTCTATGCCGTGCTGATCCTGCTCGCGATCGTGACGTCGTTGCTCGCCGGGTCGTGGCTCGAGCGGATCCCGCGGGACCGGCTCCTGGTGCGTGCCACGAACGTCGAGCGAGATGGCGAGCCCGCGGACACGCCCTGATCGCGGAGAACGAACATGCAGCTCAGGACGAGGGTCGGATCGACCCTCTCGTGTCGACCCGGTAACGGGACCGTCGGCTTCAGGCGATGTTCAGCTCGGAGAGCTTCCCATCGTTCCTCGTGCGGGTTGACGTTGTTGTCGACGCCGCGGTCGGTGACGTACAGGCGGCTCGGGGAGCCGTCGGTGCCGGGCGCGAACGTGATGCCGGCCCCCGTTGGACCCCAATCCGGTCAGAGAGAAGGGAGCGGGGACCGAGGCCGCCCAAGCGTAGGGCGACGAGTCGCGGCGGAGGGGTCCCGCATCCGGCCGATTTTCGCCCCGCCCGACTAGTCCCACCGGAGTTTTTTTTCGGCCGAGCGCGCGAGATCGAGCAGGCAGAGCCTTCCGAGATTTCACGCCGCGACGCGACCCCACCCCCCCTGCCGATCCGAGACTCCATCGCTGTCTTCGCTCGATGCTGCGGGCGGGATGGCCAGGTCGAACCATCCCGGCCTGGCCCACTCAGCAGTTGCGCGGAGCGCTGTCCAGCGCTGTGACGATGCCGTTGAGGGCAGAGTTCAAGCCAACGCCGGTCGAGGCGGCGACCTTCGCTCGCCCGACCGCGACCGCGAGGTTCCTCACGGCGGCCGCCTGGCTCGCGTCGTCAAACAGAAGTGCGGCGCCGTTGAGGTCATCCTCGACGCTGGCGAGCTGGTCGGAGAACTCGCTCGGCGTCAGCCTCCCCTGCGCCCAGGGCAGCATCGCGTCTCCGAGATCGCCGATCGCCGAGCAGTAGGTCAGAGGTGCCTTGTGGGTCGAGAAGCCGCCGTTCGAGATCACGGCGACGACGAAGAGGGCTCCGACGATGACCACGATGGCGACGAGCAGTCGCCGCTTCGTGCGCGATCCACCGGAAGGGCGCTCGACGGGCATCGAAGTCCTCGCGGCAGGCGGTGGGACGCCCTCCTGACGGCCAGGAGGCGGCGGAAGCGGAGGCTGCATCGGGTTGGGATCGTCAGGCCGACTCGGCTTGCTCACGTTGGAGTCCCCAGCTCGGCGCGAGGGTCGCACGGCCGATGCACGCGCGCAACTCGCGCCAGGTCGGACGAGGGCGCAGCCTCCCGGTCTGAGCGTTCACGATGCCGCCCCGCCCCCCGGCTGAGAGGTCGCTCCCTCGGCGGCGAAGGCCATGACCGAGACCTCGGCGACCTCGATGAACTCCGAGTCGGCCGTCTCTTCGAGGAAGAGTTGGCACATGATGGGGACTGGTTCGCCGCGGCGGCGCGTCGCGGGGAGTACGTCGACCCGGACCGTGGCCGGGAGCGTCTCGGGACGTTCTACGCTCGGTGGATCGCGGACGCGACGCTCGCGTCATCGACGCGGGCGAAGTACGAGGGGACCTGGCGCGTCCATGTCGAGCCGAAGCTCGGGAAACAGCCGCTCGCCAAGCTCACACGTGCCGACGTTCGGTCGCTCGTCGACTCCATCGAATCCCCGTACCAGGGGACCGAAGCGCTCAAGCTCATCCGGCGCGTCCTCAACGCGGTCGTCGACGCGGAGGTCATCGGTCGCAACGTCGCGGCCCGCGTGCCCGCCCCGAGGGTCGAGCGCACGGACGTCCGCGTCCTCTCGTCGTCTGAACTCGCACGCGTGGTCGACGAGCTTCCCGAGCGATGGCGCGCGTTCGTCTTGCTCGGCGCGTATGGCTCGCTCCGTTGGTCGGAACTCGTCGCCGTCCGCCGCGATGACCTCGACCTCGACGCGCGAACGGTACGGATCGACGAGTCCGCGCCGGAGGTTCGCGGCGCGTTTGCGTTCGGTCCGCCGAAGACGGCCGGGTCCCGTAGGGTCGTCGACCTCCCGCGTCTGATGGTCCGGCCGCTCGCCGAGCATCTGCTCGCGTACCCGCCGCTCCGCTCCGACGACCCAACGCTCACGGGGCTCGTCTTCTATGCCGAGCGCGGCGGGCCGGTGCGGCGACACGTCTTCCGTCCGATATGGCGTGACGCGTGCATCGCCGCACAGGTCGAGCCGATCCGACTCGAATGGCTCCGGCACACGGGCGCGAGCATCGCCTACGCGGCGACACGCGACCTCAAGGCGACCGCCGCGCGGCTCGGGCATACCAATACGCGGATGGTCGACTTCGTGTACGTGAGGCTCTACGCCGAGACCTCACGGAGCGTCGCCGACGCCATCGACGCGGCGGTTGATGCGGCCCGTTCCCGATGACGAAGTCGCCTCGTTTGCGGGACCGTTGCGGGACCGTTGAGATGTCCGGCGTGGTGCGGCTAGCGTTTCCGCAGGTCATCCCGGTAGTCCCAACGGGGTTCGAACCCGTGTCTCCACCTTGAGAGGGTGGTGTCCTAGGCCTCTAGACGATGGGACCGCGCCGAGCTCGTCGGACCGGCGTCAGGATACTAGTGGTCATGCGTCCGGCAGCTCCTTATGGAGCTGCCGGGCAGTCTCGACGTACCCGAGCGATTCGTAGAGGCGACGTGCGACGTGATTGTCGCCGTACACGTTGAGGCCCGCGCGCGCGAAGCCCCGCGCGCGGGCCTCACCCTCGAACGCGCGCATGATCGCTCGGCCCCAGCCACGTCCGCGTTTCTCCTCGTCGACCATGATGTCGTAGATCCACGCCATCGCAGGATCATCGGTCGATGGGCCGAACCACAGCACGCCGACCCGTTCGCCGCCGTTCGGATCCATCGCGACCAGCAGGGTGTGGCCGAGCGTCGCGAGTCCATCCGGCAGGAGTGAGTCGTAGGACGCTCGCGAGGCGACCTGGGCGGCCTCGCCGGTCGCCTTGACGTTGCGTTCGAGCTCGGCCGCGTAGTCGTCGATCGCCCAGTCGAGATACGTGACGAACTCATCGGGGAGCATCGGACGAAGGACGACCTGCCCGGCTGGGCTTTGGGGGTCTCCGGAGAGGATCGTGATGACCGTTCGTCGAACGTCTTCGGGGTCCACCCTCAACGTGCGCAGGACCTGAATGGCGACACCCTCACCCTCCCGTACGAGACCCAGCAAGAGATGCTCGGTGCCGATGTGTTGATCGCCGAGCTCACGGGCTTCCAAGAGGGAGAGTTCGGGGACCTTCTTCGCGCGGGGGGTGAACGGGATCTGGCCAGCCGGCATCGTCTTCCCGCGACCGACCGCCACTTCCACCTCGGTCCGAGCCGAGGGGAGTGCGATGCCTAAGGCTCCGAGGGCTTGTGCACCACCACCCTCACCCTCTGCGA
>Ga0157378_10003138_pt1 | contig 14688 bp, 12 predicted proteins | sample M65metaG_FD_115309 | JGI IMG/M metagenome (GOLD analysis project Ga0157378, IMG submission 115309) | Miscanthus rhizosphere microbial communities from Kellogg Biological Station, Michigan, USA - M6-5 metaG | ecosystem: Host-associated > Plants > Roots > Rhizosphere > Soil | place: USA: Michigan...
CAAAGTTGCGCGCTTGCCGAAAGCTCCGAGGGAACTAAACGAGCGAGCCAATTAAGGAGCAACAAGATGGAAAGATTTCCCGAGCATCAACGTAACGCGAAGATCCTTCGGGCTCGTGATGTGACCGCTTTGTCACGGCTGGCGTTGCTCTTGTTCTGCGGTCTGCTGCTGAGTGGCGGTTTTGTCCTCGCTGCTGAGCAGCACTTTGCGGCGGTGCAAGATGGTTACAAAAGTGAGAGCCTCCGGATTGAACGCAAGAAGTTGATCGAAGACAACCAGCGATTGGCTTTAGAAAAGGAAATGATCTCGGCGCCGTCAAGACTTGAACAGGTTGCTCGTCAGTTAGGGCTGGAACCTGCGACTGCCGGACAGATTGCCCGGTCCGATTCCACCAGGCAGTCCAATTCGAAAATAGAGGTGACTGAACCAAAGACCAGTGCAAAGAAAGCTTCGACGCGGTAAGTGAAGTCCGACAAAAATCGGAATTCATCAAGTCTTGCAACTGTTGGCGTTCTCACCGCGCCTCCGGTAAGAAGGGAAATAACCAGGATGTTGGCACGCCTCGTTGCTCAATCCAAGTCCAGACCAGATGTCTCATTCGGCCGCGCGCTGTTAGTCGCGGCCGTTATTGGCTTCTGGATGCTCGCTGTTTCTGCCAGGCTTGTCTATCTACAGGTGTCGCAACATGACGGCCTCGTCAATCGCGCTCGTCAGCAACAACAAAATGCGCTCGAGACCAGTGCGCAGCGCGGTGACCTGTTGGATCGACAGGAACGCGAACTCGCTCGCAGTATAAAGACTGTCAGTCTGTTCGTTGATCCGGATGGATTACAGCCCGGCGATCTGCTGTGCACCGCCAGCGTACTTGCAAGGACCCTGGGTGAAAAAGAATCTGATCTTCTCAAAGAGTTGACGGACGCTCGAGACGAGAAACGACGCTTCATTTGGGTGGCTCGTCGTTTGGATGCTGAGCAAGTAGCTCCTATTTTGTCTTTGAACCTGCCGGGCCTTAATTCAATTCTGGAACCAAAACGTTATTACCCGAATGGATCACTCGCAGCGCACGCCCTAGGTTTTGTTGGGCTTGACGGCCAAGGTCTCGGAGGAGTGGAGCAAGCCTACAACGCAAAAATTAGCGGCGAGCCTGGTCGTCTCTTTCTCGAGAAAGATGCGACGGGCAAACCTTATGAGAGTTTTGAAGTCGCAGCCAAACAGGGCGAGACAGTTGTTCTGACCATTGATCAGGCTATTCAGTACCAGACAGAACGCGCCCTTCAAAGTGCTGTCGAACGCACGCACGCGAAGTCAGGCTCGGTCATTGTGTTGGATCCACGAAATGGCGAGATCCTGGCTTTGGCGAATGCGCCGTCGTTTGATCCAAACAACGTTTCAGCCTCTCCCGCAGACAACCGTCGAAACTGGGCTTTGCAAAATATCTATGAACCAGGATCGACGTTCAAGATTGTTGCTTTCTCAGCAGCGATCGAAAAGAAGCTCGCCAAACCTGAGGACAAGATCGATTGTCAGATGGGCGCGATCACTGTCGCTGGTCGGGTCATTCACGATCACAAACGATTTGGAGTGTTGACTCTAGCGGAAGCATTGGCGAAGTCCAGCAACATTGCGGCCATCAAACTAGGTCTGCGAGTTGGTAACGAATCCATGTACGACTTTATGACTCGTTTTGGATTCGGTTCGAAGACTGGTATCGAATTACCTGGCGAGACGAATGGCATATTGAGAAAGGTTGCAAACTGGCAACCATCTTCCATTGGCTCGATCGCGATGGGTCAGGAAGTTGGAGTAACGCCAGTCCAGATGGCCGCCGCTTTCGGCACATTGGCCAACGACGGCATACGCATAGCGCCACACCTCGTTCGCGAGATACGCAACTCTTCTGGAGACATTGTGTACACAGCGAATCCCGAACAACGTCGCGTGGTTAGTGCAGAAACAGCGATCGCTTTGCGTGGCATGTTGGAAGGAGTGACCTTGAATGGCACCGCCAAGAAGGCACAATTGGACGGTTACTCAGCCGCCGGCAAGACGGGTACTGCACAAAAAATCGATCCCAAGACCCGGACGTATTCAAGGACAAAGTTTATCGGCTCGTTTGTTGGTTTCGCTCCGGTGAACAATCCGCAGGTCGTCGTCATTGTTGTGATAGACGAGCCGGCCGGTGCATATCACGGCGGCGATGTGGCCGCGCCAGTGTTTCGAGAGATCGCAGAACAGATTCTTCCAGGAATGGGTGTCATGCCTGACGTCGAGACGAAATCTGTTCCGGCTCTCATTGCTCAGGCGAATCTAAATCCCGAAGCCACGGCTAAAGCTCGTGAGGAACAAGCGCGCAGCGAACAGGAGCGGCAGGCCACGATGCCAACAGTGGACAGCAACAGCGGGCGAGGCGGAGAAGTTGTCTATGCCAACGCGACAAACCGAGCGATGCTGATGCCGGACTTAAGTGGACGAAGCGTTCGCGACGTCGCTCGGACGTGTGCTCAACTCGGATTGCACGTTGAAGGCAAAGGTGAGGGAAAAGTTCTTCGCCAAAGTCCTGCAGCAGGAAGCGAAGTAAATTCTGGTCAGGTTGTTTACATAGATTTCGGCAGAGCTCAATAACGGACACTTCGAAACCGGAGCGAACAAATGATTCCCCCGATCTGCGTGGATGAAGAGACATCAGGAAATGACGTAAGATACAGCATTGATGACTGTAGAAAGCGTTTACGCAGTCAACGAGCAACCCTCCGGGCGCAGCATCCTTTCCCGATAGATGTATCGAACGGCGTCAACGCTTCGGGAGCTCCAGTTGAGAGCTACGCCGAACTGCTGGCGAACGTGTCTATGAGCCAGGGGTCGCTTTCAAAATTGGTGGAATGTTTACTGGGGCCTTCTGATGCACAGAAACAATCGCAGGCAAGCGCAGAGCTGGAAGAGGCCGTAATCAGGTGAAGGTTGGCGAGGCTGCAGATTTGATGGGTGCTGATGTGACTAGCATGAGTGCCGAGATGTTTGACAAATACATTACTAATTACTCGATTGACTCGCGTTCTGTTGGCGCGGGCGAACTCTTCTTTGCCTTGTCGCAAAAAGATTACGTCCGCGCCGGATTCAACGGCGACTTCGCGGATGGTCATCAGTTTATTGCCGGTGCATTTGAGCGTGGCGCGGTTGCAGCGGTTGCTCGTGCTGATCGCGTTCCGGGTGATTCAAATCTTGAAGGGATGAAGCATCGCCTGTTGCTTGTTGAGGATGCGATTGCAGCATTGCAGTTGTTGGCCCATCGCGTTTATGCAGCATGGGACGGCAAAGTCGTTGCCATAACCGGCAGCGCGGGCAAGACAACAGCAAAAGAGCTGACAGCACATGTTCTGAAGTCAACTGGTAGACGAGTACTGAAAAGTGAGCGCAACTACAACATCGGTTTGGGTCTGCCTTTGTCAGTGCTGAAGATGGTGAGCGAGGGTAGCTCGCCGTCGGATTTTGATCTGGCCGTGCTCGAGATGGGAATGTCGTCTCCAACACATGAGATTCGCCGGCTCGTGCAAATAACGCCGCCTGATGTTGGCGTGGAGTTGATGGTGGCTCCAGTGCATCTGGAGTACCTGGGTACCATCGAGAACATTGCGGCAGCGAAGGCTGAACTCATAGAGGGATTGAAGCCGGATGGCACTGCAGTTCTGAATGCTGACGACGAACTCGTGATGAAGATGCGCGAGAAGCACTCCGGCAGGATTTTGACATTCGGAATTGAAAACCAGGCTGACGTCATGGCAACTGAAATCGATGCTGGCTCGCTTGGAAAAATCACTTTTCGTTTGCGAACACCCACGGGTGAGGTTATGGCGATGTTGCCGATGAGCGGACGTCACAATCTAAGCAACGCGTTGGCTGCAGCTGCTGTTGGGACAGCGTTTGACATGAGCGCAGGTGAGATTGCTACGGCACTAAGAACAGCTAAGCCACCGAAGATGCGTGGCGAGGTGTTGGACTTCGAGTCTGGTTTTACAGTAATCGACGATTCGTATAACTCCAATCCAAAGTCACTGTTGCACATGATTCGAACTATGGCAGACGGAGCAAGTGGGCGAAAGCGATTGATAGTTGTTGCCGGCGAAATGCTGGAACTGGGACCTGAGGAAGCAGAACTTCATCGAGAAGCCGGAATCGAAATCGCGAAAGCGGGAATCGATGTCTTATGGGGCATCCGAGGTTTGGCCAAAGAGATAGTTGCCGGCGCGAACTCTGCTCGATTGTCTGATACGAGGTTTTTTGAATCGTCGGTTGAGGCGGCGGCCGCGATCATCACTGAAGCCCGTCAAGGTGATTTGATTCTTGTAAAAGGATCTCGAGGTGTAGCTACCGACAAGGTCGTTACCGCTTTGAAAGAGAACTTTGAATTGAGGGGAGAAGATACTAACCGCTGAAGTTTCGATAGCAGCGACAAGCTGAACCATATCGGACACGCAATCGGCAATCTCGCGATGATCTACTTCATCCTTTACGAGCTAATTTACAACCACTTCAAAGAGAAGGACTGGTTTCTCGTAAAGGCCCTCAACGTCTTTCAATACGTTACCTTTCGCACAGCCTACGCATCGATTACAGCTCTACTGATATCGCTCTTCTTTGGCGGCAAGCTCATTGAAGCCCTTAAGAAATGGAACATCGGTCAGCAAATTCGGGAAGAAGGTCCACAGGCGCACATGGTCAAGCGCGGTACGCCAACAATGGGCGGCGTGCTGATTGTCGGCTCGGTTCTGATCTCTACGCTTTTGTGGGCTAGGCTCAATGGCGTCTACATCTGGACCACGATGCTTGCAACTGGCGGATTCGCAGCCATCGGTTTTGTGGATGACTACTCAAAGATGGCCAAGAAGCAGAGTCTTGGCTTAACAGGTCGACAAAAGTTACTCGGACAGTTGCTGATCGCCGTGATCGTCTGGGCAGTGCTCTTCATCTCGACGAAATACTGGCAAAGCGATTTCTCCTGGAACGTTCTTTTCCCCTTCTTGAAGTTCACAGCAGAACCCACGGGCAGAACCTTTATTGGGCCGTACCTTTATCTAATCCTAATCGTCGTCGTCCTGTTGGGATCTTCCAACGCTGTGAATTTGACGGACGGACTTGATGGTTTAGCAATCAGCGTCACGTTCATCGCGATGACCGCGTTGACCGCGTTCACCTACTTGAGCAGCGACAAGCGGTGGGCGACATATCTGGAGTTGACACATAGACCAGAAGCGGCTGAGTTAACAGTTTTTTGTGGTGCGATGGCGGGAGCGAGTCTGGGCTTTCTCTGGTACAACGCGCCGCCTGCGGAAGTCTTCATGGGCGATGTTGGCAGTTTGGCGATTGGTGGAGCGATGGGCACCATCGCGGTGCTGACCAAGCAGGAATTTATGCTGTTGATGGTGGGCGGAGTCTTCGTCATAGAAGCCACCTCGGTGATGCTTCAAGTTGGCGTCTTCAAGATGACTAAGCGCACGACGGGGACCGGGCGCCGTCTATTTAAGATGACTCCGCTTCACCATCACTTTGAAATGCAGGACTGGAAGGAGTCGAAGATCGTCTTTCGATTTTTGATCCTGGCGATCCTGTTCGCGCTGTTGAGTCTCTCGACATTGAAACTCAGGTAAGACGGTCATCCGCAGATTACGCCGATTTCGAAAAGAGCTACTAACGCCGTCCATCTAAGTAATCTGTGTAATCGGCGTAATCTGCGGATAGATTTGGATTGCAGGGAATCAGTTGGATCTAGCTAGCAAGAAAGTTTTGATAATCGGCGCCGCGCGGAGTGGAATTGCGGCAGCGAAGTTTCTGACAGCGCGTGGTGCGGTCGTCGCACTTAACGACCAGAAGCCGCTCGATAAGTGGAGCGACACCGCGCTGGCGTTAAAGGAATTGGGCGTTGGTTTGATACCGGGGGAACCACCCGGTTGGCTGCTCGATCAACTCGATGTAGTTGTTGTCAGCCCAGGTGTTCCAGCGAACATCATTCCGATTCGCTACGCGGAACGTGCTGGAGCGGAAGTCATCGGTGAGGTCGAACTCGCATTTCGTTATTTGAAGGGACGAACAGTAGGCATAACCGGCAGCAACGGTAAGACGACCACGACATCGCTTATTGGCGAGTTGCTGCGGGATGCGGGAATGACTGTGCAGGTTGGCGGCAACATAGGCCAGGCTTTGATTTCAATGGTTGATAGTTCTACGGACGACGGTTGGACGGTAGTCGAGTTGTCGAGCTTTCAACTCGAAACCATCAAACAGTTCCATCCGACCATTGCGGTTGTTTTGAACGTGACCCCGAACCACATGGATCGATACGAGACGTTTACTGATTACGCTGCAGCCAAGCATCGGATCTTTATGAATCAAACGCCGAACGATTTCGCGGTTCTAAATGCTGACGATCCGACTGTGTCCTCATGGGCAAATGGTCTCCGCGCGCAAGTAAAGCAGTTCAGTGTGCGAAGGGAATTGAATGAAGGAGTTTTCCTTAGAGGCGATGAATTGATTGCGCGCAATGGTGCCGGCGACCGGATTGTTTTACGTGCGAACGAAATGAAATTGCGTGGCCTTCACAATGTCGAGAACGTTGCTGCTGCAGTTGCGGCGGGGATGGCCGCTGGTGCTGACATCGACACCATGCGTGAGACGGTGAAGCAATTTAATCCTGTGGAGCACAGACTCGAATTCGTTGCGGAGTTGGGCGGAGTAAAGTTCTACAACGACTCCAAGGCAACAAGTGTTGATGCAACGCTAAAAGCTCTGGAAGCTTTTGCGGACGAACAAGGTAAGGTCGTTTTGATCTTGGGTGGCAGGGGGAAGAAAGCTCCTTATGCGCCGCTGGCAGACCTGGTAAGAACAAAGGTTCGGAAGTTGGTGTTGATCGGTGAAGACGCAGAGACGATCGCAAATGAGCTTGGTGAGTGTGCTTCATTTGAGAAAGCGTCGGATATGCGTGACGCCGTGAAGAGATCCTTTGCGGCCGCTGAAAAGGGAGACGTTGTTCTGCTCGCGCCCGCTTGTGCGAGCTTCGATATGTTCGACAGTTACGAACATCGAGGGACAGCGTTCAAGAGCGAGATCTCAGATCTCAGATCTCAGATCGCAGATCTCAGAGTGAAAAATCGGAGACTGTGAGATCCGAGATCTCAAGTTTGAGATACGAAGTGTCCGGTCTGAAATACACGAAGTGCACGAAGTGTCATGTCAAAGAAGTTAGCACCAGACAAATGGCTTTTCGCGGCGACCATCGGGCTCGCGCTTTTTGGCGTGGTCATGGTTTACAGCGCGTCAGCGATGATGGCGCAGAAGGAGAACGGCAATCAGTTTTATTACGTTCTGAAGCAGGGCGCGTGGATGGCGATAGGGTTTGTTGTCATGTTGCTGGCAATGCAGTTCAACTACCAGCAGCTCAAGTCACGGCGTGTCGTTTTCGGTCTGCTGTTTTTGTCGACGGTGACACTGCTATCGGTTTTTGCGTTCAGTAGCAGCAATGGTGCGCATCGTTGGATCAAACTGCCATGGTTTTCGGTGCAACCTTCCGAGATGTCGAAGTTGGCGCTGGTGATCTTTCTTGCGTACTTCCTTGAGAAGCGGGCTGGTGAGGAAGGCGATTTGATTCGGACATTCATTCCGTGCGGAATCGTAACCTTTTGGCTGGCTGGCCTGATTGTGATTGAACCAGATCTTGGCACAGCGTTGATGCTCGCGCTGATCTTCTTTGTTGTGATTTACACGGCTGGCGCAAGGTTACTCCATCTTGCAATGGCAGCTGCGCCGGCGTTGTTGGGTGTCATTGGCTTGTTGGTTTTTGTGCCGTGGCGACTCAAGCGAATGGTCACTTTTCTGGATCCGTGGGCAGATCCACAGGGCGGCGGTTTTCAGGTTGTTCAAGCATTAATTGCGGTCGGTTCCGGAGGGCCAAACGGTCTCGGGTTCGCGCAGGGCAAACAGAAGATGTTGTTTCTCCCGTTTGCGCATTCGGATTTCATCTTTGCTGTTGTTTCGGAAGAGCTTGGTCTGGTTGGCGGTCTGGCGGTGATTCTTGTGTTTGGACTCTTTCTCTGGCGCGGCGTGCGGACTGCACTACTGGCGCCAGACAGATTTGGAATGTTGCTCAGTCTCGGAATAGTGACAAGCATCGTGGCCCAGGCTCTCTTCAACATTAGTGTGGTCCTTTCGTTGGTGCCAACGAAAGGTATTCCGCTGCCGTTTATTTCCTATGGCGGTTCTTCGCTTGTTCCGACTCTCGCTGCTGTCGGAATTCTTTTGAATATTTCGCAGCATGCCAGTGGTTCGGTTGATATGGGTTTGTTGGAATCGGTTAGAAACAAAGCGAAGGAACGGCGGCGAATGCGGGTGGCTGCGGTGAGCACCACTAGCCCGTCGCGGTTTTAGTGGCACAGACTTCAGTCTGTGTTTCTCAGTTAGAGGTTGCTCAGGCTAGGCGCAGACTGAAGTCTGTGCCACTTTGAAAGTAATGCGCGTACTGATCGCCGCCGGCGGAACTGGCGGACACATTTACCCGGGAATCGCCGTCGCACAGGAGATCATGCGACGCGACGCGAATGCAAAAGTCAGATTTGTTGGCACTGCACGAGGGTTGGAAAGTCGATTGGTACCCCAGGCGGGTTTTGAACTATCGCTCATTGACAGTTCAGGTTTGAAGAATGTGAGTCTCGCTGCACGCGCCAAAGGTGTTGCCATGTTGCCGCAAAGCTTTTTTGGCGCGGCCGGTTTGATAAGACAGTTCAAACCGGACGTTGTGGTTGGGGCCGGTGGTTACGTGTCGGGGCCAGTTGTTTTGTCAGGAGTATTTGCGAGGCGTCCAACGTTGGTAATGGAATCAAATGCGTTACCCGGTTGGACGAATCGAGTACTCGCAAGGTTTGTCGATCGAGCTGCTGTTTCGTTCGAACAGTCGTTGCCGTTCTTTCGAGGAAAAGGGGTAGTCACTGGAAATCCTGTTCGACGTGAGTTCTTTGAGATCCCTCCGAAGCAGCGTAACCCGGCGAAGTTTGCGGTGCTCGTGTTTGGAGGGTCACAAGGTGCTCGAGCGATCAACGAGGCGATGATGTCTGCGCTCCCAAAGTTGAAAGCGGCAACAGTGCCGCTGCAGATCAAGCACCAAACTGGTTCTGCGGATTTTGAAAGAGTTGAGACGGCATATAAGAACTCGGGCTGGCAGGATGCGGCCGAGATTCGAAGCTACATTGACAACATGGTCGCAGATTTTGCCGCAGCTGACCTCGTCATTTGTCGAGCAGGTGCGACGACAACAGCTGAGTTGATTGCTGCTGGTAAGGGCGCCGTGATGATTCCATTTCCGTTAGCCGCGGATGATCATCAACGTAAGAACGCAGAGGCGTTGGTCTCGTCTGGCGCTGCACGAATGATTTTGCAAAAGGATTTAAGCGGTGATCGACTCGCAAAAGAGATCATTGAGTTGGCCCAAGAACCTGACGCGGTGAACTCGATGGAGACAGCGATTCGCAAATTGTCAAGAGGCGATGCAGCAGCAGCTGCAGTTGATTTGATTGAAGAGTTGGCGGTGTCCGATAGCCTTTAGGTTGTCGGTTCAAACCAGGACCGTGAAGATTAGCGGACGACCGACAACCTAAAGGTTATCGGACATCAGGGTTATCGGACATTCAGGGGAGTGCCGAACCGCAACGCCGATGCATTGCCCCTCGGCGTTAAGCACAAAGAACAAAGAACAAAGCACAAAGTTCTAAATCCAATGTTTCGACGCATTCAACATGTTCATTTCGTTGGCATCGGCGGCATAGGTATGTCCGGCATCGCTGAGGTGCTCGTGAACCTTGGTTTCCGCGTTTCCGGCTCAGATGTGAAGACGTCGAATGTCACTGATCGTCTCCAGCAAATGGGTGTGGAGATATTTGAAGGTCACGCCGCGGAAAACGTTAGTCAACCACACGTCGTAGTCCGCTCAACCGCGGTGCGTGACGACAATCCCGAGATAGTGGCGGCCCACAGTCGTTCGATTCCTGTTATTCCCAGGGCAGAGATGCTTGCCGAGTTGATGCGGTTGAAACCACACACAGTCGCAGTCGCCGGTTCGCATGGGAAGACAACGACAACGTCAATGGTTGCGACGGTACTGGGCCACGCCGGCCTGGATCCCACGATGGTGGTAGGAGGTGTCGTGGGTGCCTTTGGTTCAAACGCACATCTCGGAACAAGCGATTTGATGGTTGTCGAAGCCGACGAAAGCGACCGCTCGTTTCTGATGCTTACGCCCACGATAGCGGTGGTTACTAACATCGACCGGGAACACATGGACTACTACCACGACATGGACGACGTTCGTTCATGTTTCGCGAAGTTTGTTAACTCGGTCCCGTTTTATGGCTCGTCGGTGTTGTGTTTGGACGATCCAAACGTACAGGCAATCATCCCGCTCCTCGAAAGACGAAGGATGACCTATGGCTTGAGCGCGCAGGCTGATGTGTCCGCTCACGGTATTCGTTACGACAGCAATTTTGGATCGACGTTTACAGTGTGGCGCGGAAGTGACGTAGTTGGTGAATTGAGTCTGCGCGTGCCTGGCATGCATAACGTTTACAACGCACTCGCCGCGATCGCCGTAGGCTTCGAGTTGGAAGTGTCATTCGAAAAGATAGCGGAAGGATTAAACAGCTTCACTGGCGCCGGGCGAAGATTTCAGGCAAAGGGCGAAGTTAATGGTGTGTTGGTAGTTGACGACTACGGTCATCACCCGACCGAAGTCAGAGCAACGCTTGCGGCAGCAAAACTTGGTTCCGGAGGGCGTCGAATCGTGGTGCTCTTCCAGCCACATCGCTACACAAGAACGCATGATCTAATGCAGGAGTTTGCGCGCTCATTCAACAACGCTGATGTGCTTTTCATTTCGGACATCTATGCGGCGAGCGAGGACCCCATTGAAGGCGTAACTTCGGAAGCACTGACGAATGCCATCAAGCGTTTTGGTCATAAGGAAGTTAGCTACATAGGTGATCTGGAGAACGCGGCGGCGTTATTGCGCGACTACGTTCAGCCGGGAGACCTGGTCGTGACACTGGGTGCAGGAACAGTCAATCGGATCAGTGATCAACTAGTCGGGTTGCTACGAGAGCAAGCGCAGTCGAAGTCAGTGGGTTAGAGAGCGCACAGAAGAAGCAGGAATGCCGGTGTTAGAAGAGCAAGACAAATTGCAGTTGCGCGATCGCGTCGTTGAAGAGATTGCGACTCGAATTGGCGTAAAGGCAGAACGAGGCAAGCGCTTTGCTGAGTTGACAAGCTTACGTGTCGGTGGAGCGATCGATTGGGTTATCTCGCCGGAAAAAGAAATTCAGGCAGCATCGATTGTTCACGAGCTCGAGAAGGCTGGTATCGGTTGGCGGCCACTCGGATCCGGAAGCAACGTACTGGCCGGCGATGGTGAACATCATTACGTCATCTTGAGTTTGAGCGAAATGAAAGGCGAAGTCGTCTTCGATGGCGAAAGAGTTTCCGTTAGCGCTGGTTATTCGTTACCTCGACTTTGTATCGACGTTTGGAGACAGGGACTTTCCGGAATAGAGGGACTCGGCGGCATCCCCGGAACTGTTGGTGGCGCTCTGTGGATGAATGCGGGTGCTTACGGTCACGAGATTGGAACAGTCACCGAAAGCGTCAGAGTCGCACGCGCTGGAGAAGTGGTTGCTGTTTCAGGTGATGCTATTGAGTGGAACTATCGACACACTTCATTCAAGGAAGGCGAAGTACTCCTGGGAGCAACGTTGCGTCTCAAGTTTGATGAGCCAGCGCGTATCAAGGAACGAATGGATGAAGCAAAAAGCCGTCGTTTAGAAACGCAGCCACATGGCTCTCGTTCCGCGGGTTGTTTTTTCAAGAACCCTCCGTCGAGCACGATCGGCACCGGCAAAATGATTGATGAGATGGGTATGAAAGGAACACGCAAAGGCACCGCACTCGTTTCGCCGGTACACGCGAACTTCATCGTTACAGAGGGAGAGAACGCGCGTGCTGAGGATGCATTGGCGTTAGCAGAAGAAATTCGCGAGCGCGTCAAACGCGAGCAGGGAATTGAATTGGAGTATGAAGTCGAAATCTGGCAAGCGAACGAAGGCACCGGAAACCGACCCGCTGTGGATCAGTCTCAAGACCAGGCCACGAGCGACGACAGCGGAAAGGAGCAGTGACTGTGAAAGACCAGGTTCTAACACAAAAGGTTGGCAATCGAAGCGGGATTAGCGGCAAGAGTCGATCGTCGAGTGCGCAACAACGTCCCGTACGACGCGACCGTGATTCTGGGTTGACCGTGTCGGCGAGACTGCGGAGTCTCCTTGGCTACGTTCCGGCTGCGTTGAAAGTTAGCTTGGTTGTAGTAATCGTGGTGCTTGTTTTTCTGGGCTACCGGGCGGCTGCGTCTGCGAGTTTTTTTCAAATCAAGAAGATCGAAACTCGCGGTGTCACGCGCGCCTCGAACGAATCAATCATGTCGACGGTTCGTCGGGATGTTGCTGCAACAGGTGTTTGGCGTGCCGATCTGGCTGCTTTGGGTTCACATCTTGAAAAGTTGCCATGGGTACGGACCGCGATCGTGACAAGAGTTTTGCCGGATGGAATTCGCGTTCGAATAACTGAACGACAACCGCGCGTGGTTGTTCGTACTTCTGCGGGACGCTTTGTGTGGGTCGACGAAGACGCCGTTGTGTTGAGTGAAATGTTGCCATCTGATCAGATGCCGAACTTTTTCCTCCGCGGATGGAATGAAGACGAGTCACCCGCGGCACGGAGTGAGAATAAGGAGCGAATCACCAAGTTTCTCGAAGTGGAACACGATTGGACGACACTTGGTCTTTCCGATCGAGTGAGCGAAGTAAATCTGATTGATACTCACGATGTGCGCGCACAGTTGGCAGGCGACGATTCGCAAATTGAGATTCGACTTGGCGGTCAGGACCTCGGCCAACGTCTGAAGAGCGCGTTGAATGTTCTGGACTCCCAACGACAAACGGCTCGTGGCCCATTGATCAGCTACATCGATATGACCCAGGGAAGACACGCGATTGTCGGGTTGGTAACGGGTAATCACGTGAGCGATCCGACCGAGTTGAGTGCTGAACCAACACCGGCTCGACCGGACGAGAAAACGAAGCCCGAAAGGGTTGCCGACAAGACAAAGGAAAAGGATCCGAAACGGAACCAGACAAAAAAGCAGGATCAGAAACGCACCTGATGTCGACCGAAGTTTGCTGACGTTTCAACCCGAAGGAGCACAGCTAGATGGCAAAGCGCACCCAACACACAATCGGTCTCGACATCGGGACAAGCAGGGTGACGTGTATTGCCGGCGAGCCAGGTGAAGGTGGACTTCTTGATGTCGTTGGCATTGGTGAGGCAGAAGCGCGTGGTTTGCGAAAAGGTGTAATTGTTAATCCTGATGCGGCAGTTGACTCAATCAAGAAAGCAGTTGGAGAAGCGGAGCGAATGAGTGGACTCGAAGCGGAGGAAGTAACCATCAATCTTGCTGGATCACACATTCTCGGTTTCAACGGACAGGCAATTGTTGCCGTATCGGGTCGCGACCGTGAAATAGTCACGGAGGATGTGCGACGTGCAATCGATTCAGCGTGCGCTATTCAGTTACCCGCGGGTCGGGAAATTGTCGATCGTTTGCCGCAGGAATTCATTGTCGATGATCAGGATGGGATCAACGACCCGGTTGGAATGATCGGTGCGCGTTTAGCAGTCAAAGTTCACATTGTCACGAGTCCCGTGACTGCTCGTCAGAATGCAATCAACGCAGTCAATCGTGCTGGTTTGGTAGTAGCTGACATGGTGCTTGAGCAGTTGGCGGCTGCGGAAGCGTCGTTGACGGAAGATGATAAAGAGTTTGGCGCCGCTCTTGTGGATGTCGGTGCTGAAACGACCGGACTGATTATCTATCAGCGGGGAGCAGTCCAACACACGGCTGTTTTTCCGCTGGGTGGTTCACATTTCACCAACGATATCGCCTTTGGTTTGCGCACGCCGATTCCTGAAGCTGAAAAAATCAAGCGAACCGTTGGCTGTGCCAGCAGTAGCTCTCTCAGCGAAATGGAGCGCGGTGAATTAGTCGATGTCCCATCAGTGGGTGGACGGCCGCCACGTCAACTATCCCGACAGATACTGTGTGACATTCTGCAACCTCGTGCTGAAGAAGTTCTCATGCACGTAGCGGATGAGATCAAAGATGCAGGTTGGGAACGGCAGCTGTCGAGCGGCGTAGTGCTAACAGGTGGTGGCGCGTTGCTCAATGGCATGACTGAAATTGCAGAGCAGGTTTTTGATGCACCAGTTCGTCTTGGATATCCCGAACGCGATCGCTTTGGCGGTTTGATCGAAGACATTCAAAGCCCGGCGTGGGCTGCAGCGGCAGGTCTTGCGTTGCTCGCTCATCGGACTCAAGCAGCAGAGATTCGCACCGGTATTAGTCGGCGTGGATCGACAGGCAAACTAACGCACTTCGTATCACGATTTAAAAATCGTTTCGGTAGTATTTTCTGACAAGTTGTTGTATGCTGACGCCCCGGTTGCACAAGATATTGTCCGCAATATATCGATGCCGATGGCGCCAGCAGCCCAACATAGAAGAAAGAGGCCTTGGAAGCCATCCCGTTTTGGGAGAGAGGAACTAACTATGAC
>Ga0157378_10003140_pt1 | contig 14683 bp, 13 predicted proteins | sample M65metaG_FD_115309 | JGI IMG/M metagenome (GOLD analysis project Ga0157378, IMG submission 115309) | Miscanthus rhizosphere microbial communities from Kellogg Biological Station, Michigan, USA - M6-5 metaG | ecosystem: Host-associated > Plants > Roots > Rhizosphere > Soil | place: USA: Michigan...
CACCTTTGTAGTGCGTGAACCTGATACCAGCCTGGGCAGTAATGTCAATGAACTGAATGGGCCGCTGCTCCTGCGCTAAGGCGGCGCAGCAGGAGATAAGGATTGGACCTAGCCAGGCTGACCGCATGGGAGAATAAGAATCATGTGGAACCCAGCATTTCGTCAACTGCCCACCCGAGCCGAGGGTTGATAACAGGCATCTCTAACAATGCCGCCATGTGTCAAGCCCTTTTGAGAACACTTCGGCATGCGCTCGGAGAAGAGCGCCATTTCGCTCTATTGGAAAGGTGTGCCGACCCAACCAAGACTCCGCTTTCAATCAGTTACAAGTCGGAACTCAGTCCGACTCATGCATCTCTTCGGTCCAACGTTCGATCATGATTGCTAGTTCGAACTCCCCGGCAAAGGGGAGCAGGCTGCCCAAACAATATCTCGGTGTTTTATTGCACACCAATGCCTGTTTCGGGCTGGCCCGCGTGCGGACCGAAAGCTTTCCACTGCTCGTAATCCCATTGCTGGCGCCACGTCCAGTACAAACGAACCGCCAGTCTGCGTGCCATGGCCACCTTAGCGATCTTCCGTCCTCGGCGCATGGCGAGATGAAAAAACTTGCTCCGCCATTCCGGATCGCTCCGTACCGTTGCCTGCGCCGCTTCTACCATGAAGAAACGCAATAGGCTGCTGCCTTGCTTGCTGATATGTCCTAACCTTCGTCGATCGCCGCTGGACTCTTCGGTCGGAACTAGACCAACATAGCTCGCCACTTGCTTCCCGCACCGAAACCGCTCCACGTCTCCGATGATCAGCACGAAGGCCAGGGCCGTCAGTGCGCCCACTCCCGGATGCGTCATCAACCGCTGCGCTTCCGGGTACTTCTCGACTTCTTGTTCGATTGCTTGTGTTAGTTCCGTGATCGTCGGGTTCAGTCGATCCAGCAACTCCAACAGGTCCCGTCGGCGCCGGCTTGCCCACCGGGCGAGCGGGAACGCCTCCAGTTGCTTCCGTCCTCGTTCCCGCCATAACCTCTTCTTGCAGCGCAAGCCTTCATTGATGGCCACCGCCTGCAATTGGTTCATGATTCGAGTACGCATCGTCACCATCCGGTGTCGGTGCCACAACAGCTGACGTAGATCGCGATTCTCCCAGCTCACCACCCAGATCCGTGGAAAACGGCCTTCCAGCAGCAGGTTCAGCATGTGCTGGGCATCGTGGCGATCCGTCCTCTGCTTGCGTACCCGCTTGGCCCGGATCGTGGCCGCATCCCCATCCATAACTCGAACTGTAGTTCTGCCAGCAGTCGTTCGAACCAACGCGCGTGTCCGCTGGCTTCCATCCCTACACGCACCTTGACTCCGCTGGCCGCAAGTTCGCGGTAAAACTTTTCTGCTTCCTCGGGATGCGCCAGTCGCCGCTCTTGTAACTCTCCCGTCTCCATGTCCACAAAAGCAATTTGTTGAAACCCAGGATGATAATCACAGCCTACAATTAACATGTTGCCTCCTTCTCCCGGGTCTTGGTTGGTTTGCACGCCACCACAGCTTACTCGGGCGTGGGAGGCGACATTGTTATGGAATCAATAGCGCAAGTATGCGCTTTTTCTTCGCCAAAATCGGGGATTATGAGTGCTATCGCGATTTATCGCCAGCCAACGAACTATAAATGCTGGTTCGATACTGCCGGGTGCATGAAATTGGAGGGTACAGCCGCCATTGTTTGGATCGGAATCGTTGGAGTTGCCCCCCGCCGCGCGCGGGCCGCGAATTGCTGTCGCCCAGCCCCCAGCCCCCGCGCCTGTACGGGCGTAGGCATGAGCAATTCGCTCATTAGCTATGGCAATTCCAAATCCAAAGCATAGATTTCCTGCGCGCTCGTATCGCGAACGAATAGAGGTGTGTCGCCAGGGCCGAGTCCGGTCCATGAGCCGGGACCAAACTGGCTCGGGAACAAACGAATTTGCTTCAAATCGACCATGGTTTCTATTTTCGCGTCCGCCACGCGTACACGGTGATAGGCGGAATTCTGTTCAAACAGGGTGTCGAAATAGAGGTAACGACTGTCCGCTGACCACGCGAGGTAACCAATCTGACGCTGGCGCACCAGCTCACGACGGCGGTTTGTGGTCATATCGAGCAAGACCACATAGCCGTTATCGACTCCCACCGTGGCGATGAAGCGTCCGTCCGGCGACCACCGGGATCCGAACAGGCCTTCCGACCCCGGCAATCGGGAGATCTGCCGGGTTTGAACATCAAATTTTTCAATGAATGTCTTTTCCAGTGTGTTGCTGTTGCGCCCGAAGACTATGGACTTTCCATCTGGAGACCAGCTCGGATCGGCTTCGGCTGCATCCTCGTCGGACGTCAATTGAGTTGCCGAACCACCATCCTTGGAAATCAGGAATAGCTTCCACGGTTTTCCTGGGGTCGATCCCGAGAACGCAATTTGCTCGCCGTCTGGAGACCAATGCGGTACTCCGACGCGCATCGGACGATACGTGAGCTGCAGCCGCTCGGTGCCATCGAGTTTGCTTCGCCAAAGAGTATCTTCGGGGTAGCTAACGTAGGTGACCCAGTGACCATCGCGCGAGAGGTCAACATCCCCGGCGGAGATTCCGTCCAGGAACGGAACGAATTCTCGCGTGTGGAAATCGTATTTCACCAACTCGCCGTGTGGTTGCATTCCCAGGGCAAAAATTCTCTTCTCATCCTTCGAAATCCCGACGCTGGAAAAATCCAAGGGACCGGCCGTTAACTGAACCGGTCCTGAGGTTGGTTTGTGCCAGAAGGATGATCGCTGCGTGAGAATCCAGACGTTGGATGCGCCATCACGCGTGCTGGTGAATACGTAATCCCCATTCGACATCCAAATACCACAGCATTCGTTGGGGGGCTTGTTCCAATCGCTGGGTAGCAAGCGATGCATTCCGCTACCATCTCGTGCATTGGCTTCCCAAAGTTCAAATACGCCAGCTATTACGTCGGCAGCGGTAAACCGGATGCGAGTTCCATCGGGCGAAAAAGTGATGCTACCCGGCAGACCAGGAGTACTCAACAGTTTCCTTGGCGACGAGCCGTCGTGTTCGGCGAGGTAAATATCGTTACCTTGGCCAAATACGAGTTGTCCGCTTGGGGACCAGACTGGATTGTGCCCCATCAAAGATCCCAAACGCCGGGGAGATCCCGCCGGTAGAGGCACAGACCAGAGTGGGTTTCCCTTCAAGGTTGTCCCTGCTTCAATCAGCAACTCCGAGCCGTCATGTGCAACATCGGAAATCGATGGAATTTCAATGGGAACATTGAGCGGAGCGGACTCGCCGCCGCTGCTCGAAACTTGAGTCAGAAACACTCGTGGACCGGAGCTTTCAGTAATGTAAAGCCGGTTTCCGTCGCTTGCCCCAGACATTTTTTGAAAGCCATCAGAGGTGATCTGCTTTGAGCCTGTAATCCTGGGGCTCGGCTGGATTGGACGTAACAAGTACGCGATGGTAAGGGCCGCGACGAGAGCGATCCCCATGGTCGCAGTCCAGACATATGATATTTTCCGGTCTGCAACGGATGAGGTTATCGCTACGTCGTCAGTGACAATTCTCCCTGATTCCGTATCGCGTTTGAGTCTTTTGAGGTCAGCCCGCAACTCGCCCGCTGTCTGATAGCGCAGTTCGCGGTCTTTCTCCAGAGCCTTGCTGATGATCTCCTCCAGCCGCGGAGGCACATCGGGATTCAGGCGCACAATGGAAGTTGGTGGGCGATTGAGAATTGAATCAAAAAGGGACCCGGATGTCTCGCCGCGAAATGGAAGGGTTCCGGCGCTCATCTCATACAGCACGGCGCCGAAAGAAAATAAGTCCGTGCGGGCGTCCAGTTCCTTCCCTCGCACCTGCTCAGGAGACATATATGCAACGGTGCCGAGCGCAACGCCCGGGCTGGTGAGGTGCTCCTGTGTGATGGTTAGCGCTGCAGTGGCGTTAATCGCCTCGGCCACGGGGCGGGCATGCAGCGCCTTCGCAAGTCCAAAATCCAGAATTTTGGCTTGTCCGCGCGTGGTCACGAAGATGTTCGCCGGTTTTATGTCGCGATGAACGATGCTTCGGGTGTGCGCGGCATCGAGGGCATCGGCAATCTGCGTTCCCAGTTCAAGCACGAACTCGATGTCCAGTGGCTTCCCGAGAATGCGGGCAGCGAGGGTTTGTCCCTCAAGCAGCTGCATGGCGATGAATGGCTGGCCCTCGTGCTGTCCGAAGTCATATACCGTGCAAATGTTCGGATGATCAAGCGCGGAGGCTGCCCGTGCCTCACGCTCAAAGCGCCCTAGAGCTTGCGGATCTTTGGCCAAGGCGTCGGAGAGGAACTTGAGAGCTACACGCCGGCCCAGGCGCAAGTCCTCAGCCTCGTAAACCACACCCATGCCTCCACCGCCCAGTTTGCGGATGATGCGGTAGTGGGAGATGGTTTCGCCAACGATAAGCTCACCTCACGTATTTGGCGCATGGTAGGTCTTGACGCGAGGCAAGTCAAACCCTCGGCCAACAATTTTTGCTGTCAATTGTCGAACCCAATTGTCGAAATCAGGCATTAACACTCAAAACCCCCGGCTGGCCATTTGAGTGAAATACGATGTCGCAACTTTGCGCCTTTCATTCGCCTTTTCAGCTGTGGTGAGGGATTAGGATTTTATCGTCAGCGGCATTTCGCCAGAAGAAAACCAAATGAATATCAGATTTCCGCTCTCCAGTACAAACTACACCAATTCGACCAATGAGCGACATACAGACTTATCGTCAACTGAATTCTGGCGGCAACTTGAAACAACAAAAAATGCTGCATCGTCGCCTGTGACGGGAATAGGGGGGTGCCGCGGTACTTCACCATTCCGGCCGTGGTATAGATTAGCAATGTTCGTAGCGACTTGTTCCGGAAGGCAGAATGTGCGAGAGGGCGACGAGCCGCCAAAGTTTGTCCCCAATATGGCGTCTCCGTGAAACTGAGGTTGTTACGGTATGGGTGATCTAGGCTGACATGTTGTTGAAGTACCGATAAGCCGCCGGGCTCAACAAAGTTGGGGGGATTCAATGAAAGCGTCGAGCATTCGTGTTCTTGTGGTGGATGATTACGGGCCGTGGCGTAGATTCGAACGTCTAACATTTCTTGGGCGCGAGGACTTGCAGATTATCGGAGAATGTTCTGACGGCGATGAAGCTGTCCAGAAAGCAGATGAATTGAAACCAGATCTAATCTTGTTGGACATCAGTCTTCCCACATTGAATGGGATTGAAGCTGCTCGTCACATCCGGCAGGTTTCACCTAATTCCAAAATCCTTTTTGTCAGTGAGAATCGTTCCCCGGACATTGCGGAAGAAGCATTGAGCACGGGGGCCGAGGGCTATGTGGTCAAATCGGATGCGGCGGGCGAACTGTTGCCTGCGATCAAGGCCGTTCTCGAAGGTAAGCGATTTATCAGTACCAGTTTGGCAAGTCACTTCCTCGTAGCGACAGTGTTGGCCGGCCAGACTACTTCTTGGATCGCTACGCTGATGTCCGTCATATCGTAGGCCACGCCCTCGTAGCGGATTTGCTATTACGCCGAGATTACTCGGCGTTGCTCCGTCTTTCAAGTGGAATACGTACGTGAATGCTCGTTCCACCCATCGGCCTGGACTCAATAGCGATCACTCCATGTACCAGCCGAACACGTTCTCTCATACTTGTGAGACCTAAGCCCTTGCCACGCAGAGCTGTTTCGACATCGAAGCCTTTGCCTGAATCACGAGCGATGAGGTGAATCTCACCGGAATCCCCGCGCAGTTGCACTTCCACGCGTTTGTCTCCGCTGTGTCTTATGGAGTTGCTTACGGCCTCCTGAAGAACTCGAAAGAGCGGAAGCCCGACGGCGAGCGACAGATTGCCGGGAAAGTCACTTCTGAACGCAACCTCGATTTTGTGCCGCTCGGCGACCTCCCGACACCAGCTCTTCATGCCCGCAATGACCCCCAACAATTCCAATTTGGACGAGTGCAGATCGTGCGATATAGCTTGCACATCGTCTGAGATCTGGCGCAATTCTTTTCTGAGCTCTTGTACCCGGCTTCGAAGCTCAGCAGGACTCTGGCGAAGTTGTTCGAGTTCCACTGATACCATCGCAAGGCGTTGATTGATGTCGTCGTGAAGCTCTCTGCCGATCCGCGAACGTTCTTGTTCCTGTGCATCGATCAATTTTCGCGTCATCTCTGCAAGAGCTTGGTCCGCTCTCTTGCGATCGGTGATGTCCAGTAAAAGACAAGCGACTCGATCAACACCGTCTGGGCCTTCGATAGGAAAGTACGAGATAGCTAGGTCTCTTTCGCCAAGCTTAGGATAGGTGTACTGGAGCTCGAATTTGACGACGGCGCCTTGGAAACATTCATCCAGTTTTGGCTTAAAGACATTCTTAAACACTTTCTCGTTGACAAGCTCGTAGGCAAAATGACCTACAACTTGATCCCGGGTCAGATTGCGTTTTTTTAAGTATTCACGGTTCGCCATCAACACACGATATCTTCGGTCTATGACTGTAATCATCTCTCCCGACGCTTCAACTGCTTGCTCATATTCTCGCAATCTCTGTTCAATTAACTTACGCCCTGTTATGTCAATATTGACGCCGACCATCCGCGCGGGTTCCCCAGACTCATCCGCGAAAACCTGCCACCATCCGCCAATCCAATGAACACTTCCGTCAGGCCAGACTATGCGCCATTCTGCCTGCATTGGCGTTCCTGTTTTCAAAGATTGGTTAACCAATTCAATGGCTCTTGCGCGATCATCGGGATGGAGCAAATTCTCCCACGCAGTCTGTTTACCGCTAAATCCACAGTGCGGCAATCCGTGCATTGACTCCAGTTCCGGCGTCCAGGTGTTTAATCCCGTTCGAATGTTCCACTCAAAAGTACCGATCTGAGCAGCCTGCTGCGCTAAGCGAAGCCGTTCCTCACTAGTGCGTAGCGCCTCTTCCGCTCGCTTTCGCTCCGTGACAGCGGACACCATGCCAATCATTCGCACAATCCTTCCGCTGGCGTCGAAAAAGGCATGGGCGGTTTTTTCCAACCATACAAACGAACCATCATCACCCAACATGCGATAGGTGATCTGAACGTTGGGACTGTCAGGTGTGCGCTCGGTTACCAACGCGGCGAACCGCGCTTTGTCATCGGGGTGGACTCTGGCCAATATTTGTTGGCGCGTAAGTAGCTCAGCGCTTGTCGAGCCAAGCACAGCACCGATGTCGCCTGATCGAATAACTACGTCTGTCGCCACATCCCATTCGTAGGCATACATTTTTCCGGCTTGTGCCGCCAGCCGAAACCGTTCTTCGCTCGTGCGTAAGGCCTCCTCTGCACGCTTTCGCTCCGTGATGTCACGGGCCATTCCAGAACAGCCCACGATCTCACCACTTGCGTTCTTGATTGGGGAGATACTCAGGGACACGTTGATTTTTTCCCCGGTCTTCGTAACACGAACCGTTTCAAATTGATCGATCTGACCACCCGCTCTTAATGTTTCAAGAATCTTGTTCTCCTCATCGGGTAGCTCGGGCGGGACAAGCATAGTTACATGCCTTCCGATTGTTTCGCTCTCCGTGTACCCGAAGATGCGCTGCGCACCCGCATTCCAACTCGTAATAACACCGTCGAGAGTCACCGAGGCAATCGCATCTTGTGACGATTCGACAATGGCGGAGTGTCGAAACCTGGCTTCTTCTGCTTTTCTTTTCTTCGTGATGTCCTCTACCCTCGACCGCAATGCCGACGGGCTCGCGTTAAAAATATCGCGAAAAAGCTGAATATCGGGAGTTCGGGTTCGTAGCACCTCTCCCATGGGACCAAGTGTATAGCACCATTGATGTTTAGCTGCAAGGACAGGGTCGTCAAATGGCGACAACAGGCGTGCCTGTTGAAAAACTCTTTCGCGTGAAAATCGCCAAAACTAAATTGCGTCAGGATGCGTTATAAGCGATCCTCTCGAATTTCAAAACATTTTGTATCCCTCAAATTTCGAGTGTTTTCGACGAAAACGGACTTTTTCAACACCCACAGGCGATGTCACAAGCTTGCGCTTTCTGTTCGCCAATAATGCTCGGATGCCTCCCCCGTCGCAAACTCGATATTTGAAAAGATCCGCGCCTCGCTCAACGTGAAGTGTACGCACTGCGGTGCAGAACTTCCGCCGAATCAGCAGGTGCGCATCGATTTTGAGCGCTTACGCTGTGTAAAGTGCGCGCAGACGTTCAGCACACAAGCAAAGGCTCGATAATGGGCCCCCGCATGCTCCTAGGCTGCGCCCTGCTGCTTGGTACGATCTTCGCTGCTGCGTGAACTTTCGACGGCTTGAGCACGGCGGAAAAAAAGCTGTACCAATTTGCCTTCTCCAAGAACTCTTTGCAATTCGCCGAATGCAAAGAAAGGAATGAGCAGCACAAACAAGAGCGCGGTCAAGGTCAAAATTCCCTTCCAGGTGCCCCCACCAAGGTCAGCAATACTCTGGGAGAAAGACTTCCCGTGATAGAACCCAGTGGCAGCGTCTTCGAAAATCTTGAAACACGCCAACACCACAGAAAACAAGGCAGACTTCAGTAAAGTCGGATAGATGAGCGGCGCCTCGTTAGCCCGGTCGCCCAGGTGAAACGCTCGGGCAATAAGCACAAACTTTCCTAATACTAGGGCATTCACGAGTGCAACACCATGAGCTAGGTAACTGATATGCTCCTCATTTAGAATCACGGACCGGTACACGAGGAACAGCCCAAAAACCACCCAAAGATAGAAAGCGATGACAAGGAATTCCTTCAGCTCGTTGTACGCTTTCTGCTTCAGCCTTCCCGTTGCAATAACCATGGCATCTCCACATCTGAAACTGATGTATGCAAGCCCCATAGGGGCGGTGCTGGCTCAAATTGCTCGAATAGGCCAGACTTAGCCGGCTATTTCGATTTGGGAGGGAAATCCTTTAAGACCTTCTGCATGGCCTTGTCGAGGCTCTTCTGGTTCTTTTCTTGGTTCGAACTGGGATCAATAGCCTTAGTCGCAGTTCCCGTCCATATCAGCTGCTTACTCGTCGGCTCATACATGTCGAGGACAAGACTTCCGACGTTGATGGTTGACTGCGTGGCCTGCCCCATGCCGCCCCCGAAGCCTCTCCCAGTACCCCAGGCATTCCATTGCTTTTCCTGGTCGACAGCGATCTGATAGCCAATATAGAGATCAGCCTTGTCGCTGTCGGCCTTGGTTAAGCCTTTGGACGCCAGTTGCGAGTCAACAGACTGCTTAATCTCGGCGTCCACGATCTGATTCGGGTGAGCACCGCCCTCAATGTTGACCCACTTGTAGGTGTGAAACTTGGAAAAATCGACTCCCGGCATGGAATTGTGTCGTACATCCTGCCCTTTCGCTACAGTGCAAGCGAAAAATGCAACTGCCAATGTTATTCCCGGCTTTAAGAATGAGAGGTGATTAATTCGGCGCATAGTTGCTCCTTCTCTGGTCGTCTTGAAGATCCCAGTCGAATCCCCGGCCATGAGTCTGCCGAAAAGGGGGAATTCTCCTTTAGAACTACACTGAAACTTTGTGTTTATCGACTACCTACCACCAATACCATGCGGAAGGAACTGTCAGTCTAGACAGTGATTGAGCACCTAGAGTTTTCGATGGGAGAAGTCCGCGTTGCCTTCTGCTCGGCGTGCGGAACAGAGTTTCAATACGTGCCGGATTCAGACTGGGCAAGAATGATTTGACCCGGAATGAGAAAACGTCAAATGAGCGATATGCCGATTTTTCGCCAATGACAATTTTTCACCAAGAATCCGTGCCCAGCGTCTCAGGAACAATGAAATTGTTTGCTGCATTGTTAACCAACAAAGCCGTCAGACGTTATACAAAGTGACGCCCGATAAATCCAGCATCGGGTGATTGTGGGCCGTTAAAAGGAGCTTTCTATGCAAGAAGACTTCGTGATCATACCCATCATGATTGCTTTCCTGGCTTGGATGGTGTGGGTAGTTTTCAGCACGATCCGGCGCTTCAAGATCGCCAAGTTGCAGGCCGGAGTGCAAAATAAGCTGCTCGAAAAGGTCGGGTCCGGCCAGGAGCTGCTCGCCTACGCACAGACCGACGCAGGGAAAACGCTGATCGAGTCCTTGCGAGTCGAAGGTGTTTCGCCGTATGGGCGCATCATTGGGGCCCTGCAGACTGCGATTGTCATGGTGTCCCTGGGGGCGGCTTTGTTGTTCCTGCGCAACCGAGTCTCTGGAGCTGAACAGGGCTTTCTGGTCTCAGGGACTCTGATCACGGTGCTGGGGATTGGATTCGGATTGTCATCTGCGGCTTCCTACTATCTCTCGAAATCCTTCGGACTTCTTAATGGCAACCGCGCATAATCGGTGAAGCGCGACGATGCGAGATGAATATGAGGCTCGTGGGATGAACCTGCACCTCGCTGCGCCAGCATCGAGATCGGTGGATGAGAGCCGTGCCAAGAATGGGCCTCGCATGGAGGAATCCGCCTTCCGCCTGTTTTACGAGCAGACGTCTACGCCGCTGCTCCGATATCTGCTTGGAGCAACCCGGAAGCGGGATGTAGCTGAGGATCTACTGCAGGAGACATATTGCCGGTTCCTGACTACCGATGTGCCGGAGATGGAGGAGCGCGAAGCCCGGAGTTACCTGTTTCGCATCGCCACGAACCTCATGCACGATCGATGGCGCCATGCGAGAGAGGACTCTTTGCCTGAGAGGTCGGTTCCCGATGTATCTCCGGCTCCGCAGTTTGAACGGAGACTGAGCGTGCGGCAGGCTTTCGAGCGGCTGAAACCCCGCGAACGGCAACTCCTGTGGCTGGCTTACGTGGAAGGCTCAAATCATTGTGAGATCGCGGATTGCACCGGCCTGCGGGCCGGGAGTGTCCGCCTGCTACTATTCCGGGCTCGCCACAAATTGGCGGAATTGATTGGCAAGAGTCCACAGAGAACAGATGTAGGGGTGCACAAATGAAGAAATACTGCGAGAAAGAACAACCTGTGGTTACTGCATTACGGAGCGGTTCGTTATGCGGCGAGCTTCTCGTTCATGTGAGCAATTGTCCGGTTTGCTCAGAAGTCGTGTTTGTCATGGAGTCTTTACGGGAAGATCCTGCCCTTGCGGAAGATGGGGGGGACATGCCCGACCCGGACAGGATCTGGGAGCGAGCGCGGGGTGTCGTCAGAGAAAATGCTGCTGAGAGAGCGATGCTGCCGATCCGGATTGTGCAGATTTTCGCCTATGTGACTGCTATCCTCGCGGTGCCTTGGCTGCTTCTTGAACTGCCGAAGCCACCACGGGTAGTGCCAGATCTGGGGCTGGCGCATTTGGCTCTGCTTGATGGGTCATGGTCTCCGGCTCTAACTAGTATTACGGTACTCTGCGTCACTGTCACCCTAGTCTGCACCGGCTTCAGTTCGTGGTACATACTCCGGGAGCGGTAGCCGTCGCTCGTCACGTTGTCCACGACCACGTGATTGGATGACGCACGCGATAGCACACCTTTTGCGCTTTTTGTTCGTGTTCCCCGGGGTCAATGAGAGCTGAAGGCCTCTTCTCTTTTTGTGGATTGAAACGTCATACTTGGCGGATGTAGTCTCGAGTTCGCGTGGTTAAGTGTTTGCCGCGCAAGAGTTGGGGCAGGAGCGAGCTTTCCTCTCGCGTTTTGGAGGTTGGTCATGGTAGCCCAGCTGGTTACTCGCCAAGGATTGACATTGCAATTGGAAGAAAAATCCAAAGAAACCATTGTTCATTGTGCGGGCAGGATTAACGCTGAAAATTCGGAGATGTTTCAGAGGGAAATTCGCAATCTGATTCCTGAGCTGGGAGCTCAAGATGCAACAAGCACTCACAGGATCGTGCTTGACTTGAGCAATGTTACCCATGTCGACAGCAGCGGTTTGGGCGCACTCTTGGCCGCGTGGACGGCCGCGCAAAACAATGGCTCCGACCTGGAAATGGCAAATCTGAATCCGCGAGTCGAGAAACTCGTTGAAATAACGAAGCTCGACACTGTGTTCAAGCGGGCCAGGGTTGTGGCGGGCAGCCGTTCCACGGCGACGCAGACTGGGGCTGATATCGCACCTACCCTTAGCCCAGAGGAGGCTTGGCAGCAAGCAATTGACGCGGGAATGATTGTTCATCGCGCCGATCCCCTCAACTGCGAGACGTCGATACCCGCATTGATCGGTGGCGCGGTAATGCCAAATCGGAGATTCTACGTTCGCAACCACTTTCCGGTGCCCCAACTTGACGGGTCAAACTGGCGTTTGGATGTGGTTGGGTTGGTCGAACGTCCTCTCCACCTCAGTTTACGTGACCTCGTAAAGATGCCTTCCCAGACCCAGTTCGTCACTTTAGAGTGCGCCGGAAACGGCCGCTCACTGCTGAGTCCGCGTGTTAATGGCGAGCAATGGAACTTGGGAGCGGTTAGCACTGCCGAATGGACGGGAGTGCCACTTACAGAAGTAATGCACCGGGCAGGTGTTAAGGCGGGTGCGAGAGAGTTGGTATTTCGGGGCGCTGACAACGGCAAACCTGATCCGAATGGCGAACCAATTCCCTTCGAGCGTAGCTTGGGAGTAGATGGCGCCCACAGGTCCGAAGCGCTGCTTGCCTATGCAATGAATGGGGAAATGCTCCCGATCCAGCATGGCTACCCGCTGCGTCTGGTAGTTCCGGGATGGTATGCAGTGGCGTCAGTCAAATGGCTCACGGAGATTGATGTGATCAGCGGCCACTTCAACGGCCATTACCAGACCGGGGCATACTTCTTCGAGTGGCAAGGCGAAGGACAAGTCGTAAGAGAGCCAGTATCGCTGCAACGAGTGCGAAGTCTGATCACCGAGCCAGAGCCCGCGAGCGAAGTCGAGAAGGGAGAACTGCCGGTTCGCGGTGTCGCGTGGTCGGGAGCGGCACCCATCGCTCGTGTTGAAGTCAGAATCGGTGACGGCCCCTGGCAAGAAGCGCGCATGCTGGGCGAAAGCAAGCGGCACAGCTGGCGGGGGTGGGAGCTTATCGCTCACCTGGAACATCCCGGTTCCGTAGTTATTTCTGCTCGGGCCACCGATATGGCAAGCCAGACACAGCCCGCTTCGCCTGAGTGGAATCGACTTGGCTATGGAAACAATGTTATTCAGCAGGTTCGCATCGATGTTCGATAGTTCTCTTCGCGGAAGTGAAACATCGCGAGCATAACTCTGTTTTGACGGCTAATCAGGATGGGATGAGAAGAGCCGGTCTCCAGAACGGGATGCTGTACGCTCCCAAGTTATCGAAATGCTCTAGGCACAAGAGATAAAGGAGACCGGCATGAAGAAGATTAGCACTGCGACAGCAAAGAAACTCGGAAAAATGCAGAAACTAACCATCGGCTTAGATTTGGGTGATCGATCGAGCTGGTACTGCGTGTTGGATGAAAGTGGAGCGGTGGTATTGGAGCAGAGGCTAAGCACGACCCCCAAGACTATCCAAGACGTGTTCGGGGGAATGCCGCGGAGCCGGTCGCGTTGGAGACGGCCACGCACTCGCCGTGGGTGAGCCGGTTGTTAAGCGAACTCGATCACGCAACTTTGAGCTTTTCCTTCGCCTTTTTAACGTGTCAATTAACGATATGGCGTTTTTCAATAGTTGCCGACTAGAAGCGCTCTCCTCGGGATCCCCAAGTTCTGCTAGCTCCTGATTCGCCCGCTCTTTAGCTCAGTGCGGAACAAATCGAAAATCGCGAATGATTGCCGACTGATTCCTCGAAGGCGTCCCCTTGAAGCACCAGAGATTGATGCCTACTGGGGCGGCCGTTTGCGGAATGTTGGTAGTGTTCGATGAATAGGTTTCGGTCTTGATGACATCGGCAACAGATCCGATTGGATGAACGCCATTCATTAGCGTGAACACGACTCGATCGGATCTCCACTCCATCCTTGCCGTAGTAAGGTTTCCACCCCTGACTTGGAAGTTGTCTTCCCAGCTAGAAACGCCATTTGGCTTGCGGTTTCCGGTAGATGGATAGACTGTAAAGTCGGCATCACAGCCGTGACACGTCTTGTTCCACTGGGAAAATTCAATATCAATTTCATTCTCTGCGTCGGCGCCAATGTGGTGAGTGGGCCCATAGGTGAAAAGTCCGAGCACCGTTGTCTGATCCATGGCGTAGACGTCGCCCTCGACAATCCACTGGTACGTCCCAAATCCCATATTGTCGGTCGTAAACAACTCCGCGGCAGTCCACTTTCCGTCGTGTTTGGCGATTTGGAGATGTAGATATCCGTCGGGGTTCAAATCGACATTGGCCGGATTCCCGGGAGCGACGCCTGCCATACCACCGCTGGTGACTTTCCAGGTATGTCCAGCCCATCTGATCGTCTGGGCCTGGGCGCATTGAAACGCGGTGAGCAGAATGCTACAGATCGTCATTCGAATGAATACCGTGTTCGCCATCATTCTTTGTTCGTTCACTCCGCGTGTGCAGCGATTTTCAACCACGCACCCCCCTCCCAGATGTCAATGAGTGTAATAGAGAGTGCCTGTTGAAAAACTCTTTCGCGTGAAAATCGCCAAAACTAAATTGCGTCAGGATGCGTTATAAGCGATCCTCTCGAATTTCAAGGCATTTTGTATCCCTCAAATTTCGAGTGTTTTCGA
>Ga0157378_10003149_pt1 | contig 14664 bp, 6 predicted proteins | sample M65metaG_FD_115309 | JGI IMG/M metagenome (GOLD analysis project Ga0157378, IMG submission 115309) | Miscanthus rhizosphere microbial communities from Kellogg Biological Station, Michigan, USA - M6-5 metaG | ecosystem: Host-associated > Plants > Roots > Rhizosphere > Soil | place: USA: Michigan...
TCGCCTGCCTTGGTAGCCATCCACTGGAACGGCCATACTCCACGTCAGAATCCGGTTGCAAACCTTAGCAGCAGTGGCGCCTACGTCCTCACGGATGAGAAGTGGCAACCGGGTGAAATTGTCTCCCTCACGCTCCAACGTAAGGGCACGCTTGAGAATGCTGCCCGCAATCGTTTCACCGTCCAGGTCAAAGCGACTCGGCGCGATGACGACGGAGTCGGTGTTGCCTATCTGCTGCCCAATGGTGCCGACCTGCACCTGTGGCAGCCAACCATCTTGAACGAAAAACCGCAAACGGAACCCGAAGATATTGTCCGTGAATTCCGAACAGCTGCCGCGATCGCTTTTGTTCGGCGCATCGCTCCCGATGCCACTGCGCATGCGACGTGGCTGCTGCGTCGCGGCCTGAGCAGCCATCGGCTCGAAAACGCGCTTGAGGTCGTGTTGCATGCGGAGGAGCTTCTTGCCCTAGTTCACCCAGGCCCTCGCGTCAGCGCCAATCCTGACGTCGTTCTGCGTATTCTTGAAGACGGATCATGGCCTGAGCTCGAATGGATTCAGCACTACTGGTCCGGCCTCCTTGCCAGTTGTTGTGTCTCTCATCAGGATATCGTTGCCGCGGACCTTGAGCTTCCGGACTTGCTCAGTCAGCTGACAACGATCCAGACCCGCATTCTTGCTGCGGCGTGCGACGGCGCATCCAAGCACATCGATTCATACGGAACCATCCGAGCAAATCGTCTGTCGCGTTCGGCCGACGAACTCACGCGTATTTCTGGCGTCCATGATCGCGCGCACATCGAACGCGACATCCAGCAACTTTCGTGGCTCGGGCTTTTGGAGCAGACGGTCAAGTGGAAGTTCTTCTCGTTGATTGAGGAGTCGAATATCACTCCCACGCCGCTGGCCCTGAAGCTCTATGCGCGCTGCCATGCGCACCGGGGCGATCCGGCATCTTTCTACGAAGTACAACCGGCCGTTCCATTGTTCTGTTCTGCCGACTGACTCTCGCACTGACCGTGAATTTCGTTACCCCGGTCCAGTCTGCTGCGGCAGATATCACTGCTGCCTAAGTAATTACCTCCCCCGTTACGAAGAGGCGATTGTGGGAGTAGCATGCACTCAGGAACAATGCTCGGTTGGGTTCACCTAATGACCACGCAGGCGGTCGCGTAACCCTGCGAAGCAATTGCAGATGCCAGGAGGGCAGGGATGTCACTGAGGAGTTGGTTCGAGAAGACCTTCCCGCAGGAACACGCCAAGCAAGCACGCCCAGAACGCCGGGAGGTTCCCGGCCTCGAAGCCATCCATTGGACTGGCTCTTCTCCCGGCCTCGACATCGTGAAAAACATCAGCTCCACGGGCATGTATCTGGTTACCCGCGAGCGCTGGCGCGAGGGTGAAATCAATCCGATTCGCCTCGTATATCCGGAACTCACCGACGATTCTCCTGAGCGCCAGGTCACAATCGAGACCAGGACTGTGCGCTGGGGAGAGGATGGTATGGGTCTCTCATTTGTCCTACCTGATTGCATGGACCTCTGGCTCTGGAATGCCGGCGAGCGGGTAGAACCGGCAGATATCCTGAGTGAATTTCGACTTTCGCGCGCCCTCGCCTTCTTGCGACGGATCTGTCCTTCCGCGAGTCAGGAACTCAATCTACTGTTTCGAGAAGGTCTCGGGAACATGCGTGTCCCGAATGCTATTGCGATTGCCCACCGTGCTGAAATCATGCTCGCAGCGGAGTCGAACTTCGATCGGATACACGCTCCTGCGAGCGTAGTGCTGCGCATCGTGAAAGAGGGTTCATGGGCCGAAGATAGCGCGACCCAGAATCTCTGGTCCGGTATCCTGGTCACCGCGTGCACCATGACAGGCGACGATGAGTCGAACCTGCCTTATATCGATCTGCTTGCCGAAATGGCGACCGTGGATACGCGGCTCTATGTCGAGGCGTGCGCTAAGGCACCCAAGGTATTCGCCATGAATGGAGCGGTGTCGGCCAGCCCCTTGCTGCGCACTGCCGACGAGATGATCCATCTGACCGGCACAAAAGATCTCTCCAAGATCGATCGCAACATCCTTCAACTCTCCATCCTCGGCTTGCTCGAGCCGCGTGAAAAGGCGAAGTACTTCTCATTCGCCCAGACGGCGAATCTCACTCCCACTGCTCTAGGTCTTGAGCTCTACGCAAGATGCCAGGGTCATCGCGGTGCGCCCTTCGAGTTCTACGCAAGTCAGCAAGACCAAGCTCCGAAAACCACCGAGGAAAAGCCAAAGACCGAAAGCTCGCAACCGAGCTGATCGGTCAGGCAATTCATCAGAGGTTGCTTTTCATGAGAGCTGCGACCGCCGCATGCAGCTTTTCTGTGATCTCCGCCTCGGAGTCCAATGGTCCAAAACGCAGCGGCCCTCCGACGCGCACCTCGAGTCTTCCTGATCGGAACCAACCGCGACCCGCAGCCTTCAACTCACCTAGCCCGTTCAAGGCAACCGGTAAAACAGGCGCATGGGCCTGCTTGACCAGCAGCCCGATGCCCGGACGGAAACGTGCAAGTTCGCCCCCAGCTGAGCGCGTGCCCTCCGGAAAAACCAGAACGTTGTAGCCGCGATCCAGCGCCTCGCCGGCATGTGCGAAGCTCCGCTGGAAATCGCGTCTGCGGGGCAGCGGAAAGACGTTGTACAACGCCGTCACGAGCCAATATGCTGCCGGACCGAACAGCATCAACCGTCCAGTATCGGGATTCCGGAAGTGCTTATAATCCTCCAGCATCTCTCCCAGCATTGCCGCCGCCACCCGCCTGCGCATGCGTCCTGGAAGAGCGTATTCCACGAGCGCCCCATCGTACGCCGTCACGTGATTGCAGATGATCAGCATCGGTTCATCAGTCGGCAAATTCTCTGGCCTGAACACGCGCGGGTTTCCAAGTAACCACACGAACGGTTGTGCAATGAGTTCAAGGAAGCTCGAACGAATCCACTGCATCGGCTTCGACCACGGCCATCGGGGATAAGTGAAGCCCGCCTTCTCCGGTGCGTTCTGCGACATTTGCCCGACAGCGGCTTCATTGAGAACCGTCTCGTGGTGAGGCAATGCGCCGGAAGCCGGGGCCGCTACGGGATCTTCGTCCAAATGATGCTCGCCTACAGTGTTGCCGGCCGTGATCTTCGGGGTCCGGGCAGCGTGCCCAACGCTTCCACCGGGTGCAATGAGTCGTCGAAGGTCTCCAAGCGTTCGCGCCTCGTCGACCGAACCCTCTTTTGGCGCGTCCGTCATCTTCTCCTCGAGTGCCGCCGCCAACTGAACCCGGCCCAGGCTGTCCAGATGAAAGTCCTCGTTCAGGCGCAGATCGTCTCCGCCGCCCGGTTGCTCACCTGCAATCTCTGCTACCAGTGCGTAAAGCCAGTCACCCCGCGTGCCAAGCGACTTTTCGGAGCTGTCTTCAGAAGAGCCGAGCGCGGCCTCTGACCTGCTCGCCACCCACTCCGCAACGGCCTTTCGCCGCACTTTGCCGGTCGAAGTTCTTGGTAGATCCGGCTCCGGCCAGACCAGCCACCGCCGTACGCGTTGGAAGTCCGCGAGCCGCACATTTGCGCGGTCAACTGCCGCTTCAGCTTGCGTCTCACCTCCGCGTACAATCAGCACAGCGCAGGCTTCTGGCCCAGCAGTTGTGTCGAGAGCCACCACTGCACTCGCTGCGATCTCCGGTTGCGCTTCAAGAGCAGCCTCCAGATCCTCTGGATGAACATTCACGCCTGCGGCAGTCACAATCGTTTCGCTTTTGCGGCCCATGAACCGCAACTCGCCGGTTGCCTGCGTTTCAGCAAGGTCGCCGGTCGCAAGCCATTCGTCTTCGCGCTGACGAAGCTCTCCGCCGCTCCACGTGGCGGTCGAGATCATGGGACCTTTTACGAGCACCTCTCCATCCGGACCGATCTTCACCTCGCGCCCCGGTAGTGGTTTGCCGATCGTTCCGCTTGCCACATGGAACGGATGATTGAGCGTGATCAGCGCGGTCGTCTCCGTCATTCCGTAGCCCTGCACCACGACGAGGCCCAGACCGTTCCAGAACTGCTCCAGCGGCCCTGCCAGCGCTCCTCCACCGGAAATCAGCGCCCAGAACTTCAAACCCAGCAGACGATGAACGTCGCGAAATACCCACCAGCGCTTCCAGGCTTTCATCCCTTTCGAAGCTGCTACTCGCTCTGACAATCCTGGCGTCCTGTTCTCCAGGTGAGCCTTGAGCAGCGCCATCACCCGGGGCACCGCCGCAAGCACAGAGATCCGTTCCCGCTTGATTGTCTCCGCCAGCCGCGGAGCTACCAGGCGCGTGTCGAAGTGCACCTCCGCCGTGAAAATCGGCGGAATCCACAACCCCATCGTCTGCCCGAAGACATGACTCAGCGGCAATGTATGCAGGAATCGCAGCGGATGAACGTATTTCTCGTAGCGCAGATATTTTTGCGCAGCCTGTTCGATTGGGCCAACACTGGCGAGAACGTTCCCATGTGTGTGGACGATCCCTTTTGGATCTCCGGTAGTGCCCGAAGTAAAAAGAATTTGCAGCGGCGTCTCTCGCGAGAGCCCGTCGACAGCTCCGGCTTCGCGCCGGGGCAGGGAAGCAGCCCAGTCCTCGAATGCGAGTCTCGGAAACCCGACAGCGCCGTTCTGACTTGTTGATCTCGACCCCAATTTCGCCATCAGTACTGCATCGCCAACGGCCAAACCCGGCTTCACGTCGGCGGCGACACGGTCCGCAAATTCCGCACTTCCGAACGCATCCAGCGGGACGACCATCGCACCCCGCAGCATGCACCCATAGAACGCCGCAACCCACTCGGCGCTGTTCTCCGCCCACAGCAGCACGCGATCGCCCTTGCCGATTCCGCGATCTTCAAGTAGCGCCGCGAACCGCCCTGCGAGATGCGCCACATCTCCATAGGTCGCCTCACGCCTGCGAACTCCCTGGTAGCGTACGATGGCAATCTCGCTCTCGTGTTTCCTGAAGTTGTCCAGCAGCGTGGCCAGGTGCTCGCGCAAGTGTCCTCTCTCCTGCTTCGAATCCTAGCAGTGCACAGCAACCGTACCGATCACCGCTGTGGTACTTCGGGAAGTGGCGCAGAAGTGTTCTTCACAGGCAGTTCGCTATATCGTCGGACAAATTGAAGTCGTGAGCACCTTCCATTCATCAAAGTCCTGAGAGTCAGAGGACCGTTGATGAACTACCCGTGGACCGCCATCCCCGATGCGAGCTTTCCCAATGCCGCAAATCCCCTCTTCCAGCATCTCCTTGACACCTACGTGAGCGAGTCGAACAAAGTCGCGTCCACGTGGAAGTGCTTCACCGACGCGGACCTGACCTACAAGCCGCATCCCCGCTCGAGCGCTGTCGGCGAGATCGTCCGGCATCAGTTGCTGTCAGAACGCCGCTTCTTCGGCGAGTTCCTGGGAACTCCCGAGCCTGCGCCTGAGAAAGTTTTGTTGGAGCCATTCTCCATCGAGTCGGCGACCAATCGCTTCATCGAACTCGTGTTGCCGCGGCTAGATTTCTTCGCCCAACAGGCTGATACCTGGTGGCTCGAAACTGTTCCGTTCTTCGACGTTAAGCGCCAGCGGATCTGGATTTTCTGGCGCCGCGTGCTTCATACCGCTCATCACCGCACACAGCTTACTGTATTTTTGCGAACGCTCGACCGCGACGTCCCTTCCGCCTACGGGCCAACCGCGGATGTGACGTGGTCGGGAGCCGATCCAACAAACTCCATCGCGGCCTCCGGCCGCCGATAACTTCACTGGCTTTCGCCTTTTCTTTCCCTTCCGCGCGCGTTATGCTCAAAGTGCGTCAAAAGCAGAAGATGTCCGTAGCCCCGCCCATTCCGGCCCACGAAACCGATCCATTCGCCTGCTTCCATCCCGTAACGGCAGAGTGGTTCAAGGCGGTCTTCGACGAACCCACAGCTCCGCAGCTCCTCGGCTGGCCTGTGATTGCACGAGGCGACAGCGCCCTCATCCTGGCACCAACCGGAACCGGCAAAACCCTCGCCGCGTTTCTCTGGTGTCTTGATCGCCTCATGCTTCACGACCTGCAGGCCGAGGACAGACTGAATCGATCGGGGAAGCAGGGAACTCAGAGCGCAACTTCCGCAGAACGGCAGAGTAAAGGCTGCCGAATCGTTTACATCTCGCCCCTCAAGGCCCTCGCTGTCGACGTCGAACGCAACCTTCGCTCCCCCCTCGCCGGAATCGCCAACATGGCGAGGCGCAAAGGCGTTCCGTTTCATGACCCTCTCATCAGCGTGCGTACTGGCGACACGCCTCAGCAGGAGCGGGCCCGCTTCCGCCGCGACCCTGCCGAAATCCTCATCACTACCCCGGAGTCCCTCTACCTGCTCCTCACTTCGCAGTCAGCCGACGCTCTCCGCACCGTGGACACCGTCATCATCGACGAGATCCACGCCTTGGTTCCAACCAAGCGCGGTGCTCATCTCGCGCTGACGCTGGAGCGCCTTGAATCTCTCGCCGGCCGTCGTCTCCAGCGCATCGGGCTCTCCGCCACACAGCGTCCTCTGGAAGAGGTCGCCCGTTTCCTCGGCGGCGTGGAAGTCCCGACCACTGTGCCTTTGTTGGTCAAGCACAAAGCACCTCTTCTTGAAGGCAGCACTTTAACTACAGATTCGAGTCCGCTCCAGCCCTCTTCGCAGTTGGAGCTCAATTCCAAAGATCTAGTTTTGACTCCAATTGAAGCCGCAACTTCGCTCGATCCTGTCAATTCAAGCAGCCAGCACTCCGACGCAGACGCCTCATTGCGTTTCCGTCCGGTCACGATTATTAACGCCTCTGCTCCCAAGCTGTTGAAGCTTCGTATTGAAGTTCCAGTTGAAGATATGGCTCGCCTGCAAACCATGGAGGAAATTCCGACCGGCGCGGCATCGCAGGCGCCCCGCCGCGTGTCGATCTGGAACGCGATCCACCCGCGTCTCCTCGAGATCATTCGCGAGCGGAATTCCACCATCCTCTTCGTCAACAGCCGCCAGGTTGCGGAAAGGCTTGCCGGCGCCCTCAACGAGCTCGCGGGCGAAGAGATTGCGCGCGCCCACCACGGTTCACTCGCTGCCTACCAGCGTTCCATCATCGAAGAGCAACTCAAGGCCGGGCAGATCAAAGCTCTCTGTGCCACCTCGACGTTGGAGCTCGGCATCGACATGGGAGCGGTGGACCTGGTCATCCAGATCGAAGCCCCACCGTCCGTCGCCAGCGGGATGCAGCGCATCGGTCGAGCGGGCCACTCCGTCGATGCGGTTAGCGAAGGCATCCTCTTCCCCAAGTACCGCGCCGACCTGGTCGCCTGTGCTGCGGTGACCCGGGCCATGCACGAAGGCCACATTGAGTCGACGCGCTTTCCTCGAAACCCGCTCGACGTCCTCTGCCAGCAGATCGTCGCGACAGTGGCCCACCCACCAGGCTACCGGGCGCCAAAGAAAAACAAGCAGATCAGGCGCATCCACCGCCCAGGCATCGGCGGCCCGCGCAGATACACCCGTGATTCGGGAGATGCCGACGAACAAAAACCGATTTCCACCTACGAGGCCATCGAGCAAGACCCGAAGCCCGAGGTCAACGCCGACGCGCTCTACGATCTTGTTCGGCGCGCTGCGCCCTTCGCCGAGTTGACGCGCTCCGCATTCGATGGTGTCCTCGACCTGCTGAGCGGCCGCTATCCCTCCGACGAATTCGCGGAGCTTCGCCCCCGCCTCACCTGGGATCGCATCCGCAATGTCATCTCTGCGCGCGAAGGTGCAGGCCGTCTCGCCATATTGAACGCCGGCACTATCCCCGATCGCGGCCTATACGGAGTCTTCCTCGCCCACAGCGAAGGAAAGTCGGTCCGCGTCGGAGAACTCGACGAAGAGATGGTCTTCGAGTCGCATCCCAACGAGACCTTCATCCTCGGCGCCTCAACCTGGCGTATCCAAGACATCACGCACGACCGAGTGCTCGTCGTACCTGCTCCGGGCGAACCAGGCAAGATGCCCTTCTGGAAAGGCGACGGCCCCGGCCGTCCGCTGGAATTCGGCCGCCGGATCGGCGCACTGGTTCGAGAGCTTCGCTCTGTCCCCAAGCCTGTCGCTCTCACACGACTGATCACGCAACATGACCTGGACCCCGGCGCCGCCGACAACCTACTTCAGTTTCTCGCCGATCAGGAGGCAGCTACGGGCCAGGTCCCCGACGACCGCACCATCGTCGTCGAACGCACCCGCGACGAGCTCGGCGACTGGCGGGTCTGCGTCCTCACGCCGTTTGGCAGCCGGATCCACATCCCCTGGGCTATGGCCGTTAGCTCTCGAATCCGTGCCGCCGGCGGGCCGGAAGTCGAAACCTTGTGGGGCGATGATGGCTTCGTTCTCCGCTTCCCCGATACAGACGAGCCACCCGACCCCGACTGGATACTGGTTGAATCCGCTGAGGTCATGCAAATGGTCCTGCGGCAGCTCGGCTCAACCGCCCTTTTCGCCGGACGTTTCCGTGAAGCCGCCGGTCGCGCGCTCCTCCTGCCTCGCCGCCGCGCCGATCAGCGTTCGCCGCTCTGGCAGCTCCGCAAGCGTTCTTACGACCTGCTCAGCGTCGCTTCGCGTTACCCATCCTTCCCGCTGCTTCTAGAGGCCTATCGCGAATGCCTTCGCGACGTTTTCGACATGCCTGCGCTCATCGAGACTCTGCGGGCCATCGAGCAGCGCCAGCTTCGCGTTCACGTTGTCGAGACCCACAAGCCTTCGCCGTTCGCCTCCTCGCTCCTCTTCAGTTATGTCGCAAACTTCGTCTACGATGGCGATGCGCCGCTCGCCGAGCGACGCGCCCAGGCCCTCACCATCGACCAGGATCAGCTTCGCGAACTTCTCGGGGGTGGCGACCTTCGTAAAAACAACAATGCCGACGCAATTGCCGAAGTCGAAGAGACAGCTCAATGCCTGGTTGAGTCGTATCGCGCCCACTCGGCTGACGGCATCCATGATCTCTTGCTTCGTCTTGGTGACCTTTCCCGCGAAGAACTGGCCCGCCGCGTAGTGAATCCCGCGCTCCTCGAAGCTGTCGATAGGCTCCTCCGTGCCCGACGCCTCCTTGAACTCCGCATCGCGAGCGAACGACGTCTCATCGCTGTAGAAGATGCCGCACGTTATCGCGACGCGCTTGGCATTCCACTTCCTCCTGGTCTTCCTGCATCGCTAATCAATCAGGTTGCCCAACCGGTGCTCGAACTGGTTCGACGCTACGCTCGCACTCACGGTCCATTCACGCAAAAGGACGTTGCCGATCGATTCGCTCTCGACCAGGCGGTCGTTGAAAATACCCTGCACCAACTCACGGTCGAGGGCAGAGTGCTGGAAGGCGGCTTCCGCCCAGGCGGCCTTCATCGCGAGTGGTGCGACGCAGAGATCCTTCGCCAGATCCGGCGCAAATCTCTTGCGAAACTCCGCCGCGAAGTCGAACCAGTTGAGCAGCACACTCTCGCCCGGCTTTTCACTCACTGGCAGGGCCTGCTGAATCCCCGCCGCGGCACGCATGCGCACCTCGATGCCTTGCTCGATGCAATTGAGAGCCTGCAAGGCGCTCCAGTCCCGGCATCGCTGCTCGAATCGGCCATCCTCCCCGCCCGTGTTGCCGGATACGAATCCGCCGGCCTCGACACACTCATCGCCGCAGGCGAGGTCGCCTGGGCCGGCATCGATCCCATCGGCGAGCGCGACGGCCGCATCGCGCTATTTCTCGCCGACAAGCTTCCCTTGCTCGCCCAGCGGCGCGCGCTAACGGAGCCGTTATCTGAGCGCGAAGAGAAAATCGTAGCTACGCTTGAGTCAACGGGCGCGAGTTTCTTCGAACCACTCCATCAGACAATCGGCGGCGGCTATCCCGGCGAATCCATTGACGCTCTCTGGAGCTTGGTCTGGCGCGGCCTCGTCACCAACGACTCTCTTCACGCTCTACGCGCCTACATCATGCGACCGGACTCTTCGCGGCCTCAGCGGCGTACGCATACGGGGATGGTCTTTCGCTCCCGTCGTACCACGCCTCCCAACGCTCAAGGTCGATGGTCCTTGTTGCCACTGTCCTCTCGCGAATCATCCGAAGACGCACCCACCCGCACCGAAGCCAGCCATGCACTTGCACTCCAACTCCTCAATCGCTACGGCGTGCTTACCCGTGAATCTGTCGCCGCAGAAAACGTCCCCGGCGGATTCAGCGCTGTCTATGATGTGCTTAAGGCTCTCGAAGAAGGTGGCCGCATCCGTCGCGGCTACTTCGTTGCGGGACTTGGCGCAACCCAATTCGCACTGCCTTCTGCAGTTGACCTGCTACGCCAGCTTCGCGCCGAACCTCCGCAGGAGAAACCGGAGTTCGTTCAACTCGCCGCATCGGATCCGGCCAATCCTTACGGTTCCGTCCTCCGCTGGCCCGAGTTGCCGGTGATGGACGAGGATACAGAGTCAGCGCCCAGAGTCCTTACCCGGTCCGCTCATGCCGAAGTCATCCTGCGCAATGGTCAGCTCATCGCATGGCTGCGTCGCAACAATCCTCACCTGCTCATCTTCCTTCCACCCGACGAGCCGGAGCGCTCCCAGGCAGCCTCTGGCCTCGCGCATTTTCTTTCGGCTCGCGGTCAGGACCGCATGCGTGCCGGCAGCCACCAGGGTGTACTTATCACCACCGTCAACGGTCAACCGATCGCTCTACATCCGGTGTCGCGGTTCCTTATGGATGCCGGATTCCACCCCGGTCCTCTGGGCCTCCACCTGCGCCGTATCGCGTCACCTATCCATCACGACACGGAGCACGCCGATCCCGCCGGGGAAGAATTGCAGTAGGAGATGCCCGAAGGCGACACCATCTACCGAACCGCCCGCGCCATGGGCCGCGCCCTGGTCGGCAAACCCATCACCGCCTTCCGCTCAAACTATCCGCTGCTCACGCGCTTTCACGACGACACTCCGATTACCGGACAGACGGTCGAAAAGGTCGAGTCACGGGGCAAATGGCTGCTGATCCACTTCTCCGGCGGAGCAACGCTCGCCACGCATATGCTAATGAACGGCTCATGGCATCTTTACCCGCGCGGTGAGCGCTGGCGCAGACCAGCGCGCGACATGCGCATCTTGCTTGAGAACCCCGACTACCAAGCCGTCGCATTCACCGTGCCAGTAGCGCGGATCTATTCCGCTCAGGCCCTTGCCCGCGAAAAGCGCATCCCGCCTCCAGGATCAGACGTGCTCAACGAGAAATTCGATGCTGCGTCCGCCGCCGCCCGCATTCGGGCATGCGCCGGGGAGGAGACGGGGAACGTACTGCTTCATCAGTACGTCCTTGCCGGCGTCGGCAATGTCTTCAAGTCAGAGCTCTGCTTCGTCGAACGCATCAACCCGTTCTGCCTCGTCGCAGCACTGACAGACGAACAGATCGCGGGCCTGATCCGCACGGCACAGAACCTAGTTGCAGCCAACGTGCTCGAAGACTCCAGGAATACGATCGTTACGTACCGCGGCCCCGGACGGCGGACGACGCACAACGCTCGTCCCGCCGATAACCTCTGGGTCTATGGGCGAGTTGGCGAACCTTGCCGGCGTTGCGGCACCGCGATCCGTCATCGACTGCAAGGGCCAGATGCCCGGGTCACATTCTGGTGTCCGGCTTGCCAGGCCATGCCCGACGGCAAGGACATAGACGGATATTGAAACGGCCGATGCTTCGTAATCGAAGGATTGTGCCCGTGCTCACGACTGGCGCTCTCGCGCGGAGGCTATTCGCCCGTCTTTCCGCCCATGCCGAAGAACTTCTGCAAAATATTGCGATGATCAGTTGGGTGATCGCAAGTGTCCGTCGGAGCCGTCCCCATCAGGAATGCCGCTTCATAACCCGCCGGGCAGGCATCATCACTCAACAGGTTCGTCACCTTATCGATCTTCACCAGTTCGATACCATCCGGAGGCGTGAACTGCTTCGTATCCGAGTACTGCGGCAGCTTTACGGCGCGCTTCATGAAGTTCGCCCAGATAGGCGCGGCAGCCGTGCCGCCGCTGAGCTTCACGTCTGTGTAGTCGTCGTTGCCGATCCACACGATGCAGACCAAGTTTGTCGTGTATCCCGCAAACCACGCATCATGCGAAGTGCCCGTCTTGCCCGCGGCCGGCTCCATGAATCCTCGCTTGCGCGTCTCGTAGCCGTAGCCGAAGTTCATCACACCTTCCATCAGGTTGGTCGTCAGATAAGCTACGCGTGGATCCAGCACCTGCTTCGATGTCGGTGTGTAGTCTGTGATCACGTCACCGGTCGGCGTGCGCACGCTAGCCAGCATCCACGGATCGATGTGCACTCCGTTATTGGCGAACACTGTGTACGCGCCCGCCATATCCAGCGGGGTCGCGCCGTACGAACCGATCGCCACTGAGGGTGTCGCCTGCGCCTTCTTGATCCCGGAGTCGCGAGCCAGCGCAGCCACATTATCAAAGCCCACCTCCGCCGCCAGGCTGATCGTCGCGTTGTTCAGCGAATGCGCCAGCGCGTAAATCGCCGCTACCTCTCCGTGATACTCGTTCTTGTAGTTGCGCGGCGTGTAATCGTCGTTTCCTGGAACCTCGTAGGTTGTCTGCTCATCGTTCAGGATCGTGGTTGCCGTAAATGGCTTTTCTTGCCCGGGCAGCGTAGCTCCAGCAATCGTGGTGTTTTCGGCAGCCGCATAGACCCACGGCTTGAAAATAGATCCGGTGGGTCGGGTCGCCACCGCGTGATTCAACTGGCTTTTGCCGTAATCCCGCCCACCCACGAGCGCCAGGACCTGCCCCGTGTGCGGATTCAACGCGATCAGCGCCACCTGAGGAGTGGGATAAGTCTTACCCAGCTTTTTCTGTTTCGCGTGAAGCTTATCGACAAGCTCATCCACTTCGATCATGCTCTCGTCTACAGCCGCCGATGCCGCTCTCTGCAGATCGGGATCGAGTGACGTGTAGATCCTCAGACCTTGGCGATTGAAATCTGTCTCCCCCAGCTTCTGGACCAGCTGATCCCGCACCAGATCAACGAAATAAGGTGCCTCGCTGGCGTCCACGCTGCCCGGCGCAAGATGCAGCGTTTCAGCTTTCGCCCGTTCAGCCTGGTCTTTGCTGATTGCTCCCGTTTCCACCATCGAATCGATAACGAGATTGCGCCGGTCGATCGTGCGATCCGGATGACGGAATGGATTGAAATAATTCGGGCGCTGAATGATCCCGGCGAGCATGGCGCATTGCGCAAGATCCAGCTGCCGAACGTCTTTACCGAAATAAGCCTGGGCAGCCTCGCCAAACCCATCAACCGAGAAGCTGCCGCGCTGCCCCAGATTGATCTGGTTCGCGTACGCCTCGAAAATCTGCTTCTTCGTAAACCGGTGCTCAAGGTGGAACGCGACCAGAATCTGCGTGATCTTGTATTTGATGGTTCCTGTATCCGCGACAAACAACAGCTTCGCCAGCTGCATCGTCACCGTCGAAGCGCCCCCTCGATGTTTGCGATCGCCGATGATGTCGTGCCAGGCCCAGCTCGCCATGCTGAGATAGTTCACGCCCCCGTGCTCGAAGAACCTGCGGTCTTCGATCGCCAGGACAGCCTGCACCAGGTTCGCGGGAATCTCGTCATACGTCAGCAGGCGGCGCTTCGTCCGGTTCGTATCTTCGCTCAGGCCGGTAATCAGCAGCGGTTCCAGTTCGTAGCTCGCCAGGGACTGCCCGTGCTCATCGGTGACCGATTGGACCTCGCCCTTGCTGAAGTGAATCGTCGCAGCGTCCGGTGCGTGATATGACTGAGGCCCAGGATGAACCATGACCTCGTTGTCCTGCTCGGTGAACGTTCCCATCTGCGAAGGGTGCGAGAGTCCGTCGACCGAATAACCAGCCTCACGCAACTGCGTCACAATCAGGCGCGCGCTGGATTTCTGCCCCGGTCTGACCTCGCGAGGGGCAGCAAAGATCTTTGCCGTCTCCGCAAATAAAGGTTGCTTCAACCTTTCATCCACGATCCGCGCGTACTTGTTGTAGTAGTGCATGAAAACGCTGAAGCCAACGATGCCCACCAGCAGAACACATCCGATGACGCCGCGCACCAGCCACGAAGAAAACGACAGCTTCGGCCAGGATATCTTCAGTTTTGGTTTCTCGAGCCTGACCTTGATCGCCATTAATCTCTACTCCACTCCCTACGCAAGTTCCATACGTTTCGTTCTCGTTACTCGCTCTCGGCCAGCAGCTTTTCTTCCTGGACACGCTCTTTCAGCTGCGCTACGACATCAGCCATTGCTACGTCCGCACTGCTCGCTTTGGCGCGTGTTACCAGTTCCACCTGCCCACTCGCTGTCTTCTTGCCCACATTGATACGGTAGGGAATGCCCACGAGATCGGCATCTTTGAATTTGACGCCTGCGCGCTCATCTCGGTCATCAAGCAGCACATCCAGCCCCGCCGCATCCAGCTCTGCCGCAAGCTTTTCGCCCGCGTCCTTCAAGACCGCATCGGCAACATTCGTGATGGTCACCACCACCGTGAACGGCGCAATCGACGACGGGAGCCAGAATCCATTTGCATCATTCGACTGCTCAATCGACGCAGTTAGGATCCGCTCGATGCCGATGCCGTAGCTGCCCA
>Ga0157378_10003150_pt1 | contig 14663 bp, 10 predicted proteins | sample M65metaG_FD_115309 | JGI IMG/M metagenome (GOLD analysis project Ga0157378, IMG submission 115309) | Miscanthus rhizosphere microbial communities from Kellogg Biological Station, Michigan, USA - M6-5 metaG | ecosystem: Host-associated > Plants > Roots > Rhizosphere > Soil | place: USA: Michigan...
GATTTGTGAAAATAATTTCGTATTTAGCCTCAAAGGCAATGTAGCGCTCATAAGATAATTACGTACCTGATTACAAAACCGGATTGATTGATAAATAGGCTTACTCTACCTCTCGAAACTAAGACTCGGAAAAAATGGGCAGCACCATTGGCCGGGAAGGGACATGTATATGGATACATTGTTCTGTTTTTCCTATTATGTAAGGTTCAGCTCGCCCACGCGCAAGCCCCGGTTGCAAATTTTAATGCGGTAATAGTTTCCGGTTGTGCTCCCTTGCAAATAACGTTTCATGATCTGTCCACAGGCAATCCTACATCATGGAATTGGGACCTGGGAAATGGATCACTATCGAATCTTCAAAACCCGGCGACGCTTTACACTACACCCGGCACTTACACCGTGACGCTGGTTGTCAGAAATGCTAATGGTACAAATGGAATCACAAAAACAAATTATATAACCGTTTATCCCTCACCTTTAGCAAACTTCGACGTGGATTTAGGGAGTATTGCTTGTTTACCTGCCAAGTATCAATTCAGCGACCGGAGTACTACTCCCGTAGGGACAATAACCAAATGGCAATGGGATTTCGGGGATGGTACTACTTCTACATTACAAAATCCTACACACTTATATAGTACCGTAGGCTTTTATACAATAGGGTTGTCTGTAACTAGTTCAACAGGGTGCGTTGGTAGTACGGCTAAGTATCGTTACCTCAGGGTTGTGTCAGGTGTTACGCCGGATTTTAAATTCACTGTTGATAGTGTTTGCAGGGCACCATTTAATGTGCAGTTTATAAACCAGACCAGTGGTCCGGGTGCGCTTACCTATAATTGGACGCTTGGTAATGGCAATAATACCGTTAATGAAAATCCTTCAACTGTTTACAATGCTGCCGGCACTTATAATATTACCCTAGTAGCGAAAAGTGAATATGGATGCAGCGATACCATTACTAAGGCGATCGATATTGTTGGCGCTACTACCACTTTTAGTGCACCTGATAGTGGTTGCCTCAATCAACCAGTTAATTTCTTAAACACGTCCACACCAACACCCGTGAGTTCAGTGTGGGATTTCGGTGATGGAACAGGTTCAACAAAAACGAACCCGTCCAAATCATTTGGGGTGCCTACTTCCTTCAATGTAAAGTTGATTAACAAGTATCCGTTCTGTACGGATTCGACAACTAAAACAATACAAATTCTTTTCGCCCCTTCGGTGGGTTTTACTTCTGATGTGCAAGCTGCCTGTAAAGGACCACTTACAGTAAAGTTCCAGGACTTATCACCAGATGCAGTTAAATGGTTGTGGAATTTTGGAGATGGTAGTACCTCAACGCAAAAAAATCCAACACATACCTACGCTGCGAATGGAACTTACAATGTCATGCTCACCATCACGAGTTCATTTGGCTGCATCAACAGTGTTACGATACCCAAATTCATAAAAATACTTAAGCCAGAGCTTAGTATTTCAAATCTGCCTAACGGGGGATGCATTCCATATGCGTTTAATCCAATTGCCAATGTGATCTCAGTAGAAACGGTGAGTAGTTACTCCTGGGATTTTGGAGACGGAAGCACTGACGTAGGCGTTTCGCCGTCGCATACTTACGTGGATTCAGGAACATATACTGTAAAGCTAACGGTTACAACTAACGGAGGATGCACTGAAACCCTCGTAGTTCCTGAGGCAATCAGGACGGGTCCAGCACCAACAGTGGACTTCACTGTTGATCCAGCGAATTCCTGTGCCTCTTCAAACATCAAGTTTAAAGCGATTGCTAGTGCTGCAGATCATTGGACCTGGGATTTTGGGGACGGCAACGTTAGTGAGTTCCTTGAAGATTCAGCATTTCATGCATATGCAGACACAGGTTACTTTGATGTCAAATTAACGGTCGTAAACAATGGCTGCGCGAACACCACTATGAAACCGCAGGTCGTGCATATTAATCCTCCAGTAGCTAATTTCATTGATACGGTACTCAATTGCAGTCAAAAGACCACGGTGACTTTCACTAACACCTCCAAGGTCGATCCTTCGTATGGCCCTGTCAGTTATCTCTGGCAATTTGGTGATCTGGCTAATTCAACGAGTAACGCTGTCAATCCCTCATTCACTTATCCGTCAATCGGAACATATACCGTTACGTTAACCGTTACAAATGGAGCCTGCGTAAATACAATAAGTCAAGAAGTAAAACTTGTGGCGGAAACAGCAGACTTCACGGCAACGAAAGTGAATGTATGCAGAAACGAACTTTTTGCCTTTGACGCAACTGCTAACCCTGATAACATCTCTCAATTTGAATGGCTGATTGGAGCCAACCCTCCACTCATCGGCAAATCTCCTAATGTGACCTATTCATTCCCTGCCAATGGTGTGTATTCAGTCACGCTCACGGTGACCGATCTAAATGGGTGCACCGACACAAAGACCAGAACGAACTATATAACTGTAACTGGTCCCACTGCTGATTTTTCAGCCATCGATCCAGGCGGATGCACGAATTCCATTGTTCGGTTCAGCGACATTTCCGCGACAACGGCACCGATTAGTGAGTGGAAATGGAATTTTGGCGACGGACAAAGTCAAACGTTTACCGCTTCACCATTTACCCATAAGTATGCTGACACTGGCTATTTTCAAGTGCGGTTGGAAATAAAAGATAATCAAGGATGCATCGACTCAATCACGAAAGTGGATATGGTACGTGTCACTTCGCCAAAAGCAGAGTTTTACGCTCCCAAAACCCTCTTCTGCCCTGGCGGTCCAATGCCCTTTAAAGATTCATCCTCGGGATACATAACCGGCTACAATTGGATTTTCGGTGATGGTGGCTCTTCTTCACTGAAAGATCCAACTCACGTTTATTCAGGGAATGATAGTACGTACAATGTAACGTTGGTGGTAACTGACACTGTTGGCTGCAAGGATTCAATAACCAAGATGAATTATGTTCAAATACGTTCACCGAAGCCAGCATTTGATGCAATTGACACCACCTCAATTTGTCCTCCATTGGAAACAAAATTTATACTTAAGGGAGTCGATTACGAATCTTATTACTGGGATTTTGGAGATGGAGAAACGTCCCTTCTAAAAAATCCAACGCATTTTTATAATATCTATGGAAATTTTACTGCAAAATTGTATGTCGCGGGATATGGAGGCTGTGTTGATTCGCTCACACGCAACATCACCATAACTGATCCTTATACTTCAGCAATAAATTATAGTCCTCTTGAAGCGTGTGACACTTTAGTTGTGACCTTTGATGTTGTTCCGCCTCCCCACACAAAGCATTATCTATTCTTTGGAGATCAAACCGCGGATTCTTCCCAGGCGTTAAATTTTACGCATTCGTACTATTATCCTCAGGCTTATAGTCCTTACCTTTTCCTTACCGACGAGCAGGATTGTCAAATCCAGGTTGGTGGGCCGAAAACAATCACAGTGTTTGGTGCACAGCCTTTATTCTCTGTTGACAAGTTTGCATTCTGTGATACCGGTACTGTTTTTTTCACGAATTACATGATCGCAAATGATCCTATAGTTTCACATACGTGGAATTTTGGAGATGGCAATTCCAGCAATAGTTTAGATGCGTCACACACTTATACACAACCTGGCACATATTATCCATCCCTAACGGCAAATACCGCGAAAGGATGTTCAAAAACATTCTATGATACAGTGAAGGTATACAGAACACCTCAACCCTTAATTACCAGTCCGGATATCGCATGCATTTACTCAACGATTAATTTTGATGGAAGTTTGTTGGTTGCAGATTCTGCTATAACGTATAATTGGACGTTTGGTAATGGACTCACCTCGAAGCAGCAAAACGCTAGTACATCATATAATTCATTGGGAAAGCCGACCATTACACTTGTAGCCGCAAATTTCCTTGGCTGTAAGGATACCACCACTAAAAACATTCAGGTGATGCCTCTACCGCAAATCAGTATTCTTTCTGAACCAACGGTATTATCAGGAACCGGTATTGTTATTCCAGCAACGTATACTCCTAATGTGGTGAGCTATTTATGGACACCTAACACAGCACTTTCATGTACTGATTGTCCGAACCCGTTTGCGAAACCACAGTTCACGACCAAGTATAAAGTGAGTGTAATCGATAGCAATGGTTGCACAGCATCCCGAGACATTACGGTAACCGTTGTGTGCAATGAGAAAAATTATTTCATTCCAAATACTTTCTCTCCAAACGGAGATGGAATCAATGATGTGTTTTATCCGAGAGGATCTGGAATCAATCGGATTTTTTCGATGCGCATATTTAATCGTTGGGGCGAATTGGTATTTGAAAGAAAGGACTTCAATGCCAATGAAGCTGCCGCCGGATGGAATGGAACAGTGAAAGGAAAACCCGCTGAACAAGACGTGTATGTTTATATCATCGAATTCATTTGTGACAATGCTACCATTATTCCTTATAGAGGAAATGTGGCGTTAATACGATAAACCTGCGTGAAATGAGTAACTTTATTACATCACTCAACCATGAATCCTGCAGAATGAAACGGTGCTTACTGTTGGGGCTATCTCTTTTGTGTGTACTCACTATGAAGGCACAGGATATTCATTTCTCTCAATTTTTTGAAGCACCACTCTTGCGCAATCCTTCGCTGGCGGGCATTTTTGAAGGAGACTATAGAGTACAGGGAGTTTATCGCGACCAGTGGAACAGCGTTACCAATGCATATAAAACCGGATCTTTTAACGCAGAATATAAAATGCCGATAGGGAAGGGTTCTGATTTTTTCACTACGGGTTTACAGGTGTTATATGATAAGGCAGGAACTGTGGGGCTTACTACTACTCATCTTCTTCCAGCAATCAATTATCACAAATCACTGAGCGCAGAAAAAATAATGTACTTGTCGCTTGGCTTTATGGGTGGCCTTGTTCAAAAGAAAATTGATTATTCAAAGATCACGACTGATATGCAGTATGGCGGAGGTGGTTTTGATCCCACGCTTCCGAATGGAGAATATTTTCCAAATGCCAACCTAAGTTACTTTGATGGAAGTTTTGGAATGAGCTTTAATACTACGTTTGGTAAGGATAACAAGAATACAATGTTTGCCGGGGCAGCTTATCATCATTTCAATCGCCCCAATAATTCCTTTTATCACAATGCGGATATCGAATTAAATCCGAAGTATGTTTTTTCGGTTGGTATGAAATTCAATATTGATGAGTATACTTTCTTCACCTTGCAAGCTGATCAATCGTTGCAGGGGCCGTTCAAAGAAACAATTGGAGGAGCCTTGTATTCGTGGAAACTCGGTGGCGATCCCGACGCGCCTTTATATGTTTTACATGGAGGTGCGTTCCTGCGTTGGAAGGATGCATTGATTCCGGTAATCAAAGTTGATATGCACGCACTTTCCATTGCAATAAGCTATGATGTAAACGTGTCCCAATTAAAAACCGCAAGCCAGAGTCGTGGTGGATTTGAATTGTCGATTGCCTACATAGGTTTCCTTGACCGCGATAATTCATCACGTGATAAAGTTCTTTGCCCGAAGTTTTAATTGAATTAATACGGCTCTTTGCATCCGGCATCCCGTATCATGCATCTTCTTTTTCCCATCACCTATCATTCGGATTCAAAAATCGAAATATCAATCCGGCAAGAACTCCCCCACCAAAGCACCCAACCAGGTAGATCCATATATCATTCCACCCCGCTAATTGCATGATGCAAATACCAACTGCCACTGCGGGATTAAAAGCTCCGCCGGATATTGAACCAAAGGAATAAGCCATGGCCATCACAGTAAAGCCGATCGCCAAACCGTAATAGCTGTTGCCTGCTGTTTCCTTACTGGTAGCAACGTTCAATACCACATAAGCGAGCGCGAATGTTCCAAGGAATTCCGCAACCACTGCGCGGAAACTATTGCCCTGCGGCAGAACCTCAGGGAGTTTTGCCATAAAATATGTAACCAAGAGCGCTCCTGCCACGCCACCAATGATCTGTACGATCATATATCCAACGGCTTCTCCCACGCCTATTCTTCCACGAATGAGCACGGCGAGCGTGACTGCAGGATTATAATGTGCACCAGAGATGTGCCCGCCGGCATAGATCATTACGGTCAGCACTGCGGCAATACCTAATGATGCAAAATCACCTCTGCCTCCCAAGACCACCATACCAATTGTTAGAACGAGAAAGAATGTACCAATGAATTCAACCAGGTATTTTCTCATAAAATTGATTTAGCGAAGTTGTGATTGGTTTTGCCTGAAGATAATTGTTATTTGGATTATCCCTTATGGTAATTGTTCCCACATTATTTTTGCCGCATAAACACTAAGAATGAAAATTGAAAAAGGACAGAAAGCTCCGGACTTTAGTTTGTATGATTCGGATAAGAATAAAGTAAGCTTATCAGACCTGCAGGGTAGAAACGTGGTATTGCTGTTTTTTCCCTTAGCATTCACCAGCGTATGTACTGCTGAACTGTGTAGTGTCAGGGATAATCTATCGCGTTATGATCAACTGAATGCCGAAGTATTTGGTATTAGTGTAGATTCTTTGCATACTTTAAAACGATTCAAACAAGATCAGCAACTGAATTTTCGTTTACTCAGTGATTTCAATAAAGAGGTTTCCGCGGTCTATGGTTGCCTTTATGATAATTTCTCATTTGATATGCGGGGTGTGTCCAAAAGAGCGGCCTTTGTGATTGATAGCGATGGAATAGTTCAATATGCCGAAGTACTGGAAAATGCGGGCAACCAGCCCGATTTTGCGGCGATTCAATCGGCTCTGGAAACGATAAAAGTGTAGCGATTTTGTAGTAAAATACCTATTGATTTACTGGGGATTTTACCTTTTTTGGCTATTTTTTTTGGCCGGGTGTTTGTACATTTGGTTAAATAGGATATTTTGTTGCAGTAATGTTTTAAAACCATATCCGCTGATGAGGATTTTGTACATCTTAACTTTTATTGTTCTTTCAATTGGAGCAGTGCAGGCCCAGGACCGTACACCGGACCACCAGGGCCCTGAGGCTAAGATTGTCAAATTCTATCCTAATCCAGCTACTTCTATCATCACATTCGATTTTCAAAACAACTCCGATAAAACTTATTCTTTCCAGATCTATAATTTCCTCGGAAAGAAAGTATACGAATCGCCTAACATCACCCCAAGAACAACTGTCAATTTGAATGATTTCATTCGTGGCGTATACATTTTCCAAATTCGGGACAAAAACGGTAAGGTTGTGGATAGTGGCCGATTCCAGGTTGCGAAATAATACCGATCAGGTCGCTTAACGTTCCGTTTAACTCGTTCCCGTTTCCAATCATTGCATCAGCCCGGTCAAATTAAAGTTCGCTAATTCATCTCCTATTTGTTTATAGGCTATGCGCAAAGCTTGTTTAACCATTAATCATGGCCATTCGCCAACCAGGAAGTTCAAACCCTGGCGCTGTAGCCCGTCCGAATGTCGGGGTGGCCTGATGGGCGTGCGAAGGCGGATCAAACATCCAATGTTTCGAGCTTTTCTGAGGGAAACAGCCTAAAAAATAGTAAAGAAACCTTATAGAATTGTTGATTTACGATTGCAATAAAGAAAAAGATTTCGTTACTTGTATGTAGATGATTGACGGTAAATAACCACGATACATCGATCCAATAAAGCCATTGTAAATCCAATTGACGCCCTATGAATCTCCACACTACACCATCAGGCAATTTCGCCTCACTCAGAACACAACTATTTGTTGACAGTCTGCAAATTCAACTGAATTCACGTTCAGCCGATTCTATAATGGGAATCCTGCGCGATGAAAAAGGAAAAATTTGTCGCCAGCTTCAAACTACAGTTGCAGAAAATTCAAGCGAACTCTCCTGGAAGGGTCTTGAAGATCTTCCTTATGGAATTTATACTTTGCAACTTTCGCAAGGCGAGAATGAAATGTTGTTGCGCCTCGTGAAAAGAGTGTAATCACTTTTTCTTCCGTGATTAAATACAATCGGATTGCCATCTGGTAATCGGGTGGCACGAGCTTTTAATCAATCCGGGAAATGGCATTCATGAATGGAATGACAACCAGGACAAACAAAAGCCGAAGCGCTCCAAAGAACAGGACTAAACCGAAAATTAATCAACGCAAAAAGAAAGCAGTTGATTTACCTGCTTCAAAAAATTCCCTATCAGGCGTTAAGGCTCCTTTCCCGAAAAATATTCAACCAATGCTTGCCACTTTGGTTGATCAAGCCTTTGATGAACCTGGCTGGACGTATGAAATCAAATGGGACGGATATCGGGCTCTTGCCTACATAAAGAACGAATCAGTTCAACTCATTTCCAGAAACAATAAACCTTTCACAGAGAAATTTTATCCCATCTCCAGGGAACTAAGCACCTGGAAAATGAATGCAGTATTAGACGGTGAAATCATTGTTATCAATGAACAAGGAATCGCTGATTTTGGCGGATTGCAGAATTGGCGCAGTGAAGCCGACGGCCATCTTATTTTTTATGTTTTCGATATACTCTGGTACGATGGAAAAAACGTGATGTCTCTTTCATTGACCGACAGAAGAAAACTTCTTGAATCCATTCTCCCCTCCAGAAATCCCAGCGTTCGCATCAGTGCAGAAGTGGATGCAAATGGCATCGAACTATTTGACGTGGCTTCAAAGATGGGCCTGGAAGGCATTATTGCAAAAAAGAATGACAGTATCTATTCGCCTGGGCTTCGTTCAAAGGAATGGCTGAAAATAAAAACGGAAAAACGACAAGAGGCGATTATATGCGGTTATACAAAAAATGAGAACACCACTAAAAAATTCAGTGCCCTGCTCATGGGCGTGTATAAAGATGATGAGTTAGTTTTTATTGGTCCCGTTGGAACAGGATTCAGCACTGCTACTCAACAGCAACTCCTTGAAAAGTTTGCGCAATTGAAAACAAATCGCTGTCCGTTTAAAGAAATTCCTGAATATAATAAGCCTTCCAGGTTCAGGCCTAATCCGCCAAAGGCAACTGTAACATGGTTAAAACCTGAACTGGTGGCAGAAATTGGATTTCGTGATTCGGGCAGTGACGGAGGATTACGGCAAGCATCATTTAAAGGATTACGGGAAGATAAAAAAGCGAAACAAGTAACCTGGGAAAATGCGGCATCTACCCGCGAAGTAGTGAAACAAGATGAAAAATTAATCGACAAAAAAATCCTTGCAGGTCCAACTGACAAGAAAAGAAAAACACTTTTGAATCCGGTTGACGAAACCCAAGTGAGAAATATCGGTGGATTCGATATCAAGTTTACTAATCTAAGTAAGATCTATTGGCCGAAAGAAAAAGTCAGCAAACGAGACATGTTGAATTACTACTACCAGGTAGCGCCATTCATGTTGCCATATATGAAAGACAGACCACAAACATTAAATCGATATCCTCATGGAATAAACGGTGAGAGTTTTTATCAGAAGGACATTACAGGAAAGGTACCGGAATGGATCAAAGGCTTTCCGTACTATAGCGAAACCGACGGCCGACAAAAAAATTTTCTGGTTTGTACAAATGAAGCAAGCTTGATGTACATCGCTTCATTGGGATGCATTGAGATGAATCCGTGGAGCAGTAAAGCACAGTCACCCGACAATCCCGACTGGTGTATTATTGACCTGGATCCAGATACAAATTCATTTAAGCAGGTGATCAAGGCTGCGCAAGTCACACATCAGTTACTTGAACAATTGAAAATTCCATCTGTATGCAAAACTTCGGGGTCAACTGGCTTACACATTTATATTCCATTCAGCGGGAACTACACTTACGAAGATTCAAAAGAGTTCGCACGGAAAATTGTGAAGCTCGTGCATAGAGAAATTCCGTCGTTTACAAGTATTGAACGGTTAACAGAAAAACGAAAAGGAAAATTGTATCTCGACTTCTTGCAAAATCGTCCGCAGGCAACGGTGGCATCCGCTTATTCGCTTCGTCCAAAGCCAGGTGCTCCTGTATCGGCACCATTACATTGGGATGAGGTTAAAGATGGTTTGCATATACGGGATTTCAACATCTTTAATATGATGGATCGTTTAAAAGAAGTTGGCGACCTGTTTAAACCCGTATTAGGGAAAAGTATTGCGCTTGAAAAAATTTCTAAAGTGTTAGAGAATATGTTGAAATAATCACCGCTGGGTGAGCCTGTCTTTTCCAACAGACAAAGACATCTGCGACGAAGAATCACGTGCAACAGGAACGAAATATTTTTCTTTCTGATCGTTCACTTTTAAAACAAGTTGACCGGTGGGAAAGATCTTTGATAGCTCCTGCTTATCGATATATAGTGTGTCGTGCCTGAAACGATAATTTCCCCTAACATAATTTCCGCCAAATGGACCTGAATTGAGCAGCTGAAATGTACTGTCCTTATATAATGTTAAGTTGATTTCATTGTGGTTTCCCTCATAACTGGCTTTCAGAACAACCGATTTGAATCCATCATTCTTCAGATAAGTTGAGGTGAGCACTAGAATAGGAATCATCAGGCTACCCAATATGAAAGGAACAAACTTCACAACCCTGGGACTAATCAAATGGGTATTGTATGATCGTATAAAAGAATAAACGAGCACACCTGCAAAAAACAGGAACAGCACCAGCATCAGCAGCCAGGCAAGAAAAAAGGTGGAGTTGCGCTCATTGAATTCAATGAGGATGATAGTTGCCGATAAAAGAATCAGCAAAGTGGTATCAATGCGCATCAAGAGCTGTTTCATGGGTAATTCCTTTTTCATATCGATCATTCATTATGACCAATTTCTTCTGATCAATCGGGAGTCTTTCAGGAAGGAAAAAGGATGCGGATATAAGTGTATAGATAAAGAAATAGGGGTGGGCTAAAATACTCACCAGATCTTGCATTTGCAAGGGAATACGTCTAAAAACTTAGCCTTTAATTGGGGTTTGATAAGCGCATGAAACGGATTTGAGGCAATAACATCTTACAACTGTATATTAGCCTTTATGTTTCATTTCCTTATCCCTGTTTTGGCGATTTTTCGGCTAGCCAATATCATGATAACGGGCATTGACGATCGAAGAATTATACGCACCGCGATCGTCCTTCTTGCATGCATATTATCCATCAATCTATCAACAAACGCTCAAAAAAAGAACAGCAATTTCCAGTTACAAATAAGGAAAGCCAACTGCCCCGTGGTAATAGACGGCATCATGAGTGAGGCCTGCTGGCAAATGGCCGATTCCGCCAGCAGTTTTTACATGGTGGTACCAATGGATACCAGCAAATCGCGGGTGCAGACTTCTATTCGGATGACGTATGATGACAAGAATGTTTACATCATCGCGATATGTTATCTCCTTAAGCCGGCACCGTATATGGTGGAATCGTTAAGAAGGGATTTTGTATTTGGAAAGAATGACAACTTCATTTTCTTCATTGATCCGTTCGATGATCGGACCAATGGTTTTACATTCGGTGCTAACGCCGCGGGGGCTCAATGGGATGGAACATTATACCAGGGAGGCAGTGCCGATCTGAGTTGGGATAGTAAATGGCATTCCATAGTAAAGAACTATCCTGATAAATATATATTCGAGGCATCAATCCCTTTTAAAACAATCCGGTACAAAAAAGGCATAACCAATTGGGGCATCAATTTCAGTCGCCTCGATATTAGCTATGCTGAAAAGTCAAGCTGGGCACCGGTTCCAAGGCAATTTCCAACAGCATCCCTTGCCTATACCGGAACACTCGTATGGGATCAACCTCCGCCTGATCCCGGTCTCAATGTATCCTTCATACCCTATGTGTTAGGTGGTATTTCTAAAGACTATGAGCATAATAAGCCGACAGAATATAGAAAGGACATTGGAGGAGATGCCAAATTAGCGCTTACGTCTTCGCTCAATCTTGATGTAACAGTAAATCCCGATTTTTCCCAGGTCGAAGTGGACAGGCAAGTCACTAACCTCGACCGATACGAATTGTTTTTTCCCGAAAAGAGACAATTCTTTTTAGAGAATGCCGACCTCTTTGCCAATTTTGGATACTCTACCATCAGACCTTTCTTCTCGAGGCGAATAGGTCTGGGCGTTCCGATTCAATTTGGCGCCAGAGTCAGTGGAAACATTAATAAAGACTGGCGAATTGGATTGCTTGACATGCAGACAGCAGCAATTGATAGCACTGGCTTGCCCATGGTAAACTATGCCGTGGTGGCATTGCAGCGGAGAGTGTTCTCGCGCTCCAACATCAGGGCGATGTTCATTAACAAACAGGCCGTGAAATATGAACCAGGAAAAGATACCAGCGTACCGGTGTATTCAACGTATAACAGAAACCTGGGTTTGGAATACAATCTTGCTTCATCAAATAACTTATGGACGGGTAAAGCCATGTTTATAAAATCATTCAGTCATGGACTGAACGACCAGGATTTTGTACATGCAGCCAATCTCCAATATAACAGTAAGAAATGGTTGATCGCCTGGCAGCATGAATATGTAGGCAAAAATTACAACGCTGAAGTGGGCTATGTTCCCCGTAAAGATTATATCCGCTTCTTTCCTTTAGTCGGATATCTTTTTTTTCCGAAGGGCGGACCAATACTAAGTCATGGACCAAAAGCCTATACAACTCATTTCTTCAACACTTCTTTTCAAACAACGGACAATGAAACCATTCTTCTGTACAATTTAAATTTCAGGGACCAAAGCATACTTGCTCCGTGGGTAGGTCATGACTACGTTAAATTATTGCAGCCATTTGATCCAACAAATTCAGGAAAGGATACACTTGCAACTGGCTCAACACATAGATGGAATGCATTTGGGTTCGATTATTTCTCTAAGCCTCAACGATTATTGACCTACACATTCTCCGCGCGAATTGGAGGTTACTATGCTGAAGGCACTAGAACGAATTTGTCCGGCGAAGTGGGATATAGATTTCAGCCATATGTGAGTATCAACCTTGCGGTAAACTACAACCATATTGAACTGCCGGATCCATGGGGTAAAACTGATTTCTGGTTGGTCGGGCCAAGAACGGATGTCACGTTTACAAATAAATTATACTTCACTGCATTTCTTCAATACAACAACCAGTTGAAAAATATTAATCTGAATACGCGACTGCAGTGGAGATACACCTCAGCATCCGATCTGTTCCTGGTGTATACGGACAACTATTATCCGTCGCCGGTGTCTGTAAGGAATAGGGCAGTCGTACTTAAATGCACTTATTGGTTTAATCCTTAAATATTTCAACTACTTAGGAAGAATGCGTTCATCCAGCAGCGGATGATTGTATAAATTCTTCCGAAGGTTGTTCTCCTTTGCGCATTCATTTCGTCGAATAAAGCAGAAAGTTTTCTTAAACTAAAAAAAATTGCCATGAAACGCTCTGCTTTTTTATTCGCTATTGCTATTTCTCTTCTCGGACTCTCCTCTTGTACGAAAGAGGCCACTTATTCAGGTGGGTCAGGATCCAATGCTTACTATTCGATTCCCACCTATTTGGTAGCGTCAGTTTGGGAAGAAATTGCCCCTAACGTATTTATCAGTACTCTGGAGAATGCGGTTACCAATACTCCTGGAAGAGTAATTGGAATTTATGTAGAAATTGACAAGAATGAAGTGCTCATCAGCGGTGGAGGCGCCCAATATAAGAATGGATATCTAGGCGCCCATATAGATGGAACTGACATCAAACTTACCTTTCGGTATTTTGGATCGAACGGTATAATGCCTTTCTCCCAACTCGATATTAAAGTGGTGTATCAATAAGCTCCTTCACCTGCAGATTCACTTTAATAATATCGGCCGACGAATTGATTCTCCACAATCATCTTCTTCATTGCTGCGGGATCAATTCGTCCTTGTTTCCCATAAATAATTTTTCCTCCTGGTTCAACTAGAATAGTATAAGGTAACGCGCCTTGCCACTTGGGGTCGATCGCTTCAATCAATTTGTATTTATTATCAATCGAGAATAAGTAATTTTTGTTTGAAGCGTGTTTGTCTTTCAGAAAACTCAACACTTTATCTTTCTTGGTTGGATCGTCCGCGCTGATGCTGATGAATTCAAAATCTCTCTGCCTATACATCCGGTTCATCACCACAAAATCGGGGAACTCAGTAACGCAAGGTCCGCACCATGTGGCCCATACATTAATCAACCTGAGTTTTTGCGTATTGTTCGTGATCAGATCCTTGATGCCTGCTTCATCAATCATTTCAAGGCCTACGGGTTTCTTCGCCCATTCTTCATTTTCTTTTATTGTAAGCGCCTCTTTTTCTCCCCATTTAATTGAGCATCCAAAGACTTTCGTTGAAGCCACGCGAACTTCTTTTTCGCTCAACAAATCATCTAGCGCGGCACGTGTGTCGAAAGTGTTAGGCGTTTTAGTTGGTTTTTCTACATCGTCAATTCTTCCCTGGTATCTTAGTTTTCGCTCTTTATCAAAAATAAAAACGTGTGGCGTGGCCACTGGTCCGTATGCTTTTGCCGTGGATTGTGTTTTGCCATCATACAGGTAAGGAAAGTTGAACTTTTTTTCTTTCGCCCTCTTTTTCATTTCCTCGTATGTGTCGCCCATATCAGTATAACCCAATTCATCC
>Ga0157378_10003151_pt1 | contig 14659 bp, 10 predicted proteins | sample M65metaG_FD_115309 | JGI IMG/M metagenome (GOLD analysis project Ga0157378, IMG submission 115309) | Miscanthus rhizosphere microbial communities from Kellogg Biological Station, Michigan, USA - M6-5 metaG | ecosystem: Host-associated > Plants > Roots > Rhizosphere > Soil | place: USA: Michigan...
GAGGTAGGCTCCGCCACCGACAAGGTCGAAGTGAAAGCGCAGGTCGCCCTCATCGATCCAAACACCAGCTCGCTGAGTGAGGTCGTCGAAAATCAACAGATCACTCAACTCCCCGTCAACGGCCGCAACACGCTCGCTTTCGTGTCCTTAACGCCGGGCGTGAATACGCAGGCGGGCTTCGGCGACAATCCCGCGACCGTGAATTTCCAGGCCTGGGGCAACTTCCAAGCCAACGGCGGAGTGGCTGGCGCGAACGCCGTCCTGGTAGACGGGGCCCCAGTGAATACGGTCCTGTTCAATGGCATCGGCTATCTGCCTCCCATCGATGCGACCCAGGAATTCCGGGTCCAGACGAATAATTTTTCCGCCGAGTTCGGCCGGACAGGCGGAGCCGTCGTCAATCTTTCGATTAAGTCGGGAAGCAATCAGTTTCACGGCTCGCTCTATGAATTCTTGCGGAACGACAAATTCGACGCCAATAATTTCTTTCTCAACACCGCGGGAAAGAAAAAGGGCACTTTGCGATACAATCAGTTCGGCGCTTCTCTGGGTGGACCCATCTGGCGCGACCGAACATTCTTCTTCGCCAACTATGAGGGCTTCCGGCAATTAGACGGCGAACCCTTCATCGGCACGGTCCCAACCGCTCTGGAACGCGCCGGAAATTTTTCCCAAACATTCCTTCCCAGCGGTGCGCTGCGAGTTATCGTGGACCCTTTTTCCAAGGTGCCCTATTCCGGTAACGTGATTCCCGGCAATAAGCTCGACACGGCCGGCCTTAAGCTAGCCTCGGCCCTGTGGCCGCTTCCCGACAACCTGGGTCAGGGACCGTCCCGGCTGAACAACTTTACCAGCGCCGCCGTTCAAGCCTCGAACGAAGACCAGGGAGTCATGCGCGTGGACCACACGGTCTCCAATGTATGGCGGGTCTTCGCTACCTACGGGCAACAATTCTTCAATTTGGGGGGCTGGGACCCGATGGGAAACCGGACCACTCCGATCGACGGCGGCCGGGCCGAGACGGATCGAATGCAGGATGCGGTGATCAGCGCGCTGGCCGTATTCTCGCCGCGCATCATTGGGGAGTTTCATACCAACTTTACCAGGATCGAGGCCCATCGCACTCCGATGAGCGTGGGCTTCGACCTGACCTCACTCGGCTTTCCTCAGTCCTACCAGAACGCTGCACAAGTGCACTCTTTCCCCGATATTCAGGTCTCCGGATTGACGGGTCTTGTGAGCTCGACCAGTTCTCTTCAGAACCGGATCAGCAATAGCTACACCCAAAGCGGATCCATCACGCTGGTCCGGGGCTCCCAGACACTCAAGTTCGGCGGGGAGTACACCACCTTGGGTTGGAATGAATGGTCCAATAACGACGGCGCCGGACAGTTTAATTTCACGGGACGATTCTCCGGACAGGATGGATTTGGGGTCGCCGACATGGTGCAGGGCTACCCGTTTTCGGGCATGATCACGCAGAGCCAGGCCCTTTCGCTGCTGCGAAAATACACGTCGCTCTACGCGCAGGACGACTGGAAAGTCACTCCGAAACTCACGCTGAATCTGGGAGTGCAATGGAGCCTCGACTCGCCTTATACCGAGCGCTACAACAACGTCTCCTGGTTCGACCCAAGAGCCACGCCGCCCAGCTCGAAGGCGCTGGGCTTTTCCACGCTTGGCTCACTGGTCTTCGCCAACGGAAACCAGCGGCAGCCGGATAATACCTTCTACAAACAATGGGCGCCGCGCTTCGGCTTTGCTTACCAAGTGCGCCAGAACACGGTTGTACGCGGCGGCTATGGGATCTTTTGGCTGCCCAGCACCGCGACGACGATCCGCACTGCCGCGCCGACCTATTTCCGAACTACGCAGACCTACGTCGCGTCGGTCGACGGTGGCACTACACCGGCCAACCGGTTGAGCAATCCGTTCCCGACCGGTATCTTTCCGGTTCCCGGCAATTCGCCTACCTGGGACACGCAGGTGACGAATCTATCGGGAATCACGGAGCGCGACGCTCACGCCGGTTATATGCAGAACTGGAACTTGGACATCCAGCGCGATTTGGGCCATGCATTGGCGCTCGATGTCGCCTACGCCGGCAGTAAGGGCACCGGACTGCCCGGCCTTCTCGGCATCAATCAGCTTCCTTTGAGCAACCTGTCGCTGGGAACGGCGTTAAACGCGCAGCTTCCCAATCCTTATTACGGCTACGTGAAGACCGGAAATCTCTCCACGCCAACGGTAAGCCGCGCCCAGCTCTTGCGCCCTTTCCCGCAGTTTGAATCCGTGACGCTCGGTCCTCAGAACATCGGCAGTTCCATTTATCACTCCCTGCAAGCCAAGGCCACCAAACGGTTATTCAGTTCATCATTGTTGGGCGTGGCATACACATTCAGCAAGTTCATCGACGACACCGACGGGACGATTTTCTTCAACGAGCAGGGGGTGTCGTCGCCGACCCGGATGAACTACTACAACCTCCAAGCCGACCGCTCGCTCGATGCGTTTGATGCTCCGCACCGGCTGGTGTTTAGCTACACGGTGGAGCTGCCCTGGAAAGGCAAACACGGTCCGGCGGGGTGGCTTATTTCCGGCTGGGAGGCGAGCGGCCTGCTGACGCTGCAAAGCGGCACACCGATCTTTCTGCAAGATCCCGGCACTCCGAGCATGTTCGCCGCAACCAACCGTCCCAATAACAACGGCAGCAGCGGGGAGCTGAGTGGAAGCGCTCAGTCCCGGCTGACGCGCTGGTTTAACACGTCCGATTTCAGCCGAGCACCGGCTTTCACATTCGGAAATTCATCCAGAACCTCACCCGACATCCGTATCGATGGGATCAACAACTGGGACGCTGGTTTCTTCAAGAACACTCGCTTCGGCGCGAACGAGCGATTCAACGTCCAGTTCCGGGCTGAGTTCTTCAACACCCTCAATCGAGCCAGGTTCGGATATCCCGGAAGCACAGTCGGGCAGGCCAACTTCGGTGTAATCAGCACGCAGATCAACCGGCCACGGCAGATTCAATTTGCGTTGAAATTGCAATTTTGATCGGCGCATCTGTGCGGACCTGCCAGAACGCAAGCTTATTCGGTTCCAGGAATCGCAAGAAATCAATCCGTAAATCGCCGGAATAAGGGGAAACATTATGTTTGTGCCAACGGGAGTATTTGGCTCGCTTGGCTTCTGCGTGGAATTCAGGTGAGATGTGCGAGCTGAGAATCAACGCTTACTGGACGGGTCCCCGCAATCGACTCCTGTACGCGGGTGCAGCGCCCCGCGAACGCCCAGCGACTTTATAAGCGGTTGCTCACCAACGACCGAGGGATGCTCGCGCTGGCAATCTCATCGAAGCGACGCTTCGGGGGTATCTCGCAATTCGAATTCGCGGCGTTCAAGGTCGGGCAGAGTTGGCGGAAGGCGGATTCCGCCTGACCAGCCGGCTGCGGCCGGTGGATCAAATACCCCTGTACAAGGTCGCAACCAGCAGTAGCCAGTACTTCAAGCTGGTGCTCGGTTTCCACACCTTCCGCGAGCACCGTCAGGCCTAGGACGTGCGCTAGATCGACAATTGCACGGATAATCGGCAAGGTCTCCTGTGCCCGGTCATTGATGCTTTTGACAAAGGACTGATCGATCTTCACGCGGCTGACCGGAAGCTTCTGCAGGTGGGAAAGCGAAGAATAGCCTGTGCCAAAGTCGTCGATTGCCACCGAAACTCCCAGTTCCCGGAGACCTTGTAACCGGGAGATAGATTCTCCGAGGTTATACAACAAGGCGGATTCAGTCAATTCCAGCTCAAGGCAGTCGGGGCGCAGCCCGCTACGCTCCAACGCGCGGCGGACCACATCCATGAAGTCCGCCTGTCCCAGTTGGCGGGCTGATATGTTGACGGCCATCCGGTCGAGGGGAAACCCGGCCTTGAGCCAGGATGCTGCTTGAAAGCAAGCTTGCTCCAGAGCCCAGGCGCCGATGGGAATGATCAGCCCGCTCTCCTCAGCAAGGGGAATGAAAGTTAACGGAGAAACCTCTCCAAGTTCCGAGTTGTGCCAGCGTAGCAGCGCCTCGGCCCCGGTCAGATGCCGCTCGAGGTCGGCCTCCGCCTGATAGTGAAGTTCCAGCTCTCCGTTCTCGATGGCGCTTTCGAGGGCCTTTTCTATGGCCATCCGCTTCAGCAAAGCCGCGCCAAGCTCCGGCAGGTAGGTCTGCCAGCCATTCTTTCCGCGTCTCTTGGCTTGATACATGGCGAGATCGGCGTTCCGTACCAGCGTGGCAGGATCTTCGCCGTGATCGGGATAGACACTGAGTCCGACACTCGCGGATATAGTGATCTTGTGACCTAGAATTGTGAGAGGCGCCTGCAGCGCCTGCACGATCCGGAGTAGAGCTTGCTCGGCTCCGCTCACGCTCTCCACATGGTTCAGGACCGCGGTAAACTCGTCGCCGCCTACGCGAGCAAGAGTGTCGCTCTTGCGCAAACAACCGCTTGCTCTCTGTGCCACTTCCTTTAACAGAGCGTCGCCCACACGGTGGCCGAGCAGGTCGTTTACCTGCTTAAAGCGGTCCAGATCGATTAACAAGACGGCCACCTTCTGGTGGTCACGATGAGCGCGGAGAATCGCCTGCCCCAGACGGTCCTGGAACAAGCGCCGATTGGGGAGATCGGTGAGCGAATCCCTCATAGCCAGAGACTTGACCTGCTCAAACATTTCGTCGTGTTTGATGACAATCGAGGTCAGATTGGCGACACCTTCGAGCACTGAGTTTTGCGCTTCACCCAGTGATATCTTTTTCTCAAAGTACACATCTACGCAGCCGATCTGATTTGCCGAGCTGGAAAAAATTTGTCGTGTCCAGTAGTCTGACAGACCATGAGCGAGTGCCTGGCTTCGGCGGGTGGCCGTGTCCACGAGTTGCAAGATCGCCCCGCGCGAGTAGGCGGCTTTGAGGAAGGGCCTGGGTAGTTGCGGCGCCACCACATCAAGCAGGCGGCCATCCTCAATGAGGGAGATACAGACGGCGGAGCCGGGAAGCTGTTGTTGGGCTACCGAAACGAGCGTTTGCAGGATCTTCAAAAGGGGCTCATTGCGTCCGGCCATCTCGAGGATGCGCCCGCGATCCCGTTCTAGCTGCTCGGCCCGGCTCTGGAGAGTGAGGAGCTTTCGCTGTTTTCGGCGGCTCCAGATCAGCGCGACGACAAACAAAGTGGCTGTGACGGCCAACGCGCAAAGTTCTGTGACCGCTTCTGTGAGCCCTGCGCGTATTGTCGCCTCTTGCCGCGCAGAGAAATCGGCGAGACTGTTTTGAAGCGCTTGGATATTGGCAAAGGAGCGCTCAAACGCGGCGCGCGTGGGTCCTTCCTCCAGCGTCCGCGCTTCCGTAATTTTATCCTCCAGGGCCAGGGAGATGACGCGTTCTCGCAGGTCCATGTAGGTTTGCCAGTTTTCGCGCAAGGCAACAATCTTCGCCCGGTTGCGGCCAGATGGATTTAGGTCCATCAACTCTTGGGAATGTCTTGCGATGCCGGCTTCCACGCCACGGGCCTGCGCGCTGCGGTTTCGCCGCCCGAGGGCGTTCTCCGCCGCCAGGACTTCGAGCAAAGTTCGCCGCCTCTCCTGAGCTTCGTACTGGATGCCGCTCAGCGCTTTGGTCCCCACGGTTCCTACGGAAACCAACGCCCGCACGGCCGTCAGAGCCCGGTAAAGGCTTACTCCCGCTCCCGCCACTCCCGCGGCGGCGCATAGCCCGAGTAGAGCCAATACGACGTCCCTGAGAAGCCCTTTCATGCGATAGCCGGATGTAGTGAGCCGTGAGGGGCGAACTGCTCGGCTTCTCCGTGCGCTCCAGACCGACGAACGTTGCCGAGGACGACCGCTTGCTCGACGCCCATATCGACCTCGGATAGTACCTGACTGATCGCCGGGCTATTTACTGGAGAGCGGGGACTCAGTCGTTTCTCCATGTGCCTCTATCGTGAATATGATGTCAGGACATTAGTACCGAAGACCTCAAGGCTTTATCTGTTTGGGAACCTTTGAGATGCGGCGTTGGAAACCATGGGTTATCGCAGAATATTCATAGTACGGTGCTGTCGCTAGTACTAGCAGGTTGGCGGAGGATTGGAACCACCACGGCGGGGGTGGCGGCGTCCGTGTTGATCATTCCAGGTAACCAGATAAATAGTTGCATGTCTTCAAACGGTTGGTTCTCAGTATCCGTTCCAATCTGCTCCATTCCGGTGCCGAGATCGATGTTTCTATGAATGATGCGCGGATCCGCTGCTGCTTGGCTCAGTATCAATCTGCTGGATGTCTTCTGGAACAATCCCGCTGATCAGAAAATCACTAAGGCGGGACTTTGCCCCCATCGCGGCTTCCCTAGCTGCCGCCTGCTCCCGTAACGCATCCTTGAGGCGCAGGGCTATCTTCCAGGTGAGGCAATCCGCTGGGCACGTCCGCCATTATCGCCAGGAATGCATGCGAGGACTCGTTGGCGCGTGCGGTTGCCACTTTCAGTTCTTGCTGCAATATCGTGATAATTTGTTCTTCGGTAGGAGCGTTCTGCTGCGCCGGTCGGCGGTCGGCCCTACCGCCAAACGCAAGCTCGGCGCAATGTTGGCACTCGTCGCCTTCGAGCGCTCCGATCAGTTTCCAACTATGCGAACGCGTCACCGCGCATCCGCAAAGAGTGGCGGATTCGGCCGAAGGCTGATCCCCCGCAGCCAAGTGGCGCTTCACGCCTCCAGTGACTAATTTCATATATGTCATAGGAAGGCCAAAACTCCTTTGAAACATAATGGCACTATTTTGTTTCGGAAGGAAGCCGAGCAGCCGCATGAACCTAAATCTTTTCGGAGCCTTCCCGGTCCGGGCCGGTATGTGCGCATTGCATATCTGCTGAGAGACGCAGATATCCGGCTCCTTCTAACCCGGCTCCAGAGATCGGGAGTCTTGATCGCTCTTAGGCGGTCGCCCTAAAAACCCGCCGCGAAGATTTGTTTACCTTGGTGCTCGATCTATGAGACAAGCAACGCAAGCCCGAGCACCTTCGATGGGCTGGAGAGTCGAAGCCGAATTCGCTTTCCCTTCGTGCTGGCTGCCCGTTACACGTGGTCGCGGAATGCGCTAGCTCGCGGCGACTCGAGACTCCTCCCACCTTGTCTCGGGTGTCGCCGGTTTCCGCATCCAGGAACGGATGGGGGTGATCCAGGCGCGATCGACCTTCACTGCAACTGAGCGCTGGAGCAGAGTGACGGAGACCACCACTTGATCCGAATCGCCTCCGCGCAATAGAATCCCTTCCGTGTTTCGAAGTGGTCCATCATCGACACGCACGCGCTCGCCTTCCTTTAAGAAAGGCCAGGGGCGAACCACAGAACCGAACTGAACGATCGCCTGAAGGGCTATAATTTCGCTTGGTTCGACCGGAACTGGGATCTTCCCGATCCCTACGAATTGGAATACGCCAGGTGTCAACAATACAGGCATACGGTCGGAAGGATCCAGTTGGCAAAACACATATCCGTCGAAAAGCGGTACGTGTACCTCTTTAGTCCGATCCGACCAACGATGCCGCGCGGCATATAACGGCAAAAACGTGTGGATGCTCTTCGATTCTATGGAATGCGCAACTTGCTTCTCATAGCGCGGCCGAACTCGTATCGCGAACCAGGGGAGTTGGGGTATGCTTCCGCCATCGAACATCAAGGGTTCCTCCGAACAACTTGTTTCTGCGAAAAACTCGTTTCTCCGAAAACTCGTTTCGACTAGTGTGCGGATCTTGTAGACAATTGTCAACGAGAGAGATGGTTCAATTACGGCTGAGCATGCTTTTAAACGTACTAGTACTCAAATAGGATTTTGTTCCTAGAATGTAGGCACGGACTTACATCGTGATTCTCTATCGAAGACTTTAGGAGAGCAGCTTCATCTCTCTCTAAATGATGGCGACGGGATCCGACCACTAATTGATCCTTTCCTTTTGTTCTGGGCGTGAACCGGTGGCAATCAAGATTTCAGCGTCGCTGGATGCTCTCGGAAAGGGCTTGTCGGCGCTTCTTCGGCGAGTCGCTGGCCGAGATTAACTAGACTCGCTGCCGTTTCCTCATTGGCCGTCAAGCTCTCGTTAGCGTCCACAGGAACGGGAAAGCCGATGGCAGTACCCTCGTATTCTTTCTCACCGATCGAACCGACTTGGCCTTGCAGTTTACGCATCCTCACGATCCACCGGATTTCCGTGAGGACACAGCCCAAAGTGAATGCGGGAACCAACAGCAACACTGATACGGTCATCTCAATCAACTCCGAATAGCCTGAGCGTGCGATGCAGCAATGAGTTGTTTTCTCAAAACACTTCGATCGCGCGAAACCATTTGCCGCATACTCTTTCCCAATCGACAGATATGGCTGGATTCGTAGAGCCCTGTCATGAATTGAACCCTGGGAGTACGTCGATACAGTACCGATCATGGATTGGGACTGCCAATAGGGGGTAAGTGCAGTTCTTGCGCAGGTGCAGACGGAGGACAAGAAGCTGGTGGATTGGGCGCCGAGTAGGAAATCTGTGGGGGATCCCTTCGAGCAACAATCAGAGACTGTCCCCTCTTCCGAGGGGACAGCCCGGGGTAGAAAGGCGCCGACGCTCGATTTGAGATCTCGCGCAGCATCGGGCGACGACTCGAGCCCCCGATGCGAGGACAGTACTCATCCCTTCGGTCAAAACGGTATACATCTTTACAGATGGCTTGAGTTACAATACTCCCACTCGGGAGGGCAAACGGATATGGACGAACTTATCCGGGCTGCCACCAACCACCCGTTGGTACTGCTGGCCTTGGCCATCATTATCGTTCTGATATTGATGAAGACCTTCAATCAGCTAAAATGACGATGCGGGGAGACTTGACATGGACCCGCTGAGATAACGCCCCATTGGCGTCAGGTGACTCGCGGCCCGGTCAGTTTGACAGTTTGCTGGACGCCGGCAGGTTCCATTCGTTCCTCGACCAGGAAACTTTTAGGCCCAACCTATATTTGTCCGCCCCGCCTCTCAGCCAAATCGCTCACTCCCGACAAAGCGCGTTCGAGGCGAATTCCCAGTAGCAGCCGGGTTGCTCGTGCCATCAGACCAAAACGCTCTTCATTTGCTGTACTCACCTTAGCGTGCGAGAGTTCCGCTCACTGAGCAATCGCTTTTAAAAAATCGAGGAGGTCCATTGCCTGTTCGCACCCATGCACGGCGACATGCGCCCTTAAGGCTTCTCGGGCATCTAGAAATGCGGTACGTGCGTATTCCGCAGCCTCGTAGGTCTTTTGAAAATCCTCTGGCCTGCATGATTCCAATCTCTGTGTGGTGTCGGCGTAGACTTTCATATCAGCCCGTAAACGACCGTGAAGGATCTGATGTTCTCGACATTTGGCGGAAGCCTGCACCTTCATAGCTGTGCCATGTAGGTAATAGAGACGGCAAGAGACGAATGGTTTCAACTAAAAACGGGTTCTTTCGTGGTCTGCTCTAAGAAGGGCAAGCAGCGTCGGAAGTAGTTCTAAATCCTCAACTTTTTGCGAGTTGTCCAGGCGCTTGGGACCTGAGATTGCCCTTCAAAGTGAGGGACGGTCAGACCGTTCTAAAAGCTGAAGCTTCGCCAGCGGGTGAGAGAATCCTGGATCGATCCTGCGCTGGGAGAAGTCCATCCTGCCAATGAGGCGGATCAATTTGAGCTATTTGAACTCGGGCCGTGAAATGAAATGCACTGCCCCTGCCAAGTTCGCTTTCTACCCAGATTCGACCACCGAGCAGTTCGACTAGTCGGCGTGAAATCGTTAGCCCCAGGCCGGATCCACCATACCTGCGGGTCATTGAATTGTCGGCTTGGGTAAAAGAGGAAAAAATCTCATTTTGCTTTTCCAAAGGAATGCCTATCCCAGTATCTTTGACGGAGAACCGTACGGTCATATACCCGTCGTCCTGAGATGCTCTTTGCACAAATAGAGACACGGTCCCGGAGTCGGTGAATTTGACAGCGTTGCCAACCAAGTTTATGACGATCTGGCCTAGGCGAACCGGGTCCGCCGCAACTCGATCGACGACTTCTGGATCAACCTGTAGATTGAAATCTAAACCCTTCCGTCGCGCCGAGAGCGCGAGCGTCTTCAACGTCTCTGCCAAACGCTCCCGCAGACTGAAAGTAACGATCTCGAGATCCAGCCTTCCTGATTCGATCTTTGAGAAATCCAGCACGTCGTTGATGACCGTTAGCAGCGCTTCGCCCGAAACTTTGGCGGTTTCGAGGCAATCGCGCTGTTCGGCATCAAGGGTGGTATCGAGCGCCAGTGCAACCATACCGAGAATGCCATTCATCGGTGTCCGAATCTCATGGCTCATGTTGGCCAGAAACGCGCTTTTAGCCCGATTCGCCGTCTGCGCTGCTTCCTCGGCCTGTCGATGTTCGATGATCTTTTCCTCTAATTTCTGATTCACAACTTGCAGGGCTTTACGCTGAAAATGTCCCTTTAAAGCCAGATGAACAACGACGCCAAAAAGGATTGCGCTCGATAATCCTCCCCACAACGTCAGGTTAGTCAAAAAATCGCGTCCGTCTTCGTTCCTGGCGGAGAAAGTCTGCCACAAACCGATACGGAAAATCGCCACGAAAATCCCGGCGCCGATGGGAACCCACAAGGGCTCGCTCACGTTGAGCTGACTCACGTCAAGAGCCACCACCGCAATTCCGATTCCAAGCAGCACGAAGCCAACTCCGGTATGAGCTGCTAAGCGGTTTAGATGGGCCCAGGCAAAGGCGCCATTCGTTCCCGAGAGGACGCTAATGATGCAGGTCGCACCTACCGCGGCAATCAGTAAGCCGGTGATGCCCAACACCGGCGCGCTTTTGGTGAATCGGCGGTGTTGGGCCAACATTGTGACCACGGCAAGCATGAAATAGAGAGCCGTATCCGGCGATACGCGCCCATGGTCGGGAGTTAGTATGCGGATGTAGCCGAAGCTGAGAAGTTCGTCGATCCCAAAGTTTGCGCGAAACAGGTACTCAAGTATCGAAACAAGCGACACCGTCGCCGCGGTAGCGGAGACGATCACCGTGAGTCGAGGTTTATCTTTTACGATGCCAAGGAGGGCAATTCCGCTCAGTAGAAAACCGACCGCGGCGTTGGGCGGCATGGGAGCGAGATTCGGCGCGACTTGGATCAGAAAAGCAGAGTGGATCACCCAACCCGTCAGGACGCCAGACCCTAGCGCGATGGCCAGTGCGCCGCATAGTGCCCCGGCCAGTCTGAGCGGCGACAGACCCAGCCCGCCTACTCGGGTTGCCATAAGGCTATCACTCTAGAAATTATCGACTGATCCCCATAATATCTTTACCGCTTTACGTCTCAAGCAGGAGAGAAAAATGGGCTGAATTACGCCTTGATAAATCGTCGCAATAAACTAGCAACTGGCCCAGTTGATTCCTGGTCTTCAATATTGGCCAGTCTCCGAGCCAAATCGGCACAGGCTTTCGAGAAGGAGCTATCCCTAGAAACCAGGCGCGACTCCAACGCTGCATTCTTGACATGGTCGTAATCGTTTGGCAACGCCGCGAACATTGGTACCTCGGTCGTCCGAACAACAACCTCTCTCTTTAGACGGCGAGATTCCCACCGGTTCCCCAAAACGCAGATCTTCTCTGCCAGTACACCACAAGATTCCAACTCAGCTCGTCTCAAGGGCACCAATTTCAGCGAAGCCACCTCTGGTTCGCAAACGATAAAGATCCGTCGGGCTGCATTTAAGAATTCCGCCGTCGCGGGGTTGACCACCTCTGGATGGTCCACAACAATGAAATCGTATTGATTTTGAGCAAACAAAAGCAGCTGATAGTAGTCCACCCAGGTCGGCAATGGGCCCGGCTTGAAGGGGTTGGCTAATAGAAGATCCAATTTGCCGATTGATTGTATATTTTGCGACCACCCCACTCCACTGAAAGTGGACCGCGCCAAAACCTCTGTAAGCCCGCCGCGGCCCTCTACATCCAGTAGGATCGAGAGCGTTCCGGATCGGCGATCAGCCTCTACTAATAGCGTGCGCTGATTTAGATCATTGGCAAGCACGGCCGCGGTGTTCAGCGCCACCGTAGTACATCCACTTCCCGCCTTGGAGGGCAGGAACGCCAAGATGTTCTGATGGGTCACGGGATGCCGCCGGTGAACTGCGTCGTGTGCGGCTTTCCCTAGATCCATAGCAGAGAAATGCTCGTGCAGAATTTCGATGATCCCGGCTTCGGCGAAGCTCTTCTGTTGCTCCGCGCTCCATTCCCCGCAAAATCCTACCACCGTTCCACGCCGGCTCTCGCGCTTTAGCTGAGCGACGACCTGTGACATGCGTGGCCACTCATTGATCTCCAGAAGAATGATATCGGGATCAGTCGAGCAGAGCTTCCGTACCTCAACGTCTGTGACGGCCGAGCTGCGATAGACCAACTCAAATATGCCAGCCTCTTGCGAGATCAGCTCGATAGCATCTGCCGCAGCGACATTGGAAGTTAGAAGCGCCAAACGAATCATGATGGCAGGAGGTGAGACACGGCGAAGACAACTTGCGTGTGAGTCACCCTAGGTCCCTCAATAATGCGACAATCTCACTTCGCTATAGGCTACTAGAAAATACCGTGGAGAGCAGGCCAAGCCAATTATTTCCCTGCCCCACCAATGCCGCACTTCGGCCAGCGCGACTGTACCCTTACTATTCGGATCTGCAGGCCCGCTTCAGACAATACACACGTAGGAGCCGAACCTATATTTGGCCGCCGCGCTTCTCACCCAAGGACTCGCTCACTCCCGACATAGCACGTTCCAGGCGAATTCCCAGTACCCAGCCGGGTTGCTCCTGCCGGCAATACACCACTTCACCCAGGAGGGTTTTGTCCGCAAACTCAATTTTTATCGATGAAGCAAGGTCAAGTGGCTCATGAAGTAGAATCTGGGTGCCCCCTTCGCTCAGGTTTCGGATCTCACCCTGAAGGACCTGACCGGTTCTAAGTACGCTCACAACCGCGGATTGAGTGAGTGGCTGGCGGGGCGCCCGTCGCCGATCCGTTTGTTGCTCCAGCGGGATCTGTAAATCCCTAATACCCCCGACTTGGCCCACGAAAAGCTCCGCTCGCTCGTCCGAGACTGCGATAAAACGCAGACCAATCCGGTATTCGTTGTCGTCGCCCGCCGAGCAATACCGTACTTCTCCCAGTTCGACGGCAGTGTTTATTCGGACCTGCATGACCGTTCCTGGCAATGCAGCGTTCGAGGCTACGATTCCGAGGCCATTCTTTGAAATGTCCACGATCTTGACTTTGTGACGATCTAATGACAACGGACTGAGGCTTTGCACAATAGCTTCCGATCCCGTACTGAATCGAGGCTCAGATCGTTCGCGCTTTTGGTCAGCTTTAGTCTTCGCTGCAAGGTGAAGTATGAGATGCGATTTGATAATTCTAGAGAGGCTTTCGCGGCATATGTCGCAGCCCAATAAATGAGGGTCGATTACCGAAAGGCGTTCCGTCGCCAATCGCCCCTGGATGTACCGTACGAGATCGTCATAACTGGTATGAACTGAGTTAAGGCTCTGGGACATTGTGGAATGGATCTCGGTGGGTTTTCCCTCTTAACCTTCCTCATGCAGCCGTAAGCCGACCCTGAAGCCATCGTCACCGAAAGCGGAGCAATATCGCACACTCCCGAGCTCGACAGTGTCTTTAATCCGCAATTGTACAATTGTTCCAGGCAAAATAGCTTTTGGAACCACGATGCCTAGGCCGTTTTTCGACATGTTTACGATCCTAATTTTTTGCCGATCCAAACAGAGGGGATGGAGTTCCTGCACGGTGCCTTCGCCTGTGGTGTCGAATCTCGGCTCAGATCTTTTTTGTGCCGCCGTCGATTTTGGGGCCTTTATCGCGTGAAATGCCAGCTGCCGTCCCAAGCAGTCTGACAAAAGTTGCCTGCAACTCTCGCATTCCAATAGATGAAATTCCATAGTAGGGGCACGTTCCGGCTCCAGGCCTCCGCGGAGATATAACTCAATGTCATCCTCGTGAACGTGTACTGCAATTTTTGCACTTGTCATCGAAGAAAGTTTAATTCTTCATATCTAGAGCGTTAATTGCTATGCCATTATCCAGAATTAGCGTATCACCGGAGGCACAATAGGCCTATATGCTAAATGGCCATGCTGGCGTACCGTTCAGGCTGTAGGTTACAGCTGCATGCGACTTTGTTTGGGTTGCTCAGGGCGTTTGGCACGGCGTTGCCACCGCGATCCTTCGGGATCAAAAGGGCGAATGATCCCATGGTACGGATGTGTTGCCAGTACTAGCCGGTTCTTCGAACTGGCATGCAATTGTTCATTGATCTGATCTGACTAGCCATGTTACTCTGGCGGCACGGAGGGCTGTTCGCCGGTGAATTTGCTTCGACAATTGAGGGACTTGCCGGCGGTCGAACGCAAGTTACTGCTCCGGACCTTCGCTCTGGTGGCGGCGATAAGGCTTCTCCTATGGAGTGTTCCGTTTCGTATCGCGCGCCGACTAATATCCACGCGCCCTTCGGTTTCTCGTGCACTGGCGCAGATTCCTGTGAAACGCCTCTCATGGTCCGTTCAGGCTTCTTCC
>Ga0157378_10003152_pt1 | contig 14654 bp, 15 predicted proteins | sample M65metaG_FD_115309 | JGI IMG/M metagenome (GOLD analysis project Ga0157378, IMG submission 115309) | Miscanthus rhizosphere microbial communities from Kellogg Biological Station, Michigan, USA - M6-5 metaG | ecosystem: Host-associated > Plants > Roots > Rhizosphere > Soil | place: USA: Michigan...
AAGTAGAGGCCAACTTGATACAGCCAACTTACATTACCGACTACCCTATCGAAATGACACCACTTGCCAAAAAACACCGCAGTAAAGATGGTTTGGTTGAACGTTTTGAACTGTTTGTAAACGGCAAAGAAATAGCCAATGCCTATTCAGAGCTGAACGACCCCATCGACCAACGCCAGCGTTTGGAAGAACAATTGATACTTGCCGGTCGTGGTGACGAAGAGGCTATGGCGATGGACGAGGATTTTCTTCGTGCCCTGGAATACGGCATGCCGCCAACCTCAGGTTTAGGCATAGGTATCGACCGACTGGTGATGCTTTTGACTAACCAGCATACGATACAGGAAGTATTGTTCTTCCCGCAAATGCGCCCTGAAAAGAAAGCAAAAGTGGTTACTGTTGATGACTTTGTTAACATAGGCGTTCCTGCTGAATGGGTACCTGTATTAAACAAAATGGGTTTTAATACGATTGACGAACTGAAGGCTGGCAACCCGAACAAAGTTTTTAATGATCTGGGCGGAATGAGAAAAAAGTTGAAACTGGATATTACCATGCCTGCTAAGGAAGTGGTGATGGCATGGTTTGAATAGTAGTGTATAGTGATACACCCTATTCACTATGAACTATGATCCATTGCCTCTTTGCTGTTTACAATTTGTTAATGAAATCATAAAACAAATAGAACTTTTGCATCAAAATGTCTGTATAACTTTATAATTACACAAGCTATGCAAACATTATGACAAATTCGATATTGGAAATAACTGAAAAAGAATATCTTATAAAACTTAACAGGAGCAATTTTGACCTGTCGTTTATAAGAAGCCTGCTGAAAATTGTTGAGGTGGCGAACCCATCTGATGATAATCTGGGCGTACCTGACAGATACCTGTCGCCGCGACTGAATCACTCGTCTGAACCGGAATATTACAGTTCTATTGAAGAAAAATAGGCTTTGAAATTATCTTTCAAAGCCTATTTTTTTGCTTAGTATTGGCGGTATCCACCGCGAACGACTTGCTGTTTATCCATTTGCGCCATCTGCGCCTTCATCATCTTTATCTGGTCGGCAAGCAACTTGTTCTTGTCATCTTTACTTGCTTCCGATAAATACATCTGCGCTTCGCGTTTGTTGCGCTTTGCCATAGCTATACGCGCCAGGCTCAACTTCGCTAATGCTATATTGTGCGACATCTTCATGCCCAGGGTAAGTGCCTTTTTAAAGTATTTTTCAGACTTCATCGGCGCTTTACGCGATTCCATTAACCCGATCAACAGGTTGTAATAACCGTGCTGGTTTTTATTCAGTTGTTTTTCATAATCGGTGATCTTTCCAAGCCACTGATCGGCTTTATCTGTATTTTCCTTGCGCAGGTAGAACTGCGCGATGATCATATTCTCGTTAAAGAAGTAGGTCAGCAGGATAAGACCTCCCATAAGGAACACCGTTATGCCCCATCCCCAAAAACCAAACCCGCAAAGGGTGACGCCTGCTCCGGCAACAACGCAGGCAATAATTAACCGAACAATATTTGACATAATTTTGTGTGCTATAAAACAGACTGCAAATATCCGTTTATTTGTAGTCTTAACCAACATCTGCATAAATATTTATGGCGATAGATTTAGAACCATCCTGGCTTAAAGTTTTACATGAAGAGTTTGATAAAGATTATATGATCAAACTCAAACAGTTTTTGAAACAGGAAAAGGATGCCGGCTACAAAATATACCCCAAAGGAACCGATATTTTTAATGCCTTTAAGAAGACCCCGTTTGATGAACTGAAAGTTGTAATTATCGGACAAGATCCTTACCACGGTGTAAACCAGGCGCATGGATTATCTTTTTCTGTTCAGAAAGGCATTATTACACCGCCTTCACTCAAAAACATTTATAAGGAATTGGTAACGGATATACCAGGTTTCGTTATCCCCAATCATGGCGACTTAACCGAATGGGCCGAACAAGGTGTTTTACTGCTAAATGCGACGCTGACTGTCAGGGATAGCAGCCCGGCATCGCACCAGAAAAAGGGCTGGGAAGAATTTACAAATACCGTCATTAAGACCATATCCGATAAAAAAGAAGGTATCGTATTTATTTTGTGGGGAAGCTTTGCCCAGGCCAAAGCTGAACTAATAGATCAAAAGAAACATTTTATCATTAAGTCCCCTCACCCATCGCCATTTTCTGCAGACCGTGGATTTTTCGGCTCAAAGCCATTCTCAAAAACAAATGAGATACTACTAAAGGAACGGAAAAAGCCTATTGATTGGCAAATTCATTAGAGAATCAAGATTCAAGAGCCAGGAACCAAGACAGTCTTGATTCTTTGCTCTTGGTTCTTGACTCTAATACTCCAAAGGCACTATCGGCTCCTTCTTGCTGGTCGACATGATCATCATGGTTTGGAAGGTTTTCACAACCGGGATACGGCTGATCTTTTCCATAATGAGTTGTTCGTAAGCTTTGATATTGCTTACATACACTTTAAGCAGAAAATCGCACTGCCCGGTTACGTGGTGGCATTCGGTTACTTCTTTGATCTTCTGTATCTCATCCAGAAACACCTGTATGGTATTGTTTTTATGAAAATCAAGCGAAACCTGGATAAACGTTTTGATCCCTAATCCTAATTTTTCCTCATCAACAAGCGCGTGATAGCTTTTGATGTACTCCGCATTTTCAAGCTTACGTACACGTTCAAGTGTCGGTGCGGGCGATAATCCAATTTCGTTGGATAACTGTAAGTTAGTTATCCTTCCGTTTTCCTGTAAAATTCTTAGTATCTGCAGGTCTATTTTGTCAAGTTCAGCAGCCATGATGGTACAAATATAGTTTTTCCTTAATCAACAGAATAAAATTTCTTAGAAAACTATTTAGACCGAAATAAATTTCTCAATATTTTTTTAGACTAATCTAAATTTTTTATTAGATTTGCTTAAATGAATACGTTTACTGAGGAGAACTATTTAAAGGCGATTTACCACCTTTCCATTCAAACAGAGAGTGTCAGCACTAACCAGATTGCGGCTTCGCTTAATACAAAAGCGGCTTCGGTAACGGATATGCTGAAAAAACTGGCTGAAAAGGAACTAATCAATTATACCAAATACCAGGGGGTTACGCTTACGCCGGCAGGCGAAAAAATTGCTTTGAGTATTATCCGGAAACACCGGCTATGGGAATATTTTTTGGTGGAGAAACTTAATTTCAAATGGGACGAGGTGCACGACGTCGCCGAGGAATTGGAACATATCTCATCAAAAGAACTGATTGACCGCTTAGATGACTTTATGGGTCATCCCAAATATGACCCGCATGGCGATCCGATACCGGACAGTCACGGAAAGTTCAAGGCGCACGAGTTGAAACCTGTTTCCTCCCTCGGGATAAATCACACAGGAATAATTTCGGGCGTTCGCGAACATTCGGCTCCTTTCCTGCAATACCTGGAGAAAATGCAGCTTATCATCGGCAAAAAAATAAAAATAACAGAAATTAACACATACGACCACTCGGTGATCTTACTGGTTGAGGACAAAAAAGTTCACATCAGCCGTGAGGTCGCTAATAATTTATTGATAGCCTTATGAATAATGAACAAGGTCAATCATTAAGTAACGTCCACAGCTCTATCGCCACAGAAAATAAAACAGGATGGCGAAGGATGCTTGCATTTATAGGCCCTGCCTACCTGATCAGTGTGGGCTACATGGACCCGGGCAACTGGGCAACGGATATTGCAGGAGGCAGTGCGTTCGGTTATAAACTGATATGGGTACTGCTGGTATCTAATCTGATCGCCTTATTACTGCAATCGTTAAGTGCACGCCTGGGTATCGTGCGCGGGCTGGACCTTGCACAGGCTTCAAAAAATGCTTATCCCCGCTTTGCCAATTTTTGTTTATACATACTGGCACAAATAGCCATTATAGCCTGCGACCTGGCCGAGATCATTGGGATGGCCATCGGCTTAAAGCTTTTGTTCAACCTGCCATTGATATGGGGGGTATCGCTGACACTAACCGACACGATACTGATGTTGTTCCTGATGAACCGGGGCATGCGCAAACTGGAAGGTTTCATCATATCAATGATATTCATTATTGGGGTTTCATTCCTGGTTGAGATGTTTATCGTTCAGCCGGATATAAAAGAGATAGCCAAAGGATTTATCCCATCTAATTTATTCAAGAGCGACGCCGTGACCCAGCAGATGCTTTATATTACTATTGGGATAATTGGTGCGACGGTAATGCCCCACAATTTGTATCTCCATTCATCACTGGTGCAAACGCGAAAGATAACCCGGACAGACGAGGGCATTAGAACAGCTATAAAATTCAACCTGTTTGATACCACTATTGCGTTAAACCTGGCATTCTTTGTAAATGCGGCCATATTGATATTAGCAGCAGGGGCTTTTTTCAGGAACGGTTATTTTGAAGTAGCGGAGATAAAAGATGCCTACAAATTGCTTGAGCATATATTTGGTAAGGTAGCCCCTACCCTGTTTGCCATTGCGCTGATTGCTTCGGGGCAAAGCTCTACCGTAACAGGTACGCTTGCAGGGCAAATCATTATGGAGGGCCACATCAACCTGCGTATTGAACCCTGGATGCGACGGTTGCTTACACGCTTGTTAGCGATAGTTCCGGCTATGTTTACGATTATTTACTTTGGCGAGGAGGGTTTGGGTAAGCTTATTATCCTGAGCCAGGTAGTGCTAAGTCTGCAATTGGGTTTCGCTGTTGTGCCGTTGATCCATTTTGTTTCGGACCGTAAACGGATGGGGAATTTCTCCATTGGTTTTAAAGTTCAACTGCTGGCCTGGGCATGTGCTTTACTCATACTGGGCCTGAACGCCAAGCTGGTAATTGACCAGTTGCATGACTGGATAAAAGAATACCCAAATGCCACGCTGCTGATATATGGCTTGGTATTTCCGTTAACAATAGGTGTAGCGGCATTATTAATATATGTATTTTTGAGGCCATTACTATTTAAGCATCATGAAATGCCGGCACAGGTACCACATGGCTTAGCCACCGCGATAACAGATCTTTCACCAATATCCTATAAAATTATAGGTATCACCATTGATTTCTCTAAAAACGACAAGGATTGCATCAGGCATGCTATCATGCAGGGCGGCAAGAGTGCCCGGTACAAACTGATCCATGTGGTTGAAACAGCCGGGGCGCGGTATTACGGTACAGAAATACTGGATCATGAGACACAGAGCGACGTGGATAACCTGGAAAAATATGTTTCGTCCATGAACGAACTGGGCTACCATGCTGAAAGCAGAATCGGGTTTGGCCGGGCTGCAAAATCCATAGCCCAAATAGTAAAAGACGAACATATCGAATTTTTGGTAATGGGCTCTCACGGGCATAAAGCGATAAAAGACATCATTTTTGGCACGACGGTGAACTCGGTACGGCATAAGGTTAATATCCCTGTGCTTGTGGTAAAACCGCAATAATTCGCATATTTGCAGCATAAGCAAAGCAAGGATGAGCCAGGATCTGTATATAAAGAATAAAAAAGCCTATTTTGAGTACGCCATACTGGATAAATACACTGCCGGCATCAAATTATTGGGTACCGAGATCAAGTCTATCCGTGATGGCAAGGCTAACCTGAACGACGCTTTCTGCACGTTTATTGAGAATCAGCTATACGTACGCAACCTGCATATTGCAGAATACTCCTTCGGCTCATTTTACAACCACGAGGCCAAACGCGACCGGGTGCTTTTACTCAACAAGAAAGAACTTAAAAAGTTGCAAACCCGCGGTGAGGAAAAAGGGTTGACCATTGTTCCGCTTGCCTTATTTATTAGTGAACGCGGATTTGCCAAATTAGAGATCGGTTTAGCCCAGGGTAAGAAAACCTATGATAAGCGCGAAACCTTGAAGGAACGCGACACAAAGGTGGAGATGGACAGGGCGATGAAGAGGTAGGCTTGATGTCGAATTTCGAATGTTCAATTTCGAATTTATTAGACACGTTTGCTTGGGCTCGAATCCCTACCATGCTTTGTCACCCACGAGCGGCACAAACCTGAACGTATCCAGCACGTGTTTCTCGTAATCGTTCTCACCAGTCTTAAGGACAGTTACCATCTTTTGCTTGTCTTCATCCCCCACCGGTATTACCAGGATACCACCAATTTTGAGTTGTTTTAACAATTCATCCGGAACAGTAGGCGCACCGGCAGTAACGATGATCTTGTCATAAGGCGCATACTCTTTGATGCCTTTCGAACCATCGCCCAAAAAGAACTTTGGTTTGTAACCCATATAAGGCAAAACCTGTATAGTACGCTGATATAATTTCTCCTGACGCTCGATGGTGTACACATCGGCCCCCAGTTCCATTAGGATGCAGGCCTGGTAACCTGATCCTGTGCCTATTTCAAGGACCTTATCACCTTTTTTGATATGCAATAGCTGGGTTTGATAAGCGACTGTGTAAGGTTGCGAAATGGTCTGTTCCTCACCTATCGGGAACGCAATATCCCTGTAAGCCTGGTTCCAGAAGGTCTCGTCAAAAAAGAAATGCCGTGGCACTTTGCCAATGGCCTTTAGTATCTGCTTATCCTCGATGCCTTTTTTCTCCAGTATCTCAACAAGCCTTTTGCGGGCGCCTTTTTCTCTATAATTGTCAACGAATTTATAAGCCACTTTTTTTGAACACGATTTCCTGGATTTTTTTTGATTTACAGGATTTGAGTGGAGCAAAATTAATAAATTCACGGAGTATAAACCTTTATCACGTGGACATAAATACCATAACACATAAAATAATCGGTTCTGCCATGCAAGTACATAATACACTCGGTAGCGGTTTCCAGGAACTCATTTACCAGAGAGCGCTTGGTATAGAATTAACTTTTAACGGATTAGCTTTTGAGAGAGAAAAGGAAATGCCCACCTATTACCGTGGTGAGCAAATCGGACTAAGGCGGGTCGATTTTTTCGTTGGAGGCTCTGTGATGGTAGAGTAAAAGCCGTAGACTTAATTTTAGACATTCATAAAGCCCAAGCCATCAATTACCTTGAAGCTTATAATGTCGCTGATGGATTATTAATCAACTTTGGCGGATTAAGTCTTGAATTCAAAAGGATGTACAACAAGAAGCTCATATCGCCAAAATAACATCCTGTTTATCCATAAAATCCTGAAAATCGTGTTCAAAACAGGGTTAACATGGTTAACATAACTCAATATTTTTAACAGTCAAATTGATGATTATCAATATTTTACTTAAAAAAGGTGTAACCATAAATTACCATCCTGTAAATTCATAAAATCCTAAAAATCGTGTTCAAAACTACAGCGGATCAACATCAGCTTGCACAACACTTCCTTTGCTGAGTTTGGTTGTTTGAAACTGGGTAATAACATCCCGAATGACGGCTTTTGCGCGGTTAATGGAATCCACATCCCGCTCAAATTTGAGCATCACAGATTTGATATAATAATTTCGGATACGGCTGACGAGTGGTGGTTCGGGACCTATGACACGATCGCCGAAGTTTTTGCGGAGTTCGGTTGCCAGGTATTCAGCCTGGTTATATAGGATATCGGGATTTTTGTGTTTGATATCAAGGTTGATAATGCGAAAGAACGGAGGATACTTAAAGGCTTTGCGCTCCTCCATTTCTGTCAGGTAAAGATCTTTATAATCGTTTTCAATTACCTGCCTGATAACCCGGTGATTAGGATCATAAGTTTGAATCACCACTTTACCTTGTTTGCCTCTGCGTCCTGCCCTGCCGCTTACCTGCGCCAGCATCTGGAAACTGCGTTCATTGGCCCTGTAATCCGGATACTTCAATAGGCTATCAGCATTGATAATACCGATCACTGTCACATCCGAAAAGTCAAGCCCCTTCGCCACCATTTGCGTACCCACCAGGATATCTATCTTTTTCTCTTCCAGGTCGTTAAGGATGTTTTGCAAAGAATTTCTTGACCGGGTAGTGTCGAGGTCCATTCGTGCAATCCTGGCTTCCGGCAATATTACACTCAATTCGTCTTCAACTTTTTCGGTTCCAAAGCCTTTATATTCCAGGTTTGTTGAACCGCAGGCGGGGCAAATCGATGGAGAATCCTCTTTATATCCGCAATAATGGCAATGAAGCTTGCCGCTGCTTTTATGAAAAGTGAGACTTACATCGCAATTAATACATTTTGGCGTATAGGCGCATATCTTACACATCAGCACCGGGGCGTAACCCCGTCGGTTCTGAAATAAGATCACCTGTTCCTTATTAGCAAGGGCATTCCTGATATCGGCTAGCAGCACACCTGTAAAGTGCGACTGCATGGTTTTCTTTTTGGTCTCTTCGGTGATGCTTACTACTTCCGTCTTCGGCAACTCAACTCCGCCAAAGCGTTCATTCAGTTCTGCAAAACCATATTTATGAGTCCGCGCATTATAGTAGGATTCAAATGACGGCGTGGCCGACCCGAGCAATACCTTCCCCCGGTACATATTAGCCAGGTAGATGGCTGCATCGCGTGCATTATAGCGCGGAGCGGGGTCGAATTGTTTATAGGAGGTTTCGTGCTCTTCATCCACAATGATCAGCCCCAGGTCAGCAAAAGGCAGAAAGACAGACGACCTGGCACCGAGTATGACTTTATATTCGTGATTCAACACCTTTTGCCAAACTTCCACCCGCTCGTTATCATTGAAGCGGGAATGGTAAACACCGATATTGCTTCCAAAATACTGGCGAAGGCGTTCAATAATATGCGTAGTTAATGCGATCTCGGGGAGCAGGTAAAGCACCTGCTTGCCAGAATTGATGACCTCTTCTATCAGACGGATATAAAGCTGCGTTTTACCTGATGACGTAACACCATGAAGCAATATCACATCCTTTTCGTTAAATTGATGCTTTATATCCTCAAGCACTTGCTGCTGTGAATCACTGAGTTGAAAACTATCAGAGAATTCGTCTTCATCAAAATACAGCCGGCTTACATTCTTTTCTTCAGCAATAAATATTTCCTTTTCGATCAGCGATTTGATGCTCGCATCGCCCGCGCCGCTTTCCTCGATCAACTCGTTTTTAGAAATAGTCTTTTGCGTTCTGGCCAGTTTGATATAGGCCAGCAAGGCGTCGGCCTGTTTGGGTGCACGCTTCTCGAGTATCGGGAATAGCTCACGTAAATTATCCTGGTTATGATAAACAGGGTTTAGGGTAAGGAATGTCTTTTTACGGGGTTTGTAACGCTCGCTAACTTCTTCGGATATATTGATAATGTTCTTCTCGAACATCGACTTGAGAATGGGCATTACGGTTTTCTGCCCTAACAGTTTTACGATATCGCCTACTGTCAGTTCCGCTTGTATTTCAAGTGCCTCGGTAATTAAGAACTCTTTATCGTGTAAAGCAGACTTATCAATCTCGAATTCCTTGTTCAGTTCGATCTTGGTTTCGCTGGCCAGTTTTAATGCTGATGGCAATGCGGCGCTCATCACCTCCCCCATATTGCACATATAATAATCAGCGAGCCAATGCCAGAACTGGAGCTGCCTTCCGGTAACCACAGGCCGGTCATCCAATATATCGAGCAGGTATTTGGCCTCGTACTTTTCGGGAGCCTGATTGCCGACAGATGCTATGATGGCTGTATATAGCTTGCTTTTACCAAACTGCACCACTACCCTTTTACCAATAGCAACTGCATCATTTAACGAAAAAGGCACACGATAGGTGTAGTTTTTCGCTATTGCTAAAGGCAATATCACCTCAACAAATAGCGTCTCCCTGTCGGTATGCTGTATGTCGGCAAATTCAAGCATGTTCCTATTATTTATTTCTGATGGCAGCAAGGGCAAGTGTCGCCCAACCTGCGATAAACAATACACCTCCGAGCGGAGTTACCGGCCCTATAATGTTTGAGATATGCCAGCCTAAAAGATCCTGGCAGGCAAGCAGGTACAACGATCCCGAAAAGAAAACGATTCCGAGGGTAAACAGGTAGTAGCTGGCTGCTATCAATTTACTGGTACGGGTGAAGGTGGAAAGAAACAATAATGCAAAAACATGATAAAACTGGTATTGAACCGCGGTATGCCATACGTCTAACTGAGATACTGAAAGCTTAGGACGTAAGCCATGTGCGGCAAATGCACCGGCAATCACACCCAACATTCCCAATATTGCAGCCGTAATAATAATTTTCCTTGTCATAGGGTTATAAAATGCTAAGTTACCATTTGAAAGTATTACTTTACCGCTGTCCGCCAAAAATCTACCTTTGTGTGTATAATCCATGAGACGACTAATTATTGCGACTGTCCTGCTGCTTGCGGCCACCGTGCTGGTGACGGTTGTTTATTTCCGTCATTTAAACACAACCAGCCAGCACGCCAACCTGGTGATGCGCACGATACCCAATGACGCCTCCCTGATATTTGAATTTAATAATGAAAAGGAGTTCTATGATATTTTCACAGGTAATAACCTGTTCAAAAACATACTCGGCGAGGAAAAACAGCAAGAACTAAATGCCCTCCGCACACTATTGCTTCAAAACCCATTGACGGCGAAATATTTTAGTGGGCAAAACATATTTATTTCTCTTCATCCACAAAAAGGCAACTCAATAGATTTCCTGCTTACGACATCGGTTTCCATCGAATTCCAGGATAATATTTTAGAGCAATTGGCTAAGCAACCCAAAAGCGGGATGCTGATCACCGCTATCGATATAGGCGGCAAACCTGGCTATGTTATTTATTTGAACGATCTTAAAAAGCGATTCTACCTGATCAACAAAGATGATCATTCGTTATCTGGCAGCTTTTCAAAGGACATTATTACCAATTGCGCTAATTACGATTATCGTAGGGAGAAGGAATCATTTGTATTATTACCCGATCAGCAGCGCTCCAATTCGCTGGCTAATTTATATATCAACTACCAGGCGCTGACGCCATTGGTTGAGCAACTGTTTCTAAATAAGAACTACGATATATTCAGGAATTTCAGGCAGTTCCCGGCATTTGTAGCATTGAGCCTTAACTTTAAAAGCGACGCCCTGGTATTCAATGGGTCCAGCCTGGTACAAAACAACCAGCGGGATAGTTACGTTGAACTTTTTAGCGGCCAACAACCTATTGTAAACAAACTGAAGGAAATATTCCCGTCCACTACGGCTTATTGTACCAATTTCGCAGTTTCAGATCCGGCTAAATTCGAATCGGACTTATCCGAATGGCAATCAAAAGGTGATTTTAATGCAGAAAAAAATAAAATTCTAAAAAAAATAAAAACCGAAACAGGAATATCCATTCAAAAAGAATTTTCGCACCTGCTGGGGAGTGAATTTGCTACAGTAACAACGCATTACCATGAGAAGATAGCGATTGTGCAGGTAAGTGATGGTTCTAAATTATTGGCGATGCTCACCAATGTAAGTAAAATGAATGGGGATAATACAGGGCAATTTAACTATGAAAAATTGCCGCAGATATTATTGGGGGAAGCCTTTAGTATATTCAAAAGACCTTATTTTAAAGTAATAGACAATTACCTGATCTTAACCAATAGCACTTCAGAATTAATTAGTTACAATGATTCCTATGCCAACAGAAAGTTCCTGGTAAGAACAGAAGGCTACAATGAATTCAATAACCTGACAGCCGAGCGATGCAATATTTTCTTTTTCATCCAGTTTAAAAACGCGCTGCAGTTATTCAGGCAGGATATGAAATCAGTTTTTTACGAAAGTTTCAATGCCTTAAACCCTGGATGGAAGAATTTTTACGGCGCATCGTGGCAGCTATCCTCGACGGACAAGAGCTTTTATACCGACTTCTGCATCCGGTTAAACAGCGACAGTACCGCATTAAAGAACAATTTCTGAAAATATTTACCGTATGTACACAACCATAAACTTAAAATTTCGTTTAAGGCAGGTATCTATTATTTTTTTAATTTTTAGTATAAAATCGGTTTTTGAAGTTTATCTTTAAAACACCATATTATAATTTATAGCCCCTGAGAGATATATAATGAAGAAGTTTTTACTTATTTCTTGTTTCTTATTATTAGCGGGCAAGGGGTTTTCTCAGCAATTTTCGCAATACAATACAGGGACGCTGTTCGACTCATTTGAGAACCCGGCGCAACGGACTTTTGTACCTGATACAAGCAAGAGATATGCATTCAATTTTATTGTGCCAAATTTTTCCGGCGATTTCTTCCTAACGGGAAATGCACAGTCTACCCTTGTTGACAGGGCATTTGGGGGTAAGTACAACAATAATGATCTGCAGATAGGCAAAAATAAATTCAACTACGCAAACATGAGCGCAAGTGCTTACACCCTGATGTTCAAGGTGTTCAGCAGCCTGAATGGCGATGCCGAAATAGGTTTTTTTACCCAGACCAAGCTTGAAGGAAGGGGTGCATTTACCGACGAGTCTATTGCGGTTTTTAACGGGCCCGGAGCCTTTGGCTCTGATATTTACGACAATGTCTTTAACGATCATTTCTATTACCAGATATATAACTCAATTGGTTTTTCGTATCGTGAAAAATTAACGAAACAATTTGCGATAGGTTTCAAGCTTGGTATGTTAATGGGGATTAATTATACCAAACTGAATATCTATGAATCACATATCAGTTTTGATAATAGTAATGATGCAGCTACGCTTGCATTGAGGGGAAAATACCAGCAAAGTAAAGGTCCGGGCAACTTTGATACTCAGAGCTTCCTGCCTACAACCCGCAGCCCCGGCGCCCAGATCAGCATAGGCACATCTTACAAAACAGAAGATAACGTAACAATACAGGCAAACATTAAAGACCTGGGATTTATACACTGGTATAACGAGTCCCATACCTCCGAGTTCAACGCTACAAGAACGATACATGATATTACCGGCCCTAAACGTGAAGACAGCATATTCAACCAGGTTAATCGTATCCTGCGAAGCAGAAGTTTGCCTGGTTCGTTTACCACGGCTACTAATGCACGTTTTGAGTTGAGTGCGACCAAATCCTATTGGGTAGATAATAATAATTCTATAAAGTACTCCCCGACATTAATTGCATCAAAAGAATTACTTTATGCCGGCTTCACAGGCGCCCTGGTCAATCATTTCCAATACAAGAAATATAATTTTAGCCTGACTGCGGCCTACGATGATATGAACCTGTTTAATATAGGAACACAATTCATGATCAAATCCTATAATGGCGAGTTTTTTATCGGCACCGACAGGCTTTTAAAAACCGCCGGTCTGGCAGGTGCGATACGTGGGTATTCATCCTATTCAAACGGCTCATTTACAGGCGCCAATTTCTTCCTGGGCTTTTCGCTTAAATTCGGCCCTGTGATAGAGCATCCGTTAAATGCAAGTACCATTCCCAACGGCGAAAAAGGGTTCCTGGGCCGGTTGTATAACAGGTTATTTAAAACCTACTGGTAGGATTTTTTACCCGCTATAAAGTCCTTCAGGTAATACGGTTCGAAATAAGCGACATCTTCAAAACTCCCTGCAAGATATTTATCATTTGCTTTTTTTGCAAGGTATGTGGCTGAATTAGCAAATCCGCTAACTATTACAGCATTGGGATGAGTACCTAATGCTTCACTGCATTTTTCCGCCCCATCACCAAAGAATATTATTTTATGACCGGCTAAAAGATCGCCGAAACTATTTTCATCAATGATCTCGGCCGAAGTTGGTTTAACACGGTTTCCTTTTGCGTCAAACATCGCTGTAAATACTTCCATGCGCCTGGCATCTATCATAGGGCACAAGAGTGTGTCACCGCTGTAAGTGTTCGTACTGATCAGCCCATCCGTCATGGCCGCCAGTGTTTCAACAGCGATCAAAGGTTTGTCCAATGCAAAACTTAAACCTTTAGCCGCTGAAACCCCTATACGTAAACCAGTATACGACCCCGGCCCGCTGCTTACAGCAACGGCGTCGATATCACTATAATTCTTGCCCGCTAATACAAGCGCTTCCTCAATAAATACTGTGATCTTCTCCGCATGGATATTTCGCTGGTCGGCTTCTTTGCAAGCCAAAACAATTCCATTTTCCGATATGGCTACCGAGCATACAGTAGTTGCGGTTTCTATTTGAAGTATCATTTTTTAAGTCTTGAGTTCTGAGTCTTGAGTTGCATGCCTTCAATTAAAAAGACTAAATACTTAAGACTAAGTACTAAATTATGGTACAGGATCATGACCGTGCCCTCCCCATGGATTGCAACTGGCAATTCTTTTTATGGTTAACCATCCACCTTTAAATGCGCCGTACTTGCGTATAGCCTCTACCCCATATTGCGAACAGGTGGGTGTATACCGGCACGAGGCGCCTGTTAAAGGCGAAATAGCATATTGATATATTTTGATGAGGACGATGAATAACCCACCGATCATTTTTTTCAATATATCAACTACAAAATTCATGGTTTAGTAGCTCCCGCAAGTTCGGTTAAAAGTTTCAGCATTTTTTTTTGGAACACCTCATAAGCAAGTATTTCCTTACCGATGTAGCCTATAGAAAAGACAATCATTTTATCCGTATCAACCAATAACGAATATAAGCATTGCTGTTTTTGCAGGCGGTATGCTTCGCGCATGCGGCG
>Ga0157378_10003154_pt1 | contig 14652 bp, 15 predicted proteins | sample M65metaG_FD_115309 | JGI IMG/M metagenome (GOLD analysis project Ga0157378, IMG submission 115309) | Miscanthus rhizosphere microbial communities from Kellogg Biological Station, Michigan, USA - M6-5 metaG | ecosystem: Host-associated > Plants > Roots > Rhizosphere > Soil | place: USA: Michigan...
CCTGGAGAATAAATGTGTAGGAATCGCCGTCCTTCTTCGTTACTACTTTAATAAAATCAATTTTCTTGTCGAGGTTTAGATCCAGGTTATTGATTTTAGTTTTTTCATCGTTCAAAGATTTTTCAAATCCCTCAATGGTTTTTGATTTTTGAAACAGATCCAAAACCGCATAAAGATCCAGGTTATCTCCTGGCAGACCCAATAAAGCAGTTGTATCTTCTTTGGCCTGTGAATAGGCCGACAGGGAAAATAAACTCATTGCTGCCACCAACAATAGTGAGAAAGATCTTTTCATAATAGCAGTTGAAATGGTGAATCATTTACAAGTTACCGAATTGCGTAAGAGCACAGACGAAAAAACCGAGGCGATTTAACGGTAAATTCAACGCCATATATCGGTGAAAGGTTCTCATTTTTGTTTCCGGCAAATAGCATTCGAAAATCAACAACAGATCTCCCATAAAAGCTAGTAATCTGAGATTTGATTGCAAAGATTTTTTTCCTGATTGTGTTCCACTTCTATCCCTCAAGTAAGCCGTGAAGTGTTCCCCAGCGCAATCCCATTGTCCGGACTATGACTGCAATAGGCCCCAAAACAATAAAGCAAGTTTCTTTATTTAAGGATTCATCTTCGGCGAAGGCTACCGCCATAAACAAATGGCATGTGGTGAGTATGAAGAAGGATTGGAAGGAAATTTTTACAAAACAGTAGTGGTATGGAAAAAGTAGTTCACTTATTATTTCCTTAAAATCATTTTCAACATAGATCGCAATGAAATACCCTAAGGATGCAGGTTATTGGTGAATGAACCACCAGCGGCAAAATCAATCCTGTTCATTTAAAAAATTTCAGAAATGAAAAAATCAATTCAGAAAAAGATTCTCTACACGACGATCATTCTACTCAGTGTTTCAATCGCCAATAATGCTTTGGCTCAGAAGAAGCCGAATATCCTCATCCTTTGGGGAGACGACGTTGGTTACTGGAACATTAGTGCCTACAACCAGGGCATGATGGGCTACAAGACACCGAACATAGATCGAATCGCGAAAGAGGGTGCTCTCTTCACCGATTGGTACGGCCAGCAAAGTTGCACTGCAGGTCGTGCGTGTTTCATAACGGGCCAGAGTGGGTTCCGCACCGGCCTGCTGAAGGTTGGTCTTCCTGGTGCAAAAGAAGGTTTGCAAGCGCGTGATGTAACCATCGCACAGTTGCTCAAGGCGCAGGGCTACACCACCGCGCAATTCGGCAAGAATCACCTTGGCGATGCCGATGCAACCTTGCCGACGATGCACGGCTTCGACGAATTTTTTGGCTCGCTTTACCACCTCAACGCGGAGCAGGAGCCAGAGAATCCGGACTACTTCAAGGACCCGGCACTAGTCAAAAAGTATGGCACCAGAGGTGTGATCCACACATACGCGAACCCAGACGGTACGCAGAGGATTGAACTCACAGGACCGCTCAATATTGAACGCATGAAAACTGTAGACGAGGAATTTACTAAGGCTACACTTGACTATTTGGAAAAGGCGAAGAAATCCGGCAAGCCTTTCTTCCTCTGGTGGAATTCCACCCGCATGCATATTTTCACGCACCTCAAGCAAGAAAGCATAGGTAAGACGGGCTTGGGCACTTATCCCGACGGCATGGTTGAACACGATGGTATGGTAGGCCAGATACTCGACAAACTCAAAGAGCTTGGTCTTGAAGACAACACCATCGTAATGTATTCAACAGATAACGGAGCGGAAAAGTTTTCATGGCCCGATGGCGGCACATCGCCCTTCCGCGGTGAAAAAAACGAGAACTGGGAAGGTGGTTACCGCGTCCCCTGCGCCATCCGCTGGCCGGGTGTCATTAAGCCTGGAACGATCAGTAATGATATTTTTTCCCATGAGGACATGTTGCCGACACTCCTCGCCGCTGCAGGCGTGCCCGATGTAAAGGAGCAATTGCTGAAAGGAATGAAAGTAGGCAACAATACTTTCAAGGTGCACCTCGACGGTTACAACATCACCGACGCACTGGCGGGTAAGTCGCCCGATCCTCGCCATGAATACTTCTACTGGAATGATGATGGTTCCCTCGTGGGGCTACGCTTCGATAATTGGAAGATCGTTTTCCAGGAGCAGCGTGCTCGTGGTCTCGATGTGTGGCAGGATCCTTTCGTGCCGCTGCGTTTACCAAAGATATTCAACCTCCGCTCTGACCCCTTCGAAGAGGCTGACCATATTGCGATGGACTATGCACACTGGCGGGTCGACCGGACTTTCCTGCTCGTTCCAGCCCAGGAATACATTGCGAAATACCTGGCCACATTCAAAGAGTTCCCACCGAGCCAGAAAGTTGGCAGTTTCTCTCTTGATCAGGTGCTGGAGAAACTCCAGAATGCGCAAACCGGCGGTAAATGATGGTTTGCCCAGACTAACGGGGATGGATAGGTGATAATCGATAAATAAGATCTCCTTTATCGGAGAAAAAAATTCTTGAGCCTTATTGGTGATCCAAAAGATAAGGTGCAACCATGACTTCTACTATAAAAAAAATCATATTTTCTATTCCCCTGGTGTTTTGCTTTTTTATTTACTCTAATGCCCAGAAAGGAAAAAAACAAGTCTCTCTCAAAGACTCACTCGACAGAAAGCTCGACCTGAGCGATTATGTAATCGACGCAAATGGATTTATTCCAGTAGCAACTATCATAACCGAACCTGCGCTGGGAGGATTTGGGGTTGTGCTGGCACCAGTTTTCATTCACAGGAGGCCGCCTTATATTGATTCAGTGAATGGCCGCGAAATAATTACTCCCATACAACCCGATATCAGTGGCGGTGCATTATTAGTATCTGCAAATAAAAGTTGGGGCGGACTTGCGTTCAGATCGGGCACACTCATTAAAAGCAGGATCAAGTACATGATTGGCGGGGGATATATTAATCTGAATATGTCGTATTATAAAACCGTTCCTGAGTTGGGCGAACGCGAAATGAAATTCAATATCAAATCGCTCCCGGTAATGTTACAGGGTATAAAAAGAATTCATTTTTCAAAATGGTATGCAGGCTTGAGGTATTTTTTCATGCATAGTAATGTGAGTTTTGATGGTAAAGGTTATTCAGCGGACAGCCTGGCACACTTGCGGGATACGTTAGGCTCTTTGTTAGAATCAACAAATACACTCAGCCAACTGAGTGGTATAATAGAGCTGGATTCGCGTGACAACATATTCACACCTGACAGGGGAATAAAATTCCATCTCGATGGAGGTTCATCTAACAAGGCCATTGGAAGTGATTATGATTTTTGGAAAATAAATTACTATAGCTACATGTATACGCCGCTTTCAAAAAAAATCATCGGCGGGCTGAGAATTGACGGCCAACAATCGTTTGGTGGTGTACCATTCTACCTTCTTCCATTTATCGACATGCGTGGCGTGCCGGTGTATCGTTATCAGGGTAAGGCCGATGTTCTAGCCGAAGCAGAGCTAAGATGGGACTTCCTATATCGATGGAGTATTATGTTATATTCCGGAGCTGGAAAAGCATTTGACGAATGGAGTGAATTCGATTCCGCAAAATGGATCAACACTGTTGGAACTGGCTTTCGATATTTAATCGCGCGAAAATTTAAACTGCGTATGGGCATTGACGTTGCAAGAGGACCAGAAAAATGGGCTTACTATATCGTGTTTGGAAGTAACTGGCTGAAGTAGACGACGGACGACGGACCACAGACCACGCAACAGCGCGGTTGCGCAATCTCCTAATTGTCTCAAATGTTTTCGGCCTCATCCGAAGCGGATTCGCCACACAAATTGATCATCCGCTGTGCGGCAGTCAGTAATTCGTGAAAGCGCACCGGCTTAACCAGATAGGCAGATTGTTTGTCTTCAAAAAATTCTCTATCCTTTGTATGCGAAGAAGTGCTGAAGATTAATATAGGTGTGTTTCGTAAGTGGTGGTTCTTCCTCAATTCCACAAAAGTTTCTTTCCCATCCATTCGCGGCATGTTTAGATCCAGTACAATCAAGCATGGAGCTTCACCGGCTTGTTCCAGTTTGTTGATGAGAAGAAGGCCAACTTCCCCGTTTTCAGCTTCAATAACTGCATACTCACCATTGAGGGATTTAATTACTTCATGTAACAGCAGCAAATCGTCCCGATCGTCATCAATAAGAACAATTGTATGTTGGATCTTCATAGAAGACTTGCTTACCTGTTGTTAGTGAAAGGTGAGCGATGAATGTAGTCGTAGCGCCGACAGATTCATCTAAACTCGCTCAAATAACAGGCCGAGGTATGATTTTTGCATTTTTCTTTCAGCAGGCCGTCTATGGAAACTCTTATCGTTACGCAAAATGAACCCGTTTAACGCTTTTGACCAGGACGCGCTGCTAGAGGCGCTTACGCAATACTACACCAAGTATCGTCTTATCCTAGAGAAGGATTGGAACGAATATGAATTCACGAATACCAAAGAAACTCTGTTTGCGATACTCGAAGAATTGAATGAACGGCAGGGAATTGATTTAGACGCACGAATGAAGCCGAACTCATTTACTTTCCAGCGAAAGGCAGAGTAATATTGTTGAGTCCGGTACTTATTCCCGCGGACCCCTCGATTGGCCAGAACGCCCATTACTTCTCTCTGCTGGCGAATCACCATCACTGCGATTGTTCAACTCTCTTAATATCGAGTCGATTTTCAATCTACAGGAGAGATATTCTTTCTCGCTTCCGGTGCCATCAGCAATTTCCCGGCAGCGATCGTAATAGTGGCTCAAGGCATCGAGCAATTCATCCTTACCTAGTTTTCCAAGCGGTTGCATTTTTTTCCGTTTTCAATAGGAATGGTTTCACATCTGAACTTTGACAAGTATTATACCAGTAGAGCATCACATGAGGTACGCTATTAGTTCTCCTCAATTCATTTTTCTAAACAACAAAATGGGTAGAAGATTGAGGAAATGAAGAAACGTTTGTTGCGAACGGTGTAGTTGAAAGAAGTTTGAGTGCGGTCCGGCCAATGAAGCGGCCTCATCGGAGGGGAATTGTTTCTAAGGAAAAATGAAATCACGCAACTCTTTCTCAAGGTCGCCGAGTGCAGATTGATAATCAGTCACAGCTTGTTGCTCTTCATCAGAAAGTCTTTTATATTTTTTCAGCGTTTGCAGGCAGGTAAAATAATCCCTGCACAAGGACCTGAAATCGGAATCCTGCTCGTACAGCTCTTCGATGCGAATACCCTGGCGGGGAAACTTTTTTTTGACTTCTTCCAAGAATTCTTCAACAGATTTCATTGACGAATAACTTTCAAAAGGCTCGTTCATTTTGGGGATGTATTCTGTAAGCGAAGATGTCCAAACCATGTATCTATCCACTATGAATATACGCTGTGCTTAATGACAAAAGCAATTGCATTTTCCATTTAACAGTAAATCGGGTCCAACAATAGTTTTCGGAAGAAAACTAATAAGGGAGAGTTTCATCCATTGGGATCAAATTCCCTTCTTCTGAATTGTAGTTTCTAACTTCTTGAAGTTCGACAACTACCACCGACAGTTCCATTAAGATGGAAACTGCCGGGGTTGTTGATTTTTGGGTCGCCTGGAATTACTCCTGAAGGCTTCTAACGAAGCCTGGGCGGAATTGGCCTCAAACATAACAAAAGTAAATTCAACTGTTTGCCAATTTATTTAAAAGATTCGTTTTACGGTTAACTTTAAACGGTTGGAACTATTCCCAAAATTCATTTCTTAATTGATTTCCGTTATTTCACTTTTTTATTTTTCCGGATGGAAGATTTCAGACTATGAAGAAATTTTTCCTGTTTCTTTTCATACTCATCACCAGCAAAGGTTTTTCACAGGAGCTGAAAGACACGATTTATTTTACGAACGGAAGCAAGTTGGTTGGCGAAATAAAAAAAATCAAGCTCGGCGTGTTGACGTTTGATCCTGATGATGCAAATGACGTGACCATTCAACTTCGAAAACTGAGGACCTTTGCTGCCGTAAGAACCGTTTTCAGAATTGAAACCACAGACGACCACGTTCATTTTGGGCAGCTCGTTCCTTATACCCTCGATCATTTTGTGAGACTGGTGGGTAGCGATACCGCGGTGCTACATATTGAAAACATTACAGAACTCTATCCGTATAAAAAATCATTTGTGCAGAGATTCTCAGGCAGCGTTGGACTTGGTTTCAGCTATACTCGCTCAAGTGACTTTGGACAATTTAATTTCAATGGCAAATTGAAATATGTTTCACGCCAGGATGAAATTTCATTTTCCACTTCTGGCATTTATAGCATTACTGATACAAGTTTTAGGCGTGACCGCGAGGATGCCACCCTTTTATACAATCATTATTTCAGTCACACTTGGTTTTCCATTACTTTCCTCAGTTATCAGCGTAACCTCGAACTAGGATTGGAGAGGCGTATCCAGGAGGGCTTCGGTCTCGGAAATAAATTCATTACTGCCAAGGAAGTCTATGCCTGGTCCGGAGCGGGCATCGTACTCAATCAAGAAAGGAACACCGAAAATGTTTCAACGGGCACACTAGCGGAATTATTCGGGCAGCTTCAATTTAATTTCTTTCGTTTTACGAAGCCCGAAATTGATCTCGCAATGACTCAAACCATTTACTATAGCCTTTCTCAAAGTGGCAGGTTTCGTAACGATGGCGAAACTACACTCGACTGGGAAATTATTAAGGATTTTAAACTGAATTTCACTTTTTACAACAACTACGATAGTAAACCACCCTTACAAGATTCCCGCAAATTTGATTTCGGTGTTGTGTTTGGCTTGAATTACAGTTTTTAAAAACGGCGCCCATTTATCCGTTAAATAAACGCTCTCAAAAGTTTCCTGCAGCATTCGGCATAATTTGAAGATCATTTCAAATGCCTATAAGAAAAGCACTGAATACTTTATCGAAAAAAAATCTCAAGTCATGAAAAGAATTATTGTCGCAGGCCTTATCCTGGGGTGTTTGATTTCCTGCAGAAAAACGCCCGACACTTCCCAGTTGACAAACAAGTTTGTGGTCACCACAGTTCGTGACCCGAACGCGAATTTTGCTAGTTACAAGAAGTATGCGATTTCTGACACTGTAGCTTATATCTCCAATACGCCGAGCGCTGACTCCATTATTGTTGGGGCGATCGCTACATCACTTGTAAATGCTGTAAAAACCAACATGAATGCGCGCGGATATACGCTGGTTCCCAGAACTCAACAATTTGACCTGGGAATGAAGATCACTGTCATTAAGCAAGTGAATGCCGGCGTGGTATATCCTCCAGGTTGGTGGTGGGGTTATCCTGGTTATCCGGGCGGATGCTATTGGGGATGTTATCCACCTTACTATCCATATCCAATTGCGTATTCTTATACTGTGGGTGACGTGCTGGTAGACCTCATAGATGTAAAGAATGCCGGTAGCAGTCACCATCTGGCGTCGATATGGCTTATGGATGGAGGCGGCGTAATGAGCAGCCTGACCCAAACAAACGTTGATCTGGCAGTAGATGCTATCAACCAGGCCTTCGCTCAATCCACCTACATTCAAACCAATTGATCAACCATCAAAACATTTCAGATGAAAACGAAAATTATCTTCATCATATGCTCTGCATTAATTTCTTGTACGGTGACAAATGCACAGTGGGCGCATAACCTTTTTGGAATTTCATGGGAAATTGGAATCCCTGTGAGTAATAATGATTTTTTGAAAAAGACAAGTATGGAGGGAGGGAAGATTGAATATCGACATAAGATCAAAGAAAATCTTACCGTAGGTGGCTTCCTCAATTGGCGTTCTTATTATGAATATTTTCCAACCGCCACTTACGAAAATCCAGAAAAGACCCAAGCGGTAACTACCGATATGTACAGGTACATTTATAACCTGCCAATGGGAGCAAATGTGCATTACTATTTTAAAGCCGGCGATATGTTTAAACCATTTGCTGGATTAGGGATAGGCGCACAATACAGCGAACAAAGCATGTATTACAATATTTTCCTGGCCGAAGATAAAAACTGGGGTTTTCTGTTGCGTCCTGAATTAGGCACTATTATCAAATTCCAGGAACAATGGGGCGCATTGATTGGAGCAACCTATTCATGGTCCACTAATAAGAACGACAGGTTAGGTATAAAGAGTCTGGGAGATGTGAACTTTCAAATCGGTTTGGTGTTTACTGACTAGTTGAAGATTTACATTAAGCACTCGTAATAAAATTTTCACATGATTTGCCCAAAAATTAAATACTGTTCGCTCATAATTGTAATTCTATGCGCTGCCACAATGCAGGGTCAGGTGTATTCAGATAAAGTTGTTGGTAAAAAAAATGTCGAGCTAAGTGACAGTATCAAGGCCACGGAATATCCATATTTACTTCCTATCTGGGGGAAGAAAGCCGCGAAGTTGGGATTTGATCTGCCCTATTCTGCAGGCCTCAGTACGCAATACGTTTGGCAAAAATCAGAATTAGTAATAGGAAACCTCAGTCTCGGATTCAACAATGGACCGATGCATAGCCTGGATGAAATCGTTCGCTTTAACAGCGCGCAAGCTGAATCCAACGTTTGGAATTTTCGACCTGATATTTGGGTATTTCCGTTTTTAAATGTGTACGGAATATTTGCAAAGTCAAATACTTCTACCGCAGTGGACTTCAGCATATACGTGCCAAATAATCCGGCGGACCCGGATGGAGATTGGAGAGAAGTAGCCAATTTTAAAACGAAAGCGAATTTTAATGGAAACACCACCGTCGGTTTTGGAGTCACTCCTACAATAGGAATTGGCGGGGGCTGGATGGCGCTTGACATGAATTTCTCCTGGACCGACGTTGCCGCATTAGACAAGCCGGCTTATGTTTTCAATTTTGGTCCACGCTTTGGAAAAAGTTTCCGATTGAAAAAACCTGAGCGCAATGTTGCCATTTGGGTTGGAGGATTTCGTGTTAAGTATGCCGCCGAAACCAGTGGCTCACTTCCACTAAGCGATTTGATTCCAGCCGATGAATTAAACGCGAAGATTGCACAAGGCGAAGCAAAGGTGAATCAAGCCGATCAAAATCTTCAGGCGTGGTGGAACGGTCTCACGCCCGCTGAGCAAAAGAATCCAATCAATAAGACTAAATACGAAACGGGAAACAGAACAATTGCAAGAGCTACTGAGTTTCTTGAAAGTGCGGCAGGCGCAGTAGGCAATGTAGATGCCACAGTGCAATACCAATTGGAAAAGAAATTGAAAGACATGTGGAATTTCATTGTAGGCAGCCAGTTTCAATTGAATAAACAATGGATGTTGCGGGTGGAGTATGGTTTCCTCGGAACACGCAATCAATTCATCGCCGGCTTGCAATATCGGTTCGGCTTGTAGAATGATAGCATACTATTGCATCTCGTTAATATTTCAGTCCACGTCCTTGCAGATCCCTATTCCCTTCATTAGATTTTGAGATTTACATCATTCGCGTAAAACAGTAAAATGAAAATACGGTTATTTCATTGTGGAGTTCTGCTTGCTACAGCGCTCCTGAACAGTTGTAGCAACGAAAGCAGCAAGCCTGGCTCCATTAGTGCTGAGCCGTCAACTGAATCAGTCCAACTGGACAGAACTACCTTACCTATTAAAGAACCATCCTACGCCGCTATAACGGAGTTGGATGCGCGAAAAGCAAAGGCGCCGCCCCGCTTTGAAGTGAAGGCCCCTGCCAAAGCTCCGAATGTGGTAGTTGTTTTAATAGACGATATTGGTTTTGGCTCTTCAAGTGCATTTGGTGGGCCCATCAATATGCCTAATGCTGAAAAATTAGCAAAGACGGGATTAAAATATAACCGATTTCATACCACTGCACTTTGCTCACCCACGCGGGTTGCGTTGCTCACGGGGAGAAATCATCATTTAAATAATGCAGGTGCAATTATGGAAGTGGCTACTGCATTTCAGGGGAATACAGGTATCAGGCCAAATGGAATTGCAACGATGGCTGAAATGCTAAGGTTGAATGGTTATAGTACGGCTGCATTTGGCAAATATCATGAAACACCTCCGTGGGAAATTTCTGTATCGGGGCCACTTGAACGCTGGCCAACACATTCTGGCTTCGAGAAATTCTACGGATTCATAGGTGGAGAAACCAACCAGTGGGCGCCTGGAGTTTACGACGGAACCGTGAAGGTTGAGTTGAAGCCAGATCCAAATTATCATTTTACAGTGGACATGACCAACCAGGCAATCCGTTGGGTGGAGGCCCAGCAATCTTTAACACCCGATAAGCCTTTCTACATGTATTTCGCAACAGGCGCAACGCACGCACCTCATCACGTACCGCAGGAATGGATAGATAAATACAAAGGGAAATTCGACCAGGGCTGGGATAAATTGAGAGAAGAAACATTTGCAAGACAAAAAGCATTAGGGGTAGTTCCACAAAATGCACAACTCACAAAAAGGCCGAAAGAAATTCCAGCTTGGGACGAAGAATCACCTGAGCAGAAAAAACTTTTTGCAAGGCAGATGGAAACGTTTGCAGGATTTGGTGAACAGACTGACTATGAAGTTGGCAGGCTAATGAATGCAATTGAGGAAATGGGAGAAATGGATAACACGATTTTCTTTTACATCATTGGCGACAATGGTTCCAGTGCCGAAGGGGGCCCGGAAGGCACGTATAATGAAATGATGGCATTGAGCGGCATCATTGGTAAGGCATCGCAGATGATGTCTCATATTGACGACTGGGGTGGGCCAAATACTTTCCCTCATTTTGCTGTAGGATGGGCACATGCAGGTAATACGCCTTTTCAGTGGACAAAACAAGTAGCATCTCATTTTGGCGGCACAAGAAATGGCATGATCGTTAACTGGCCTAATGGGATAAAGTCAAAAGGTGAAGTACGTTCACAATTCACCCATGTAGTGGATATCGCTCCAACCGTGTTGGAAGCAGCGGGCCTGCCATTTCCAAAAAGCGTGAATGGAACAGAACAGATTCCATTCAGTGGCGTTTCGATGTTGTATTCTTTTGATGATGCAAAAGCAGCAGAGAGACATACTACGCAGTATTTTGAAATGTTTGGGAACCGAGGCATTTATCATGATGGCTGGGTTGCCTGTACCCGTCATTCCATACCGTGGGTAATGGGCGCTCAACCTCCGCTAGAAAATGATGTTTGGGAGTTGTACAATGTGAATGAAGACTTCACAGAGGCTAATGACCTCGCGGCAAAAAATCCGGAGAAATTAAAAGAGTTACAAGAAGTATTCAACAAAGAAGCGGTAGCAAATCACGTATTTCCTATCGATGATAGAAGAGCGGAACGGTTTGATGCAAAAATTGCGGGTCGGCCCGATCTTATGGGGCCACGCACATCACTTTCCGTATACGAGGGCATGAGTGTGGCGGAGAATGCATTCATCAATATCAAGAATCGAACGTATACCATTACCGCTGACATTGAAGTTGGTGCAAATGCAAATGGAGTGATCATTGCGCAGGCAGGAAAATTTGGTGGATGGACCTTATATACCAAAGGAGGAAAACTAAATCACGAGTACAATTATTTTGGTTTAGAAAAAACAAGGATTACCTCTTCTATGGCAATGAAGCCAGGCAGGCATATGGTAAAATATGAATTCATTGCCGCAGAGGCAAAGCCAGGAACAGGAGGAAAATGCACGCTCTTTATTGATGATCAGAAAGTGGCAGAGGGCCAGATACCTAAAACACAACCATTCCTTTATTCAGCTGATGAAGGAATAGACGTGGGCCTGGATGCAGAAACCAATGTATCGAGCGATTATAAACAAATGGACAATAAGTTTAATGGCAAAATAAAGAAGGTGACGGTAGATATAAAGCCTTCCTTACTTTCTGTGGCAGATAAAAAATTGTTGGAACAAAAAGATGTTGCGCGCAGAGCGGCGGAGTGATACACGAAGCATTTATCAAAACACGCTTCTCTTTCCTGAACATCACTGCTAAGTATGCGGTTGAGTTATTTAAAAATTTGGTTACTTAAAAATTAAAAATGACGAAAAACATGAAACGAGATTCTTTTATCAAAGTAATTACCAGCTATTTTCTGCCGGTGATTTTTGTTGCATTTTCACAAAATGTTCTTGCGCAGGCTCCTGCCGCAACTGCTGCTCCTGCCCTACCCGATACATCCAAGATGACATATAATCAGATTTCGCAAGCAATGAAATTGTATGTGTTTCCTTCAAAGGGCCAAAGCAAACAACAGCAGAAGCAGGATGAATTCGAATGTTATAAGTGGGCGGTGGAACAATCCGGAATAGATCCTTTGAACCTGCCTAAAGTAGAAGCAGCTCCGGTTAAAAGCGGTCCCACTGGCGCAGCTGTTGGCGGCGCAGCAAAAGGGGCGGCGGCAGGTGTTGCCATTGGCGCGATAGCGGGTGACGCAGGAAAGGGAGCAGCTATCGGCGCTGTTGCTGGTGGCATAGCGGGAAGACGCAAGGGAAAACAAGCACAGGCTCAACAAAACCAACAGTCACAGGCAAATGCCGCAAAATCAGAACAGGAAATGAAAGATAGTTACACTAAGGCGTTTACTGTTTGCGTCGAAGGGAAAGGATACACGATAAAATAAAAAAGCAAGAAAAATAATTATTGCATTTCAGTAATTCAATAAACCGGTAATAAATCATCGAATGAAAAAATTTGAACAAATCATGAAACAACTTATCCTGGTAGCGACGATAAGTATTGGATTGTTATCCTGCAACGCATCGGCCGACAACACGGAAAAAGCAAACCTGGCGATTGCCGAAAAGTATAGGGAGGCGGTGGAAACCAATAATACTACAATCATGGATTCTCTTCTTGCAGAGAATTACGTGGGTTATGGTCCTTCCGTCAACGATTCCACAAATAAAAAAGACGCAATTAATAGTTGGAAGTATAACGCAGAGAACTTGTATGAATCTGTAAAATATACACGACATAAAGAACTAGCGGTAACTGTGAAGGAAGGGGAAGCAATGGGCAATTGGGTTTTAAACTGGGCGTATCTGACTATTAAATACAAAGATGGAAGAGGTCCGGTTAATGTTTGGGTAAATGCTGTTTACCGCATCGATGACGGAAAAATAGTACAAAGCAGGACTTTCTATAATGAGGCTGACGTGATGAAACAATTGGGTTATACGTTTCAACCACCGCAGTAGTAAACTATAAATTTTAATCGCGCAGGCTTCTTAATACAATGAAGGCTTTATTAATTGTTATGGCGGTTGGCGAATTGCTAACGGGCGTTGCGCTATGCATTGCACCATCTGTCGCTATTTCTTTTTTATTGAATACTTCAATTGGTGAAGATGGAGGAATTTTGGTAGGAAGGATTGCAGGAATTGCATTAGTAACCCTTGGACTTGCCTGCTGGCTTTCCCGCAATGTTGCCGGAACTAGCCTGGTCATGGTTAGAGCTATGATAATATATAATCTGGGAGTTGCAGCTTTTTTTATTTACGGGAATCTTGCAGAACATATTTCCGGAATCGGTTTGTGGCCTATCGTCTTTCTTCATGTAGTATTGGGGATTTGGTGCATCACCCATTTGGTGCGAAAATGAAATGCGCTGGCCATGAAGTCCCCCCACGAAAATAGGTTCAAACAATATTTTTGAACGCGCGGCAGGCAGTGAATATAGTCTAACCCGCTTTAAACAGCTTACGCAATTCAAGGAATGAATTTTCCGCTGTGTCCAGGTTGATCAATCCTCTTCGGGGATGATCCAGTTCTAAAATTAGATAAAGTGTAAGACTACTGATGAACGCAAAACTGATGATCAGAATACGATTCTTATCCTTAGGGTCGTAGCCCACCAGGAAACTGCCCACCACAATCATCAACAACAAAACAAGGAGAATTAGTGGAGGTACTTTTGCAAGGCGAGATTCCTCTCTTGTAGTAACAAGGTCAATAACGTTGTTCATTGCGGGAACCATTTGCTGTGTTCTGACGCGGTTATCAAGATCTTGTGAAAGGTTTGTAACGAGTTTCCAGATGCGACTCGAGTAATACTCCGTTTTTTCTTGCGCCTTTTTGATCTTTTCATTATCTACAACTGCGTCATAATAATCGATCCTGGCTTCCACATATTGTTGGAAATCTTTGCGCAGGACCGTTCTTGTGCTATCAGGATAAAGGTCCGCCCGCAAGATGGCAGTTCCAATTGCATTTGCCTCTTCAATAATTACTCGTCTGCGTTCATTGAATTTTTCGAGTCCCATACCAAAAGTGAAGGCTAGCAATAAGCCTAACAGGCCGAGCATTGAGTTCTCTAAGGAACTCAATTCTTTCACGTAAGCCTTTTTACCTAATCGTTGTTCATATTTCTGGAAAGTGGATCCCACCCAAATGAAGAAGAGGATCAATAAAAAGATCAGGATCGAGGTAAGCCACGCAGGCCAGTAGAATACAAAAGATGTTGTCATGTATGCATTTTTATGTTGATTGAAGAGAGTGATGCATAGGGCATGCGATTATCAAATATTCAGGAAGCTGAATTCAGAATTTTTTCGGGAAATAGTGGGACAAAAAGAATTTCAAAAATCAGTGCGATCAGCAGCGCCGCTTGCGGTGATTCTCTTCTTC
>Ga0157378_10003155_pt1 | contig 14652 bp, 8 predicted proteins | sample M65metaG_FD_115309 | JGI IMG/M metagenome (GOLD analysis project Ga0157378, IMG submission 115309) | Miscanthus rhizosphere microbial communities from Kellogg Biological Station, Michigan, USA - M6-5 metaG | ecosystem: Host-associated > Plants > Roots > Rhizosphere > Soil | place: USA: Michigan...
CGGCCTGAAGTTCTCGATGAACTGCTTCACGAAGGAATGGCGCGTGGCATCTTCGAAGTGGGCCACGCCACGAAGGCTCACCGGCTCCTGAGAACGAAGATAGCCGCCCGCCGAGCGTCCCCACGCAGAAAGCGTGATCGAAGTGGTGCCGTTCGCCGGAATCGTCCGGGTCACTGGCGACGACCCCGTGTGCAAGGAGTAAGAGCCCGGCCCCAGGGTGCTCAGCTCGAGCCGGCGCAAGGTCACCGGCTGATTGGTCGGATTGTTGACGGTAAGCCGGTATTGAATGTTGATGGGACCCCGGAAATAGAACATATCGTCCGTGCTCGTCAGCTGCTCCAGATGAACGTCGATCTTCGGCTCGCTCGCGCCCCAGGCATAGCCGCTGAGCCCGATCAAAATGATCACCGCTGCCGCAATTTTGGCTCTCATGATGACAGTACCTCCGCCTGTTTTGTGTGCAAGCGGGGTGCGAGACAGCACGCGCCGATGATCATGTTTCCCGATCGTTTGGGGCAACCGTCCTCAGGAGCTTTTCTTCATCCCCTTGCGAGCACGCAACACCAGGTGGATCGGGCAACCCACCAGCCCCAACCCATCGCGAAATTGATTCTCCAGAAAGCGGCGATAGGAGAAATGCAGCGGCTCGTCGGTATTCGAGAAAAGGGCGATGGTCGTTGGCTGGGTCTTGAGCTGCGTCGTGTAGTAGAAGCGGCGCGGCTTGCCTTTTACGGCGGGGGGCTGGTGGGCGGCGAGGGCGCGCTCGAGGATCTGGTTCAGCTCCGAGGTGCCGAAACGCTTGCGGTAACCGTCGACGATCTCGTCGATGCGCGGGAAGATCTTTTCGACCCGGCGGCCGGTCTTCGCGGAGATGAACTCCACCGGCGCGTAGGGGAGGAACTTGAGCTTGAAACGGATCTCCTCCTCGACCTTCTTGTAATCGTCCTGAGCATGAACACTGACATCCCATTTGTTGACCAGCAGCATGGCCGCCTTACCGGCATCCTCGGCGTAGCCAGCCACCGTGGCGTCCTGTCCGGTCACGCCGTCGTTGGCGTCGATCATGACCAGGGCGATCTCGCAGCGCTCGATCGCTTTGCGCGCGGAGATGACGGAAAGCTTCTCCGCCTCATCGTGCGTCTTGCCTTTCCGACGGATTCCGGCGGTGTCGATGATCAGGTACTTCCTCTCGCCGCGCTCGATCTGCGTATCGATGGCGTCGCGGGTGGTGCCGGAGATCGGCGAGACCACCGCGCGCTCTTCGTCGGCGAGGCGGTTGAGCAGCGAGGACTTGCCGACGTTCGGCCTGCCGATGATGGCGATGCGGATCGGACCGCGGTCGTCTTCGTCGACCTCTTCGACCGATTCCGGCGGCAAAATCGCGCCGATGATGTCGAACAGCTCGTCGATCCCTTCGCCATGTTCGGCCGAAAGCGGCAGCATCCGTTCGAATCCGAGCTCGTAGAACTCCGGCACGTTCTCCTCGGCGTCGCGCCGGTCGACTTTGTTGACCAGCAGCAGCGTCCGGTCCGCCACGGGCCGCAATTCCTCGGCGATGTCGCGATCCTCGGTCAGAACGCCGGCCGCGCCATCGACGACGAAAAGGATGAAGTCGGCGGACTCGAGCGCGCGCCGGGCCTGATCGCGGATCTCGCCGGCGAAGGCGGACATCGGCGAGTCGCCATACTCGAGCCCGCCGGTGTCGGTGAGCTCGTAGCGCCGCCCGTTATCGAGCGTGACAATGTCGGAGAGACGGTCGCGGGTCATGCCGGGCATGTCGTGCGTGAGCGCGCGGCGCTTGCCGGCGAGGCGGTTGAAGAGCGTCGATTTGCCGACGTTCGGCCGTCCGACGATGACAATTTTCCTGAGGTTTGTGGTCATGAGTTTTTCGTCTGCCGCAAACGCGCGCGAGAAGGCGCGGGCACGGCGGATGCTACAATGTCACACCATGGCGCCGAACGTTGATTCCACTTGTCGATTGTGTGGTTCACGCGTTCCGGACGCCGATCTGAACCGCCAACTCTGCCCCGTCTGCGATGAGTACGCGCAGCACGTCGCGCTGCAGAGCAACAAGGGCCTGGACCGCATCGTCGGCGAGCTCCAGAACGGTCCGGTGTTCCGCGCGGCATTGCGCAACGGGCACTGATCGCGCCGCAACCGTTTCGTTCCCATGCCGTCCGCGCGCGACCGTGTAGGATTGCGCGCATGAAAAACGCTCGACTGTGGCTGGCCTTGACGCTCCTCGGCTGCGCGGCTGCGTACGCGAAGCCGATCGAGGTGCCGGTCGTCTACGACAAACTTCCGAACGGGCTCAAGGTGGTCATCTCCGAGGCGCATGCGGCGCCGACGGTGACCGTCGCGGTCTACTACGGCATCGGCTTCCGCGTCGAGCCGAAGGGGCAGACCGGCTTCGCGCATCTCTTCGAGCACATGATGTTTCAGGGCTCGGAGCACGTGAAGAAATTCGAGCACGCAAAGATCGTCGAAGCGAACGGCGGAAATCTCAACGGCTCGACCCGTCTCGACTACACGAACTACTACGAGACGTTGCCCGCCGAGGGGCTGGAGACGGCGCTGTGGCTGGAGGCGGATCGCATGCGCTCGCTCGACGTCAGCGCGGAGAACCTCAAGAACCAGCAGAACGTCGTCTCCGAGGAAGTGCGCGCCAATGTTCTCAACCAGCCGTACGGCATCTTCGAATGGCTCGACCTCTGGCAGAACGCCAACCAGAACTGGTTCAACGCCCACAACTTCTACGGCGATCTGCACGACATCGAGGCGGCCAAGATCGAAGATGTGCGGAACTTTTTCAAGACCTACTACGCGCCGAACAACGCCGTGCTGACCATCGTCGGCGACGTCGATCCGGCCGCGGCACGCAAGCTGGTCGAGAAGTACTTCGCCTCGATTCCGCAGCAGACCATCCCGAAGCGGCCAGACGTCAGCGAGCCTCCGCAGACGAAAACGAAGCACGTCAATCAGACCGACAAGCTGGCCAACCTGCCGGCTCTTGCGTTCGGTTATCACCTTCCCGATCAGCAATCCGCCGACTATCCGGCGGCGGTGCTGCTCGATTTCATCCTGCAGGGCGATGACAGCTCGCGGTTCTATCAGCGTCTGGTGAAAGAGAAGCAGACCTCGATCGATTGGGGCGGCGGGATCAACTACGAGCTCGGAAACGAGTTCGATTACGACGGCCCGATGCTGATGGTCTCGCGGACGACTTATAAGCCCGGCCACACCGCCGAGGAGATTCTGAAGGAAGTCGACGCCATCGTGGCCGACATCCAGCAGCACGGACCGACGGCGCGCGAAGTGGCCGATGCCAAGGTCCGTTTCCGCTCGAATTTCTACGATGCGCTGGAGACGACGGGAGGCAAGGCCAACTTACTGGCCTCGTTCGCCCTCTTCCGCGACGATCCGTCGCTCATCAACAAAGTCCTGCCGGTCTACGACGCCGTCACCGCCGCGCAGATCCAGTCGGTGGCGCAGAAGTATTTCGCGCCATCGAATCGAACATCGATCGACCGCGTCCCGGCGAAGGAGACGAAATGATCGCGCGCACGTTCCTTGCCGCCCTGCTTCTCGCATCGACGGCGTTCGCTCAATCCACTCCTCCCCCGCCCGCGCCACCGCGGCCGATTCACTGGCCGGCGATCTCGGAGTCGAAGCTCGATAACGGATTGACCGTCGTCCTCGTCCCGCTGCACAACGTGCCGAAGATCACCGCGGACCTCTCGCTGCTCGTGGGACGCGGCACGGCATACAAGACCGAGCCCGGCGTGGCGCAGCTGGCGGCGCGCGTGGCCAACGAAGGGACGGCTACGCGGACCAGCCTGCAGATCAAGGAAGAGCTGCGCTCGATCGGCGGCGCGCTTTCGATCGGCGTCAACGAGGACGCCACCACGATGACGGCATCATCGCTGTCTGATTTCGCTCCGAAGCTGCTCGATCTGCTGAGCGATGTGGCCCGGCATCCCTCCTTCCCGCAATCGGAAGTGGCGCTCTCGAAGACGAACTTCGTGCAGGAGATCGAAGAGCAGCGCTCCACGCCCGACTTCCTGGCGCAGGAGCAGATGGACAAGGCCCTCTTCGGCGCGCATCCGTATGCATTCACCGTCCCCACGCCGGCGGCGATCAAGAAGGTCACGCGCGATTCGCTCAAGACGTTTGCGGCCACCTGGTACGTCCCCAACAACGCCATCCTGGTCATCGTCGGCGACTTCGATGCAGCTACCATGCACTCCGAGGTCGAGCGGACGTTCGGATCGTGGAAGCGCGTCCCGCTGCCTCTCGCGCCTAAGCTCGTCCTCCCCACCCGCGAGAAACGGCAGCTCTACGTCATCGATCGTCCCGGCTCGGTGCAGTCGACGATTCTCATTGGTGCTCCGGCTCCGCCGCGGCGCTCGGCCGATTACATCCCGCTGCGCACCACCAACATGATCTACGGCGGCGCGTTCTATTCGCGCCTGACGCGTAACATCCGCGAGTCGAAGGGCTATACCTATTCGCCGTTCAGCACCGCCGATCTCCGCCGCGCGGCCGGTCTTTTCGAAGCCGGCGCCTCGGTGCGCAACGAGGTCACCGGACCCACGATTTTAGAAATGCTTTACGAGCTCGATCGGATGCGCGTCGAACCGGTCACCGCCGAGGAGCTGGAGTCCGCCAAGACCTACAGCATCGGCGGCATGGAGCTGGAGCTGGAGGCGCAGGCCAGCCTGGCCAGCCGCATCAGCACGATCTACGTCGACGAGCTCGCGCGCGATTTCCTGCAGACCTTCCGCGACAAGGTTGCCGCGATCACGCCGGCCGAGGTGCAGCGCAGCGCATCGCGCTACTTCGACACGTACCGCAGCGCCATCGTCATCGTCGGCGATTACAAACAGATCAAGGATCAGATCGCGCCATTTGGGGATGTGCGGGTGGTGAAGTGAAGGTTGTCATCCTGAAGCCGGCGGAGCGCGGCTGAAGGATCTCCGGCTGGAACCCGCGGGACGCCAGCGCTCCACCGGCTGCTAGGTCAGCAGCCCCCGCACCTTCGGCTCATAGCCCGGAAACACGCTCTTCAGCGACGGTACCGCCAGCTGTTTCGTCAGCAGCTCGGCGAAGACATCGCGGAAATCGGTGGTGATGGCCAGATCGCGATTCTCGTAGAGCTGCTGCGACGAGAGGCCCGGCCACTTGCCGTAGACCTTGCCGCCTTTCACGCCGCCGCCGAGGACCAGCATGACGTTGGCGTGGCCATGATCGGTGCCGCGATTGCCGTTCTCGCGGACGGTGCGGCCGAACTCCGACATCGTCACCAGTACCACGTCGCCCATGCGCGACCCGAGGTCGCGGGCGAATGCGGCGATGGCGTCGGAGAAATTGCGGAGATTGTTCGCCAGCTGGCCCTGCGTCCCACCCTCGCCGGCGTGCGTGTCCCAGCCGCTGACGTCGGCGAAGGCAACCTCGAGGCCGACATTCGACTTGATCAGCTGCGCGATCTGCCGGAGCGAATTGCCGAGCGGCTGATTCGGATAGACCGCGCCGTTCTCCGGCTGCAACTTCTGCGGATCGGCGCTCTTGAGGATGCGCGCGGCATCGAAGGTCTCTTTCGCCGTACCGCCGAGCGTCCCCGCAACGGCTTCGGCGTACATCGATTCGAATCCGCCGCTGACGTTTGCGCCGCCGCGGATGCTGAACTGGCTGAGATTCGTCATCGCCACCGCGCCGGCGGAGCCAGCGAGAATGCGCGGCAACGCCGGCGAGAGCGCAACGGCGCGCAACGGTGAGACCGCCGTCTCTTTCTTCACTCCCACTGCACGCGACAAAAATCCATCCTCGGTCGACTTCACGCCGGGCGTGCCCGACTCCATGAAATCCTGGGCATCGAAGTGCGAGCGCGTGGCGTCCGGCGAGCCGACCGCGTGCACGAACGCCGCGCTGTGATCTTTGAAATAGGGCGTCAGCGAAGCCATCGACGGATGCAGTCCGAAGAAGCCGTCGAGGTCGAGTGCACCGCCTTCCGCACCGGGACGCGGCACGGCAATGGTCGGCCGCGCCGCGTAGTAGGCCTGCTCGCCATACGGGACGATGACGTTCAGTCCATCCACCGCCCCGCGCTGAAAAATGGCCACCAGCGTCTTGCTCCCTTTCGTCGCCGCCGCATTGGCCATCTTCACGAACACATTCGGAAGCAGGCTGCCGCCGACGAGGGCGAGGCCGGAGGATTTGAGGAAGATGCGTCTGTCGATCATTTGGGTCTCTCCTTGGGTTACGCGGTCTCGCGGTTGCGCGGTCTCGCGGTGCCGTTACCGCGCGACCGCGTGACCCCGCGACCGCATCACTGCCTCTGAAACTCCGGCGAGCCGAGAATCAGCCCTGCCACCGTCGGCAGCTGCGTGTTGTCCCACGGATCCTCGGACGGTGCTTTCCTCTCGACGATCCGCGATTTGATGGTGCTTCGTGTCTCCTCGGTCAGGCTGCCGCCGGTCAGCGCCAGCGCCAGCGCTTCCACCGAATGCGATGGGTCCGCGGCCTGGCCCGCGGGAATCAGCCCGACGACATCGCCGTGAACGCCCGGCAGTTTGTTGGCCGCAAGCGCCAGCGCGAAATTGAGGCGGTTCATCAACGCACCGGTATTGATCCAGACGTCGGCTTTGTCGCTGTACCCCGTCGGCGGCTGCGCGCCATAGAGCGGCTCGCCAATCTGCCGCAACGCTCGCGCGATCGGCATCGGGTCGGTGATCTGCGCGTTCACCGCGCGCACCGCGGAGATGGCGTACTCGAACGGCGACTTCACTTTCGTCCGATACGACGCCGGATTCCAGAACTCGGGACTGTCGATCACCGCCTTCACCGTCAGGCGAAGATCGCCGTCCGTCGCCAGGAACTTCTTCGCCACCCGATCGACGAGCGCCGGCGGCGGCTCGTCGGACACGAGGCGCTGGCAGAGTTTGTAGGCGATGCGATGCGCCGTAGCCGGATGGTGGGCGAGCACGTGGATCATCCGCTCGCCCTCCTCGATCCCGCCGCCCGCCGGAAAGCGAATGCCCAGCACCGTCTTCGAACGGCTGTCGTGAAGCAACGGCCGGAAGACGAAGGCCGCGCCCTCGCCGCCGTCGCGCTCCCTGGTGATCGTCCAACCGGTCAGCACGCGCGCCAGCTCGGTCACGTCCTTCTGTGTATAGCCGCCGTCGACGCCGAGGGTGTGCAGCTCCATGATCTCGCGCGCATAGTTTTCGTTCAGACCGCCTTGCCGCAGCCTCTGCTGCATCGGCGTGTCCATCAAACGACCGAAGCGCTGCGGGATTGCCGGCCGGTTTTCCGCCGCCGCCATCGAACGGGCGTTGTCGAGATAGAAAAGCATGGCCGGCGATTTCGCCGTTGCCATCAGCAGATCTTCGAAGCGCCCCCAGATGTGCGGCCGGATGACGTCGCGCTCGTAGCTGGTCAGCAGGAACCGGTCGATGCCTTTGTCGGAGTAGACGTTGAAGTGATTCATCCAGAAGTCGACCATCACCTCGTTCAGCTGGCGGTCCGACTCGGCTGCGCGAAGGACGCGCTGCGCCACGAGATCGTTCATGACGATCTGCGGCCGCTGATCCGGCGGAATATCGCGCATGAGCTCCCGCCGAATGTCCTTTTTATCGACCTCCCCATCCTTTGCCTCGGCATTGGCCTTCTTGCGCGCCATCAGCACCGGCTCGTAGTAGGTCTTCACGATCTGCGCGTTCGACAACTTCATGGTCGGCAGCGCGTCGATCCGCGCCTGCACCGCTCGATCCGGAATGCCCTCGGGATGCAGCTGCTGCTCGATCCAGGTATCGACGCCGGTCTTCATCACCGCCTCGACATCGCCAGGCCGCGGCCCGAAGGCGAGCCGATTGAGCGCATGAAGCGCACGCTGGCGATCGTTGAGTTTGTTGTCCGAGGTGGAGGCGGTGAGAAACGCCAGAGCGAGAAGCCCGGCGAAGAGTTTTGTGAGTTTCATCACCGTTTGACGAAACGGGGGTGGGGATGTTTACGGAATTGGACGGACCCGCCCGCTACGCGAAGGGATTCACGACTGAAAGGCTATCGAGGCGAAATCCAGCCTGAAGGTCTTCGGTATACAGCACGCGGCATCCAGAAATGAGTGCTGCGCGCAAGATCAATGCATCCCAGATCGAGAATTGATTGAGGCGGTGAAGATCGATGGCCGCGAGAAGGTCGTTCGACTCCAGTCGGACAACGTCCATACGTGAATAAAGCTCGACCTGCCTTCGGGCCGCCGATGCATCGATTCGGAGCTTCCGTGTAGCGACCGCAAAATACTCCTGAAGCACCTGCAAAGAGACATGTCCCGTGCCGTCCTGCAAAACATCGTCGATCAGGCTCTGGGCACGTTCTTGTTTTTGAGGATTGGCGTCGTCTTCAGCGTAGAGGAGAACATTCGTGTCAAGGAACGCGGCTACGCTCATGAATCTCCTCTCGCGTCCACCGGCGGCCACCGGAATTACCCCCATTTTTTTTCCAATTAGCCTTCAGTTCCTGCAGGATCTCCTCGGGCGAGAGATCCGAGGCTACCTCTTCGAGATAGTCACGAACCATCTGGTTCAGCGAGGTCCCACGGCGTGCCGCGAGCTCCCGCGCACGAGCCAGCGTCGCCTCATCTATCGAGAGAGTGACATTCATGCGCACATAGTAAGGGCGCACGGGGTACGTGTCAATGCCGCACCGCCCGCCCCCGCCCGCTCCGCGACGTCGTCGGCTGCCAGCCCAGCTGCACCACCTCGAAGTCGCTTCCTTTGATCGACGAGAAGGCCGGATTGAGGATGTCGTTGTCCCAGCGCGTGTCGTAGGTGCCGGACACGTAGAGGTCGGTGCCGTTGTCGGCGACGATCAGGCCGTAGGTCTTCATCGCCTGGAAGATGCGGCGCAGCGGCTCGGGGAAATTGGAGATGTCTTTCGACGCCTTCAGTCGCAGCCGCGCGCCCATCGGCAGCGCGCCGTTCGTCGATCCGGCGCGATGTGAGCCGGGAAAAACGTAGCCGTTCGAATGGCGCACGGTCACGCGAAAGGCGTGGCGGATCGGATCGCTGCCGTACACCTCGTCGTAGCGAATGAGGCCCGGCAGGATGGCCAGGCCGGCGGCGTCGGCACTCGTCCAACCCTCCGGGCGGCGCGCGTTCGAATCGAGCGGGAACGTCGCGCCGGAGCCCGCCGTCCACTGCGACCCGGTCCAGTGCAGCGCGTACAGCTCGTAAAGGATGCGATTGTCACGATCGACCAACAGCATGTGCCGGTCGCCGTCCGCATTGGGATCGCCGCCCGCGAGGCCCCCCTCGATCAACTTCTGCTGCGTCTTGGCTTCCTCGGGGATGGGATAGCCGGGAGGCCGGCCGGGCGCGGCGAGGTCGCTCTCATCGTCGTAGTCGAACGTCACCGGAAGCAGCGGCTGCGAGCCGGCGACGACGATGAAGGGCATGCCGTAGATCGGCGCCGAGGAATCGCCGCTGTCGCCGCCGAAATCGGGATGCATGCCGCGACTCGTACCGATGTCGCTGATGAACGCCGCGCTCTTCGGATCGACGGGCGCGGCGCTGATGTCGGTGTTCCACCAATTACCCGGCGGAAAGAGCGGGAGCGGTTGGGGAAGCGCCCCGCCGCGCTGGGGCGACTGCGCGATCGCGGCCGAAGCAAGGACCAGAACCAGGATGCCGGGGAGGAGACGGGACATGAAACGGATTCTCCGCGAACATCACTAATAAGTTGTATCTGCGGTCACAGCGCAACCGAGTTTCGCTACAATGTCGCGGTTATTCAAATAAGTAACGGAACAAATCCAACGAGCCGTCCGCTCGCCGCAACAGCCAACAATCAAAGCGAGGTCCTTCGTGAAGCAGATTCGACTCCTGACTGCGGTCGTGTTCCTTCTCGCCTCAGCCGCCTCGGCCACGGTGTTCCAGTCAACGAGTGACCGCCAGCTCGTCGACCGATCGGAGTCGGTGGTCGTGGCCACGGTGCGGGACGCGGCCTCGCGCGTGCGGTCGGACGGCTATGTCGTCACTGACTACCGTCTCGAGGTCGAGCAGACGCTCAAGGGAACAGCGGCCGGCACGATCACCGTCAGCGAGATCGGCGGCACGGCCGGATCGCGCTTCACCTTCATCTCCGACTCCGCTGCGTACACGCCCGGCGAGCGGGTCATGGTCTTCCTCAAGAAGCGCGCGGACGGAACGTACTTCACGACGTCGATGGCGATGGGCAAGTTCTCATTCACACGCAACGCGAACGGCGAAGCGGTGGTGACGCGCGATGTCTCGGAGCTGCGCGATGACCCGGCGAGGGTGGCGGAAGGGTTCGAGAGGTTTGTGCGTGGCAAGGCTTCCGAGGCGTACACCACGAAGTTGACGCCGATCGCGAATGCATTTCATCCGATTGCAACCGCGGCTGCTTCCGCTTACGTGTTGGTCGGATGCGGTACTCCGGGCTGCTTCCCGGTGCGAGTGGCCGGTGGTGAATCAGGCGGCGGGCTGACCTTCCGCTCGACCGGCAGTCAGGCCGGGGTTGATGGACCGGGTGGCATTGCCAACGCCGCGGCCTCGTGGACCACCGATCCAGATTCCGGCATCGTCCTCACTTATGGCGGAACCTTCACCTCCAGCGGACCAGATCCTGATGACGGCCAGAGCGGTGTGTACCTCGGCTTTTCGGGATCGAACATCGGTCCGACCTGCGATGGAACCCTTGCCTGTACTCTCGGCTCCGGAGGCTTCACTCACACATACAAAGGTGAAACCTTCATCGGCATCACCGACGCCGACATCATCGTCCGTCCTGGAGTTGGCTCCACTCAATACGCGGCCGTCATCACTCACGAAATCGGCCACGCCATCGGTCTCCGCCACGCCGACGCCGGGTCACCGTCATCGTCATCCGCGATCATGACGTCCGGGATCAACCCAGCCTTCGGTTTCAATCTGCAGTCATGGGATCGCGAAGCCATCAGCTTCGTCTACGGCAACGGCCCCGCCTGCGTGCCCCCAAGCTCCGTCTCCATCAGCGGCGGAGGCGAAGTTCCCTCGGGCGGGACCGCGACGCTCACCGCCACAGTCACGGGCGGCAATGGCACCTTCACCTACGCCTGGTTCGAAGGCACCCCGACCGACACCTCACACCCGGTCGGCAGCAACAGCCCATCGTTCACCACGCCAGCCATTACCTCCCAGAAAAGCTACTGGGTGAGAGTCGCCAACACCTGCGGCAGCGTCAACGCGGTAACGTCGGTCTTCCCTCACGAAGACACCTGCACCGCGCCGCAGATCACCACGCAGCCGGCGTCGCAGACCATCAACTCCGGCACCTCGGCAAACCTCAATGTCTTCGTCCTCGGCTCGAGCCCGCTCACCTACCAGTGGTACCAGGCCACCAGCACCGCAGACACCAGCCATCCCGTCGGACTGAACAATCCCTTGTTCAACACCGGCGGACTGACGCAACCGACTTCGTACTTCGTCAAGATCACCAACGCCTGCGGCACCGCCATCAGCAACATCGCCACCATCTCCATCAACGGCGTCTGCTCCAAGCCATCGTTCACTACGCAGCCGTCGAGCAGCAACCCGGTCATTGGCTCGCAAACCTTCCTCATCGCCTTCGCCACCGGCTCGCCGACGTACCAGTGGTACAAGGGAAACGCCGGCGACACTTCCACGCCGGTGGCTGGAAGCGTCCCGTCGAACGATCGCTGGATCAACGAAATCACCATCGACCTGCTCGGCCGTCCCGCCAATCCGGCGGAGCTGTCGGCCTTCGGCGGACTCCTCGGCGGCGGCACATCGCGCACCGACGTCGCTACCAGCGTCCTCATCTCGACCGAGTATCGCCAGCGCCTGCTGACCGGGTTCTATTCGACCTTCCTCCACCGCGCCCCCTCGGCGGCGGAGATCGGCTTCTGGCTTCCGGCGTTCGCCGCCAACCTGACCGACGAGCAGATCGAGGCCCAGATCGTCGGCTCGCCCGAATACTTCGCGCTGGCCGGCAGCACGAATAGTGGCTGGATCACCCGCGTCTTCAACGACGTCCTCGGACGCACGCCGTCCGCAATCGAGACGAGCAATTATTTGTCCCTGCTCGGCGGGGCATCGCGCACGACCGTTGGACTGAGCATCCTCACCTCGAACGAAGCGGTCACGCGCCGCGTGCAGCAGTACGTCCCGCGCTTCCTCCGCCGCTCCGCCACCGGCGCGGAGACGACGGCGTTCGTCAACGCCATCACCGGCGGCGCGACCGACGAGCAGGTCATCGCCCAGATCGTGGCCGCCGACGAGTACTTCAACTTCGGCACGGTTCTGATCACCGACCCGATCAACACCACGACGCGTTACTGGGTTCGCGCCACCAACTCCTGCGGCCCGACTGACAGCAACACCGCCATCCTCACCATCCCGCAGTGCGAAACGTTGATCCTCACCCAGCCACAGAACGCCACGGCCATACTCGGCGAGACGGTAAACCTCTCCGTTCTGGCCTCGGGACCAGGAACGCTGACCTATCAGTGGTACCGCGCCCAATCGGGCGATCCGTCCAACCCCGTTTCCGGCGGCACCGGCCCGGTATTGGCTGTCACACCAGCACAAACCGGCCCTGTCAGCTACTGGGTCAAAGTGTCGAGCTCCTGCGGCAGCGCGAACAGCAACACGGCCACGGTCACCGCCAGCTGCGGCCCGCGCCTGTTGACGCTGAGCGTTCCACCAACCGCCCCTTCCGCGACCAGCTACGTGGTCTCCTGGAACGGCGACAGCCAGCTCGATACCAGGTACGAGTTGCAGGAAGCGACCAAAGCCGATTTCAGCGACGCACAGACCTTTACCATCACCGGCGCCCCCTCGCGCACCTTCGCGCACACCGCCACGACCGACACCCGTTACTACTACCGCGTTCACGCCGCGCCGATTTGCGGCGGCGACTTCGGAACCTACTCGGCGACGCAGAGCATCCTGGTCACCGCGCCGCAGCCGTCGACGCAACCGAACTACAACCTGGCCCGCTCGCAATGCACGACCAACTGCACGATCACGCAGCAGATCTTCATCCCCGGCATCACCACCGCCGGCAAGGATGCGCTGGCCGTCGGCGACACCTTCAGCGTAGCCTCGGACAAACCGTTCATGACCGTTTCGCCGGCGAGCGGGCCGCTGCCGCCCGAGGGGACGACGGTGACCGTGTCGATCGACACCTCGCAGCTTGATGTCGGCTCCACCCAGGGAAGCGTCATCATCAATCGCCTTCCCGCCGCCGGCAAAATCGGCACGCTCAGCGATCCTCCCCCTCCGCTCAATATCCCGGTTTCGGTCAGCGTCGTCGCTCCGGTGTCGCCGAAGCCGAAAGATACCAACGCGCCGATGAACACCCTGCTCATCCCGGCCATCGCTCACGCCGACGGCATCGGCACCCGCTTCGTTTCCGATGTCCGCCTCACCAACACCTCGGCGCAGCCGATCAACTACCAGCTCACCTACACGCCGGCGAACACCGACGGCACGCAGAGCGGCAAACAGGCCAGCATCACCGTCGCCGCCGGCGACACCAAGGCGCTCAACGACATCGTCAAAGACTGGTACGGCTCAGGGACCCAAGGCGAGCCGGGACTCGGCTCACTCGAGATCCGGCCGCTCAACACCGCGGGCAAAGACACGCCGCCCAGCGTCAGTTTCGTCAGCGTCGCCGCCAGCCGCACGTACAGCGTCACCTCGCTCGGCACCTTCGGACAATTCATCCCGGCGCTGCCGGTGGCGAACTTCCTGGCCAAGAGCGACATCTCGAAGATCTCGCTGCAGCAGGTCTCGCAGAGCAACGCCTCGGGCGGCTTCCGCACGAACCTCGGCTTCATCGAGGGCTCCGGCCAGCCGGTCAACTTCGTGGCCACGCTCTTCGATGACGGCGGCAACAAGCTCGCCGAGCGCGCCTACAGCCTCAAGCCGTACGAATCGCAGCAGATCAAGCTGGACAACTTCTTCAACGTCAACGGCGTTACTCTCCCCAATGTCGCCGACGCCCGCGTCGAAGTGAAGGTGACCAGCGACACCGGCCGGGTCAGCGCCTACGCCTCGGTGCTCGACAACACCACCACCGATCCGCTGCTGGTCTTCCCGGTCGATCCGTCGAAGATCGCATCGAGCCGTTTCGTCGTTCCGGGCGTGGCCGAATTCGACAGCTCGTTCTCCAACTTCCACACCGACATGCGCATCTACAACGGCGGCAGCTCGGCGGTCGATGTCACCCTCGCCTTCACCGGCGCCAGCGTGCCGAACAAAGTACGGACCATCGCCGCCGGACAGACGCTGGCGATCGACAACGTCCTGCCGACGCTCTGGGGCATCACCGGCGGCGGTTCGGTCGTCGCCACCACCGCCAGCGACACGCCGCTGGTCGTCACCGCACGCACCTTCAGCCGCGACAAGACGAACGGCGGCACGTTCGGGCAATTCATCCCCGGCGTCACCGCCGCCGATGCCGTCGGCAACGGCGAACGCACGCTGCAGATCGTTCAGCTCGAAGAGTCGCCGGCCTTCCGCACGAACCTCGGCCTGGTCGAGGTGACCGGCAACAGCGCCACAGTCGAGCTGCTGGCCTATACGCCCGACTCGAAGGTAGCCGCCAAAGCGACCGTTCCTCTCGCCGCAG
>Ga0157378_10003156_pt1 | contig 14650 bp, 12 predicted proteins | sample M65metaG_FD_115309 | JGI IMG/M metagenome (GOLD analysis project Ga0157378, IMG submission 115309) | Miscanthus rhizosphere microbial communities from Kellogg Biological Station, Michigan, USA - M6-5 metaG | ecosystem: Host-associated > Plants > Roots > Rhizosphere > Soil | place: USA: Michigan...
ATGCCGCCGGACAGCACGATGTCCGCCGAGCCGGCATTGATGCTGTCGTGGGCCAGCATGGTCGCCTTCATGCCGGAGCCGCAAACCTTGTTGATGGTGGTGGCGCCGGTGGCGTCAGGCAGTTTGGCGCCACGCGCGGCCTGCCGGGCCGGCGCTTGGCCCTGTCCGGGCGGCAGCACGTTGGCCAAGAAGACCTCGTCGGTCCGCTCGGGCGCCAGCCTGGCCCGCTCCAGCGCCGCGCCGATCACATGGGAACCGAGCTTGTGGGCGCTGAGCGGCGACAATTCGCCCATGAAGCGGCCGAGCGGCGTGCGGGCGGCGGAAACGATGACGACGGGGTCGGAAGCAGCAGCCATGGCGAACTCTCCTGTTGATAGCTGTTGTTATATGACGATAGTCATATAAGATAGCCGGCAACGCAATCAAATGTTGCCGCAACTTTCAAACGCGCGGTTCCAGAATTGCCGGGAGGACAGGGAACGGTTTTGGCAGCCGACCACCCGGGAGCTTGCAAGGAGGGGCGATGCGTTACGATGATGACCATAGGCGCCAGACCCATAGTCGTATCGTTGAAAATGCCTCCTATGGCTTGCGCCAAAAGGGGGCCGACGGGCTGAGTGTTGTCGACTTGATGAAGCTCGCGGGTCTGACGCACGGCGGCTTCTATAACCATTTCGATTCGCGTGCCGCGCTGGTTGGCGAAGCAATCGCCTTTGCTATGGATCAAGTGACGGAGCGGTGGAGAAAGCTGGCGAACGGGAAGGCAAATGGGGATCGCTTCGCGGGCGTCATCGCCGATTATCTCAGTCCCCGACATCGCGACAATCCCAGGCACGGTTGCGCGCTTCCAACCCTGGCTCCTGATGTCGCGCGATCTAGCCCGAGCGAGCGGAGGGCCTTTGCTTTCAAACTGGAAAAGATGATCGACGTCTTTGTCGAACTGCTTCCGGATGAGGCACCCGAACAGGCTCGCCAGATCGCGACCGGCGCTCTCGCTGCCATGGTGGGATCAATCGTGCTGTCGCGTGCTGTCGGCGCCGGGAAGCTTTCCGACGGCATTCTCGAAGCTGGACGTATCACCGCCGGCGGCCGGATTCGGAAGCTGCGGCGCGGAACAGCAAAGGCGACGAATTGCAATAAATCATGATGTTAGGGAGGTCACGATGACGGCCGGCAAGTGGCTCAAGACAGCCTGCAACCTATGTTACATCAATTGCGGTATCGAAGTCTGGGTGAATGAGGGGCGCCTTGAGAAGGTGCGGGGCGATCGTTCGAGCCCGAAATCACAAGGCTATCTCTGCAACAAGGCGACCCGGATTCCCTATTATGCGCATCACAGGGATCGGCTCACGAGCCCGCTCCGTCGTCGTGCCGACGGCGGCTTTGACGAGATCGAGTGGGACGTGGCGATCGCAGAAATCGCAGAGCGGCTGCGAGGCATCGTCGACAGGCACGGCGGCAAGAGCATTACCCTTTACGGCGGCGGCGGGCAGGGCAACCACGCCGGCGGCGCCTACGCCAGTGGAGTGTTGCGCGCGCTGGGTTCACGTAGCGTCTTCAACGCGCTTTCGCAGGAGAAAACCGGCGACTTCTGGGTCAACGGCCACATGTTCGGCAGCCAGACGTGCCACACCGCCGAGGACGTCCATCATTGCGATCTCCTGCTGGTCATCGGTGCAAATCCCTGGATTGCGCACGGCTTCCCGAATGCGCGCGATCATCTCAATCAAATCCGCAAGGATCCCGCGCGCAAGCTGATCGTCATCGACCCACGCCGGACCGAAACCGCAGAGATGGCCGATCTGCATCTTGCGGTTCGCCCCGGTGCGGACGCGTTTCTCCTAGGCGCGCTGCTGGCCACGCTGGTCCGTTCCGACCGGATCGACCACACGTTCATCGAGGAGCGCACGATCGGCTTCGCGGAAGTGAGGCAGGCGCTGTTGAACATCCCAATCGCAGAATGGGCCGCCGCCGCCGATATCTCGATTGCCGATCTGGAACGCTGCGCCGCGATGATCGCGGCCGCGAAGGCCATGGTGGTGCGGGTCGAACTCGGCATCCAGCAAGGCGTCAACTCGACGCTCAATTCCTATCTCGAAAAGCTGCTGATCATGCTTTCCGGCAATTTCGGCCGCGAAGGCACCAACCAGTTGCATAGCTGGCTTCAGCCGCTATGGGGCAATTCTCCGAACCAGACATTCACGCCGACCGGCGACGCGATTATTGGGGGGCTGTTGCCGCCCAACATCTTTCCCGAAGCGGTGCTCAGGGACCATCCCGACCGGTTGCGCTGCGCCTGGATCGACAGCTCCAATCCCGCCAACACCGCCGCAAACACCGAGGCGGTGGAACGCGCGCTGCAATCGCTCGAGCTGTGCGTCGTGGTCGACGTTGCGATGACTGAAACCGCACGGCTGGCGCACTACGTTCTCCCGGCGTCCACGCAATACGAGAAGACCGAGTTCACCCTCTTCAACTTCGAGTTCCCCGCTAACTACTTTCATGTGCGCGCCGGTGTCTTGCCGCCGCTTGCCGGGACCTTGCCGGAGCCCGAGATCTACACGCGGCTTGCCATCGCTCTGGGACTTCTGCCGGGTGACAATGTGCTCGCGCCACTGCGCGCAACTGCACGGCGCTCGCGACCTGAATTCGCCGCGGCCTTTCGTGCTTTCATCGCGGAAAACCCTGCCGCAGTGCCGGCGCTTGTACTCTACCATACGCTGGGGCAGACGCTTCCGGACGGTACCGCGGCCGCGGCTCCGTTGTGGAGCGCGGCACTGGCTTGCACGAAGCGATCGCCCCGCGCGGTGCGACGGGCAATCGGCGCGTCGGACGAAGTGGCGGATCATCAGCTCGGCGATCTCCTGTTCGACACGATCGTGGCCGCCCGGCAGGGCACGGCGGTTACCCGGCACGACTATGACGAGGTCTGGTCATTGATCAGCCATTCGGATCGCAAGGTTCGGCTGGCGATCCCGCAAATGCTGGAATGGCTGGCGCGTCTCGACCCGCAAGCGGCGGGCGCGCCAAAGGAATTTCCGTTCATGCTGGCAGCCGGTGGCCGCCGCATGTTCAATGCCAACCAGATCTTTCGCGATCCCGCATGGCGTCGCGACGATCCTGATGGCGCCATGCTGATCAATTCGAACGATCTGAGCGCGTTGGGCGCCAAGGATGGCGACTGGATCGCGGTCGAGTCGGTGGTCGGGCGGCTCGTCGTCCGTTGCAAGGTCGATGACGCCATGCGGAATGGGCAGTTGGCGCTGCCGCACGGCTACGGTCAAGCATACCCCACATCCAACGGCGAGCGTCTTATCAACGGGCCGCGTATCAATCTGCTCACCGAGAGCGGAAATCGCGATCCCATTGCGGGCACGCCCTATCACAAGAACGTTGCGGTTCGCCTAGCTCTGGTGTCCTCGCATGAGGCTGCCACCTATCAGTCGCAGTCCGAGCGAATTCATATGAGAGCGGCCGTACAATAGTTCGAAGGAGTATAAATGACCGAGAAACCAGTCGCGATCGTGACCGGGGTAGGGCCGGGCACCGGAGCCGCCATCGTCAAGCGCTTCTCTGCTGCCGGGTTCCGTATCATCGCGCTTGCTCGCTCAACGGATCTCATCCATCGCCTTGCGCAAGAACTTCCCGACGTGCACGCAGTGACTTGCGACGTCTCGGACGAAAGCCAGGTGCGAACCGTCGTCGCCGATGTAAAGCGCAGGTTCGGTGCGGCCGAAGTTCTCATCCACAATGCGGTCGGCGGGGGTTGGGGAAACTTCCGCGAGATCGATCCGAAGATGCTGAAGGGCAACTTCGAGGTCAACGTGATGGGCTTGTTGTATCTCGCGCGTGAAGTTGCTCCTGACATGATCGACCGTGGCAAAGGCGCAATCCTGGTGACCGGAAACACGTCTTCGATCCGGGGCAAGGCTAATTTCGCCGGCTTCGCTCCGACAAAGGCGGCACAGCGCATTCTGGCCGAATCCATCGCGCGTGACATCGGACCTCTTGGCGTGCACGTCTCCTACGTTCTCATCGACGCCGTGATCGACACGCCTCGGATGCGCGCGCGAATGAGCGATAAGCCGGATGAATTTTTCATCAAACCTGCCGCTATCGCCGAGGAACTGTTTCATCTTTACGGTCAGGATCGATCGGCCTGGTCATTCCTCACGGAACTGCGGCCATTCCACGAACATTGGTGACCGGCTCGGAAGAGTAAGAGGCAACACGCCTGCGCGCGAAAGGATCACTCCAGCCGCAGGACTTGAAAGGTCAAAACCATGACTGATGGTTCAATCGCGATTGATACAGGAACGGATGAACTGCTGTGTGCGATCCGGGATCGCGTCGCCGTGATCACCTTGAACCGGCCCGAGGCACGAAATTCGCTGTCCGACGATCTCACGCCGGCTTTGCGCCGGATGATCAAGCGCAATGGTGACGACCCGGAAGTCGGAGCTCTGCTGATTACCGGTGCAGGCACCGCTTTCTGTTCGGGTGGCGACGTCAAGGGGATGGGCGGCAACTCTGCCGCACCCGCCATGTCATTCGGCGACAAGGTTGCGCGATTGCGGGAACGCCAGCGAACGCTGACCGGCGTGCTTGTGTCGGTGCGCAAACCAACGATCGTCGCGTTGCCGGGGCCGGCCGCCGGCGCCGGGCTTGCGATCGCGCTCGCCTGCGACCTTCGGATCGCCGCCGAATCCGCCATCATGACGACTGGCTACGCCAGGATTGCGCTCACTGGTGACTACGGCATTTCTTGGCTGTTGACCCGACTGGCCGGGACGGCGCGCGCCCGCGAACTGATGTTCCTGTCCGAACGGATCGATGCCCGCCGCTGTGAAGCCCTGGGGCTGATAAATCGTGTGGTGCCGGATTCGGAATTGCAGCATCAGGCATTTGGGATCGCGAGGACGTTGGCGAACGGCCCGGAAAGTGCGTTTGCCTCCATCAAGGACAATCTCGACCTCGCGCTGTCGGCCGACTTCCTGACCTCATTGGATCAGGAGGCCGAGAGGATGGTCGCTGCCGCGGGGACTGGGCAGCACGCCGAAGCCGTCAGGGCCTTCATTGAGAAGCGCGCTCCCGGTTACAGGTGAAACTTCTTCGGATCATGGCCTTGAAGGCCTAACGGGCCGCGCTCGCGACAAGTTGGAGATGCGAAGCGATTGGTCACTCGACCTCGGCGATACGAATGGAACGTGTTCCGATCGGAGCGCCGGTCGTCCGGTCGATGGTGAGGGGCTCAATCTCCGTTCCGTTCTCGGCGTCGAAGAACCGGGTCACCTTGCCCCCGCCGCGATGCTTGCGTCCCCACGCGCCGATTGCGAAGAGCACTGGCAAAAAGTCGCGGCCGGCTTCCGTCAGGACATATTCGTCCCGTGGCGGACGGTCTGAATAACGGCGTTTCTCCAGCAATCCCTCGTCAACCAGGGTTGAAAGCCGCCCTGTCAGCATCGTCGGCGCGATACCGAGACTCCTGCGGAAATCGTCGAAGCGGGTCAGCCCCGCATGGGCGTCGCGCATGATCAGCATGCTCCATGCGTCCCCGACCAGCGCCAGGCTCCGGGCAATCAGGCAAGGCTGTTCCGAAAGTTTCTTCATGTCAGTCTCATTTTGGTAGTGACTTAGTACTAAATTGATAGTAACAGGTTGTTCGCCGATATTCCACGACAAATTGAGAAACCGGAGCCGATGAGCAGGACAGAACGCGAAATTGCGTTGGGTGCTTCCGCCAGCACTGGGGCGGGTGCCAGGACCAGCGTTGCGGCGCGATCAACATGTGCATGCCTTGGTGCGCAAAGGAGAAGACGCGCAATCCGAGCGAGTCCCGCCGATCCTGGCCATTCCGGTTTCAGCCGAACTATGGAGTAAGTGATGTCCAGTCATGTCAGCCATGCCGGATCGATTGTGCGCTATGTCGATGCGCCGAATCTTTCGATCAGTGCTGCGGGAACTACCTTTGCCTATCGCGACATCGGTCCACGCACTGGCGTGCCGCTGATCCTTCTCAATCATTGGGGTGCGGTGCTCGACAATTTCGATCCGCGGATCGTCGATGGGCTCGCCACCGTGCATCGTGTGATCGCGATCGACTACCAAGGTATCGGCGCTTCAAGCGGGAAAGCGCCTGTTACCGTTGGCGAAATGGCGCGGGATACGATTGCTCTGGTCGCCGCGCTGGGCTTTGAAAAGATCGATCTGCTCGGCTTTTCCCTCGGCGGTTTCGTGGCGCAGGATATCTCACTGAAGGCCCCTGGCCTCCTGCGAAAGCTCATTCTGTCCGGCACGGGCCCTGCGGGCGGCAAGGGTATCGAAAAGGTTGGGCCTGTGTCCTGGCCGCTGATGATTAAGGGCTTGCTGACTTTGCAAGACCCAAAATTCTACCTGTTCTTCACGTCCACGGCCAATGGCCGCCGAGCCGCAAAGGCCTTTCTGGAAAGGCTGAAGGAGCGCAAGGCCGATCGGGACAGGGGAGCCACACCAGAAGCCTTGTTGCGGCAACTCAAGGCAATCAAGAATTGGGGCCAGCAGGCGCCTCAGGATCTCGGCAGCATCCGCATCCCCGTGCTCATCGCGAATGGCGATAGCGATATCATGGTGCCAACGGCGAACAGCGCCGACATGGCGCGCCGAATCCCGGGCGCGCAGTTGATTATCTACGAAGATGCCGGGCATGGCGGAATTTTCCAGCACTACGCCGACTTTGTTCCGAAGGCCCTGTCCTTTCTTGAAACCTGACACCACGGCAAATACTTCGATTGGAGAACATCATGAAGGCGTTCGTTGTCGACAAATACAAAAAGAAGGGTGCTCTGCGCTTGGCCAATTTGCCGGAGCCGGAGATGCAGGCCGACGATGTCCTGGTTCAAGTTCGGGCAGCCGGTGTGAACCTTCTGGACTCCAAGGTCAGGGACGGAGAATTCAAGCTCTTCCTGCCGTATCGTCCGCCCTTCATTCTGGGTCATGATGTTGCTGGGATAGTCGTCAGGGTCGGCCGCAATGTCAGGCGGTTCAAGGTCGGTGACGAGGTCTATGCACGGCCGCGCGATCATCGGGTCGGAACGTTCGCGGAATTCATTGCAATGAACGAAGCCGACGTTGCGCCAAAGCCCAAGAACATCAGCATGGAAGAGGCCGCCTCTATCCCGCTCGTGGGGCTGACCGCATGGCAGGCGCTTGTCGAGGTGGGCAAGCTGAAGCCTGGCCAGAAGGTCTTCATCCAGGCTGGCTCCGGTGGGGTGGGGACTTTCGCCATCCAGCTCGCCAAGCATCTCGGTGCGATCGTCGCGACGACGACGAGCGCTAAGAATGTTGAGCTGGTCAAGAGTCTCGGCGCCGACCTGCTCATTGATTACCAGACGCAGGATTTCGAGAAGGTCTTGTCGGGCTACGATCTGGTCCTGCACAGCCAGGACGCCAAGACGCTTGAGAAATCCCTGCGCGTGTTGAAACCGGGTGGCCTCCTCGTCTCGATCTCGGGGCCGGCCGACCCCGAATTCGCCAGGGAGCTGGGGTTGAACCTGTTCCTGAAGCTGGTGATACGCCTCTTGAGCCGGGGTGCGCGCAAGAAGGCCAAAAGCATCGGTGTGCGCTTTTCATTCCTGTTCATGCGTGCACAGGGGCAGCAACTGAGCGAAATCACGTCCCTCATCGAGTCCGGCGCGATCCGACCGGTCGTGGATAAAGTTTTTCAATTTGAAAAGACCGGCGATGCGCTCGCCTATGTCGAGACCGGGCGTGCGAAGGGCAAGGTCGTCGTTACAGTCGCAGACCATAAGCCGTAGCATCCGCACCGGATTTGCGATGCTGTGTTGCGCTGCTTGCACAGTCCTTGGCAATTCAGCAGGAAAGACCACCCATGTACACTGCACTAGCGTCCCGACTGATCGAGAAGTCGCGAGCCTTCCTCGATCTTCTCTCTACCCTTGATGATCCTTATGGTGACTATCGGTTTGCACTTGGGGCGCGCGTTGATCATCTTGAGGCTGAAGTGAGGGCACTTCGGAATGCTTGCCGGCTATCAAACGCATGCGAGGAGGCAACATGACACAATCCAAAGGCGACACCCAACCTTCCGTACAGGACGTTGCCCTCATTGTTGGCGGCGGCCCGGGCATCAGCTCGAGTTGCGCCAGGCTGTTCGCGGAAAGCGGCATGCGTGTCGGCGTCGCAGCCAGAAATCCCGAAAAGGCGGTCCTTGAGACCCTCGAAAAGACCCATGGCGTGCGTCGATACGCCTGCGATGCCAGCGAACCGGCGGCCGTGGCGCAACTGTTCGCCAATGTCGCTCAAGAGATCGGGACGCCGAGACTCGTCGTGCACAACATCGACGGCCGGGTGCCCGGCATTTTCCGCAAGAACATTATCGAAGCCGACCCGGTCATGGCGCTCGAAACGCTCCGAAACTCAGCATTCTCTGCGTTTCTGGTCGGTCAGCAGGCCGCTCGGCTCATGCTTGAAAACGAACCCGACGCCAATGGCGCGAGAGGAACGATCATCTTCACCAATGCCAGCGCGGCGCTCAAGGGCTTCCCGTCAAGCGGTGCCTTTGCCATGGCGTGTCATGCCAAGTCCGGGCTCGCACAGAGCCTGGCAAGAGAACTGATGCCGAAGGGCATCCACGTCGCGAACGTGCCGATCGACGCCGCGATCGGCTGGACCCAGGAGGACGGGACTCGCGCGCACCGGCTGGCGGGAACGACGGTCGAAGACAACATGGCCGACCCCGCCCATATCGCGAAAACCTATCTGCAACTGCACCGGCAGCATCGGTCGACCTGGGCGTTTGAGGTCGTGCTGCGTCCGTGGGTCGAGAAATGGTGACATGCCGCCGCTTCGGGGCGGGCCCGCGTAGCGCCTGATCCAGCTTTCTCGGCTGTCAGCCTCAGCCAGCGTCCATGCGACGATTGATCTCGCGCGCCGCGGTTCACTGCCGGGCCGCGCCCCAATGCGCGCTGGGTCTTCCAGCTAGTCTTATCCCACTGATTTTTCCGAACGATTCCTGTTCTTTTAATTCTAAATAGGAATTGAAAGACAGTTCATGATCATACCTATAATTAGCAGCCCGAGCTTGGCCAACGATCTTGACAGTTCTGTTTTAGAACTGTTTACTCGAACGATAGAAGCGATGGCGAGCTTGCCTTCCTAGAGGGAGGCTCTGCGTTCCAAAACAAGCGCTGAGGAGGACAGGATGAGGAGCGTGGACGAACTCACCGCGGCCGAATTGCTGGACGGCCTGCCGTCCAGGGTTCACGAGGTCTACGCTCCGTTCGTGCGGGACATCCCGGATCATCCGGCGTTCGTGGAAGGCGGGCGTTCGTGGAGCTACCGGCAGTTCTCCGAAGCCGTCGACGACGCGGCAAGGGATATGGCCGATCTCGGGATCAGGCCTGGCGATCGGGTGATGATTGCGAGCGAGAACAGCGTGGCGCTGGGGGCGATGCTGTTCGCGGCTAGCAAAATCGATGCATGGGGTATTCCGGTCAATCCCCGCCTCACGGCGAGAGAGATCGACCTGATCGGGACGCACAGTAGCGCCCGGCGCATGCTGTTCAATTCGGCGCTTTCGAAGGAAGCAGCCGATCACGCCGTCCGCGTCGGCGCGAAAGTGGGCGCCGTGGGGCCATTCGGCGGAATTGGTGTTGGTCCTCTCAATGAGGACGCGAAGGTGGAGCCCGTCGAGAAAGACGGCGCGCTCCAGGTCGCGGGGCTCCTGTACACCTCGGGCACCACAGGTGCACCGAAGGGAGTCATGCTGAGCCACCGCAACCTCCTCTTCACTGCCAGGACTTCGGGAGTCCTCCGCCAGAGTGGCCCGGCCGACCGCATCTACGGCGTGCTGCCAATGTCCCACATCGTCGGTTATTCGATCCTGCTGATTGCCACGCTGATGCACGGCGCTACGTTGTATGTTGTGGCGAAGGCCGATCCCGCCGCGCTGGCCCGCGCCATCGCGGAGGAGGGGATCACCAGCTTGTTCGGGGTTCCCGCGACCTATCAGCGGCTGCTCGAACACAAGGCGGTCAAGGGGATCCAACGGCTCGAGCGGGGCGGGCTGCGGGCCTTGGCAGTCGCCGGCGCGCCCCTCGATCTCGATCTCAAGAGGCGGATCGAGGACGAGTTCGGAATTCCGCTGTTGAACAACTACGGCATCACGGAATGTTCGCCGGGACTATCGGGTGTCCGTTCGGAACATCCCGTCTCGGACGAGACCGTCGGCCCGTTTCTTCCCGGCATCGAATACCGGATCGTGGACCTGCAGGGCAAGCACGTCGCCACCGGCGAGGTGGGCGAATTGCACGTTCGAGGTCCGAACATCATGCTCGGTTATTATCGCGCGCCCGACCTGACGGCCGCGGCGATCGATCGCGAAGGATGGTTCAACACCGGAGACCTCGCCCGCGTGAACGGCGAGGGACATCTTTATATCGCCGGCCGCACCAAGGAACTGATCATCCGCTCCGGATTCAACGTCTACCCTGCCGAAGTGGAGGCGGTGCTGAACACGCATGACCAGGTCGTGCAATCGGCCGTCGTGGGACGATCGGTTGACGGCAACGAGGAGGTCGTCGCGTTCGTGCAGCTTCTTCCCGGCGCCACCGTTAGCGCCGAAGAACTGAAATCCTACACCGCGCAACAACTCACGTCGTACAAGCGTCCGACCGAATTGATCGTGCTCGACGCGCTGCCCGCGGCGTCCACCGGCAAGATCCTCAAGCACAAATTGCGGGAAATGGCGAACGCGCAGGCGAGCTCAGCGACGTCCAGCGCGGCGGCCGCGGGCTGAAAAAGGTCGGGAACGACCACGGAAAATCGATCAGCGGTCATTCAGGGAAGAATAGCGAGCGACGCATTTGTCGCCGAAGGGAGATGCAAATGTTTGGAAAGACAGCGATGGCAGCCGCGCTCGCCGTATCGATCGCCGGGACGTCGGCGTGTGCGGAGACCCCCGGGGTCAGCGAATCCGAGGTTAAGATAGGGGCGACGTTCCCGTTCAGCGGCCCTGCGTCGCCGCTCAGCAACACCGGGAAAGGTCTTATCGCCTACATCAATTCGGTCAACGATCGCGGTGGTATCAACGGCCGAAAGATAAACCTCATCACCTACGACGATGCTTACAGTCCTCCAAAGACGGTGGAGCAGACCAGGAAACTCATCGAAAGCGACGAGGTGGCCTTCCTGTTCGGTCCGCTGGGGACACCCGGCATCAGCGCTACCATCAAGTACGTCAACGCCAAGAAGGTGCCGCATCTGTTTGTCGTGAGCGGAGTCAGCAAGTTTACGAACTTCGCTGAATTTCCGATGACGACGACCGGATTGCCGAGCTACGACACCGAAGGACGGATCTACGCGAAATACATCACCCAGGCCCGTCCGGATGCGAAGATCGCGATCCTCTACCAGAACGACGATCTCGGTAAGGACTTCGTCAATGCGTTCAAGGGCTACCTGAAGGACGATTTCGAAAGGAAAGTCGTCGCGTCCTCCTACGAAGTAACCGAGCCGACCATCGATTCCCACGTCGTTTCGCTGAAGGCGGCCGGCGCCGAAGCGTTTTTGGTCGCCGGCACGCCGAAGTTCGCGGCGCAGGCGATCAAGAAGGCCGATGAGATCGGTTGGAAGCCATTGTTCCTGATCAATTATGTTTCGAGCTCGGTCTCTTCGACCATCGTTCCTGCCGGGCCGGAAAAGGCGGTGGGCATCGTCGCGGCAACGATCACCAAGGATCCAAATGACAGGAAATGGGCCGAGGATTCCGGGATCAAATGGTACCGCGAGTATTTCGCGAAATACCTGCCGGGCGCAGACATCGGTGACAACAATTATATGTTCGGTACGCAGCAGGGGCAGATTCTGGAGCAGGTGCTCAAGCAGTGCGGTAACGATCTCTCGCGCGAGAACATCGTCAGGCAATCGCGGAGCATACGCGGGCTGTCGCTGCCGACCGCGATACCCGGTATTTCAATCAACACCGGCCCGGAAAACAGCATGGCGTACACGCAGCTTCAGCTACAGCGCTGGACCGGCAGTTCGTGGGAGCAGTTCGGAAGCGTACTTGGCGCTGGGGAAAAGTAAGCTTGCGCATTGAACGGGCACTGCGGATGATCCGAGCCCGCAGGGCCACAGGCTGAATCAGGGGAGTATGAATGTCCAGCGACGCACTTTTCCGGCCTTTCAAGCTGAAAGGGCTGAGCCTGCCGAACCGGGTGGTGATGGCGCCGATGACGCGCTCGTTCTCTCCGGGCGGAATTCCGACCGAAGACGTCGCGCGATACTACCGCCGCCGTGCCGAAGGAGCGGTCGGATTCATCATATCGGAAGGTACGGGCGTCGATCGTCCGGCATCCCTGAACGATCCGAATGTGCCTCGTTTTCATGGCGAGAAGGAATTGGCGGCGTGGCGGCGTGTGGTCGACGAGGTGCACGCCGCCGGTGGCCTGATGGCACCGCAGCTATGGCATGTCGGAGCCGTTCGCACGCGCGCCGAGAACTGGTCTCCTCCCGGTGCCTACGACAGTCCGTCGGGCCTGTCGCGACCGGCGAAGAAGTTCGGCGAGCCGATGAGCGAAGAGGATATTGCAGACGCCATTCGCGCATTCGCGGACGCGGCGGTGGCCGCCAAGCATCTGGGATTTGACGCCGTCGAACTGCACGGTGCGCACGGCTATCTGATTGATCAGTTCTTCTGGGACGGGACCAATCGCCGGGAGGATGCCTATGGAGGCAAGGACCTGCCCGGCCGGGCCCGGTTTGCCGCCGATATCGTCCGTGCCGTACGGAAGTCGGTCGGACCGGATTTTCCGATCTTGCTCCGCATCAGCCAATGGAAGCAGCAGGACTACGAGGTGAAGCTGGCCGACACGCCTCGCGCATTGGAAGCCTGGCTTAAGCCTCTGGTGGAGGCCGGAGTCGATGTTCTGCATTGCTCGCAACGGCGCTTCTGGGAGCCGGAGTTCGAAGGTTCCGATTTGAATTTCGCCGGATGGGCCAAGAAGGTGACGGGAGTACCGACGATTTCGGTCGGGTCGGTCGGTCTGACCGGCGAGTTCATCGCCGCATACGGCGGCGAGAGCTCCCGTCCGGCGTCCCTCGACGAATTGATCCGCCGCCTCGATCGCGAGGAGTTCGATCTTGTCGCCGTGGGGCGGGCGCTGCTTCAGGATCCGCACTGGCTGCTGAAGGTGCGTGACGGCCGGACGGAAGAGCTGATGGCTTTCGAACGGACCGCGTTCGCGGCGCTGAGTTGAAGCTCAGCGATAAACGGCTTCGGAACGGGTGAGCCCCTACTGAATAGCAGCGTGTCCTTGCGCAGTCGCCTGGAATCAATTCGGAGACCGGAAAATGAGCGAGACGAAAGCCCAAATTGGCCAGATTCGCACTGAAGTGCACGGGCATGTGTTCAAGATCATCATCGACAACGTGGCCAAGAAGAACTCCTTCAGCCCGCAGATGATGGCGCAGATGTCGGATGCGATGACGCTTCTCGATCGCACCGACGACTACTGGGTCGGGGTGCTCTGCGCCGAGGGCCCGGATTTCACGGCCGGGCTGGACATGCCGAAATTCTTTGGGCCAAAGGCCGAGAATACCGAGCATAAGCCGGGCAACATCGATGCATTTGCGCTGAAAAGCCGGTGCCGCAAGCCGATTGTGACGGCAGTGCAGGGGATATGTTTCACGATCGGGATCGAAATGATGCTGGCTGGCGACATCGTCGTCGCAGCCGATGACGCCCGGTTCTGCCAGATGGAATCAAAACGTGGAATCGCGCCGCTTGGTGGCGCCCACTTCAGGTATCTGACGCGTGCGGGATGGGGAGATGCGATGTATCACCTGTTCTTGTGCGATGAGTTCAATGCCGCGCGGGCTTACAAGATCGGGTTTGTCCAGGAAGTCGTCACTCCCGGCCAGCAAATCGCTCGTGCCATGGAGATTGCGAACCTGATCGCCAGGAACGCACCGATCGGCATTCAGGTGACCAAGGAAGCTGCGTTGAAGTTCATCGAAGCCGGCGAGAGAGCTGCGATCGATTACATTCCCAAGATCAAGGATCGCGTCTTCAGCAGCGAGGACATGAAAGAAGGCATCCAGTCTTTCGTGGAACGTCGTTCGGCGGTGTTCCGCGGAAAATAGAGATCCCAACGTACCTGGTTGTTATCCGCTCGCGATCACTGAGCGACGGCAGGGGTCTGTTATGGTTCCTACCTTCGGCACACGCCCTCGCGTGTGCACTGGGAATCCGAAAACGCGATTTTCGCTTCCAATTGGCACTTATATGATTCTAGAAGAAACAATCCGTGCAAGCTTGGTCGAACCAAATTTCCCCAGTCGGTCCAATCGCATATTGGATCAAGTGATTCGAAATAGACGAGCAAAATGAACGACTTGAGGTGGAGATTTTCCGTCGCCCCGATGATGGATTGGACCGACCGGCATTGCCGCGTGTTCCACCGTCTGATGACGCGGCGCGGGCGGCTTTACACGGAGATGCTGACGACCGGCGCCATCATTCATGGCGACCGTCAGCGTCTGCTCGGCTTCGATGCCAGCGAGCATCCGGTGGCGTTGCAGTTGGGCGGCTCTGACCCGAGCGCGCTCGCAACCGCTGCGAAGATCGGCGAGGACTTTGGCTACGACGAAA
>Ga0157378_10003158_pt1 | contig 14648 bp, 10 predicted proteins | sample M65metaG_FD_115309 | JGI IMG/M metagenome (GOLD analysis project Ga0157378, IMG submission 115309) | Miscanthus rhizosphere microbial communities from Kellogg Biological Station, Michigan, USA - M6-5 metaG | ecosystem: Host-associated > Plants > Roots > Rhizosphere > Soil | place: USA: Michigan...
ATCGGCTCGAAGGAAGGCATTTCGCACCTCGCGCTCGCTTATGTCACCAGAGGTGACTACACAATCGTGCCCGAGCCCGGTTACAACTCGTATCTCGGAGGAACTCTCCTCTCCGAGGCCACGATGTACAAGTATCCGCTGCGGCCGGAGAACGATTTCCTGATCGATCTGGACAAGGTGCCGGCTGAGGTGCTGAAGAAAACCAAAATTCTGTATCTCAATTATCCGAACAACCCGACTTCCGCAATCGCACCTAAGGAGTATCTGGAGGACATCGTTCGGCGCTGCAAGGAACTAGATATTCTGCTGGTGTATGACAATGCCTACTCTGAGCTGTCCTACGACGGTTACGTGCCGCCCAGCATCTTCGAGATTCCGGGAGCGCACGACGTAGCGATCGAGTTCCACTCGATGTCGAAGACGTACAACATGACAGGGTGGCGCTGCGGCTGGGCGTGCGGAAAGGCGGAGTTCATTGGTGCACTCGCGAAAGTGAAGTCTTTCATAGACACGGGAACGTTCATGGCGATTCAGGCGGCGGCCGCAACTGCGCTCGACGAATGCGTCGACTGGATTCCGACGAACGTCGCGGAATTCAAGAGACGTCGCGACGCCGCCGTCGAGGCATTTTCCGCGGCAGGTTTCCCGGTGGAAAGTCCGAAGGCGACCATGTACCTCTGGTGCCCGCTGCCGAAAAACATTCCGAGCGCAGTGTTCGGTGAGCGCCTGCTGCAGGACGAGGGGGTCGTCGTCCTTCCGGGCTCGCTCTTTGGCCCCGGTGGCGAAGGATTCTTCCGCGTCTCGTTCATCACTTCGCCTGAGCGTCTGCGCGAAGCAGCAACTCGCGCCGGCCGCGTGCTGAAGCGCCTTCAGGCATCGGCGGGCGCGGTCGAAACAAGGAGCACGTCACGTCAGGAAGAGCGGCAGGGGATGGCCCGCGCCTGATGATTTTCCGTCGCGTCGCAGTGCAGCCCGAGGCCACGAGGAGGCGCCCGTCAACGGCGTTCTTCGTGTCCCTCGGCGTGCACATCGTCGTCGCGATCGCGTTCATGCGGATGTTGATCCTGAACGCAGACCTCTCCGGCAATCCTAAGCGCGTAGCGAATCCCGAACAGCGGGTGGGCTTTGTGAGACTGGCGCAACCGGGTGCCAAGCCGACAGTGGGTCGGGTTGGTGGAAACGGCCGGGCCGAAACGCCACGCGAGATCCACGTCGTCGCTCCGCGGTCGGTGCCATCGACGATTCCGCGTCCAGTGCTCGGCACCGTCAAGCCGAGGGAAGAAGGCGGAACCGGACCGCTCGTCGGTGGCGGCGGTCCCGTTCGTGGAATACGTCCGTCGTACTCCGATGGCAGACTGTGGGTGCCGCCGAGCGGCATCGTCTCACCGCCCAAGACAGTGGCAGAGACGATCGACAGCCTGATCGCCGATGGAATCGCTCCCTACAACGATTCGGTGGCGGCGGTGGCGCGGGGACGAGACCCGAGCGATTGGACCGTTGAGAAGGGCGGCTACAAGTGGGGAATCGACAAGCATGCAATCAGGCTGGGGCCGGTTTCCATCCCGACAGCGCTGCTGGCGATGCTTCCGCTGAATCTCCAGGGGAATCCGACAACGATGGAGCGTGATCGGAACTACGCCGCGATGAACCGGGACATCACCTGGCACGCGCAGCAGGCGATCAACGATGCGGACTTCACGAAGGCAGTACGCAGCATTCGCGAGCGCAAGGAACGCGAGCGCGCAGCTGCCCAGGCCGCGGCAGCCCCCAAAGACCAGCCCGCCGACCAAACCCAGCGCTAAAAAAATCTTTTTAAAACTCGCTATTGCTAAAAATCTAGCATGTGCTAGATTTGCAGCAGTCAGGGTTTATCGAACTTCATTCAGCCAACATGACTAACGAAGACGAGCTTACTGGATTGAGCCGCAGAGAGCGGCAGATCATGGACTTCCTGTTCCAGCGCGGGAAAGCGTCGGTGGGAGAGGTACTGGACGGGATTCCGAATCCGCCCGGTTACTCCGCGGTTCGCGCGACGCTCCGCACTCTGGAGCAGAAGGGACGCGTCATCCATGAAGAGGATGGGCGCGCTTACGTGTATCGTCCCACTCAAAGGCGGGACGCGGCGCGAAAGTCCGCGTTGACTCACGTCCTCAAGACTTTTTTCGATAACTCGGCGGAGCAGGCAGTAGCGGCTCTGCTCGAGCTCAAAGGAACGAAGCTGACCACCGCCGAGCTGGATCGTGTGGCGCGGATGGTCGATCAGGCCAAGAAAGAAGGACGCTAGCTCGAGTCTCGATTCTACGAGGAATGTGTTGATATGAGTTCACTACTGGGCAGTGGTTCATCGATACAAGGCGCGCTTCCGATTCTCCTCGACACGGCGCTCAAGGGCGCGCTCCTCATCGTGCTGGCGGCAATAGCAGCGTACGCGCTGCGGAACCGGTCAGCGGCGTCGCGACATGCAGTGTGGACAGCAGCCGTGATTGGGCATCTGGCGATTCCGGCCCTGGTTTTCCTGCTTCCCGCGTGGCAAATGCCGCTGCTTCCCGCCGCTCCATGGATGCAGGCGACGGCCTCGACTCCAGTAGCGCCTGCGATTTCACCAAGCAAAGACATTTCAACAGAGAAGGCGTCCGGTCCAGTCGCGCCAGCCACGCAAGCCCAGGCGGCGGCCAGCACGCAAGCGTCTGCGCCGGACGTCAATTTTTCCATCACGCCGGTGGTGCAGAAGCCGGCGACAACGGTCAGCACGGTTCCAGTCAGCAAGATTGTGCTGTTTGCCACACTGTGGTTTGTCGGCGCGGCGCTGGTACTGCTGCGTCTTGCCGTCGGCACCTGGAAAGTGGGACAGCTGGCACGCGACGGCGCGCGCGTTGAAGACGGAATGTGGCTGTCGCTTACGCAGCGACTGGCCAACAGACTCGGCGTGACCCGGCCACTCATTCTGTTGCGGGGCGAGAAGCTGGCAGTGCCCGTCACGTGGGGAGTCGTCTATCCGGCGGTGCTGCTGCCACAGGACGCCGACACCTGGTCTGAGGAGCGCCGCCGGTTCGTGCTCGTCCACGAGATGGCGCACGTCAAGCGCTTCGACGCGCTGACGCAGCTGCTGGCGCAGTTCGCGGTTGCCATTTTCTGGTTCGATCCGCTGGTGTGGATCGCCGCGCATCAGATGCGCGTCGAACGCGAGCACGCCTGCGACGACTACGTGCTGCGTGATGGAACGAGGCCCTCTCTATATGCCGGCGAGCTTCTGGAGATGGTCCAAAAAATCGGCACACCCCAGCACGACCGCGCCGCTCCCGCCTTCGCGGCCCTGGCGATGGCGCGTCGCTCCGAGTTCGAGGGCCGCATGCTCGCCATTCTCGATACGCGTTTGGATCGCAACACACTGAATCGCCGAGGTGCGTTCATGACGGCTGTAATTGTTGCTCTGCTCACCATCCCGTTGGCCGCGTTGCGTCCGTTCCAGCAACCGACCACGGCAACGACAAGGGCAGACGATTTCCCCCAATCCTTCAAGGTGACAATCAGCGACGCCAAACCAACGCAGACGACCGTCGCTTCGGCAGCGGCGCCAGCGGGCACAGCGGCGGCTGCAGGAGGGGCATCGATGGTGATGGTCGACGAGGCGGCTACTGCTGCGGCAAGCAAGAGCCTTGTTGGCGCGCGGTGGTCGTGCGAGAAGTACCCGATGGGTACCGAGCTCCACGGAACGTCGACGCACGTCAGCGAACACACAGGCGATGGCCCGGACCGCTGGGATCTCCTGTTCAGTGAATCGGGCCACTGCACCGAAGCAGCCGTCATCGGCAAGATCATGTTTTCGTCCGATGAGCGTCGCATCGCGCAGCTCGCACCGGGAGGCTTCGCCAGATTCCGCGAGCGCACTTCGTCGTTCGATCGGGCTGTCTCGGTGACGCCGGTCGGCGACGGCTCACTCAACTACACGGCGCTGATGAATGGACGGACCGTGCCATTCGATGCCGGCATGCAGCAGTGGCTGGAGCAACTGCTTCCTTCGGTGCTGCGAGAGATCCCGGTCAACGTTCCTGAGCGCGTCGCACGATTCCGCGCCCAGGGCGGTGTTCCCGCGGTCCTCCAGGAAATCGGTCGCATTCGCAGCTCCGGCGCCAAGCGGGCGCACTACGAAGAGCTGATCAAGAACGGCCCCGCGCTCAGCGACGCCGACATGGAAAAAATCATCAACCAGGTCAGTCGCGATCTCACCAGCTCGGGCGATCTCAGCTCTGTACTGCAGATGCTCCCGAGGCGAGCGCTTCAAAGCCCGGGCGCGCGACGCGGCCTCGCCGATGCTCTGACCCGCATCCAATCGAGCGGTGACAAGGCAAGCACGCTCACGACACTTGCGCCCACCGCGGACCCGCAGCTGTTGCTATTGCTGGCGCAGGCGGCGGAGCAGCTGCCGTCGAGCGGTGACCAGGCCAACTATCTGCTGTCGACCGCGTCGGAGTATCTGACGCCCGGAAACGAGGCGCTGCGAAACGCCTACTTCCACGCCGCATCCACTCTCAAGTCGAGCGGTGACATGGCGAACGTGCTCATCTCGGCGGTCCCGTACAGCCACGCGAACCAGCAAATCGCTTCACTCATCGTGGAGGGATCGAAAGGCCTGGCGTCGAGCGGCGATACGCAGAACGTGCTGCTGTCGCTGATCTCGCAACGCGCTCTCAAGGCGGGCAACAATGCGGCAATTCTGGCCGCTATCCAGCGCACGATGACGATGGGCTCGAGCGGAGACAGGGCGAACGTGCTCATGTCCATTGCCCAGGCGAACCTGCTCACCACCAAAGAGTTGACGGACGCCTTCACCAGGGCGGCCCTGGCGCTCCCGTCGGAAGGCGATCGCCAGAACGTTTTGACAGTAGCAGCGAAGGCTCGATAACCGCGTCTGGCGGCGGCGCTTCGTCGCCGCCAGCGCACCATAACCAGGATTTCGCCGCCGGCCGCCGGTGGCCTGAGCGGAGGGCTCATGTTCGTGATTCAGTCCAAAGTTGCTGCTGCGAGTGCTAGAAAAACAGCACTACTTCTCTTTGCATTCGCTGCTGTAGTATCCACGGCGCGCGCTCAGTTGATCAGGGCGCCGCAGGCAGCGCCCGTTGCCGGCTCGGCCGGCTCGGCAACCATCGCCATTGCCAGCGAGGCCCAGCGCGCGCCGATACTCGACGGGCGGGATGATGACGCGGTGTGGCAATCGACGCAGTCGATTACCGGCTTCCGCGTTTTCGATCCCAAGGAAGATGGAGATCCGTCGTTCGAAACAGCGATCAAAGTCGCCTACGATGCGGAGAACCTCTACATCTTCGCGCGGATGTTCGACCCCAGCCCCGACAGCATCGTCTCGCTGTTGTCGCGTCGCGACGTGAAGACCCAGAGCGAACAGATCAAGGTCATGATCGATTCTTATCACGATCGTCGCACCGGCTACGAATTCGGCGTAAACCCGGCTGGCGTGAAGCGCGATTATTACGTGTATGACGATACGCGCGAGGACGTGACCTGGGACGCAGTCTGGGATGTATCCACGCGAATCGACTCGCTCGGTTGGACGGCCGAGTTCAGGATTCCGCTCAGTCAGCTCCGGTATCCGAGTGCCGCCGAGCACACCTTCGGGTTGATGGTCATGCGCGACATCGTGAGAAGGAGTGAGCGCGACAGCTGGCCGGTGTACCGTCGCTCGAAGAGCGGGATTCCATCGCAATTCGGTGAGCTCTCCGGCCTTCGCGGTCTCGGCTCGCCCCGGCGCCTGGAGATCGCTCCCTACGCCATCACCAAGAATTCGAGCGTGCCGCAGGCAGACGGCTTCGCCCGGACGCAAAAGCAGGCGATCGGCGGAGACATCAAGTACGGCGTGACATCGAATCTGACTCTCGATGCGACGATCAATCCTGATTTCGGCCAGGTCGAAGCCGATCCAGCCCAACTCAATCTCACGGCATTCGAGACGTTTCTTAGCGAGCAGCGCCCGTTCTTCCTCGAGGGCACTGGCATCTTCGGCTTCAACGGGGACGCTTCGCGAATGTTTTATTCCCGCCGCATCGGCCGCGCGCCCCAGCTGTCGGGGCTGGTGATCGACCCCACCGCCGACGTCCCGGCGACGGTTCCAATACTCGGCGCGGCGAAGCTGACTGGCCGCCTCGCCACGGGAATGTCACTGGGAAGCCTGTTCGCGGTGACGGGGCGCGAGCTCGTTGGCCCAACTAGGATCGAGCCGCAAACGGCGTACGGAGTTCTTCGCGCCTCGCAGGATTTTCGAAAGGGCGAAACCGGAATTGGGGGAATTCTCACGCTGGTAAAACGTGAAGATGACGATGTCGCTGGAGCCTTCCTGCGCAGTGATGCGCTCACCGGCGGAGTCGATGCCCGGCATCGGTTCGACAACGGGCGTTACCGTCTGAAGGGAGCCTTCTCGACGAGCGTCGTGAAAGGCACCGCGGCGGCGATCGCACGCACCCAGAGAAATGCGGTCCACTATTACCACCGGCCTGATGCTGGTCTGCCGTACGACCCGACTCGCACATCGCTGTCGGGCAGCAACCTGCAGCTGAGTGCCGACAAGGTCGAGGGCACTCTCACTTATGGCGCCAGCTATGAGCGGATCACTCCCGGGTTCGAGACCAACGACATCGGCTTCCTTTCCCAGGCAGACATGCAGGTGGCGGTAGCGCACGCTACGCTGCAGAGCAGGGAACCGCGGGCGTTCTGGCGCAACGCCTGGATCGAAGCGTGGCAATACAATCAGTTCACGGCGAGCGGGATGCCAACCATCAACTACAGCGAGCTCGACATGTACGCCGAGTTCCGCAATCGGATGACTTTCAGCGCCAGCCTGTGGAGCGACAACCTCACTCCGGCTTATTGCGATCGCTGCGCGCGTGGCGGACCAGCGGTGCGCGCATCACCTGACTACAACCTTCTCGTCAATCTTGGCGCCGACCCGCGCCGCAAAGTCGTTCCAACGATCGCCGCGATCTACACTGTCGGTGACTATGGCAACTCGACGCTCTGGCGCGTGCGGCCCTATGTGACTGTCCTGGCGCGGAGCAATTTGAGCTGGGAGCTGGGAACACGGTATCAGCGCAACAGGAATGACACGCAGTGGTATGACAACAGGGGAGTGATCGGAAGCGACACAACTCATTACGTGTTCGCCCATCTCGATCAGGAGCTTCTGAGCTTCACGAGCCGGCTCAATTACACGGCGACGACGACGCTCTCACTGCAGTGCTACGCCGAGCCCTTCCTTACGACCGGCCGCTACTTCCGGCTACGGGAGCTCGATCAACCCCGGGCCGCCGGCTACGACGACCGTTATAAGCCGTTCGCGACACCGACAGACGACGCCAGCTTCAACATCAAGGAGCTGCACGCCAGCGCGGTACTGCGCTGGGAGTATCGTCCCGGCTCGACGGTATTCCTGGTGTGGACGCAGGGAAGAGAGCAGGAGGATAGGGACCTCGGCTCCTTCAGGCCAACGCGGGATTTTACGAACCTGTTTGGGGCGAGGCCAGATAATACGTTTCTGATTAAGGCGTCGTATTGGGTGAATTTTTAGAGGGAAGCAGTGGTGCGGATTCAGGGTTGCGGACCAACTGAAAGTCCGGACTGCGCACTAATTGAGGGGTCCGGACCTACTGCGGAGAGAGGAGAAGGCAGTGATTGCGCCGAGGGCCTTTTCGAAGGCGTGTCCTCAGCCCCGAAATCCTCAATTAGTCCGCACTTCGGACTACTGTGTTAGTCCGTAACCCTGAATCCGCACTTCGCTTCCCGCTTCCCGCTTCCCGCTTAAGAAAACTGCGCGAATCCCACCGTATTCCCTCCTGGCTCCTTCACGTATATCTCCGTGCTCCCGTAGAACGTGTCGTGGCGCGGCTTGACCACGGGGGCGCCGTCGAGGGATTTCTCGACGGTGTCGAGGTCGGTCACGGTGATGAAGAGCGCGACGGAGTGGCCGGTGAGGTCGCGCGCGGCGCCGGGGTCCTCGCTCAGCACGCTCGCCCGGGTCTGGTACATGATCTCGATGCCGCCTTTCTCGACGCTGGCGAAGATCAATTTGCCGTCGGGGTCCGGGACCTGGTTGTTGACGGCGAAACCAAGCCGGTCAGTCCAGAATTTTATGCAGGGCTCGACGGCTTCGACTATCAGTACTGGAGTGAGCTGCTTGAGTGTGAACGCGCCGGCGGGGGCGGAGTTGTCCTTTGCGTCAGTCATTGGTCACCTCGGTCGGACAATGACCATAACAAAAAAGCGGCCAGCCTGCGAGGCTGGCCGCTTTGAAAACGAGCGCGAATTACGACTGCGGTGAGTTCCCGCCCTGATTGGCGTCGAAGCCTGGACGGAATACGCCGCAGATGACGCCGAGTATTCCGAAGTCCATACCGGGCTGGACGGTGATGTCACGCTCGGCAGGGTTAGCCGCTTCCAGAACGACCGTTCCGTTCTTGTGCGAATACGTCTTCACCGTTGCCTCTTCGCCGAGCCGGGCCGCAATGACGTCATTCTCGCGCGGCTCCTGCCTCGGATTCACCATGACATAATCGCTGTCATTGATGCAGCGACCCACCATGCTGTCGCCCTTCACTTTGAGGAAGAAAACCTCGTCGGAAGGAACGAAACGTCTGTCGATTGTAATGAAGCCCTGACGATGCTCCGGAATCAAAGCCGGCTCGCCGGCGTGGATCTTTCCGTAAAAGGGCACCGGCTGGGTACGCATCGCGGCGCCGAAGCCGAGGAGATTGACGCCGCGTGATCTGGCCGGGTCTCTCTCGATGTATCCCTTCTTTGCCAGCGACTGCAGCAGGTCCGAGACAGTCTTGGTCGACTTGATCTTGAACTGCTTGCCGATGTCGCGAATGCTCGGCTGATAGGTGTTCTCGGCAGTGAAGTCGAGAAGGTAGTGGTACACCGAGCTCTCGAGCTTTGTTAACTGCTCGGCCATTGGACTTTCCTTGAAAGGGCGGTCGAATACTAGGGTCATTTACTAATCTGTGTACGGAATCGTACCCGGTCAACCATTTGATACCTATACAAATGGTACTACTGGGCGAGTTTGGCAATCGCTTTATCGATGCGCTTCAGTGACAAATCGCGGCCCATCTGGATCAGCATCTCGAAGATTCCCGGGCTGACCGTCATCCCCGTTAGGGCGACCCTGAGGGGCTGAAACACCTTTCCGGCGGTAATCCCGCGCGTTTCCGCCAGCGATCGTAAAGAGGATTCGAGGGGCTCGGCGCTCCAATCCGTTACATCCGCAAGCGCATCCCTGGTGGCGCGCAGAAGAGCCGAGGCCTCGGCGGGATCCTTCCAGTTTTTCTCGATGGCGGTTGGGTCGTACTCGATGTCCTCCAGGAAGTACGGACCGGCCTGACGCACGATGTCATCGATGGTGCGCGACCGCACGCGAAGCAGATCGAGCAGCCTGAGATACCAGTCGCGGCGCTCCACGAGCTCCTCCTCGGTCGCCAGACGTGCCGTCACGATCGCCGGGGTCACCCGGGGCTCGAGCTCCTCGACGGGAATCATGGACAGATGCTGGCCGTTCATCCACTCCAGCTTCTTGGGGTCGAAGATCGCCGCTTTCTTCTGGAGACCATCGACGCTGAAGAGCTCGACCATCTCGGAGAGTGTCATCACTTCGCGATCTCCGCCCGGCGACCATCCTAGGAGCGCCAGGAAGTTGAGCATGGCGCCCGGGAGCAGACCGTAATGCTGATAGTCACCAACCGCTGTGGCGCCATGACGCTTGCTCAGCTTCTTCCCGTCGAGGCCGTGGATCATCGGCAGATGCGCAAAGGTAGGCAGCGGCGCGCCAAGCGCCCGATAGAGCTGAATCTGCTTGGGGGTGTTGGAGATGTGATCGTCGCCGCGCATCACGATGGTGATTCCCATGGCGATGTCGTCGGAGACGACCGCCAGATTGTAGATGGGAGTGCCGTCCGATCGCAGGATGACGAAGTCGTCGATGTCCTTGTTGGGGAACGCGATCGTCTCGTGGACCAGGTCGTCCCATTCGGTCGTTCCCTCGGGAACCCTGAACCGGATGACATACGGCTCTCCGGCAGCGACTCGACCCGCGACTTCGTCGACCGAGAGCCTGTCGCAGCGGCGGTCGTACTTGAACGCCTCCTTGCGGGACTCCGCCTCGCGCCGGCGCTCGTCCAGCTGGGCGGGCGTGCAGAAGCAGCGATACGCCGCGCCGCTCTCGAGCAGGCGCTTCGCATCGGCCTGGTGGCGGGGCAGGTTGGCGCCCTGATACACGACCCCGTCATCCCAGTTGAGACCGAGCCACTCCATTCCCTCGAAGATCGCGCGCGTGCTCTCGTCTGTGCTGCGCGCCTTATCGGTGTCCTCGATACGGAGAAGAAACTCGCCACCGAATTTCTTGGCGTAGAGCCAGTTGAAGAGCGCGGTACGGGCGCCGCCGACGTGGAGGTATCCCGTCGGAGAAGGAGCGAAGCGCAGTCTTGGCTTGTTGGCGTTGGTCATGGTGGTGCGAAATGAAAAGCGGGCCCACGGCTAGCGTGGACCCGCCGAGCGGAGAGAGAGGGATTCGAACCCTCGATACGCGTTTCCACGTATGCCGGTTTAGCAAACCGGTGCCTTCAGCCTCTCGGCCATCTCTCCCAAAGAGTTTTGAAAGTTAGATGGTCGGGCCGGAAGCGGGAAGCGGAGACGCGAATTGCCTCCCGCTATGGCTTCAGCTCCCAGAGCACATTCACGATTACCCATCGCCCGCGCCACTTCGCCACCTGGAGATAGTCGATCCAATTGGATGCGTCGATGCGGACGGACGCGGCGTTGCGATAGATGTCGAGGATGCGCACTTGGTCGAGGCGATTCGCTTCCGGCGTCTCCTTGCCTCCGCCATTGCGAGTGTTCTGGACGAGAGTCATCGCACTCTGGGTATCGAGCCGATAGCGGCCGAGGCTGTCGCTGCGGACGATTCGCTTCGCCAGCTCGGGGTGGAGTGCACGCTCCATACGAGCACCGTCGCCGGCGTACCAGCCCTGGATGTAGTCGAGCGCCGTTTGGCGGATCGCTGTTGAGTCGGCGGCAGTCTGGCAGGCACCGTTGGATGCCCGGGCGGCGACGAGGATGAGCGCGATTGCGATGATGTTTTTCATTTGGGTGATTGGTTGGGATTGGAAGCGGTCTTCACTTGATCCGCTCGACAACGAGCCAGCTGTCGCCGGCGAGAAAATCGATGCGGCCCGCTGTGTCTTCGTGAAAGACAGCGGTGCCTGGGGAACCATCCACACGCCGAAAGACCAGCGGCTCGACCTCAACGAAATGCGATGCGTTACCGCTAATGGAGATCGTTCCGTCCGGGAACGACTTGACCTCAATGCGCGGATACTCGCGCCGATCGGGGCCGCAGGTGTGGCAGAACTGGTTCAGCTCGTACGTTCCCGCGTATCTCGAGACGCGTGATTGATAATTGCCGAGGGGCGTCAGACGTACACGCTCCCGCCTGTCGGGGAAGTAGTGATCGATGAGCGCCTTTTGAACTACATCCTTGAGCCGTGCTGGCTCGTGCTGGCTGGCGATGAAAAATCCGATGTTGTAATCGGGCAGCAGGACGAGCTGGGCACTGAACCCCTCGACATTTCCGCCGTGCTCCACGACGCGCTGACCGTTGCTGAAGTCCTCGAAAAAGCCGTAAGCAAAACCGGCCAGCGACGGGTGCATCGTGAAGTGCCGGCTCTGCATGTCGCGCGCGGCGGCGGTGCTCATTATTCGCGTCGACCCATATCTGCCGTTGTCGAGCAGCGCGATGATGAAGTGCCCCATGTCGACGCCGCTGGCGTTGATCGAGGACGCCGGCGTCGAGTGGTACCACTCCCAGTTTGCGCGCTGATTTTCTCCGTTGTCCCATTCATAGCCGACCGCCACGTCGCTCTTGAGCGAATCGGGAACCTTAATGCTCGCGCGCGTCATCCCGAGTGGACCCCAGATATTGCGGCGCAGGTAAGTCTCGAAATCCAGTCCTGAGACCTGCTCCACGAGATAGCCCGCCAGGCTCATTCCGTACGTGGAATAGCTGATGATGCGACCGGGTGGTCGCAGGCGAACCAGCTTTGGCGCGAGAAAATCACCCAGCGACAGCAGCCCGGCCTCGGTGTCGGCGCGCGTGCCTGGCCGAATCTCGTCGAAGCCGGCGGTATGGGTGAGCAAGTGCCAGAACCGGACGGGTTCCGGGTACGTCGCTGACACCTTGAAGCGGGTCAGATACTGGTTCACGTCGTCGGTCAGCCGAAAGCGGCCGCGGTCGGCGAGCTGAACGACGGCGGTAGCGGTGAACACTTTGCTGATCGATCCAATCCGCCAGATTGTCTTCGCTGGGTCGACCGGTTTTTTCGTGGCGAGGTCGGCGAAGCCATAGCCACGCTGGTAGATGATCTTTCCATCCTGGACAACAACCAGCACCGCGCCCGGGATGTGCTCCTTCTCCAATTGGGCCGCGACGATTGGATCGACAAACGCCGCCAGCTCGCCGGCGTTGATCGGCAGCAGACTGCCACCGCGACCGGCTGGGCCCGTGCTCTGTGCGGACAGCTGCAGAGAGAAGAGACAGAGTGCGGTGATTGTCGCTCGCGTGATCAAACTGACCTCACGTGTTGATGGGTGTGCCAAGATTTGGTGGCCAAAACGGCGCCGGGCAAAGGTGTTGGGACGAACCGGCCTCGCGGCGGGACAGACTGGCGGCGGGTCCACAAATCTCTTGCTACTTTCCAGCATGATCACGATGCGGATGGAATGAGGCTTTCGGACGAGCGTCGCGCGACCGTGCAGCAGGTGCTGCTGGTTTTCGCGGCATGGACTTTCCTGGCCGCGTTCTCCAGCGCGCAGGGCGCGGTCTACATGACGAGCCGGGGACTGCCGATCAATTGGAGTGAGCGTCTGCCCGGCGTGTTTGCCGACTGGTACACGTGCGCCCTTTTTACTCCGCTTTTTTTCTGGATCTTTCGCCGCTATCCGATTGACCGGCGCAACTGGCGTACGGCGGTGCCGCTGACGCTGCTCCTTACATCGTTGTGCGTCGTTCTGAAATACGCCTTGCTGGTGCCGCTCGAGCATCTCATCGGGCTCAACGAACGCAGCACGTTCACCAGTGAGCTGGCTCGGAATTTCGCTACGGAGTCGATGGCTTTCTGGGCCGTTATCGGAATCATCCACGCGTTCGAGTTCAATCGCCGGTACCGGGAGCGCGAGCTGGCCGCCGCCGATCTGCGAACCCGTCTCTCGGAGGCGCAGCTGGAAGCGCTGAGGTCACAGATCCATCCGCATTTTCTCTTCAACACCCTGCACAGCATCTCGACGCTGATGCATCGAGATGTCGAGGCCGCCGACAGCATGCTCGCGCGCCTGAGCGATCTCCTCCGCCTGACGTTGAAGCATCGCGGCGAGAACGAGATTGCTTTCCGGGAGGAGCTATCGCTCGCCGAGCACTATCTGTCGATCATGAGCATCCGGTTTGGCGATCGTCTTGCCATCAAGCGGTCGATCGAGCCGGAGGTGATGAACGCGCTGGTTCCACAGTTCGTGCTGCAGCCACTCCTCGAGAACGCGTTGAACCACGGCGTCGCTGTCACCGCCGGTCCGGCCACCGTCGAGATTGCCGCCAGTCGTCAGGGCAGCTCGCTGGCGATCGCCATCACCGACAACGGTCAGAGCGTCGCGGTGCCATCGCGTCCCGAGCGTCAGGGCATCGGGCTTTCGAACACCAGGCTCAGGCTCGAGCAGCTTTATGGAAAAGATCAGTCGCTGATCCTGGAGAAAATTCCCGGACGCGGGACGCGCATCTCGATCGAGCTCCCTTGGCACGCCGTGCCCGAGCACACCGCGGCGGTCGCGCCGAGCGTGGCTTGAGGCGCATCAGAACCGGCATCGCTGACGACGAGCCGCTGGCGCGCGAGCGGATCGCGTCGATGCTCGAGGACAAACCGGACTACGAGATCGTGGCAGTGTGCAAAGACGGCTGCGAGGCTGTCGCCGCCATTCGAAACGACGCGCTGGATCTGCTGTTCCTCGATGTGAGAATGCCGGAGCTGGACGGATTTCAGGTGCTGGATGCGCTGGGCACTGGTCCGGCACCGGCTGTCATTTTCGTCACCGCGTTCGACGACTACGCTTTGCGCGCCTTCGACGTCAGCGCGCTCGACTATCTGCTGAAGCCATTCGACCGGGCGAGGTTCGAGAAGACCCTGACTCGCTTCGAGACGCAGTGGAAAGGAGCCCGGCAGTCGGGCTCCGGCCAGGCGGGGATCAGCGACGACCTCAGGAAATTTCTGAGCGAGCTCGCGGCGCGGAATGGCGAAACCTACGCGTCGCGTTTTGCGGTCAAATCGAACGCCGGGATCTACTTCGTCCGCGCCGACGACATCGAGTGGATCGATGCGGCGGGCAACTACGCCGAGCTCCATGCCGGCGGGAAGAAGCATCTCATTCGCGAGACCATCAAGTCGGTCGAGGCGAAGCTGGACCCAAAAAAATTCATCAGGGTGCACCGCTCGGCGATCATCAATCTCGACAAGCTTCGCAAGCTCCAGCCCTATTTTCACGGGGAGTACGTGGTGACGATGCAGGACGGGACAACCCTTACATCCAGCCGCGGATATAGCGACAGGTTG
>Ga0157378_10003165_pt1 | contig 14626 bp, 8 predicted proteins | sample M65metaG_FD_115309 | JGI IMG/M metagenome (GOLD analysis project Ga0157378, IMG submission 115309) | Miscanthus rhizosphere microbial communities from Kellogg Biological Station, Michigan, USA - M6-5 metaG | ecosystem: Host-associated > Plants > Roots > Rhizosphere > Soil | place: USA: Michigan...
CTAAAGCTGAGATTGATGATATTGACCACCTGAGCAATCGTCGTGTGCGTACAGTGGGAGAACAATTGTATGCTCAGTTTGGTGTCGGTCTTGCGCGTATGGCAAGAACTATCCGTGAACGTATGAACGTTCGTGACAATGAGGTGTTCACTCCTGTTGACCTGATCAATGCAAGAACACTTTCATCAGTGATCAATTCTTTCTTCGGAACATCACAGTTGTCGCAGTTCCTTGATCAAACAAACCCGCTGAGTGAGATCACGCACAAGCGTCGTATCTCCGCACTCGGACCCGGCGGTTTGAGCCGCGAACGCGCGGGCTTCGAGGTTCGTGACGTGCATTATTCACACTACGGTCGTTTGTGTACCATTGAAACACCGGAAGGACCAAACATCGGTTTGATCTCTACACTTTGCGTACATGCTAAGATCAACGAAATGGGTTTCATTGAAACTCCTTATCGTAAAGTTGAGTCTGGAAAAGTGGACATGAGAAAGCTCACTTTCCTTAGTGCAGAAGAAGAAGATATCGCAAAGATCGCGCAGGCAAACGCGCCGCTTGATGAAAAAGGAAATTTTGTTGAAGAGAAAGTGGTAAGTCGTCAAACAGGTGATTTCCCAATTCTTGATAAAACAGAAGTTGAATATATGGACGTAGCGCCGAACCAAATCGTTGGTTTGAGTGCTTCACTGATTCCGTTCCTTGAGCATGATGATGCCAACCGTGCGTTGATGGGATCAAACATGCAACGCCAGGCAGTACCATTGATCCGTCCTGAAAACCCGATTGTGGGAACAGGATTGGAAGGTAAGGCTGCTCGTGATGCAAGGATTCAGATACATGCTGAAGGAAATGGAGTAGTTGAATTTGTGGACGCAAATGAAATTCATGTTCGTTACGAGCGTGATGAAATGATGCGTCTCGTAAGTTTTGAAGAAGATCTGAAAATTTATAAACTCACCAAGTTCGCTAAAACCAACCAGGAGACTTCAATCAACCTGAAGCCTGCTGTTAAGAAAGGACAACGCCTTAGAGAAGGTGACTTCCTGACTGAAGGTTATGCTACGCAGAATGGTGAGTTAGCATTGGGTCGTAACCTGAAAGTTGCATTCATGCCTTGGAAGGGTTACAATTTCGAAGATGCGATTGTGATTAGCGAAAAAGTAGTTCGTGAAGACTTGTTTACTTCGGTTCACATTTCTGAATATGAGCTCGAGGTGCGCGATACGAAATTGGGAGAAGAGGAACTTACTCCTGATATTCCAAACGTATCTGAAGAAGCTACTAAGGACCTTGATGAGAATGGTATCATACGCATCGGTGCTTCTATCAAAGAAGGAGATATCCTGATTGGTAAGATCACACCAAAAGGTGAAAGCGATCCTACACCAGAAGAGAAATTGTTAAGAGCAATCTTCGGTGACAAGGCTGGCGACGCGAAAGACGCGTCATTAAAAGCACCAAGTGGAATTGAAGGTGTGGTGATCAATAAGAAATTATTCCAACGCGCGAAGAAAGATAAGAACGCAAAAGTTCGTGAGAAGGCGGCATTGGAAAAGATCGAAAGAATTCACGAGAAAAATACTGCTGACCTGCTTGAGGTGTTATTGAGCAAATTGCAGATACTGTTGAAAGATAGAAGCTCTGCAGGGTTAAGCAACAATTTCGGTGAAGTGTTGATTGGTAAAGGAGCAAAATTCACAGCAAAGAATCTGAGCGGTATCGATTATCAGAATGTAAATCCTTTGGGATGGACAGGCGATGCAACTATCGACGATCAGATTAATACGCTCCTTCACAACTACAATATCAAGTTCAACGAAGAATTAGGAAGATACAAGAGAGAGAAATTCAACATTTCAATTGGTGATGAATTGCCAGCAGGTGTGTTGAAACTCGCGAAGGTTTACCTGGCCGTGAAGAGGAAATTGAAAGTGGGTGATAAGATGGCCGGCCGCCACGGTAATAAAGGAATCGTTGCGAAAATTGTTAGGGCAGAAGACATGCCGTTCCTCGAGGATGGAACACCGGTGGATATTGTATTAAATCCGCTAGGTGTACCAAGCCGTATGAACCTGGGACAGATCTATGAAACCGTGTTGGGATGGGCTGGTCAAAAATTGGGAGTGAAATTCGCTACGCCAATTTTTGATGGAGCTACCACCGAAGAGATTGGAGAATACTGTGAGAAGGCAACTATCCCAATGTATGGTCACACTTATTTGTGTGATGGTGAAACCGGAGAACGCTTCCACCAGAAAGCAACCGTTGGTGTGATTTACATGATCAAGTTGCATCACATGGTGGATGATAAGATGCACGCACGATCTATCGGACCTTACAGCTTGATCACTCAACAACCGTTGGGAGGTAAGGCGCAGTTTGGTGGACAGAGATTCGGTGAAATGGAAGTGTGGGCTCTTGAAGCTTACGGCGCATCGAACATCCTGCAGGAATTGCTCACTATTAAATCTGATGATATCATTGGTCGCGCTAAGACTTATGAATCCATAGTAAAAGGTGATAACATTCCTCGCGCAGGCATTCCTGAATCGTTCAATGTATTAGTACATGAACTCAGAGGTTTAGGACTAGATCTGAAATTTGAATAATCATTGCTAGAGTTCAATTAGGGACTTGGGAAGTTGGACAGTCAATTCCAAAATTTCCCAATTCCAAAATTTCAAAATTTAACTATGGCTGTTAAAAAAGATAATCGTCCAAGGTCAAGTTTTTCTAAGATAACCATTGGACTTGCTTCACCTGATTCCATTCTTGAAAGAAGCTATGGAGAAGTGCTGAAGCCTGAAACCATCAACTATCGTACATACAAACCCGAACGTGACGGTTTGTTCTGCGAAAGAATTTTTGGTCCTGTGAAAGATTATGAATGTGCCTGCGGCAAGTACAAGCGTATTCGCTATAAGGGTATCGTTTGTGATCGTTGCGGTGTTGAGGTTACAGAAAAGAAAGTTCGTCGTGAAAGAATGGGTCACCTCAAACTGGTGGTTCCTGTTGTTCACATTTGGTATTTTAAAAGTTTACCAAACAAGATTGGTTATTTGCTCGGCGTGAGCTCTAAGAAATTAGAGAGCATCGTTTACTACGAAAGATACGTGGTGATTCAATCGGGTATCAGAACAGATAAAGGACAGAATCCTGGTGATCTTCTCACAGAAGAAGAATACCTCGAAATCCTGGATACGCTTCCAAAGGATAATCAGTATCTGCCTGATGATGATCCAAATAAATTCATCGCGAAGATGGGTGCTGAAGCTGTGCATGACATGTTACAGCGCATCGACCTGGATCAGCTGTCTTTTGATTTGCGTAATGCTGCTGCAACCGAAACTTCACAACAGCGTAAGGCTGATGCATTGAAGCGCTTGAGTGTTGTTGAAGCGTTCCGCGATGCAAACGGCCGAATCACTAACCGTCCTGAGTGGATGGTGATGCAATACATTCCTGTAATTCCGCCGGAGTTACGTCCGCTAGTTCCACTTGATGGTGGACGTTTCGCTTCTTCTGATTTGAACGATTTATATCGTCGTGTGATCATCCGTAACAATCGTTTGAAAAGATTGTTGGAGATCAAAGCTCCTGAGGTGATCTTAAGAAACGAGAAGCGTATGTTGCAGGAAGCCGTTGACAGCTTATTTGATAACTCAAGAAAATCAAATGCTGTTAAAGCAGAAGGCGGTCGTGCATTGAAATCACTTTCCGATGTATTGAAAGGAAAACAAGGTCGTTTCCGTCAGAATCTTCTTGGTAAGCGTGTGGATTACTCAGGTCGTTCTGTAATTGTGGTTGGACCTGAATTGAAATTGCACGAGTGCGGATTGCCGAAAGATATGGCTGCTGAATTATTCAAGCCATTTATCATTCGGAAATTAATTGAAAGAGGAATTGTAAAAACTGTAAAGAGTGCCCGTAAACTGGTGGACAAGAAAGAAGCCATCATCTGGGACATTCTCGAAAATATATTGAAGGGTCACCCGGTAATGTTGAATCGTGCCCCAACGCTGCACCGTTTGTCAATCCAGGCCTTCCAACCAAAGTTGGTAGAAGGAAAGGCAATACAGTTACATCCGTTGGTGTGTACAGCGTTCAACGCCGACTTTGACGGTGACCAAATGGCCGTGCACGTTCCTTTGAGCAGCGCGGCAGTATTGGAAGCACAGTTGTTGATGCTTGCTTCACACAACATTCTTAACCCACAGAATGGTACGCCAATCACGCTTCCTTCACAGGACATGGTGTTAGGTCTGTACTATATCACTAAGGGTAAGAAATCTACTGACAAGGAAAAAGTAAGGGGCGAAGGGAAAGCATTCTATTCTCCTGAAGAAGTAATCATTGCTTACAATGAAGCCCGCGTAGATCTTCACGCAGTTATTAAAGTGAAGACTAACGTTCGCATTGATGGCAAACTGGAAAACAAACTGATCGAAACTACAGTTGGTCGGGTTATTTTCAACCAGATGGTGCCAAGAGAAGTTGGATATGTAAACGCGTTGCTCACTAAGAAATCGCTTCGCGAAATCATTGGTGACATCATCAAGATCACTGACATTCCAAAGGCCGTGAAATTCCTTGATGATATCAAGCAGCTCGGATTCAGAACAGCGTTCCAGGGTGGATTGTCATTTAACATTAACGACCTTATCATTCCTGATGTGAAGCAGGATCTTCTTGATAATGCTAAGACAGAAGTAAACGAGGTGTGGGACAACTACAACATGGGTCTCATCACCAACAACGAACGATATAACCAGATCGTAGACATCTGGAGCCGTGTTGATACAAGGTTAACAGAAACGCTCATCCGCGAATTGGGTCACGATAAACAAGGATTCAATTCTGTGTACATGATGCTCGATTCTGGCGCACGTGGTAGCAAGCAACAGATCAAGCAGCTTTGCGGAATCAGGGGATTGATGGCCAAGCCAAGAAAATCTGGATCTACCGGATCTGAAATCATCGAAAACCCAATTCTTTCTAACTTCAAAGGAGGATTGAACGTGTTGGATTATTTTATCTCCACACACGGTGCACGTAAAGGTCTTGCGGATACAGCCTTGAAAACTGCGGATGCCGGTTACCTCACACGTCGTTTGGTTGACGTGGCGCAGGATGTTGTGATTACAGAAGAAGATTGCGGTACATTAAGAGGAATTGCGATCAGCGCGCTGAAGGACAATGAGGATATCATTGAACCATTGTCGGACAGGATTGAGGGCCGCATGTCACTACACGATATTTATGATCCGCAATCAGATCAATTAATCGTGAACGCAGGTGAAGAAATCACAACTGAAGTTGCGAAACAAGTTGAAGAATCTGGAATTGAAAATGTTGAAATACGTTCAGTGCTCACTTGCGAAAGCAAGCGCGGAGTGTGCGTGAAGTGTTACGGTAAGAACCTGGCAACAGGATACCTGGCACAAAGAGGAGATGCGGTAGGGATCATCGCTGCGCAATCAATCGGTGAACCTGGAACACAGCTTACCCTTCGTACCTTCCACGTGGGTGGTGTTGCCGGATCGGCTTCAGTTGAGTCTACACTCATCGCGAAGTTTGAAGGCGCGATTCAATTCGATGGCTTACGTACAGTAACCACCGAAAACAATGAAGGTGAAAAAGTGCAGGTGGTAATTGGGCGTACAGGTGAGGTGCGTATTATGGATGTTAAGAACGATCGTTTATTAATCACGAATAACGTTCCATACGGTGCCACACTGCTCGTGAAAGATGGACAGAAAGTGGAGAAGGGTCATCCTATTTGTACCTGGGATCCATTCAACAACGTTATCGTTGCTGAGATTGCAGGTAGCATCAAATTTGAAAGCGTTATTGAAGGTATCACGTATCGCGAAGAGGCCGATGAACAAACCGGTCACCGCGAAAAAGTGGTAATTGAAACAAAAGATAAAACCAAGATACCATCACTGGTGGTAGCTGGAAAAGAGCAAAAATCTTATAACCTGCCAGTAGGTTCGCACATTGTGATAGAAGAAGGTGAAGAAGTAAAGGCCGGTCAGGTTATCGTAAAGATCCCGCGTATCCTTGGTAAGTTGAGAGATATCACGGGAGGTCTTCCACGAGTAACGGAATTGTTTGAAGCACGTAATCCTGGTAACCCTGCTGTGGTTTGCGAAATCGATGGAGTAGTAGCGTTTGGCGCAATTAAGCGTGGTAACCGCGAGATCATCGTTGAAGCAAAAGATGGAGTGGTGAAGAAATACCTGGTGCCCCTCACAAGGCAGATCCTCGTTCAAGATGGTGACTTCATCAAAGCGGGTGCTCCTTTGAGTGATGGACAAATTGCTCCTGCAGATATTCTTTCTATCAAAGGTCCATTCGCAGTACAAGAGTATGTTGTGAATGAAATCCAGGAAGTATATCGTTTGCAAGGTGTAAGGATTAACGACAAACATATTGAGGTTATCGTTCGCCAGATGATGAGAAAAGTAACCATCGTTGATCCGGGAGATACTAAATTCCTGGAAGAAGACCTGGTCGACAAGTTTGAATTCCTGGATGAAAACGATTGGATTTACGATAAGAAAGTTGTTACTGAACCTGGTGAATCAGGAAAACTTAGAGCAGGCCAGATCGTTAGTTTGCGTGAAGTGAGAGAAGAGAATTCAATTCTTCGTCGTAACGACAAGAAACTCGTTGAGTTCAGGGATGCACAGCCCGCAACTTCCGCTCCTTCATTGCTCGGTATTACAAAAGCATCCTTGGGTACCCAGAGCTGGATTTCTGCTGCTTCGTTCCAGGAAACTACGAAGGTGTTGAGTTCCGCAGCCATCCAGGGTAAGACCGATGATATGTTAGGTCTTAAGGAGAATGTAATCACTGGTCACCTGATTCCTGCAGGTACAGGATTGAGAGAATTCGAAAACATGATTGTTGGTAGCAAGGAAGAGTATGAACTTCTCCAAACTACCCGTGAAGCCATGACTTTCGATGAAGAAGAGTAGTCACGTGTTACTATAAAGTACGAGGCCCCGATTATGTCGGGGCCTTTTTATTGACGATACATGATGCCTGATGCCGGATGCCAGATGCAAAATGCTTAATGCAGGTGCCGGATAGAGAATACCAGATGCTAGATACCAGATGCCAGATACAAGCATGCTAATGTAAAGACAAGATGGGTAATGCCAGTTGCCAGATGATTAATACAGATATAAGTTCACTACTCAATATTTATGCATCCCGCATCGTCTATCCTGCATCTTGAATCCGGCATCTGGTATCCTGCATCCAGAGGGCCAAAATTCCTGTTAATCCTAGCGGAAATCATTTCATTAAAGAGGCAAACCTGTTATCTTGCCGCAAATTTTCTGCATGAATAAAATCGCTACCTGGTTAAGCATCCTTTCCCTGGTTTTGGTAGGGCTCCTATACTATTTCCATTTCACGCATGTGGACCTGTCTAAATTTAAATTTACCAGCAAACCTGCTGATACAACTAGTACCCATATCGGCCAATTTAAGATGGCTTATTTTGAAATGGACTCAGTAGATAACAACTATGAGTATGTCAAATTTATCCGCGAAGCGCTGAGAAGAAAAGAGGCCGATTTAAACATGCAGCTTAATAACCTGAAAGGCGGTTATCAAAAAAAGATAGCAGAGTGGCAGAAAAAAGGAGCTAACATTTCGCAGGCCGAGAGCGAGGCAATGAATAGAGAATACCAACAAATGCAGGTTAATTTTGAGAGCAGGCAGAAGCAATTGAATGATGAGTATGAACAAGAGAAATACAAAATGTATGTGGATGCCAACAAGAGGATTTCGGAATATCTGAAAGAGTACAATAAGGATAAGGGATTCACATATATCATCGCCGACCAGCCAAACCTGATTTATTACCGCGATACGGTCTACAACATAACCCGCGAATTGATTGATGGACTGAACAACTTATATAAGCAAGACAAGAAGAAGTGATAATGAATTGGGAAATTGATTTTCAAATTGTAGAACCTGCGTCCTGATTCTTAAAGGTGATTCCACATAAAAGGACCAATTTCTCCATCAAACAATATATCTCTCCAGACATAAAGAAGGTTCGGAATAAGGGTTCAGACAATTTGCCAATTTCCCAGTTAGGCCCAGTAGAAGCCTTCGAGCTAAATGAAGTTGCAAGGCCGCCAAAATCTCCCAATTCTAATTATCTTCCATCCTTATAATCTACTATGAGTAACCCAAACACCGGCTTCAAACCCTCTCTTGGTCTATTCGATGCCACGATGATCGTGGCAGGATCCATGATCGGCTCAGGAATCTTTATTGTAAGTGCAGATATCACGAGGAATGTTGGTTCAGCGGGGTGGTTGATTGCTGTATGGGTAATCACTGGCTTCATGACACTTACGGCTGCAGTAAGCTATGGTGAATTAAGCGGCATGTTTCCCAAAGCAGGTGGGCAGTACGTATTCTTAAAAGAGGCGTATAATCCATTGATCGGATTTATGTATGGTTGGAGCTTTTTCTCAGTTATACAAACCGCAACAATTGCAGCAGTAGCCGTCGCATTTTCAAAATTTACAGCCTATCTTATTCCGGCCGTGGGCGAAGACAATATTTTGATAAAGCTTGGATCTCTACACATTTCGGCAGCTCAGTTGTTGGCTATTCTGCTCATACTTTTCCTAACATATACGAACACCCGCGGGATACAAGGCGGAAAAATAATCCAGACAACTTTTACTACGGCGAAGCTTCTTTCACTCTTTTGCCTCATTATATTCGGGTTCCTGATTGTAAAGGAAAGCCACTGGACGGAGAATTGGCAAACCGGATTCAAGTCGGCGCAGGATCTTGGCGTTGATGCAAAAGGTAAAGTTGCCACAGGGTGGAGTCCCATATCAGGCACAATTCTCCTTGGAGCGATCGCCGTCGCTATGGTTGGCTCAATATTCAGTAGCGACGCATGGAATAATGTCACTTTCATTGCCGGGGAAATTAAAAATCCAAAGAAAAATATTGGGCTCAGTTTGTTTCTTGGGACGCTCATTGTTACAATCATTTATGTATCGGCTAACCTCATGTATCTGCATGTTCTGCCTTTACAAAGTCTCGCATTCGCACAAAACGATAGGGTAGCTGTTGTTGCAGCGCAGCAAATTTTTGGACCTGCTGGCACCATGGTCATCGCAATCATGATAATGGTTTCAACATTTGGGTGCAACAATGGACTCATACTTGCCGGCGCGCGGGTGTATTACTCCATGGCAAAGGATGGTCTTTTCTTTCGAAAAGCAGGCGACTTGAATACCAAGGCAGTTCCTGAATATGCGCTCTGGATTCAGGCTGTGGTTGCTTCGTTACTTTGTTTGAGTGGTAAGTATGGCGATCTTCTTACCATGGTCTCATTCGTAGTAGTGATTTTTTACGTGTTCACCATAATTGGCATATTCATTCTTAGGAAAACACAACCGAACACCGAAAGACCTTATAAAGCATTTGGCTATCCGGTGTTGCCGATTCTTTACATTATACTCGCCATCGGATTTTGTGTTGGATTGGTTTGGACTTCCCCTACTTACTCTTTGTGGGGACTCGTAATTGCCCTGTTAGGAATTCCTTTGTATTATCTTGCAGTCCGCAATAAAAAATCCGCAACAAGCTATGCCGAAAGTTGATTTCGTGAAATTATTCAAAGGGTTATCTCAGCTAAAGGCAGGCATTATTGGTGATGTGATGCTTGATACTTATTGGTGGGGTGATGTTGAAAGAATTTCGCCTGAAGCACCAGTGCCAATTGTTGCTTTGAAGAAGAAAGAATATCGTTTGGGCGGTGCTGCAAACGTTGCGCTCAATGTGAAGTCGATGGGAGCAAGCGCTTCCATTTTATCCATAATTGGATCTGATGATGACGGCAATGTGTTGGAAAATCTTTTTAAGAGTCAGGGAATAGACACTGACTATCTTATCAGAAGCAAAAAGCGAATTACAACAAGCAAATCAAGAATCATCAGTCGTAATCAACAAATGCTGCGACTTGATGCCGAAATGACCAAAGATCTTGAGAGCGCCGATGAAGAAAGTTTAATATCGGCAGTCGGGAAATTCCTTGAAAAAGAGAAACCTCAGGTCATGATTTTCGAAGATTACAACAAGGGAGTGCTGACCCCAAACATAATCAATAGGGTTATTAAATTGTGCAACGAAAGGAATATCCCTACCGCAGTGGATCCAAAGCGAAAAAATTTCTTTGCCTTTCATAATGCATCCATCTTTAAACCCAATTTGAAAGAAGTAAAAGAAGCCTTTAACCTTATTGAGGATAAGATTGATCAACCCGTTTTAGAAAATATTCATCGCAAATTGAAGGCGGAACTGTCTCATTCAATTTCACTGATCACATTATCTGAGCGCGGTATTTTCTACCAGGACGGAGATGGCTCTGAAATTATACCTGCGCACGTAAGAAATATTTCAGACGTTTCCGGTGCGGGCGACACTGTGATTGCGGTTGCGTCGCTGGTATATGCAGCAACGCGTGATACGGCACTTATGGCTGAAGTTGCAAATCTGGCTGGGGGAATCGTTTGTGAAGAGGTGGGAACTGCCGCTATCGACAAAGGAAAACTGCTCGATGAATGTGAAAACCTTCTGTAAATGTTTTCTGGATTTGCTCACATAGCAACTAGCGTATGAAGAATTTTACATTGGTTATTCATGGAGGCGCGGGCACTATTTTAAGAAAGGATATGAGCCCGGAAAAGGAACGCGTATATCGGCAAGCCCTGCAAGATGCTCTGGATGCTGGTTTTGACGTGCTCCTGAAAAATGGTTCCGCGCTTGACGCAGTCACTGCAGCGGTTGTTTCACTCGAGGATAACATTGTTTTTAATGCTGGCCGCGGATCCGTTTTTACCAACACTGGCGTTCATGAAATGGACGCTGCCATCATGAACGGTTTGAATCTGACGGCCGGCGCCGTGGCAGCAGTTAGAAACATTCGCAATCCCATTCAACTCGCAAGGGCAGTAATGCTCGAGAGCGATCATGTTTTCCTAACAGGAGAAGGAGCTGTTCAGTTTGCGCGTGAACACGACATCCGGTTTGAAACCGACGATTATTTTTTTTCCCAATTTAGATTCGATCAACTAAAAGCAATCCGCGCAACCAATGATTATGCATTAGATCATACGCGGATTGATGATGAAAGTCCCGTAATCAAGGAAAAAAAATTTGGGACGGTGGGTGCGGTTGCTTGCGATGGTTTTGGAAATCTTGCCGCTGCTACCAGTACAGGTGGAATGACGAATAAGAAATTTGGAAGAATTGGAGATAGTCCTTTGATCGGCTGCGGCACATATGCGAATAACAAAACCTGCGCTATCAGTGCTACCGGCCATGGCGAACCTTTCATAAAGGCTGTTGCCGCCTACGATGTGAGTTCTTTAATGGAATACAAACAACTTAGCCTTGAGGAAGCGATGCGCGTGGTGGTATTCGAAAAACTTCCAGCTATTGAGGGTGAAGGCGGCCTTATTGGAGTGGACGCACAAGGTAATTTGTCTATGCAATTCAATAGCGATGGAATGTATCGTGGTTACAGGAAGAGTGACGGCTCCGAAGATATTTTGATCTACAAATAACCTGTACCGCCAGTAAAGACCAAATTTTGAGGGCAGAGGTTCGAGTTTATTCTTGAAGTACTTTTACAGTATGCTGAAATATGCAGTTATCGTTGCCGGCGGATCCGGTAACCGAATGAACGCTGCGATCCCCAAACAGTTTCTTCCTATCAATGGAACGGCCGTTCTATTATACACAATCGAAACTTTTCTCAGCGCGTTCAGTGATTTGGAAATTATTCTTGTGCTTCCAGAAAAATTTATGAGAGACGGTGATGCAATAGTGCAACAAGCCTCTGATCCAAAAAGAATTGAGATTGCCGCAGGAGGAAATACTCGTTTTCATTCAGTGAAAAATGGACTAAAACTAGTTACTGAAAACGCCATTGTATTTGTTCATGACGCAGTACGCTGTCTTGTTACCAACGATCTTATTCATCGTTGCTACGAAGGAGCGCTTGAAAATGGAAATGCTATTCCCGCTATTCCAGTTTCTGATACGGTAAGAATGGAAACAGCGGAGGGGTCAGTAGTCGTAGATAGAACCAAGTTGCTTGTGATTCAAACGCCGCAAACTTTCTTCAGCAACCTGCTCTTAAAAGCATTTGAGCAAGAGTATGACAGCTCATTTACTGACGAAGCCACCGTTGCAGAAAAGTTTGGAATAAAAATTCATCTTATTCCGGGTGAGGACGAGAATATCAAACTTACGAGACCTATTGATATGGAAATTGCGGAAAAGATTTTGAAAAATCGAAGAGTCAGTAAGGTTTAGTTGCACAATTCCTACTTAATCCTCGAAGTTTCCAAGGTTTTGCTGAATGAGCAATAGGTTTTTCCTCAGGGTCTCTTTCATATTTTGTTTCAAGACCTGGCCCATAGACTTACATTTTTTGAAAGAAACAGAATCAAATCCTTCTCCTAATTCTTTTTTCAATTGTTCTAATTTCTCCGGTGTAGAAATTTTATCACTGCTCATCACCTTAATCAATTCCATCACGCGATACCTGTTCGAAGCAAGACGTAAAGCCATCAGCGTTCTTTCTTCTGTTTGATATTGCTGAATTGAATCTTTGTTCAGGTGTTTCATCGAAAGTTTAACGAAGGCAAGATTCTCCTTAAAGAACTGGGGCAAATACAGATTCTTTCTTCCTTCATAACTCTGCTGATCGAAGTCAATTGCGCGGATTCGATATTGATAGTCTTCTATATCAGGCGTAATGTCAATCACAAAATTATAACTACGCATATCGCCCAGCAATCGCACAAAACAACGCTCATTGAATTTTACAAATTCCTTGGCAATGCGGATCTTATTTGTTTCCGGTAATTCGAGATGTTGTTTAATAAACAGGTCCCCAGGTATTCCGGCAATATGCTCTTCAACGAGAGTGGATTTGTTGGTAAGAAAAGTAATGCGATTAGGCGATAGAATATGTTCTAACTCCAGGCCATAAACACGTGAGGAGTCAGCCTGCTTAACGTAATAGTGGTCGTAATTATCATTGAATTTGTTGACGATTCGAATCCTGAATGGATTTGAATTTCCGAATGTGCAGTAATCGATCCTCGCCACATCAAGATGCTTGGTAAACCTCAGATCGCCCTCAGTCTTCAATATGGCATACATTTTTACCAATCCCTCTCTGATAAATTGCCATTCCTTCATATCATACATCACCTTTTCCCAAAGAGTATCTTTTCCGTGTTTATCAATAAGCGGAACTGAATAGGTAAAATGAACAAGGTCGCGGTAACTAACCGGCAACTTTACTTCGCGGCCATGATGTTTAAGATATCCTCGAAGCGCATCGTTTACAGCGAAGATCGGTTTCTTGCGCGATGGTTTATTCTGCTGCTGATTGTGAGAAGCGTTATCATGTTCGGAAAAATTCATGATCCGAAAATTATGAATTAAAAACCAGTTCCCGAAGCTGCCGGAGATACGCTGGCGTCAAGAGGAGGCGACTGCCATACCAGCTAAACATTTCGCCATCTACCAACTTGATTTTTGTTTGAGGAAGAATTGATTGCAATTCTTCTGCATGTTTTTCTGAAAAAGGGTAGGGCTCGGATGACAAAAACAGAATATCAGCATTAATTTTAGTCAAGTCATCCACCGATATTTCTGGATATCTACTTTTCGTTTGTAGGGCATTTTGGAAGCCGGCGACGTTCATCATCTCGCTAATAAAGGTGTCGCCCCCCGCAGCCATATATGGTTCCTTCCAAATGAGATAAGCAGCCCGAGGACGCAGTTCGCTGCTCAATTCAGTTTGTCGGTCATTCAGAAATTCTTTCTCGAAGTTTAATTTGATTTGTGTCAAAAGCTTCGCAGATTCTTCGCTTTTGCCGGTTAATTCTCCCAACTTTTCAATCATCTTATATGCATCGTTGAGATTGCTGATATCGCTTATCCAAACGGGAAATTCTTTCGCGAGTAGCTCTATTTCTGCTTGCAGATTTTCTTCCTTATTCGCGATGATAAGATCAGGCCTTAATTCTTTGATCAGCGAAATGTTTAACTTTTTTGTGCCCCCTATTCTCACTTTGTTTCGAAACCAATGCTCGGGATGCACGCAAAATTTGGTAATGCCAATTACTTCTTCATCCAAACCAAAATCAGATAAAAGCTCGGTCTGAGATGGGACAACGGAAACGATTTTCTTTGGAGGAAACGATTGTAACTCTATCGTTCGACTTAACTGATCCTGGAATTTCATCAAGTAGTGATCGGTGATTTGTTATGTGTGATCAGTTGACCTGTCCCCTTGCATTATCGTTGCATGCTGCATCCGGCATCGTGAATCCTAGCTCCCCAACGCCAATATCACATCATACTTCGTCACGATATGGAGGTTGCCCGCTTCATCTTTACTTAACACTGCTCCATTTTCTTTATTAATCAGCGTACGCAATTTTTCAATAGGCGTTTCAAATTCCACGATTGGAAAAGCTTTTTCCATCACCTGCTCAACCTTCTCCGTTTTTATGTCGGGATTACTGAAAACTTTTTGAAACAA
>Ga0157378_10003167_pt1 | contig 14618 bp, 9 predicted proteins | sample M65metaG_FD_115309 | JGI IMG/M metagenome (GOLD analysis project Ga0157378, IMG submission 115309) | Miscanthus rhizosphere microbial communities from Kellogg Biological Station, Michigan, USA - M6-5 metaG | ecosystem: Host-associated > Plants > Roots > Rhizosphere > Soil | place: USA: Michigan...
ATCAGTCTCTTCGCCGCAACCCGCGGCCATTCCGGCAACCTTCCCATCCGGCGCACCAGGGAAACAATTCGCGCCGCATGGCCCGCCCCGGTCACGCCAATCTCGTGTCCGTAGAGCGCTGCCGCCACCATCCCCCACGCCACTGCTTCGCCGTGCTGGTATTTCCGGTACGCCGTCACGCTCTCCAGCGCATGTCCGAAGGTATGTCCAAAATTCAAAATTTCCCGCAGCCCCGACTCCCTTTCATCTTTGCTTACCACCGCTGCCTTGATCTCTGCCGATCGGGTAATCAGATACTCCAAGGCCCGCGCATCGCGCGCCAACACCTTCTCGAAATTTCTCTCGAGGAACGCAAACAGCTTGGCATCGGCGATTACGCCGTACTTGATGACCTCCGCCAGCCCTCCGCGAAATTCCCGCTGCGGCAGCGTCTCTAACGTGTTCGTGTCTACCACCACCAGCTTCGGCGGATAGAACGCTCCGACCAGGTTCTTCCCTTCCGGCAAGTTCACCCCGGTCTTTCCGCCGATCGCGCTATCGGTCTGCGCGACGAGCGTTGTCGGAACCTGCACCAGCACCACTCCACGCAAGTAACTTGCCGCCGCAAATCCCGCCACATCGCCGACGACGCCGCCGCCCACAGCAATCACGGCCGCGCGCCGGTCCGCCCCCGCCTTCACCAGACCCCGTGCGATCAGCTCGACACTGGTCAGATTTTTCGCCGCTTCCGCGTCATTAAACCTGTGGACCTGCGCGTTCATTCCGCGGAGTCCGGTCTGTATGCGCTTTCCCACCGCCGTCCAGACCCTGGGCGACGTCACAACGTGCACACTCGAAAACTCGCCGATCCGCCGCAACCGACTGGCCAGCCGAGCCAGCACACCTGCTCCACACACCACTGAGTAGCTTCCCGCGGAAGACTTCACCAAAATTCGTTTCATTCGTGGCATTGGATACTTTCAACTCTAGCATACCGTTTGCCTTTGCCTTTGCCTGGCCGCCGCGGGCCAAGCATGAACTCCCAAAATCCTCGTGCTACCATGATTCGCTGCTGCCAACACTCCGATGACCTCCGTCCCCAAGACCTATCGCGCCGATTACGCCGTAGTGGGTTCAGGCGTCGCCGGCCTTCGCGCCGCCATCGAACTCAGTTCCGCGGGCACCGTTCTTGTCCTGGCAAAATCCGACTTGAGCGAATCCGCCACCGCCTATGCGCAGGGCGGCATCGCGGTGGCCCTCAGCGACGAAGACGAAATTGGACTTCACGAGCAGGACACCATCGCGGCCGGCGACGGCCTGTGCCGCCCGGAATCCGTAGCGCTCCTGGTAGAAGAGGGCCCTAAGTACATTACGCAGTTGATCGAATGGGGCACGGAATTTGATCGCTCCGGCACGAAGCTGGCCTTCACGCGCGAGGCCGCGCACAGCCGCTCGCGCATCCTCCACGCGCACGGCGACTCTACCGGCCGCGAAATCAGCCGCGCTCTCCTGGCCCGTGCTCACGCCCTGCCGCATCTCCACTTGCGCGCTCACGCTTTCACCACCGGCTTGATTCTGGAAAACGGCCGCGTCATTGGCTTGCGCTTTATCGACGAGACGGACGGTTCCCTTCACGAAGTGCGTGCCGGCGCGGTTCTGCTCGCTACCGGCGGCCTCGGCCAGCTCTACCGCGAAACAACCAATCCTGCTGTCGCGACGGGCGATGGAATGGCGATCGCCTACGAAGCCGGTGCCGTCCTTTCTGACATGGAGTTCGTGCAGTTCCATCCGACGGCTCTCGCCATCAAAGGCGCACCGCGCTTCCTGCTTTCCGAAGCGCTGCGCGGCGAGGGCGGCATCCTCCGCAACATCAATCTCGAACGTTTCATGAAGCGTCACGCCGAAGCGCAGGAACTTGCTCCGCGCGATGTAGTTGCCCGCGCAATCGTCAGCGAAATGCACCGAACCCACGCCGAGCATGTCTATCTCGACATGACCGCCAAGTCCGCCGAATTCTTGCAGAAGCGCTTTCCGCGGATCTACTCGACTTGCCTTAGCTACGGACTCGATCTTGCGACCGACATGGCGCCTGTCTGCCCCGCCGCGCACTACATGATGGGCGGAGTGAAAACCGATCTTTGGGGACGCAGTTCCGTTCCGGGTCTCTACGCCGCGGGCGAAACCGCAGACACTGGCGTGCACGGAGCCAATCGCCTCGCCAGCAATTCCCTCCTGGAGGGGCTGGTCTTCGGCGCGCGTGCCGGCGAAGCGATGAGTAAAGACGCGCCTGCCGCCAGACACAAATCGGCACCGCTGCCCGGCTCTCTGGCCCCGATACCTGGCAACTCGGCTCCGGGCACACTCCCGAATCACGCTGAGAAATCCACGCCGTCCGCGCAGCTTACGCAGATCCGCGATTTGATGTGGCGTCACGTCGGAATTCTGCGTAACGGCAAAGAGCTTCTGGCCGCTCTTCAGTCTTTGCAGAAAATAGAATTGCCGGCTGCCGCGCACATCGCGGAAACTGTGAAAAAGCATCTGGCAGCTTCCACTGCCGATGCCGCTCCAAGCCACTCAACGTCGGCGGCAGTCGCAGCAGCGAAGCAGGAAAACCCCACGCGCGCCGATCATGAGCTGTGCAACTTGCACACGCTCGCCACTCTGATCTGTCGATCTGCTATCGCTCGCGAAGAGTCTCGCGGCAGCCATTACCGCGCCGATTTTCCGTATCGGGACGACGACGCACTCCAGAAACACTCACTCGTTCAACGCGGCAAGGACGTCACTTTCGAATCCTGATTTGTTGCGAGAAGAGTCGGCAGGTCCGGCCGGGACTTACAGCGTCCGAATCATTTGATCGAAATCGGTTTTGTTGCTGGCCGCGGTCATGTCGTGATGCGGACGGCTGTGTTTCCACCAAAGCGTGAGACCGAGGAGCGAGCCGGCGCCAACGGTTCCCAGCAGAAAGGGCCGCGCAATAGGTATTGCGACGAATGCAATCGCCACGATAGCCGCGGTAACGAAAGCGCCGGTTCGGTTCCCCGACACGGTTAGATCACTATCGAAGATTCCCAGCGGAACCCGCCGATCTGGCTTTGGCGTTCGCACGATGGCGCTCGCCTCGGTGCTGGGAGACCACTCAACCGTCTGCTGCCGTGAATGGGGTGTCAAGGCCTTCTAAGGCAGACAGCTTGCTATTACCGGCGAGCAGTGTCCGTTGTGGCGGCAGGAGCGGCAACGGAGGAAGTCAGACGGGATACGGCGCCCGGCGGCGGCTTAGGTGCCGCAAGGCCCGCGGTTTCGGAGCCGAGCCCTAGTTTCTGCAAAGTTAATGCGTCCAAGCGGCCCGTCGGATTCAACCCGTGCGACGCCTGGAACTTGCGCACCGCTGTGGTTGTGTCGTCGTCCCACTTGCCGTCGGGCCTACCGGCAAACGAACCGTCCTTTGCCAGAGCGGCTTGAATTTCGCTCACCCGGTCGCTGGTCGGAGCTTTCTGTCCCGGCGGCCTGCGGGAGCGGCTGCTCGCTCTCTTCCCTGTTCGTGAAGCAGCACTGCGCGGCGACGCCTTGGACCCTGTGCCGGAAGCTTTCTTTGCAGCCGGCTCTTTCGCCGGAACGGATTTGGCCGAAGCATTTGCGGAAGGCGATTTCGCCGTCGAAGCCGTTGGCTTCTTTTTTGCCAGGCCCTTGGATTGTGCGGAACCGGCCGGCACACCCAGCCCTACTGCGCTTAGCAGCAGGATGAGGGCGGGGAGTGCCGGTCGAAAGTTTCGCGTCATTGTAATTTCTCGGGGTTTCTCTTCTACGCCTTTTATCGGCTGTTGTCCAGCAACCTTTACTGAGCGTTCTCGACCGGCACGACACCGGGCAAGAATACGGTCAGGATGCGGTCGCTGTCCTGTCTCCGGAGAACCTTGAACACGACGTTGTTGCCGGGCTTCAGCTTGCCGATTACGGTTTTGTATTCGGCCACGGAAGTCACCGGCTGGCGGTTTACTTCGGCAATCACGTCGCCGCGGGTGAAGTTCAGATCGTCACCGAAGCTGGCCGGATCGACGTCCACAACGAGGACGCCTTTCTGGCCTTCCATGCCGACACGCGAAGCCCGCTCCGGCGTCAGGTTCTCAACGCGCAGACCGAATTCAGCCGGTTGGCTGTCATTCTGCGAATCGCTTTGCCGCGATGCGGAATTCGGGAAGACGCGGGTGCGATCTTCGACCACCGCCGAAGTTTCCTTCGCCTGGCGGTCGCGCACGTAACCGATCTTCACTTTGCTGCCGATGGGTGCTTGCGCGATTGGGTTGACCAGATCGTTGCCGGTCTTTACGGCTTGGCCGTTGACGGCGGTAATGACATCGCCGCCCTTCAGTCCCGCTTTTTCCGCAGGGCTGCCGGGCTCGACACCCATGATGACCACGCCATTCGGAGCGCCCAGTTCCTTCAAAGTGATGGCGTTCGTGCCGAGTTCTTCCTGGAAGCTCACGCCGATGGAGCCACGCGTCACACGGCCCTGCTGAACGAGCTGGTTGTACACGTTGATTGCCACGCTCGAGGGTAGTGCAAAGCCGACACCCTCATAGCCGCGGCTGCCGGTGATGATGGCGGTGTTGATGCCGATCACTTCGCCGGCGAGGTCCACCAGCGGACCGCCGGAATTACCCGGATTGATCGCCGCGTCAGTCTGCAGGAACTTTTGGAACTGGCGGCCAACGCCGCCGCGATCCTTGGCGCTGACAATGCCTGCGGTAACCGTGGCGTTCAAGCCAAACGGGCTGCCGATAGCCAGCACCCAGTCGCCAACCTGTACACCGTCGGAATTGCCCAATTTGGCTACCGGAAGTTCCTTGTTGCCCGCATCAATCTTGATGACCGCCAGGTCAGTCTCTTCGTCCGTACCGATCACTTTGGCGTTGTAGCGCTGCGTGCTGCCGTTCAGCTGAACCTGAACCTTGGTGGCCTGCTCCACAACGTGGTTGTTGGTAAGAATGAATCCCTTGCGGTCGACGATTACGCCGGAGCCCAAGCTCCGTTCGGCCGCCGGAGGCGCATCCTGGCCGCGGCCATCGAAGAAGCGGTCAAAGAAATCCTGCATCGGGTCGTCCTGATCGCCGTTAGGATTCGGCACCTGGCGACGCTTTCTATTGAGAGACTGGCGCTTTTCGAGCACTTGCGTAGTAGAAATGTTGACCACCGCCGGTTCCACACGATTCACGATGGAAGCAAAGGAATTCGACGACGGGATGGCGTCCGGCATGGGCAACGGAGTCGCTCCCTTGCCCGCGAACGTCAAGGTCTTCATGGCGGAGGTGTGGCCCGAAACGATGGTACCGATCAAAATTCCGACTACCAGGGTCAGAGCGACAAACAAGCCAGCCACGGCTTTCTCGCGCCGCACCCAACCCCACATGGCCCAGGTCTTGCCCTTTTCCAGTTCACCCATTCTGAAACTCCTGTCTTTCTCTCCGCCGCCAATGCTCTCGCGGACCGCACCCTTTCCAGTATAACACCGTGACTTTCCCAGAGTTGCCCAGCGCGAAGTTCAGCCTGCGCTGGAAAACACACTGGCCTTTTGGCCGGGGTGGCTTTGGAGGCGATGTAAACTCACTCTTGCTACTCTCTACTTTGACGCAGGAATCGGCGATTTTGTTGTTAGCGGCTGCGGCTATTTATAAGTGTTATTGACAAACCCCAGCGACCGGACACGTCCACTCCGACAACTCCGGTGTTTGCGGTATTCCCGCCAGCCTTAATTAGGTAGCTTCAGCGGTGCACAGTGACACTGATGCTGGTCACGTGACTGAGGCCGCCGGAGACTCCGGTAATCGTAACTGTGAACGTTCCGATATTGGTTTTATTGCTGGTGGCCAATGTGAGCGTGCTCGAATTGCTCGTCGGATTGGGGCTGAACGATGCGCTCATGCCCTTGCGCAGGCCGGAGGCGGAGAGCGTAGCGCTGGAGCTAAAGCCGTTCGACGGTACGACGCTGACCGTAGCCGTGCCAGTGGCCCCGCGTTTGATGCTCAGGCTCGTGGATGAAGCGGCGAGCGTAAAGTTCGGCGCGCCAGCCACGGTAAGAGAGACCGTCGTGGAATTGGTCAGGTTGCCGCTGACTCCCTTGATCGTGGCGGTGAACGTTTCCGTAGCAGCGGAAGCGCTTGCCGTGAACGTCGCAATACTCGTACTCGTCGTGCTGCTTGGGTTGAAAGACGCTGTCACGCCGGCGGGCAACCCGGAAGCCGACAAACTGACGCTGCCACTGAAGCCGTTTTGCGGAGTAACTCCGATCGTGGCGCTGTTGCTGCTTCCCTGAACGAAACTCATGCTATTCGGCGTCGCGGAAAGGGTGAAGCTGCCCGGCGGCGGGCCAGAGGTCGGCCAGTTGTTGACTAAATTCGCGGCATTGATGGTGCCAATGCCGGTTGCAAAGTCCCAGCCGAGTGAAGTTCCATACGCGGGCGCGAACGAATTGTTGGAAGTGGATAGCACGCCGACGGCGCCGCCGCCCAGATAGCAACTGGGCCCGAGGCAGTCCACGTCGATATCGCCCTGAGTCACGTCGTAAAAGATGCAGTTCGCAGCCACACCCGCTCCATTGGATGAGTTGCAGGAAGCGCTGCCGCTCGCGCCGTATTCCGCGGCAGCAAGCTGGTAATAAATGGGCGCAGGATTCCCTTGCGGCCCGCCGGCATTTTGATTGATCAGTGCCTGAATGCCGGCCATGATCGGCGAACCAAACGAAGTCCCGCCTGCGCCCGACCACGCGCTCGGGTCGCTTCCGCAGGAAGCTCCGCCGCCCGCGATGTCAGACCAACAGAAAACATAGTAGTGGCTCCACAGTCCGTCCGCTGCAAACAGTGACAGGTCCGGCGTGTCACGCACGCCGTCGTTGGGATTGCCCAGCACCGCCTGCCACGAAGGCTTGGCCCACCCAGCGCAGGAACCGCTGACTACTCCCGCTGTAGACGGCGTTCCCGTTGCGCACTGGCTTGGCCCGCCGCCTCCCGCGACCGTGGTCAGCAGCAGGAAGCCCAGGAAGGGGTCGTTGCAGAGACTCGTGGGGCCGTACGTCGGGCTATAGCCCAAGTACGCCGAAACAAGTTCACCCGCGCAAGAGTCATTCCATGGAATTTCCGGAATGTACGAAGCGGCCGAGCCGAACGTAGGCGAGTTTGTGGAATTCCAGTAGCTCACATTCGTGCCTGCGAAAGTGTCGCTGAAGTCCGTACCGCCAACAGCGACGTTATAGGGAGTCGAAGCGAAAGCATTGACGCCGATACCACGAGTCGCTTCGGCGGCGCCGTTGTCGCAGCCAGCGGCCCCGCTGTCCCCTGCCGCGACGAAGACCGAGATGCCCTCCGCGACGGCTTGCTGGTAGGCGGCATTGTAAGCGGCGTTGGCGGTTTCGCCATTCACTGTTTCGCATTGGCCATAGCTAATACTGACAATTGAAGGAGGCGCGTTGCTGTTGATCAAGTTCTGAAAAGCGATAAGGCCACCGAACGTCGTGCTGGTATCCGCGCAGGCGGCCATCTGGATTGCGGCACTGGGAGCCGCTGCACTGGCCCATTCCGCATCGAGAATCGCCTCTGCGTCGTTCGGTGCGAAGACGCCCGGCGGGTTGCAATTGTTCGTACCGCTCGACGGAGCCGGATGCACGGAAGAAAAAGAAGCCCCTGAATAGGAAGACAATCCGAGAACAGAGCGAAACGTCGTCCAATCATTGGCGGTGTATACGTCCGTGTCTTCGATCAGCGTGATGGTTTGGCCCTGGCCGGAAATGCCAGCGCTAAAAAGAGGATTCAGGTTGTAGATCGTGGCGAGGTCCGCGGGAACCACGGCGTATGTATCGCCAAAGAGGCCTCCGATCGTGAACTCGGGGCGCGGCTTGCGCAAGCGATGCATCGGACGCGGACGGAAGTCATGCAGGGAGACGACACCAGAGACTAGCGAGGCGAGCGCAGCGGGAATGCGCGGCTCGCTCATGTTCGCTATGTGCAGCTCGTTCTTCACGGCAAGGTAATGGACTTCCGTCTGGAAGGCGCGGCGAATTCGCCCGGCCGTTCCAGAAAAATCGATGACCATTCCGCTGGGATAAACGACATTGACCTGGAAGCCTTGCGAGCGCAGCCACGCGGTCACCGCATCGAGATCGGATGAGGCAGCCCCATATCGCGCGCCAAACTCCTGTGCAGTCAGCCAACGATGGAAGTTGGTGGAGCCCTTTGTTTGCAGCCCTTCGATGAATTGCTGCAATGCCGCTTCCCGTTCGGAGGAACGCTTCAACAGCAGCAGCATATGCTGCATCGGAAGCGCGTCAGCCACGCGGCCGCGGTCGTGCTCCGGCCTGGCTTCGGGGCGCACGTTTCCTGCAAAGGCGACGTGGCCCGGCGCATTCGCCTGAGCCGCGGCGTACGATACAAAGAGAAACAGGGCGACGAGAGCGGAGGCGGAAGCGAATCCCAGTTTACGGTTCATGGGCCCTCTCCCTAAACAGACTTTTTCGGCTAGACCACGCGGAAACGCTGGCAAAAGATAAACCGTTGATAGCAGAACCTTACGAAGGGTAGAACGGTCCCCAGGGACAGTTTTAGGTCAGCCGTCTCGAAGGTCCAGCAACCATCCGGGCCAAACCCGCGCCGCACTGCTCCCTGGTCACGCGTCGAGTCAAAGAAAATCTGAACAAAATCATGTTGACAAGCAGCTGGTTGCCTGTCATTAATTATGAAGCCGCTTGCTGCGGCGAAACGTGGCGATTTAGGGCGACTTGCTCCACGTAAAAAACTGCTAAAGAACTGGTAGAGTTTCTCGAAAGATTTTGAGACCCTCCTGCACTCTTTGGCACGGAGGGCTTTTTCTTTTGATCCCCTCCGCGCTGGCCCTAACTCATTCACGTTTCGTTTGTGACGTCGGCGAATTCCGTTGGCTTGCGTTGTCTTGAGCCGCGATTGGACATTGGCTATGCCGGAGATCTATCAACTACGCTGTCGAGAATGCGGAAAGCTGTGGGGCAATACACCTCGGTCGTTCTGCGAAGAATGCTTCTCGCCCCTTGAAGTTGCCTACGATTACGAAGCACTGAAATCCATTGCTAGTAAAGACAAGCTGGCCGGGCGCGACTTTAATATGTGGCGCTACGCGGAGTTTCTCCCGCTGCCCGAGGGCTTTTCTTTCCCGAACGCCGTGGGAGGGACTCCGCTTGTTCCATCGAAGCACTTGGCGAAAAAGTGGGGCGTGCGGAATTTGTATTTCAAGAATGACGCAGTCTGCTTCCCTTCTCTCTCGTTCAAAGATCGCGTTGTCGCGACGGCGCTTGCCGCTGCCGGACGATTCGGCTTTAAGACCGTCGGATGCTCGTCCACGGGAAATCTGGCCAATGCGGTTGCGGCGCAATCGGCGCAACAGGGATTTGAAGCATGCGTGTTCATTCCGGCCGATCTTGAACCGGCAAAAGTCCTGAACACGGCTGTTTACGGCGCGCGGATCGTACGCATCAACGGAAACTACGATCACGTCAACCGGCTCTGCGCGCAGATCGCCGACCGCTTCGAGTGGGGGCTGGTGAACGTCAACCTGCGGCCCTATTACGCGGAAGGTTCGAAGACGCATGGTTTTGAAATTGCCGAGCAACTCGGCTGGAAGCTGCCTGACAACGTCGTGGTGCCGATGGCGGGGGGCTCGCTCATCACGAAAATCGCGAAGGCCTTCCGTGAATTGGTTACTCTCGGCTGGGTCGAAGAAAAGCCGGTGAAGTTCTTCGGAGCGCAAGCCGCGGGCTGCTCACCGATCTCCACGGCCGTGAAGCGTGGGCTCGCCCGCTTTGAACCGCAAAAGCCCGACACCATCGCGCGTTCGCTGGCCATCGGCAACCCGGCAGATGGTCCGTTTGCGATCAAGCAGATCCGCGAATCCGGCGGTTGGGCGGACGACACTTCCGACCGTGAAGTGGTGGAAGCGATTCAACTTCTCGCTGAGACCGAAGGAATTTTTGCGGAGACCGCAGGCGGCGTGACCACCGGCGTCGCGCAAAAACTGATTCGTGAAGGGCGGATTGGCCCGGATGAGACGACGGTCGTCTGTATCACCGGGAACGGACTTAAAACCACCGACGCCATCGCAGCTGAGTATCCCGCCGCGGAAGCCATTGCGCCCAAGCTCGAGGCCTTCGAAGCGTATCTCGATTCGCAACTCGCAGCGGGTGCTGCAGCAGGAAGAGCCTAGGGAAGCTCCGGGCCTAGGTTTCAAAACCTTATGGATCTGACCAAGGGAGAAAAAATGGCTGTGACGATTGAGATTCCCACCGCGTTTCGCCGGTTTACGGACGGATCGCCAAAGTTCGACTGTAATGCCACGACGATTGCCGAGGCACTGAACATCCTGACGACCCGGTTCCCTGGCCTGACGCGGCATGTTCGCGATGAGCAGGGCCAGATTCGCCAATTCCTGAACGTCTATCTCAATGAAGAAGATATTCGCTTCCTCGGCGGCGAAACCTGCGCCGTTAAGGAAGGCGACAAGGTTCTTCTCGTGCCTTCGATCGCTGGTGGATCGCAAGCCTAGTTCAGCAACTACTTTGCCCGACGGTCACGGCGTCCCGTTCGGCGCGCCCGCGATCGTCCACGAAAACGCCAGGAAGGAAGAAGCGGCGAGGTCCACAGCTGGCTCGACCGTAGAGTAAGACTGGACGTTGTCCTTAAAGACCGCTCGGTTCCCATTGAATTGTGCGAACACGTCCACGCCATTGCTTGGACAGGCGATCATTCCGCTCAAAGCGCCTTTGGTAGCGATCGCGTTCGGCCCCTCAACAGCCGCGCCACGCAGCAGCGGTTCCGTTCCGTTCAGGGAACCAACCAGATTAGCGACCTGATGCTGCATGCAATGCGGAAACGTGCTGCCGTCGCCGACGATGAAGGATGTTCCCCACGCGTTCGTGCCCAAGATATTTCCCAGCCAGCGATTCGCGTAGGCAGCATAGGCGGCGGAGTTGGTCAGGTTATCGTACTCATTGGCCATAACCACCAATCCCGCGCCGTGAGAGGTGGTGTCGTAGGCTGCCCAGGGGAATCCGAAGCCAAAGGGATCGGTTGCCGACTGCGCGACCGCCTTGTCGAGTTGCTTTTTCAAATCGGCGAGCAATGCCGCCTGAGTCGTCGCTAGGCCCGGGGGATTCCCCGCCAACCCGAGGGCCCGATACAACTCGTAGTGCGCCAATCCGCTGACGTCGTAAAGATTCAGCGTATCGCCCGCATCTCCAGGCCCCGTCATATAGGCATTGGCCCAGTTGGCTGCTGCCGTCAGGTAAAAGCCGGCATTCGGGTGTGGCAGACCAGCCGGAGGATTGCCAGGCTCGAGGGCGAGGTACAGTTCCGTGGCGCCGAGCTCGAGGTCGTCGCGCCATTCCGTTTCCGGATAAAAACTGAACGGGATTACGGTGAGCAGGTCGCCGCTGGGAGCCGTATTCGCCAGATCGAAAATGTGCTCGGCAGAAAGCAGGCACTGATTTGCGTATGCCGGTTGCGTTGTCTTGAAAACCTGATAGCAGACCGCAAGGGCGGCCGCCACGCGTCCGGCCAGGTTCGGACTGATCGAGGCTCCCGCCCCGCCGGCGGTATTGGCGAAGACCGGCCGATGGCAGATGTAGCGGTATTGCGACGCGCAACTCTGATAGGTGTCGTCCGCCTGGGGCAGCCGCCAGATGTCATGGTCGCTGATCGTTTGCGAATTTCCGTTACCGATGCCTACTTGGTAGTAGAAGGTTTTCGACCCGTCGTTCCACATTTTCTGCAGCCAGTCCGCGCCGAATTTTGCCTCCGCCGTAAAGTTGGTGGGTACGGGTGCCGCGGATCCCATTTGGTTCGGAAAATCGCGCACGCCAATCAGCATCAGTGCCGTGGTGTAACTTTCGGTCTGCACAAATTTCAAGTAGTCGCCCGCATCCCACCAGCCGCCGGAGGCGTCAATTTGAGCACCTGTCGAAGTCAAGTCGCCGGAAAAGCGTCCGTTCCTGTTTACGTTTGGTGTCATATAGACGGTGGCTGTAGCGTCGTTGAGGTGGCCGCCCGCGCTACGAAGCGGCGTCGGGATGAAGTTCGCACCGTCACGTTCGTTTTGGTAGAAGTACAGGCTGTTCGCGAGCGGAGTGGAATAGACGTTGGCAGGAACATCTATGAGGAAGCCCGGCGATGTGGCGGACGCCGGGCCAGTCACGGTGATGGTGTACGTTCCCGGTGTGGTGACTCCGTCAAAATCGAGCGCATAGACGTTGGAAAAAGAACCCCACGAACCGAGTTTTACGCCGATTGCGGCGTTGAAGACCGGCGTGCCGGAGGAATTTGTCAGCTTGAATGTCGCGCCAGTTTCCGTCGCGGACGTCACGAGATAGGCGCGCTTGCTGGCATTAGCGGGATAGCCCACTTGGTTGACGCGAACGAACGCCGTTTGCGCCAAGCAGGCCGTCGCTGCCAGCAGCAGGTACGCCAAGGCACCTAGGCTGCGAACGATACCGGACACATCTAACTTGCTGATGTGCAACCCGGTCTTTTGCCAGATATTCTTCATCGGATTTGCCTTCTTTCGCGGGAGGTCGCTCGGGGCCGGGCCGGGCAAAGGAACCGACTGGCGGGGAGGACTGCGTTTAAATCGGTTCAATACGAAAGTTTTTGCGCCTGTCAGGCTGCTTTGTCAAGCAGATTTTTTGAACATACAGAATAGCCGGGCGAGGAGGAAGAACCGCTTCGCGATAAACTGCACTCGGCTTCTCGAAGGGACCGCTGATGGCAAACTACTACGCGCTTTTCTACGACGAGCTGGTGGACGACTTTGTGAACCGGCGCGCGCCGTTTCGCGAAGAGCATTTACGTCTGGCCCGCGAATCGTTTGACCGCGGCGAAATCCAGCTGGCCGGCGCGCTCGCCGACCCGGCCGACGGCGCGCTGCTGATTTTTCGTGCCGAAAGCGCTGCTCCAGCAGAGCAGTTCGCTAACAACGACCCGTATGTGAAGAACGGTCTCGTCAAGAAATGGCGGGTACGGAGGTGGAGCGTAGTTGTCGGGAACCGCTAGGAAGAACGCGGCGCACTAGCAAGAGAAAAGGCCCCGCGCTCCTGACAGCCGCGGCTAGGGTTTTTCCCACTTCCCGGATTTCGCGGCGCGGAAGATGGCGTCAATCACCTTCATGTTGCCCAAGGCGTCTTCGAGCGGAACCGGCACTTCGCTGTCTTCGCGAATGGCTCGCGAAAATGCGTCTCCTTGGATGGTGTATTGATCGCAGGTCGGTATCTCCTCGACCGTTACTTTTCCACCGTAAATCGCCATGCCATCGGCGACGGTGACCTGCGTCGGACGGTCGTTCGGCGCATTGAAGGGAATTTCGACGGCAAGGCGCCCCGCTGTTCCAAGAAGCTCCATGCGCTGGTAGTAGTTGGTCTGCGTGCCGCAGGCGAAGACCGACTGGCCGCTCGAAAACTCCAAGATACCGGAGGCCAGGCGATCGGTGCCGAAGTCCGGATCCAGTTCGAGAGCGCCCGTAACGCGCCACGGCTCTTCGTTAAACAGCCAGCGCGACAACGTAATCGGATAGCTGCCGATATCGAGCAAGCCGCCGCCGCCCCATTCCGGCTTATGGCGCACGTTGTGCGGATCACGATTGCTGTAGCTGAAGATGGTGGTGATGGATTTAAGCTGGCCGATGGCTCCGCCCTGTGACAGTTCCTTCACCCGCAACCACTGCGGATGTGTCTTCACCATGAAGGCCTCGCCGATCTTGACGTTCTGCCGATCACGGACGCGCATCAGTTCCAGCGTTTCGCTGGCATTCAGCGCAACCGGCTTTTCACAGAGGCTGTGCTTTCCCGCTTCCGCCGCGCGAATCGACCACGGCACGTGGAGATGGTTGGGCAGCGGGTTGTAGATCGCTTCGACCTCGGGATCGGCCAGCAGCTCTTCATAGGAGCCGTACGCTTTCGCAATGCCCAGCTCGTCCGCCGCTCGCTTTGCTTTCTCGGCATCGCGTGAAGCGATTGCGGCGATTTCGCTCCACTGCCCTTTTTGCATTCCGGGAATGACTTTGCGCGTGGCGATCGAGGCCACGCCAAGAACTCCCCATTTAACTTTCCTCATGCCGTGGCTCAAGTTGCGGGCTCCTTCGCGACTGCTGCATACGGGCTGTTCTCCCGATAGCGCTTCTCAAATTCTTCCTTGGTGCAGATGGTCTTCACATCGCTGACGCGATCAATACACAAGATTCCGTCGAGATGATCGATCTCGTGCTGAAGGAGCTCCGAAAGATCGCGTTCCGCTCCAGCCTGGACCTGGTGCCATTGGCCGTGGACATCCTGATAGCGAAATGTAATTTCTTTATGCCGTTCTACCTGCATGAAGATGGAAAGAAAACTCAAGCAAGCGTCCCAGACGACAATCTTTTCCGCACTGCGTTCGGTAATCTGCGGATTGATCAACGGCCACGGTTGGGCGCCCGCTAATTGCAGGAAGATCACGCGCTGCAAAACCCCCAGCTGGGGCGCCGCAATGCCGCGGCCGTAGCCCGTCTCTTTTCGCGAGTGCGCCAGCGTGTCGCGCAAATCCGCAATCAAGTCTTCGAGGCCAGCGGCTTCCGCAGAGAAGTCGTGAACCGCGGCCGCCTCG
>Ga0157378_10003170_pt1 | contig 14603 bp, 14 predicted proteins | sample M65metaG_FD_115309 | JGI IMG/M metagenome (GOLD analysis project Ga0157378, IMG submission 115309) | Miscanthus rhizosphere microbial communities from Kellogg Biological Station, Michigan, USA - M6-5 metaG | ecosystem: Host-associated > Plants > Roots > Rhizosphere > Soil | place: USA: Michigan...
CGCGGCCTGTTCAGCCTGTGTCGGTTGACTTTGCGGGCGGAAAATCACACACGCTGAAGCCTGTGCTACTAAAAACGTTTCGTCGTACAATGTCCGTTGAATGGGTGTTCTGCGGCTTGACCTTCGGGGAGGGAATTCCATCATGGGATGCGGATACGGTTTTACGCGGCGCGATGTCCTGCGCGCTGGTTCTCTCGCAGCGGCCGGACTGCTGACCGGCGCAAAGTTCGGCGCTCAAACCCGCAGGGGCATGCGTATTGACATCCACGCCCATCTTTGGACTCCCGACTATCTCGACCTTTGCCAAAGCTACGGGAACGTGGACACCGGCACGCAACGCAACAAAGGCGCGGGGATGGGCCAGGAAGAAATCGAAAAGCGCTTCGCCCTGATGGAAGCGAACGGGGTAGAGATGCAGATTCTCGATATCTGCCCCCAGGCGCCACATTTTGAAAACAAAGAACACGCCGTGAACGCAGCTCGAAAAGCGAATGATCTGTACGCCGAGGCCGTTAGCCGCTGGCCCAAAAAATTCAAAGCCTTCGCCGCAGTGCCCTTGCCTCACGTTGACGAAGCGCTGAAAGAACTCGAGCGCGCCATGGACCAACTGAAATTTGTCGGCGCGACAATCACAACCTTCATTGGAAATCGATCCATCGCCGATCCCGCGTTCGCTCCGTTTTATCAGGAGCTCAACCGCCGCGGCACCGTGCTCTACATTCATCCGTCGGGAAACGGCGTTGATTCACCGTTCGTGATTCCCTTTAACCTTCGCTGGGCCATCGGCGCGCCGATGGAAGACACCGTCTCCGTGATGCACCTGATCGAGGCCGGCATCCCGCAAAAATATCCGAAACTCAAAATCGTCAATTCCCACCTGGGCGGAATGATTCCCATGGTCTTCCAGAGGCTGGATAACATTTCCAAGTGGGAGCATCCCTTGCCCGAACTGCCGACGATCACCGCGAAGCGCATGTGGTATTGCAGCGTGGGTCACGGACATCCGCCCGCTCTGCGAGCGGCCGTGGATTCGATGGGCGCTGACCGTATTTGCCTGGGCACGGATTTTCCCTACGAAGGCGGAGAGCTTTTCAATCACGCCATTCAATACATCAGCGAGTCCGGCCTGGAACCCGGTGATGCGGAAAAAATCCTGGACCGGAACGCCGCCTACGTCCTCGGACTCGCGTGAGCACTGCACAAATCCCGATCAAGTCATCCGCCAAACCCAAACTGACGCGCAACCAGGTGCGCAGTTTCTGGGCCGCCTGGGGCGGCTGGAGCATGGATGGAATGGATTCGTTCATCTACTCCCTCGTGCTGGTGCCGGCGCTCACCGAACTCCTGCCTCGCTCCGGTATTCCCGCAACTACGGCGAACGTCGGCTACTACGGCGGCATTTTCTTTACGCTCTTCCTGATTGGCTATGGCACAGCGCTGGTGTGGGGCCCGATTGCGGATCGCTTCGGCCGGGTGCGCACCATGATGTTCAGCATTTTGTGTTTTTCGCTGTTCACTCTGCTCGCCGCCTTCGCCACGGGCATATGGAGCCTCGCGGTGTTCCGTTTCATGGCCGGGGTGGGTATTGGCGGAGAATGGTCGATCGGCGCTTCGCTCGTGTCCGAAGATTGGCCGGAAGAGCGCCGCACGATGGGCGCGGCCCTGATGCACACCGGCTATTACATCGGATTTTTTCTGGCCGGCATCGCGAATATTTTCATTGGCAGCCATTACGGCTGGAGAGCCATGTTCGCGCTCGGTGGTGTGCCGGCGCTGATGATCGGTCTGATTCGCAATAATGTGCACGAACCGGCGCGCTGGGAAAAGAAAGTCAATGAACTTGGCGGCAAATTCACCATGCATTACGCCTTCCTGAAACTATTTTCCCCCGAATATCGCCGCCGCACGATTGTAAATTGCCTTTTTCTGATCGTGTCGCTCGCCGGCCTGTGGGCCGGATCGGTGTACTCGCCGACAGCTATGACGTACATCGCGCAAAGAGCGGGCCGGACGGCGGCGGAGAGCGCGCGCCTCGCTTCCTACTCGACGGCGCTACTCGGGATCGCTACGGTCCTGGGCGCCTTGATCGTGCCGTATCTTGCGGACTGGCTTGGCCGCCGCGCCACGCTGGCCATTTTCTACGTGGTGATGATGTCCGCGATTTGGCTGGCCTTCGCGCATGTTTTTTACATGCAGCAGAACGCCATTGCTTGGTTTCTGGTCTGTTCGGCCCTGTTGGGGCTCGGCGGAGCGAATTTTATCGTTTATTCGTTCTGGCTGCCGGAACAATACAGCACGGATTGCCGCGCCAGCGCGTTCGCATTCATCACCAACCTTGGCCGATTCTTCGCCGCCGGGTTCACGTTCCTGGTGGGCGCGGGCATCCGCCACTTCCAAACCTTCGGAATCCCCGTCGCCATGATGGCGCTGGCTTTCATCGTCGGCCTCGCCCTCGTCCCCTTTGGCGAGGAAACCAAGGGCAAGCCGCTACCCGCCTGAGCAAAACTTTGCTGGTTGTCATTCTGGGGCGCGCTTCTTGCCTGCGGTATTCCCCTTTTTATTTTGTCATTCTGAGCGAAGCGAAGAATCCCTCTTGGATTCAACTAAGAAGATAAATTGCTTTTCGTCATTGGCATTATCTGCCTCGCCGGCCTGACTCGATTGACGCCGGAAGTTGAATGACATATCTTGGGCGCAGTTGCCGCCCCAAAATCGGCGGTCGTTCGACGGAAAGCGACTCCATGAATCCAGTCAGTTCGCAAGACCGCATCGATTCAAATGCGTCCGAGCGACGCGAAGTTTCCACCGCGCGTTACGCAGGCCGGAATGGAGACAACTCCCTCGGCCGAGCGCTGGGCTACTTCATCCTGCGACTCTCGCTGGGCGTGGATATGTTGATGCACTACGTCGTAAGAACCTGGGGCGTCAGCCAGGATTTCGTCCCAGTGACGGAAAAAATGTTCGTCGGCAACCTCCTTCCGATGTCCTGGGTGCACACTTTTTTGACGATCCTTCCATATTTTGAGGGATTGCTCGGCGTACTCCTGATCCTGGGATTGCTGTCGCGGTGGGCTCTAACTGCGGAAGGCTTGCTGGTCACGGTGCTGCTCTTCGGCACTGCAATTCGATCGGACTGGACTGTCGTTTCTCACCAGATGATCTATCTTCTCTTCGTGTTTATTCTTCTAGCCGTGGAGCAATACGATTATTTCTCAGTCGACGCGCTCCTCGCAAGGCGCCGCAAGCTCCCGTAGAGCAGGCTTCAGCCTGTTTTCTTTTCTTTCGATAATTTCAAACGGGCATCTGGTTCGGTCCGCAATGCCCGCCTGAAGGCGGGTTCTACAAATTCGTGCCACCTCGAGTCCTCATACAAATTCTTCAAGCCGTTCCACTAATCTAAATTTGCGATCCGGTTGCAGGCTCGACAGGCAGCATCCACATGCCCGCTATTTTCCCGGAAGGATCGAAGGCGAGGCGCACGATCATCGGCCCTTTTTCGAATTCGCATCGTACGTCGACACTGTCAATATCCGGATCCTTGCGCACTGTCTTTATCGTCTTGAACGAACCGAGATGCGCTACTACGTGCTCCCACGATCCTTGCAGACGTTCGGTGGGCATGGCCGCTTTCATCTGATTATTGAATTGGGAACTCACTTGGTCGAACTGTTTCTGTTCGAGGAGTTCGGTGATCGCTTTAGCATTCGCTTCCATGTGCTCTGGACTGACATCGGAGACCGGCGTGATGCGTAAACCGGTGATCAGATCCATATCGTCAAAGGTGAGCCGCAGCTCTACCTTGCAACGTTCGTACTGGCTCTTGGCAATATAGACAGTCACGCCCTGTACTACCCTGGTGTTTTGGGAGATTTGGGTGCGGAAGGTCCCTGCCGTGGTTCCCAATTCTTCCCGCGCGCTTTTCAGATCGTTTTCGCCCACGGAATTTTTGAGGTCCGCGCCGAAACGCTGGCGAACTGCGGGGATTGCGCCACGCGCGAATTCGTCCATGACGCTTTTGGTGATCGAGAGGCGTTTCGCGTCGGGCGTTTGCGACTGTCCCAGCACCGGGATACCCAGAATCAGCAGGAGCGACAAGAGGCAACTTTTAGGTGAGTTCATGGAGCCCTCCAACATTGCAGAGAACATACTTACGCGGGCGTACGAATAGTATCACCAGTGGCGCGGGCTTCAGCCTGCGGACTTTCGTTGCGCCGCCGCGAAATCAAAGCCCGCAGGCCGAAGCCCGCGCACTTAAATCGTGAACAACGGGCGAAGATCACGCACTTCGCGCACATCCTCAAGCGTATTCACACGCTGAATGAGATTCGCGGTTCGTTCGGCCCCCAGCACCGGCGTCATGAGGTCACGAACCTTTGCGTTCAGACCTTCGGTGCTCAAGGGATTTTCTTTCGTGCCGGGAGGAAAGCGCGTGAAGTGGCTCACGGTGCGCCCGTCCTTGAGCGTGACTTCCACCAGGCCGCTGCGCGGCGCCCCCGGGTCGGCGAGTTTTGGATCGGCAACCAACTGCACACGATCTTTCAACGAGCGGATTTGCGGATCGACCATGCGGGCGTAGGAGTGACTCGCCTCGAAAGACACGGCGCCATCTACAAGCGCCACCGCGATGATGTACTGCACGTTGACGTCAGGCATGGAACTATTATCCACAATCCCCGCGCCGTCCACCGGCAAACGCACGACGATACGCTCGACGTTTTCCGGGCGCAGCGAATTCTCCCGGCGCAAAGTGAGGAACGCATCGAGCGGCGACTGAATGAGATAGCCGACGGAAAAGGTTTTAATCGACGTTTCGGCAACGAAGAAGCGGTTGCCAAGTCCCGCAACCAGCTCAGATGGACGCGGTTGGGAGGAGAGCGCTTCGAGTACATTGTGCTCGCAATCGAACACATTAGGAACGCCCGTAAATCCCGCCTGGACCATGGTCGCGGCCGTCAGACCATTGCGCGTTCCCATCCCGGCAAAATCGAATGCTTTTTCCACGTGCTGCGTGTCCTGCGTCCAGCTCCATAGGCCGGAAACCTGTTGAGCCGCGTAGGAGAGCGCATAGCGCATTCCCGTTTCGTCCAACCGGGCAAGGGACGCTGCCGCGGCCACACTAGCGAAGGTCGATCCCAGGCCTTCAGCGCTGCGATGCGCGCTGCGCACAATGTCTGGACCCACCGCCATCAGAAAGCGGCAGCAAACATCGTACCCAAGCACCACCGCTCGCAGCATCTCCATGCCCGAGCGGCCTTCGCGTTCCGCCATCGCAATCGCCGCGGGAACCGCCGAGGATCCCGGATGCGCGTGCGTCATCAATTCAACGTCATCCGTTTCGTCGCCGTGAGCGCACATGGCGTTCGCCAGCGCGGCATTCGTGGCGGAAGTTTTAATCTTCGTGCAGATCACCGAAGCTTCCGGCACGCCCCCTTGTGCCTTTATGTAGGCAATCGCCATTTCTCCGGCCTTGAGCCGGCTGCCGGAGACCATCGCCCCCAGCGTGTCGAGGATATGGTGTTTGCATTCGAGCTCGACATTTGCGGGGAGAGTTTGCTCGCGCGCCCGCACCATATAGCGCGCCAACTCTCCGGTAAGATCGGTGGCCGCCGCTGCGGACATCAACCTGACCGCGGGGAGCGTAGCTGCCGCGATCACGCCTCCTGCGCCTTGCAGCAAGCGGCGACGTGTCACGACTGTGGGCGAAAGAGCGTTATTAGCGAGCGGATATTTTTTCACGTGGTTCTCCTCGTGTAGATGATGCAGCCTTCACAGGCTGCTGAAGACCTTAGACTCTCTGTCATTCTGAGCGAAGCGAAGAATCTCTCTTCGACTTAAGTATAAGAAGAAAAACAAAGAGAGATTCTTCGCTTCGCTCCGAATGACAAGAAAGCATTTCTTCAGCAGCCGGTTCAGCGTGTTCAGCTTGTGAATTTCGACTCCAGCTAGCATCAAGTCCTGCGGGCTGTAGTCTGCACCACAGTTTCGTCCTGCAAAACGCGCTTCTTTGGTATAACTTGGGCAAGAAATCCGACGAAGCCCGGGGAAGGCCATGAGTAAACGGATTGTATACGTTTTCGCGCTCACTCTCACACTGCTTGCGTGCGTCGGACGACTTTTGGCGCATCACGGTTCCTCCAATTACGACATGTCGAAGACCGTATCGGTGAAGGGAAGCGTCACGGAATTCTCATTTATTAATCCACATTCCGCTATTTATCTTGAATTGAAAGACGATAAGGGCAACGTCCAAAAATGGCTCGTCGAAGCGGACAGCCCCAATAACCTCGCCAGGAATGGTTGGACTCGGGATTCCATCAAGCCCGGCGATCAGGTCACGATTGTCGGGAACCCGCTGAAGGACGGCTCGAAAGTGATGCGACTCCGAAAAGTGACTTTCTCGGATGGCCGGGAATTGAAGCCGCGCGAGGGAGACGACTATTGATATTGAGCGGCTGCAGTTCCGTGAAATCGTATCGTGCACGAATGCTGACGAGTCTACCGATGCGAAGTTCTTCAACCGGATTGGTTCTTGGGCTATTCGCCGCCCTCTCATTACCGTGTTTGACGCGCGCGCAGAAATCCGATCGCACCGGCGAAGTGAATGCCACCGCAAAGTCTGTTCCAGGCGCAGACTTGACCGGAGTCTGGACGCAGTTTCCCCGGATCGGCGGCCGCAGCGCAGGTGAAGGCGGCTTTGTATTCAGCAAAGAAGAACCGCCCATGACGCCTTGGGCGGAGGCAAAATTCAAGGCGACCAAGGCCCCTCACACCGGCGGCTACATCGGCGACTCCGACGATACAACCTTGCAGTGCTACCCTCCAGGTGTTCCGCGAATCTATCTTTTCAATTTTCCCATGGAAATTTTTGTAGTTCCCGGACGCGTGTTGATCGTTCACGAATTCGGCCACTACATTCGCCAGATCTGGACCGACGGGCGTCCTCATCCCAAAGATCCCAATCCCAGCTGGATGGGCGACTCCATCGGAAAATGGGAAGGAGACACGCTCGTAGTCGACACCATCGGATTCAATGACAAGACCTGGCTCGACCAAGTAGGCCATCCGCACTCCGAAGCGCTTCATCTGATCGAGCGCATCCACCGCACCGCGCCAGACATGCTGCAAATCGATTTTACGTTCGACGACCCGAAAGCCTTCACCAGGCAATGGACAGGAATTAAGCAGTTCAAGCTGCGTTCCGACTGGCAGATTTCGGAATACGTTTGCGAGGAGAATTTCAGTAATAAAGAAATTCAGGAGATCAGCAAATAGCCCCGAAAAAAGTGGCGCAAAATCCGCGTCCAGGTTTATTTCTCAATCGCGGCAGCAGGTTTCTCCGGTGCGTATTTAATCAGCTTGCCGCCCTCCGATTCGTAGACCTGCGCGCCGATGGCTCCCGCAATCTTGAATCCCTTGCTTTCAAGTAGATCCGCCGCCGCCGCCCCGCGGTGCGCGTGATTGGAGACCAGGATTAGCGGCTTGTCCCTGGGAATTTCGGCGAGGTGTTTTTCCAGGTCGTCCGCCTGGATGTTCAGATAAACCGGAAATCCTCCATTCACGGCAATTTCCGTGGGCCGCCGCACGTCGACCAGCACCACGCGTCCGGGCGCTGCCATCAGCGTGTCAAATTCCGCGCGTGTAAGTATTTTTGCTTTGGAAGACGGGCCGGAGGCTGGCTGCTGCGCAAAGCTCACTGAACCCGCAAGCAGTATCAACAGCATGAGCTTTTTCATTGCGCTCCCCTTTTTTTCAATCGCTCGCATTTTTCGCATTGCGCGATTCTTGCACGCCTCGATGACTTTGAAAAGAGTACGCGCCACGCCTAACCACGCGCGTGCGATAACTTCTGACAACCGGACACGAAGAGTCTTACGGAATGGCCAGCAATTCCTTTAAATCAGGTCCAGATTGCTCGCGGGAATTCGCGCTGTAAATATAGCCGTCTCCGCTCATATAATGATAATCGCTGAAGTCGATGACCTTGTACTGAGCTCCAGTCTGTGGATCCGTGATTTCGAGCGACCCGAGAATGGAGTTCTGTCTTTTTCGCTCAAGCTGATCGTAAATTTTTTGTCGCTGCTCGGAGCTCTTCGCGATCATCTCGGCAGTCTGGCGTTGGTCTTCCACAATCGCTTCCTGAGCGCGCTGCCGAATCTCCTGGGAACTCGCGATCTCGGTCTGCACTACCGGCATAGCGGCATCTTTCCGCAGTGCTTCCCACTCCGGCGTGAACTTCCAGCTCTTTACCATCTGCATCAAAACGTTCTCGCCATCCTGCTCGCGTCCAGAAAACGCAACGTATCCATACAACCGGTAAACAAACCACATGGGCGAAATATTGGGAGCCATGCGAATGGTAGCAGCGATGTATTTTCCTTTCACCGGCCTTCCGTCCATCGTACAGGTGAACGAAACGTCCCCTGCCGTAAGAAGGGCATCGGTGAAACCGGCGCTTGCGGCGGACTGGCTGAAGTTGGAAGCCAGATCTTCGCGCGAATTGTTCGAACTGATTTGAGGGTTACTGCACTGCCGCGACACCAGCGTTTCGACATAGGAACGCGCGAACTGTTGCCCGGTTAGATACCGCAGTAGCTCGACTCGTGTCCCGTCCGCCAAAGTCTGGTAGCTGCCCTCGCGAAGACCCGACGCCGTCAGTGCCTGCGAAGGCTGGGTGAACGGGCCGACCATCGAATCGCCCATGGACGCACGGATTTGGCCGTCCGGAGAATTCATCACCATTCCATAGCGCACGTCCACAGTGCTCAGGCGATACGTGCCGCCAATCACGTGCCAGCCCTGAGGAACGGACACGGTGAATGCGCCTTCATGGGGATCGGTCCAACTCACGAAACTCAACGCCCCGGTTCCGGGGCCGCTCGGTGCCCCCAGGATGTCCTTGACGGAGGGATCGGGCACAACGTGAAAGCTTCGCAGAATCGCCGCGAACGCAGTCGTCGAATCACCATAGATTTCCTGAGGTGCTTCCACTCCATAAAAGTAAATCGATACGCCAGTCGGATTATTTGCCCAACTCAAGACCGCAGTTCCGCTGCGTTGGGATCCCGATCCTGATACCCGCGCGGCATTCTTCATCGTTTGGACCGGGCCCCAGGGCATCAAAACATCGAACTTGCGGGCCAATTCCTGGGTCAAGGCCGCGGCGCCCTTAGCGTCAAGTTCGGCCTGCTTCAAACGAAGCGGCCAGATCAGCACTTCCTCGCCACGCGTTCCGTGAAGGACCACTTGACCCGTCGCGCGTATTTTCCCCATGGTCCAGGCTGCAGGCCGGCTGACGGCGAATCCCGCCGGATCAGTGTCCGTGGTCCACGTGCTGGGCAGTGGTTCGGGTGGAGGGTCGGCTTTCGCAACGATCTCCCCTGATTTCAACTCAGCCGGCGGTTCCGCACTGAGCTCCTGATCTCGGGCAGCGGGTGGCTCCGAGTTTGCATCACCAATCAAATCTCTTTTCTTGCGGTCATACTCGTCCCTGGTCAAAACGCCATCCGCCAAAGCTTGGTCCAGAGCCTTCAACAGCGCAGCGTCCTCCTGTTTTTTTCGCGCACCGGAATAGACCGCATTTTTCTTGGCCTGGTATTCTTCGTCTGAAATGGCGCCGCCCTTCAGAGCTGTATCCATGGCGGCCAGTTTCTTTTGGTCCTCTGGCAAAAGGAAAATGGAAGTATTTTCGTTCGGTGCGGCATCCGGCTTTGTTGGCGGCGCGGCAACCGTCGCCGGAGCAGTTGCCGGCGGCACTGCCGGCGTTGTAGCGGCTGACGCCGCGGGCGGCACTGACGGAGGAGCGGCCGCCGGAGGAGCAGCCGGAGCGGGCCGAGGAGATACCGCTGCCGGTGGCGCTTTTGCGGCCGCCGCCGGAGGATGAGCGGGAGTGCCGTTCAACGTCAACGAGTCGATCATTTGCTGCGATATTTCGTAGTCGCCCGATTCTTTTCCCGCCGTGGCCTTGCCTGACGAAGAAGCGATGATGGCGTACGAAAATCCGTTTGCGGCAAAGGTCTCAAGATAAACGCGCGTGCGAGGTGCAGTGGGCGACGCCGGAGCTTCCCCGACAATAAACATGCGCGGCTCGCCTGCCACCGTCCGCGTCCCGCGGTTCGCAACCTTATAGCCGGCGTGACTGTTTTGGATCCCATTATTCAAGGCGTTCAGGAAACTGGCCGGATCAATGCCCTTTTGAAGGAAGACCTGAACGTAAGCCTCTGAGCCGTGGGAAACCGTGACGCCGGAAACGCCGCCCGTATTAAACGATTTTGCAAGCCAGCCCTTTGGTACCTCAATCGTAAAGCGCTGTTGCGAATCGATATAAACGTGATTCGTTTGCGCCAACGCCCCGGCAACTGAAATCATCGCCAGTAACGCGGCAGCGAGCGATGCGGGAACGGACCTCTTCATTGTCCTGCGGCCCTCCAGGAACGCAAACCGGTACAACCAACGGCGCTTCCACCTGCAATCTGGATAACCACAGCCACCTTTTAACCTTTTAAAAGGTTACCCTCAACTGGGTGGGGCTGCAAGGTGTCCCGTTCGGTAAAGGAATTCACAGGCACATCCTTGATGGAAGCGGGCGGCCGGGTATAGTCTTGGGCAGAATGCAGCGGCAATTCATCCAGAAAACGCGAAAATCTGCTATCGGTGCCGGGATTTGCGCTCTATTGCTCGGTATCGGCCTGCGGCTCTTTACGCCGGGCGTGCTGGCGCAGGGATGGGAACCTGCGATCCGGGATTTCGAAGATCAGGATCGAGCGAATCCGCCCAGGCGCGGCTGTATTGTGTTCACGGGAAGCTCCAGTTTTCGTTTCTGGGACACGCTCGTTTCGGACATGAAGCCGCTCGATGTGATCAATCGAGGATTCGGCGGCTCGGAGTTCTCGGACCTCGATCAATACGCGAATCGCATCGTGGTCGCCTACCACCCGCGCGCCGTGGTCGTCTACGAAGGCGACAACGACCTCGCCCAGGGTTCGTCCAAGACTCCCGAAATGGTCGCGAATGATTTCCGGAAGTTCGTTCAGATTGTGCACGGCGCGTTGCCGGATACCTGGATCTATATCGTATCCATAAAGCCGTCCAAGCTGCGCTGGACACAATGGCCAAGCATGAAAGAGGCGAATCATCTGATGCAGGACTATGCCTCGACCCAACCGAAGGTGCAGTACATCGATGTCGCCACTCCCATGTTTGACGCCAACGGAAATTTGCCCGGCGATCTGTTCAAGCCGGATGGCCTGCACCCCACGCCCAAGCTCTACGCCATGTGGACGGCAATCATCAAACCAATCCTGCAGAAAAATTTCGGCCCGCCGATCAGCGCCTCTGACCACATCCACAACTAAAATGAGCGAGCACGAGTAGCACAGACTTCAGTCTGTGGATTTTTGTCCCTGCAAGGACTCAACCCCACAGACTGAAGTCTGTGCTACCAGGAACTCTCCGCCTATCTGTTAGAATGAAGATTGGTTTAGCTTGTGAGCGCGAAATCGATCACGGGGAAAGATTCCAATGTTTGAGAACCTGACAGACAAGCTGCAACGAGTTTTCAAGAACCTGCGCGGCCAGGGAAAACTCACGCAAGAGCATGTGGACGAGGCCCTCGACGGAATCCGCGAAGCGCTGCTCGAAGGCGACGTCAACGTCGGAGTCATCGACGAACTGCTCACGCACATTCGCGAAAAAGCCCTCGGCTCGGAAGTCCTGCTGCAACTTTCTCCCGACCAGCAAGTCATCAAAATTGTGCGCGACGAACTCGCGCTGCTCCTCGGCAAGCACGCTAAGCCCCTTTTCTCCTCGCGTCCTCCATCCGTGTGGATGATCGTAGGCCTGCAGGGCTCCGGCAAAACCACCACCACCGGCAAGCTCGCAAAATGGATCGCCGCGCACGGCCATCGCCCGATCGTGGTTTCTACTGACGTCTACCGGCCCGCGGCGCGCGAGCAGCTTGCCCAGGTAGCCAAGGCCGTTCACGTCCCCGTCTGGCCAGGAACCGGCACGGACAAGCCGCTGGAAATTGTCCGCGGCGCGATTCGCGAAGCAAAACTTTCCGCGCACGACGTGATCCTCGTGGACACCGCCGGCCGCCTTCACATCGACGACACCCTGATGGAGGAATTGGGCACGCTGAAAAAAGACCTGACGCCCGCGGAAATCCTGTTCGTGGCCGATGCCATGATCGGCCAGGACGCGGTCCGCTCCGCCGGAGAATTTCACAAGCGACTCGGAATCACAGGCGTGGTCCTCACCAAGCTGGACGGCGATGCGCGCGGCGGCGCGGCGCTCTCCATCGGCAAAGTGACGGGCGCGCCGGTAAAGTTTGTGGGCACGGGCGAAAAATATGACGCGCTGGACGCGTTTTATCCCGAGCGCATCGTTTCGCGCATCCTCGGCATGGGCGACGTCCTCTCGCTGATCGAGCGCGTCGAACAGTCCGTGGACGCGAAGCAGGTGGCCGAACTCGAACGCAAGCTGCGCCGCAGCGAGTTCACCCTGGAAGATTTCCGCGACCAGTTGCGCCAGATCCGCAAGATGGGCCCGCTCGAACAGGTCCTGGGCATGCTGCCGAAAGTCGGTCCGCTGTCCAAAGTTCCTAAGGACGTGCAGGTCGACGAATCGCAACTGAAACGCATCGAAGCCATTATCAACTCGATGACCAACTCCGAGCGCGACGACCACAACCTGATTGACGGCAAGCGCCGAAAGCGCATCGCCCGCGGCAGCGGCACCTCCGTGCAGGAAGTCAACCAGGTCCTCAAGCAGTATCTGCAAATGCGCCAGATGATGAAGCAATACGGCGCACTCGCGGCACAAGGTCGCCTCAAAGGCCTCGGCAAACTCAGCGGCGTCTCGTAGGGCCCGCCGCTGGAAGATGTTTATTTTTGCCTTGGCTATACTGTTATGGTTCCGGCCTACGTGCGCCAAGGTTTGTTTTCGTGGAATCTCAACAATGACTCAATCATCGAACAAATGCACAAGCCAATGCTTCTAAGTTACGGCGAGCAGGATCGAATTGCGCTGGCCAGCATGGGCAAGCACATAGCGGGACTTGCAAGGCATGGCACGCTGTCCACCTATCCGAACGTCGGACATGCGGCAGTCTGGGAATCTCCCGAGCGATTCAATCGAGAATTAACTGACTTCCGTCACTCAGTCTAATCGATGGAAACGCTGCTAGAGACTGAGAAGCGGTTTCCTAGTGTTCGGCAAGACACAGATAGAAGTGGTTTCCCTTTTGGCATGACGCTACGCACGAGGGTCGCGATATAGAAACCGCCTACTCGGGCATCACTCGAAAGACAGTAGCTTTCGAGACCGGCGGGGCCTTCCATGGAGAATATTTTATTTCTTTAGCCTGGAGCACAGCTGCTTTTTCAGCTGGATCGTTGACAACGGACAAGGTGCGATCAAACAGTTGGTCTCCGATTTTGAGTCGCACGTGAGGATCGCGTAGTATATCCTCATTCCACAGTTTGCCGGGATTCGAGGAGATGTAGAGATTGCCGTTATAAACGGCGCACCAAATCGTCACGGAGTGAGGCAGCAGAAATGGAGTCTGGGTCTGAATCTTGATCTGTTGAATCTTGTCCGTGAACGACCAGTCGGTGACCGGGGTAGTGACGAGTTTCCCTCTAAGCCAAAGCCCCGGCAGCTTGCATGACAAAGATCTGTTGAACGGCGAACAGTCCTCAGGTTCGAAACCGAAGATGCGGGAAGCCGACAGCAGTAAGAACAAGCAAATTAAGATCGACCCACCAATCCTCAATAGAATCTTCAATGGTTCACCTCTCAGCTCGCAAATTTAGTGAGCTCTAGTCCTAGCACGATGGTTCTTGTCCAGTATTTCCATGAGGCTTCAGCGAAGATACACCCAACCGCCTCTGTAGTGCCACTCGGGCGATTGTGACCTTTGGGGTTAGTGGAAAAGTCTTATGAGTTCCGGCATACGCCTTTGGTAAACGGGGTTATCGTCAACTGGAAGCGACCGATGTGACTTCGGGACCCAGCGCCTCGAAATAGAAGAGGGCTCCGCAACTTGAATCCCCAAATCGCGTCATCTCAGATGCAAACCTGTGAGCCGCCAGTGCATCTCTTTGTAGAGGGGAAGTGCGCTAACTATGCCTACCGAGGGCCAAATCAGGGCTTTGAGGTCCTCGGGCTATCGAAAACAGGTGGAACCAGCTATAATCCTGGGGTAGGAGGAAGTAAATCGTGCTGGCAATCCGCTTGGCTAGATTTGGCAAGAAGAAGCAACCGTTCTATCGCATTGTGGTACTGGATAAGCGCAAACCCCGTAATGGCCGTACGGTTGAGGTCGTGGGGACGTATGACCCGCTCAAGAAGCCGGCTATCATTCAGATGGATGCCGAGCGCGTGAAGTATTGGTTGTCGTGCGGTGCGCAACCCAGCGACACAGTTCGCAGCTTTTTTAAGGCCCAAAATATCGCTTGATCCGTCCTTGCGGCGGCTCAAGGCAGGTTCCCCTGGCCCTCGGAACCTGCACATGTGAATACTCGAATTCGAACCCGCGAACGAGACTGATGGAGGGCCCATGAAGGACCTTGTCGAAGCAATTGCAAGAGCGCTAGTCGATCATC
>Ga0157378_10003171_pt1 | contig 14596 bp, 11 predicted proteins | sample M65metaG_FD_115309 | JGI IMG/M metagenome (GOLD analysis project Ga0157378, IMG submission 115309) | Miscanthus rhizosphere microbial communities from Kellogg Biological Station, Michigan, USA - M6-5 metaG | ecosystem: Host-associated > Plants > Roots > Rhizosphere > Soil | place: USA: Michigan...
ATGCTCGGCCTGCGTAAAGGTGTCTCTTTCGGAAGCGTGCCGGTGCACCATGGCGTCGAACTCAAGCGAACGAACCCCGCGCGGCTGGCGCGTGAAGCCGCCGCCAGCGCCAACCCGGTGGAGTGGACCCCGCCGGTCCTGCGGACGGTAGCAGTGACGGAGGAAGGAATCGACGATGTCGTCGCCGCGCTGGACAGGCACTTCGCTTATCTTGAACAGAGCGGGACGCTGCGCGCGCGAAGGCGCGAGAGAATGCGCGAGCGGGTGATGGACGTCGTCGAGCAGAAGATCCGCGGCCGGCTGTGGAAAGACACCGGCACGATGAGTTGGCTCGAGCTGCAGCTGCCATCAGTCGAAGAAGGAGTTGCCACTCCGTTCGGTGTCGCCGACCAGCTGTTGCGCCAAAGCGGCGAGCTCGTACGTGGAGAAGAGGACAAATGACGAAACTGAAAAGTTCTGGCTCCCGCTCTGGCTCACACGCCAAAGTTGCCCCCGAAAACGAGCTGATCGAGACGATCGAAGAGCAGAGCGCCGAGCTGCGACTGCTGCGCGCGGAAGTCGCCGAGTGGCGCAAGAGGTACGAGAAGGGCGAGCTGCGCGACATCGGATTTACGAACTCCGAGAAAGAGGTGCAGCCGATCTACACACCGCTCGATGCCGCCGAAACCAGCGCTGAGGCGCTCGGTATGCCCGGCGTCTATCCGTACACGCGTGGCGTGCACGCCACCGGGTACAGAGGCCGGCTTTGGACGATGCGGCAGTTCGCGGGCTTTGGCAGCGCGCGCGACACCAACGAGCGATACAAGTTTCTGCTCGAGCACGGCCAGACGGGCCTGTCGGTCGCGTTCGATTTCCCGACGCTGATGGGGTACGACTCCGATCACCCGAGATCGGAGGGCGAGGTCGGCAAGTGCGGAGTCGCCATCTCGAGCCTCGCCGACATGGAGATGCTCTTCGACGGGATTCCGCTCGATCAGGTCTCGACCTCGATGACCATCAACGGACCGGCGGTGATTCTCTACTGCTTCTACATCGCGGCGGCGGAGAAACAGGGTGTCGACACGAAGCAACTGCGCGGCACGATCCAGAACGATATCCTGAAGGAATACATGGCCCAGCACGCGTGGGTCTATCCGATCGAGCCTGCGCTTCGACTTATCGTCGATTGCTTCGAGTGGTCCGCCGAGCACGTGCCGCAGTGGAATACGATCTCGATCAGCGGCTACCACATTAGAGAGGCGGGCGCCACCGCGGCACAGGAGCTCGCCTTCACGCTTGCGGACGGATTCACATACGTAGAGCGGGGAATCGCACGGGGCATGAACGTCGACACGTTCGCGCCCCGTTTGTCTTTCTTCTGGGACATCCACAACGATTTCTTCGAGGAGATCGCCAAGCTCCGCGCGGCGCGTCGCATCTGGGCGCGGCACCTGAGAGATCGTTATGGGGCAAAGGATCCACGCTCGCTCATGATGCGATTCCATTCACAGACGGCCGGTGTCACACTGACCGCCCAGCAGCCGATGAACAACATCGTCCGCGTCGCATATCAGGCGATGGCAGCGGCGCTCGGCGGCACGCAGTCACTGCATACCAATTCGATGGACGAGACGCTTGCGCTCCCCACCGAGCAATCCGTGCAGGTTGCGCTCAGAACCCAGCAAATCCTCGCCTACGAAACCGGGATACCGAACGTCATCGACCCGCTCGGTGGATCCTATTACGTAGAGACGCTGACCACGGAATTGGAGCGGGAAGCCGAAGACTACTTCGCACAGATCGAGAAAATCGGCGGCGTCGTTCGCGGGCTGGAAACCGGCTGGCTGCAGCGGAAGATCGGCGAATCGGCCGCCAGACAGCAGTGGGAGATCGAGCAGCACCGCCGGGTGATCGTGGGCGTCAACGATTTCGTGACCGACGAGCCGGAGCTGTCCATCGAGCTGCTGAAGGTTACCGAGGAGACGGAGCGGGAGCAGAAGCAACGCATGGCACAGATGCGCGCTCGCCGCGATAGCGCTCGCGTGGAGACTACGCTCAACGGTTTGCGCGAAGCTGCGAAGACGTCGCAGAATCTGATGCCCTACATTCTCGATTGCGCGCGCGCTTACTGCACGCTCTACGAGATTCGCGCGGCGATGGAAACCGTGTTCGGCGCTTATCGCGAGCCGGTTTTCTTCTGAGGAAATCGCGCGAGTGGTGGGAGTCGGCATTCGACTCCCACTATCTCCTCGAGTACCGCCCACTTTTTTCGCCAGAGAACGACCGGCACGAAGTCGCGCGGATCATCGAGCTCCTCGAGCTCCCCGCTGGCTCGCGCATTCTCGATGTCCCGTGCGGCCAGGGCCGCCACGCCCACCTTCTAGCGGAGGCAGGATTCGAAGTAGACGGGCTCGACTACTCGACGGATCTGCTGGCTGTTGCCCGCAAGAGGGGGACGGGAAAGACTCTGCGCTATACCCGCGGTGACATGCGAAAGATGCCCGCGCGCTGGTCGCGACGGTTCGATGCGGTGCTCAATCTCTTCACCTCATTCGGGTTCTTTGCGCATCCCGCCGATGACGCGAAAGTGATCAGGGAGTTCGCACGCGTCCTCAAACCTGGCGGCCTCCTCGTCTGGCACGGTGGGAGCCGCGACGGGGTCATGGCGAGATTCCTCGCCCGGGACTGGTGGAACTCGGCAGACACCATGTTCGCGCACGAGAGGGAATTCGATCCCGTGTCGGGAATTCTCACGGTCGAGTCTCATTGGCGACGGGGAACCAGGTCTGGTACACGCGTGCACCGCTTGCGCCTTTATACGGCAACGAAGCTTGCGGAGCTGTGCGCCGACGTCGGTCTGGTTGTCGAGCGTGCGTATGACGGCTTCAGTGACAAGCCCTTGAAGCGCACTTCCTCCGAGATGATGCTTGTCGCGCGGAAGGAATGACCCGATTGCCGCCCGCAACGTAGCGCGGCTAACTTTGAATCTCTATGAGACCAATTCGAGTTCTCGTCGCTAAACCCGGCCTCGACGGACACGACCGCGGAGCAAAGGTCGTGGCAGCCGCGCTGCGCGATGCTGGGATGGAAGTCATCTACACCGGTCTGCACCAGACACCGGAGATGATTGCTACCGCCGCCATTCAGGAAGACGTGGACGTGATCGGCCTGTCGATCCTGAGCGGCGCGCACATGACACTCATCCCGCGCGTCCAGGAGCTGGTTCGCGCCGAACGCAGAGACGACATCCTCATCACGGGCGGCGGCATCATTCCGAAGGAGGATGTCGAAGCGCTCGAGGCGCGCGGCATCGGCCGATTGTTCGGACCCGGCACACCCACCACCGAGCTGATCGCGTACATCAAGGAGTGGTTCGCAACGCGCGAAAAGCAGGAAGCCTAGTGACCAGCCGGTTGCGAGAGCTCAGCGAGGAGCTGAGGCAACTCGAGAGAAAGCTCCTCGAGGGCGGTGGCGCCAAACGGATCGAGAAGCTCCATAGTCAGGGCAAATTGTCAGCGCGCGAGCGAGTGGAGCTTCTGCGCGATCCCGACTCCAGCATGCTAGAGATCGGGTTGCTCGTAGCGTACGACGAGTACGACGGACAGGCGCCGGCGGCTGGTGTAGTCACTGCGGTTGTAAGAGTGCACGGCCGCGAGACGGTCGTTGTCGCCAACGACCCGACGGTCAAAGCTGGTTCATGGTGGCCGGAAACCATCAAGAAGATTCTGCGCGCCCAGGAAATCGCGATGCGCTGCCGCATACCGATCGTCTACCTCGTCGATTCCGCGGGAGTCAATCTTCCGTATCAGGGTGGAGTGTTCCCGGGACAGTACGGTGCCGCGCGCATCTTCTACTACAACTCGATCATGCGCCGCTATCTGCGCGTGCCTCAGATCGCCGCGGTCATGGGACAGTGCATTGCCGGCGGCGCCTACCTGCCCGCTCTGTCGGATGTAATCCTGATGGTCAAGGGAACTTCCTTCATGGGGCTGGGCGGACCGAATCTGGTGAAAGGCGCGACGGGGCAGGTGGTAGACTCCGAGACACTGGGTGGCGCGTCGACTCATACGGAGATCAGCGGCGTCGCGCACTACGCCCTCGATGATGACAAGGCTTGCGTCGCGAAGATTCGCGATCTGATCGAGCGCCTTCCGACGACCAGCCGCGATGTCGCGCTGCTGCCGCGTGAGGAGACCGACGAGAAGCCAGTGCGCACTCGCACGCCGGCGGGCGCCCGGTCGAAGGTCAAGGCAGGCAAGTCGCCCGGCAAGGCAGAAGATCTCTACGATCTGCTGCCGGCGGACCAGCGCATGGCGTACGACATGCATGCCGTGCTGCGGCCGATTCTCGACAACGGTGAGATCGACGAGTTCCAGGAGGGGCTCGCCAAAGAGATCATCTGCGGAGATGCGCGAATTGACGGAATCACCGTCGGTGTCATCGCCAATCAACGTGGACTGATCAAGGGACGCGAAGGAGAGAAGCCACGCTTTGGCGGAATTCTCTACGCCGAAAGCGCGGAGAAGGTCGCCTACTTCATCGATCGCTGTGATCGGCTCGGCATCCCGCTCCTGTTCGTGCAGGACGTGTCCGGCTTCATGGTTGGGACTGAAGCGGAACAGGAAGGAATCATTCGCGCTGGCGCTCGATTCGTCGAAGCAATGGCCACTGCGCGCGTGCCGAAGATAGTCCTCACCATCAACCACGCGTCCGGCGCTGGATACTACGCAATGGCCGGGCAAGGCTTCGACCCCGATTTCATTCTCAGCTGGCCGACCGGACGCATGGGTGTCATGGAGGGAGAGTCAGCGATTCAGGCGGTTCATGGGCCTGTGCTCGAAGCCGCGAAGAAATCAGGCAAGGCGATCGAGGCGGGTCTGGAGAAAGCGGTCGACGAGATGCGCGCGGACTACGAGCATCAACTGGACGCGAAATTCGCCGCCGCGCGCGGCTACGTCGATGCGATCGTGTACCCTGAGAACACGCGCGAGATGTTGAGCCTCGCACTACGCGCGACACTGCACAATCCGGGACCGCACCTCGGCGCGTTCGTGCTCCCGCCGCACCTCGGAGAGCAGACGAGTTGAAGAAAGTCGTCCGTGTCGCCGCCGGTCAGGGCTTCTGGGGAGACGATTTGGATGCCCCTCGGCGCCAGGTCGAAGGTGGGCCAATCGACTACCTGATGCTCGACTATCTCGCCGAAGTCACCATGTCGATTCTGCAAAAGCAGAAAGAGCGCGACCCATCCCTGGGTTATGCGCGTGATTTTGTCGGCGCGATGGAAAGCGTCCTTCCCGGCGTTGTCGAGCGAGGCGTGAAGGTCATCGCCAATGCAGGTGGTGTTAATCCGGCTGCGTGCGCCAGTGCGGTGAAAGCGGTTGCCGAGAAATGCGGCGCCGCCGGCAAGCTGCGCATCGGCGTTGTGACTGGTGACAATCTGCTGGGTCGACTTGACGAGCTGCTCGCGGCCGGACACGGGCTCGCCAACATGGATACGGGTGAGCCGCTCTCGACGGTGAGAGACAAAGTGCTGTCGGCAAATGCTTACATCGGGTCGGAGCCGATTGTCGAAGCGCTTGCTAAAGGTGCCAACGTCGTCATCACCGGGCGCTCGACTGACACTGCGCTCACGATGGCACCGCTGCGTCACGAATTCGGGTGGAGCAATGAGAGCTGGGATCAACTCGCCGCCGGAATAGTCGCCGGCCACATCATCGAGTGTGGCGCGCAGTGCTCGGGCGGCAACTGTCTGTACGATTGGCGCTCGATTCCCGATCTGGCGAATGTCGGCTATCCGCTGGTGGAAGCGACCGCCGACGGAACGTTCGTGGTGACGAAACATCCCGGGACCGGGGGGCGTGTTTCCGTCCCCACAGTCACCGAGCAGCTCGTGTACGAGATGGGAGATCCCCGATCGTACATCACTCCGGACGTGATCGCCGATTTCACGACGATTCGGCTGGCGGATGATGGGCAGGATCGGGTGCGAGTTTCTGGAATCAAAGGGAAGCCGCCAACAGACAAGCTGAAAGTGTCGATTGCCTACCAGGCAGGGTTCAAGGCAGTGGGCACTTTGGTCTATGCATGGCCGGATGCCCTGGATAAGGCGGAGCTGGCGGACAAAGTCTTACGCGAGAGGCTCCACAGGCTCGGTCTCCGCTTCGATCACGTGCTCACGGAGTTTGTGGGGGCCAGTGCTACGCACGGGCATTTGGCGGGCGATCAGCGGAACGCCCCTGAAGTCCAGCTTCGCTTCGGGGTCCGCGGCTCGAATCGGGCGATGGTGGAACGATTCACGCGGGAGATTGCTCCGCTGGTTTTGAATGGTCCACCGAGCGTGACTGGATTTGCAGGAGGACGGCCGAAGGTGGAGGAAATCGTTGCGTATTGGCCCGCGCTCATCGACAAGTCAGTGGTCACTCCTGTCGTCGAGGTCATCCAGTGAAGGTGCGGCTCGTCGACATTGCGCACGCCCGTTCGGGCGACAAGGGCGACACCGCCAATGTGGGATTGATAGCGCTGCGGCCGCAGTGGTACGCTTTGCTCGAGAAGCAGGTGACGCGTGACCGCGTCGCCGAGCATTTTCGCGGCATGATCGATGGGGCAGTGGAGCGCTACGAGCTGCCGAATCTAAACGCTCTCAATTTCCTGCTGCATGGCGCACTCGACGGCGGCGGCACTCTTTCGCTCAAAACCGATGCGCAAGGGAAGGTCTACTCAACCGCGCTGTTACGGCTGGTGCTCGATGTGCCGGATGAGGAAGCGAAGACTCTCAAGTTGCCGGCGGCGCGATGATTAGACGTCCAACGGAATCTTCGCCGTGAATTACCTTCGCGTAACCGTGGAGGGCTTGATCGGGCGGATCACGCTCGCGCGCCCAGAGAAGAAGAATGCGCTCAATCGCGAGATGGCGGAGGAGCTTGGGACAGCGCTTTTCGCTCTCAGCGAAAGTCCGGCGCGTGTGGTCGCGATCGATGCCGACGGCCCGGACTTCTGTGCCGGCGCTGATCTCGCCGCGCTCAACGCCATGCTCGACTCGCCGCGCCAGGAGCACCTCGACGATGCGAAGGCACTCGGTCACGTGTTCCACACGATTCGCCGCATGGGAAAACCAGTTGTCGCTGTGGTCAGGGGGCGCGCCTTTGCCGGAGGCGCGGGTCTGGCGACGGCGTGTGATATCGTCCTCGCGCACGAGGGGGCGCGCTTTGCCTATCCCGAAGTCACTCTGGGATTCGTACCGGCGATGGTGATGACGATGCTGCGCCGCTCAGTCGGCGAGAAGCAGGCGTTCGACCTCGTGAGCACGGGTCGCATTCTGACCGCCGACGAGGCCAGGTCTATCGGACTGGTATCGAGGGTCTTTGCAGACAAGGAATTCGACCGGCTGGTCGAGGCAACTCTGAAACAGCTCGCTGAGTCGCCGCCAAAGGCCATGGCAGCCACCAAAGGTCTCTTCTACCAGCTCGACATGATGCCGTTTCTTGACGGCATCACGACGGGAATTGTCGCGAACGCGGATGCGCGTGCAACCTCCGAGTTCCGCGAAGGCATGCAACGCTTCAACAGCCGCAAGCAGGGTAAACAATGAGCCCATTCACCATTTCAAAGCTGGCGCTGATGCTGGTCGCCGGAATCCTCCTCGCCTGGGGCATCCGGAACGATGACGTCATGATTCGCTGGGCGGGAATTCTTTTTCTGCTCGCAGCGCTCGTGCTTCGTTTCTTCAAGCCACGCAAGCCGCGCGGGCTTTCGTGACGCCGACACCGCCGCGCCCGACCACGATCGTCGACGCGCCTCGCCTTTCACAAAAGCTCGGTGTGGATCTGGTGCTGGCGAGCGAGACTCTCCAGTACACCGGCAGCTTCAAGTTCAGAGCCGCTTACAACGTCGCCTCCAGGGTCAATCAGTCCCACGTCATCACTGCGTCGTCGGGCAACTTCGGTCAGGCCATCGCCTACGCGTGCGCGCAGTTCGGCAAGAGATGCACGGTCGTCATGCCATCGGCAGCGCCAAAAGTCAAAGTTGATGCGGTGCGTGAGTACGGTGCCGAAGTCGATTTGCTGGATGTCTCCAAAAAGAGCCGTCTCGAGCGCCTCGGCGAGCTCGCGAAACAATATCCGGAGGCGTACGTCGCCAGCCCATACGACGACATGTTGGTCATTGAGGGGAACTCCAGCCTGGGAGACGAGCTCTTCGAGCTCGGGCTCGATCTCGACTACATCATCGCGCCGATCGGGGGGGGTGGGCTTACCTCAGGGTTGGTAAAGGCGGTGGAGCGCGCCGGAAAGAAGACAGACGTGATCGCCGCGGAGCCGCTGCTCTCGAATGACGCCGCCCAATCGTTTCGCGCCGGCCGCATCGTCGCACTGCCCGACGAATCGGGCACAATTGCCGATGGTGCGCGAGTGCTTCGGATAGGCGATAAGAACTGGGAGATTCTCTGCGCCGGCCTTGCCGCGGTGATCGAGGTTACCGAGGATCAGATCAAAGAGGGACTGCGATTGCTTTTTGCACTCGCTAACCTCAAGGCTGAACCCACCGGTGCTCTCGCCATCGGTGCCCTCCTCGCTCAGAAGCAGCGCTTCAAAGGCAAGCGAGTCTGCTGCGTGATCAGCGGCGGCAACGCCGACCCCGCACTCTACGCCGAGCTCGTCAAGGGAATTTGAATTACGGTCGCGCTCGATCGACTCACGCCGACCGCGCTGCTGGGTAGCTTTCTAGCTCAATGTCCAAGCCCACAATTCAGGACGCGCGTTCTCTGCTCAAGCGCGCGTTCGGTTACGACAATTTCAGACCGGGCCAGGAGGCCGCGGTTTCAGCCGTTCTGGCTGGCCGCGACACCGTCGTCGTGCTCCCAACGGGCGGCGGTAAGTCCCTCTGCTTTCAGGTACCCGCTTTGGTTTTGCCTGGCCTGACTGTCGTCGTCTCACCGCTGATCTCGCTGATGAAGGACCAGGTCGACGCGCTGACAGCGCGCGGGCTTCCGGCCGCGTTCATTAACAGCACACTTAGCCAGGGCGAGGTCTCGGATCGGCTCGCTCGCGTCGATCGCGGTGAGATCAAGCTTCTCTACGTCGCTCCCGAACGATTCGACGCAGGACGCACTGCGGAGCGATTGAAGCGCGCCGGTGTCTCGCTGCTGGCGATAGACGAGGCACACTGCATTAGCCAGTGGGGTCACGACTTCCGGCCCAGCTATCTGCGCGTCAGGAATGTTCACGCCGCGCTTGGCTCGCCAACCACGATCGCTCTTACCGCCACCGCCACACCCGAAGTACGGCGCGACATCATACGTCAGCTCGCGCTCTCGAATCCCGAAACGATCATCACCGGCTTCGACCGGCCAAATCTCACGTATTACGTCATTCCGGCGAAGAACGAGTCGGAGAAGGAAGACCGGCTCGTCGAGATCCTGCGCAGCAGGGAAGGTCTGGCTGTCGTCTATGCGTCGACTCGGCGTGCTGTCGACGAGCTCACCAGCGTTCTGGAGCGCGCGAAGATTCGCGCTGCCGGCTACCACGCTGGTCTCGACGATGCGAAGCGGCATGAGGTGCAGGAAGCGTTCATGACCGAGAAAATTCGCGCAATCGTCGCCACCAACGCTTTTGGAATGGGGATCGACAAGCCGAATGTGCGGCTGGTCATCCATTACGCTATGCCGGGAACTCTGGAAGCGTATTACCAGGAGGCAGGCCGCGCCGGCCGCGATGGATTGCACTCCGACGTGTTTCTGCTGCACGCCTTCGCGGACCGCTTCACCCACGAATTCTTCATCAAGGGATCGCATCCCGAGCGCGCGGTAATCGAGCAGACCTACGAAGGTCTGAAAACACGCTCTGACCGCCGCGGTTTCGTCGATGCAGAACCGGACGAGATCGCGCGATTGATCAAACCAAAAGTGAACGGCAGGGAAGTCGAGGGTGCGCTCAAGATCCTTGTCCGCGCTGGAGCCGTCACCATCAGTAACGGCGAACAGGCGAAGGTCGTGGTGCGACTGCTCGCAACGCCCGAGCGCATCAAGCGCGAGCTGACAGGAGAGGCAAATCCTGAGCTTGGCCTCCTGCGCGCGCTGTGGCGCGGCGTGGGCAAATCGCTCTCAACGGGCGCCGTCGTTGATCTCAACGGACTTCCGCCTGGTCTCGGTGGACCGATGGGATCCACTTCGCTGCTCGATTCGCTCCAGGAAAAACAGTTTCTGGTGTGGGAAAGGCTGGGCGCTGGTACCTATCTGTCGGACCGGACCGCACCGCTCAGCAAATTCGACATCGACTGGGGCAGCCTCGATCGGCGTCGGCGCGCAGAACTGTCGAAGCTCCAGGCCGTCCAGCGTTACGCGTACACCAAGGAATGTCGGCGCGGCTTCGTGCTGCGCTATTTCGGCGATCCCGCAGCACGAGCCAGCTGCGCCGGCTGCGACAACTGCCTTGGCGTGACTCGATCGAGCACCGCCACTGAGCGGTCGGGGGGGCGGCCCAGGCGGAAATCCAGACTCCTCGGATCTTTTACGCGTGACGACGCCACAACGCCAGCTGACGTGCGGCCCCGCGTTTCCGCGGACGACGTCGCGCTCGGCGAGGACGAGCAACGGCTGTTGATCAGCCTTCGCGCCGTCCGTACGGCAATCGCGCGGGAGGAACACGTCCCGCCATATATTGTATTCTCTGATCGGACCCTCGCTGAGCTTGCCGTTCGCCGTCCGCGTTCATTGAAAGCGTTCCTCGACGTTCGCGGAGTCGGTCCGATGAAGCTCGAGCGCTACGGTGTACGCTTCCTCGAAGCAATATCCAAGGCGGATGACATCGAGGCAGCCTGAAGTGTCCAATCTGCCAACCACTTTCCCGAAGTAATGAGATCAGCACCCAGCAGCTTCGTGCGGCGTCAACGGCTTGCCCTCGTCCGTCGCGTTTCAACTGCGGCACTCTTCGTATCTGTCTTCCCATCGACCCTGCTGCTGGCCCAGCAGGGGGCGGGCGCATCGACGGCTCCGCTGCCGTTCGATCCGGCGGCTACAGTCGGTACCCTCAGCAATGGCATGCGCTACTACATCAGGGAGAACAAAAAGCCTGAAAAGCGAGCTGAACTGAGACTTGTCGTGAACGCCGGCTCAGTGCTCGAAGACGACGATCAGCGCGGGCTCGCCCACATGGTCGAGCACATGGCATTCAGAGGCACGAAGAAGTTCGCCGGGAACCAGATCTCGAGCTACCTCGAATCGATCGGCATGCGCTATGGGCCCGACATCAACGCCTTCACGAGCTTCGACGAGACGGTTTACATGATCACGATTCCCACCGACACGGCGGCAATCGTGGATAAGGGCTTTCAGATCCTCTCGGAATGGGCCCACAACGTCGCGTTCGATCCGACCCAGATCGAAAAAGAGCGGCCGGTTGTGATTGAGGAATGGAGGCTTGGCCAGGGCGCCGAGAACAGGATGCAGAACAAGTGGTTTCCGGTGCTGTTTACCGGATCACGATACGGCGAGCGCTTGCCGATCGGCGTAAAGTCGATTCTGGAGACTTACAAGCCGGCGACACTCCGCCGCTTCTATGACACCTGGTATCGCCCGGACCTGATGGCGGTGGTCGCCGTCGGAGATTTCGACAAGCGCCAGATCGAGTCGCTCATCAAACGATACCTCGGCGCCATTCCAGCGCCTACGCAAGCGAAATCGCGCACGCTGTTCCCGGTGCCGCCTCACGACAGCACGCTGGTTTCAATCAACACCGACAAGGAAGCAACGCGCTCGGTGATCCGACTTCTTTATAAGCAGCCAAAGCGGTTCAACACCACCGAAGCCAGCTACCGTCAGCACCTCGTCGAGCAGCTTTTCGGATCGATGTTCAACGATCGCTTCTCCGAAATCGTTCAGAAACCGAATCCACCGTTCATCAACGCGAGCGCGGTGCAGGGTGAGCTCGTGCGGTCGGCCGAATCCTTTTCGCTCACGGCGCTCGTTGCCGACAATGGCATTCAACGCGGGCTGAATGCGCTGCTGACCGAGGGCGAGCGCGTGCGGCGCTTTGGTTTTCTGCAGACGGAGCTCGATCGCGCCAAGAAGGATACGCAGCGTGGGATTGAGCAGGCGTACGCCGAGCGAGCTAAAACCAACTCCAGCGTTTACGCCTCTGCTTATGTCAGTGCTTTCCTGCAGTCGGAGCCGTCGACGAGCATCGAATACGATCTCGCTGCAGTGACCCGGATGCTGCCGGGCATCACCCTGGCCGAAGTCAACAAGCTCGCCTCGGAGTGGATGACCGAGAAAAATCGCGTCCTCGCCACCACATCGCCGGAAAAGGCTGGGCTGGTCACGCCAGTGCCCGGTGAGCTGCTCATGGCGTTCGATGCGGTGAAAGGCGCAGAGCTCACAGCGTACACTGAAGTTGCGCCATCGCAGCAGCTTGTAGAAAAGGAGCCGGCCGGGGGGCGAATCGTCAGCGAGCAGCAGATCAAGGAGATCGGTGTAACCGAGTGGAAGCTCTCGAACGGCGTTCGCGTTTTGCTCAAGCCGACGGATTTCAATGCCGATCAGATCGTTTTCACGTCGTATGCGCCGGGCGGTGCGTCTCTGCTTCCGGACGCCGCCTACATTGCCGCAAGCGCCGCTGATCTCATTCCGGCGACGAGCGGCGTCGGGAAATTCACCGTCATCGACCTGCAGAAATACCTTGCCGGCAAGCAGGTAAGTGTCTTCCCATCGATCGACGATCTGAGCCAGGGAATCTCGGGGAGCGCATCACAGCGCGATGTCTCGACGATGATGCAGCTGATCTACCTCTATTTCACAGAGCCGCGCCTCGATACCTCGCTCGTCAACACCTTCCTCGGCCGCTTCAAGGGCGCCCTTGCCAACCGCAGTGCCAGCCCCGAAGCTGCCTTCAGCGACACCCTGCAGGTGACAATGGCGCAGCACTCGGTGCGCGAGCAGCCTGTTTCAGCGGCCACGCTCGACCGCATCGATCCGTTCAAGTCCTTTGACTTTTACAAGCAGCGCTTCTCGGACGCGAGTGGATTTACGTTCGTGTTCGTCGGCAATTTCAGCACTGACTCGATCAAGCCGCTGGTCGCGAAATGGCTGGGCGCGCTTCCATCGACCGGTCGCAAGGAAACGTGGCGCGACACCGGCATCAGACCACCGACCGGTGTCGTACAGCGAGTGGTCAAGAAGGGCGCGGAACCCAAGGCGCGAACCGCGCTCGTCTTCACCGGACCATTCGAGTACACGCGACAGAATCGGTATCACCTGAGTGCGCTTGCGGAGCTGCTCAACATCAAGCTTCGCGAGGCATTGCGGGAAAATATGGGAGGCACTTATGGCGTGAGCGTGAGTCCAAGCGCCTCGCGAGAACCACTCCCCTCATATCGTTTTACGATTGGATTTGGGTCCGCGCCCGAGCGTCTCGATACCCTTACCGCGGCGGCGCTCGCTCAAATCGACAGCGTCAAGAAGTACGGGACGACTCCGGAGTATCTGACCAAGGTCAAGGAAGCCGCGCTGCGGTCGAGGGAGACTGCGCTCAAGCAGAACGGGTATTGGCTGGCGCAGATTTCAACGTTCGATCAGAGCGGGTGGCCCCTCGCCGACATTCCCAACGGCGAGAAGTTGATTTCAGCGCTGACCAGCGAAGATTTGCAGAAGGCCGCCGTGAAATACTTGCGCACGGATAACTACGTTCGGGTCTCGCTCTATCCAGAGAATTTCTCCGGAGCGGAAAACAGGTAATACCGAAATGGACGACTCGCTTTACTTCTCCGAGCAGCACCTCGCGGTCCGCAACATGGTCCGCGAGTTCGCTCGCGGAGAGGTCGCGCCGGTCGCCGCGGAGCTCGACGCGAAAGCCGAGTTCCCGTGGGCGAATGTTGCAAAGATGGGAGAGCTGGGCCTTCTCGGCATTCCATGGCCGGAGGAGCTCGGAGGCGCGGGCCTCGATCTCTTGAGCTACATGATCGTGATCAATGAGATGGCCAAGGTCGATGCCTCTCACGCGATTACGATCTCCGCGCACACAACACTGGGCACTTCGCCGATCGTCAACTTCGGGACAGAGGCGCAGAAGAAGCGATATGTGCCGCTCCTCGCATCGGGCAAGGTGCTGGGTGGCTTTGGTCTTACTGAACCGAGTGCGGGCAGTGACGCCGCCAGCACGCGCTCGACAGCCGTGCGTAAAGGCTCTCACTACGTGCTGAATGGGAGCAAGATCTTCATCACCCACGGTGGTGTCGGCGAGGTCTTCGTTGTCACCGCAGTGACTGATCCCGGTAAAGGAACCAAAGGAATCAGCTCGTTCATCCTTACCAAGGAAGCGAGCGACCTCGACAAGGCGGGTGGAATAGGGCACGACGAATCGCTCCCGGCGATGGCGGGATTCAGGGCGGGGAAGAAGGAAGACAAACTGGGTTGGCGCGCGTCGGACACACGCTCGCTCATTTTTGAAGACGTAGAAGTGCCAGCCGAAAACCTGCTCGGGGAGGAAGGCGAGGGGTTCAACAATTTCATGCGCACTCTGGACTCGGGCCGCGTCGGAATTGCCGCGCTCTCGTTGGGTATCGCCGAGGGGGCGTTCGAGCACTCGCTACGGTACGCGGCGATGCGCAAGCAGTTCGGGCAGCCGATCGC
>Ga0157378_10003172_pt1 | contig 14596 bp, 16 predicted proteins | sample M65metaG_FD_115309 | JGI IMG/M metagenome (GOLD analysis project Ga0157378, IMG submission 115309) | Miscanthus rhizosphere microbial communities from Kellogg Biological Station, Michigan, USA - M6-5 metaG | ecosystem: Host-associated > Plants > Roots > Rhizosphere > Soil | place: USA: Michigan...
ACGCTTCGGCTCGAAGCATGTCCAAGCACCAGCGTCGCAACGGACTGCTTCATACCCGCCTGATGCGGCTTGAAACCGAGCAACAAGGGTCACAATCCCTTCATCCAGCCTCTTCGAAGCAAGATCTAGCTCGCTTCGCGTTTCAGCTTTGGCCAAAGCCTTACCTCTGCGCTGAACGTCCTCTGCTTGGATGCGCATAATTGTGAATATTTGGACCCAAAGTTTTCTCCGCGCCGTCCGTACAAATGTTCCAGCCCAGCCGTTGTGCGCTCGATGTCAGCTACTGTAAGGCTCATATTTCTAGAGACCTTTTGTCGGCGAGCGGACAGGACATTACACTTCCTGGATTAGACTCCTGATTGAAGAGGCCTTCTAGCTGTTTGTTGATCTGAAAGGAGAGTCAGCGTGGCGTCCAGCGTCCAGAAGCTATGCAATGGCTCTTCAAGAGCATTCCCGCTACCCGCTGTCTGTTTCGATAACGGCGCCAAAGGCTTCGATAGAGTTATCGGCGTGAGCGATACCAAAACGCATCTAGCGTTTGTTGGTCCCACTTTACTCACCGAGATCCCTTTTGCAATTGGTTGAGAACCGACTTGAATGGGAATCGGTCGCCCGGACATTGAGTGCTGGCAATATCGCTATGGCGAATAATATGTTGCAAAGGAATGTTGTAGCGACGCCTTAGCCGGCGACACAGTCGGATGAGCGAGGCGATCTGCTGGGCGCTTGGTCTAATCGGCCCTTTCTTGCCTGTTGGGTTATCCTCACTGCTGAAATCACCTACGAGGGAAACTCCCAGGTACGAGTTGTACCCTACGGCGTGGGCTCCCTCGCACCTTTCGGGCCTGCCAGGCTTCACCACGCCATTCGGCATAACCAGGTAGTGATACGCCACGTGGTAGACGCGCCCGGAACATAGTATTTCAAAGCCGCGCTCGCGATGATATTCGTCGATATCGCTCTCCCTTCGCGGTACGGTCTTTTCTCCCGGAATGAGTGCTGTATGGTGGAACACGATCCCCGTGGCGGTTATAGTGTTAAAGAACGAAACAACAGATGACCGGTATTGATCCCTGATTTGTTTGGGTATTTGCTTGGCGGTCGCGTTCGATGTCTCTGCATTCCCCCGAATGACGCCGTTAGCGTTGCTGCCGGAAAGCACGCCGGCCGAGTGTTGATACGTAAGCAGTTCCGCGTTGAGTTCTATCATCGCGGTTACCGGACTGGTCCTTACAAGAGGGGCCGGCGCCCGTCTGCCCGTAGCGATCTCGAGTTCGAGAGATCGTAAAGCCTGCATTCCCTTTTCGCTCAGCACGAAGACAAGTAAAGCAGCATGTTTAGCTCGAATGCCATGCCCGTTGAATTGAACGAATGCAGGGGCGCTCCACTCAGTCGCTCCATCGCGGCAAGTGCTTACTCCATCGCCCCTGGAATCTGAGGGTCCTGCCTTGATCGATGGAATTACCACAAGACACTTGGTCCTGTTTAACACCGCGTCGGGTATCGCGTTCTGGGGCTGCGCGGAAATTTCCTGAAGCACAAGGGTTGCCGCTCGCAACTGCGACGGCGCCGATGGTTTCTTGTGTTCGGCGGAAGCGATAGTGCCATGTGTACTGACTAGCAGCCATACAAGCACCGCGTTGCACGGCGTTGAACCCAGACCGCGACCCCGTTGTTTGCAGCTTTGCTTCATCTGCGATCACGCTCCATTCGGGACCGCGTAAAACGCGAGCCCGAGTAAACCAAAACGATTCAGCAAATACGTATTTGCCCCTATGGAGCCCGGGATAGAAAGTCGGATGATACCGAATGAAGGGTAGCCCGTAGCCGATCGCGGTCTCCGACTGCTTTCGAAACGGTCATTTTGCCCGCCGATTTGTACTTGATTTGACGAGACATGACGAGACGCGTAGATCGGTAAACGACTGTACGCCGGTGCTTTACTTCCGGTAGTTCTTGCATCAAGCATGGCTTCGAAATTGCGAGCCTGGGGCGCGATTTAAACCCTCCGACGGAGCGCTAGTCGGGAGGAGTAGGTATGTCGGTCTTTCCTTCCTCTAATAACTGGGAACGATCCGTAACGAGGATGAAGGTGGTGACCTTGTTCGCTCTCGCGGTCGCTGTGCTGGCAATATTCGGCCGATACTACGGCGCTCGCCCCACATCGGTACCACGTGAGGAAGCACTACCAACTCCGGATGCGAAGCACGATGTGGTCGTTCCGCAGCCCAAGCAGCAGCAACCGGCGCCAGAGCAATCTTCGTCCGAGCCGTCCCCTACTGGGAACGGGCAGTCAACAGCGTTGGACAACGTGCTATCCGCCACCAGACAACAGGTAATTTTGGCGATCCACGATCCGGTTCAAGGTACGGATGTGAATCGAACACTCAATGAAGCCAAAGCAGGTGATTCGAGCGCTCAATATGAAATGGCCTCGCGATATGCTGATGGCGAAGGTGTCCCGCAGAATTTCGAAGCCGCAATGTCATGGCTCGGAAAAGCCGCGTCAACTGGCAACGTGAATGCACAGTGGAAGCTTGGTCTGGGCTATCTAAAGGGAATCGGGGTGCCACACGACGAGGGCCAGGCAGCTATGTGGTTTAAACGAGCTGCGAACAACGGCGATACGCGAGCCCAGAGTGCGCTCAGCGACCTTTACCTCAGCGGTCGAGGAGTTCGTACGGACTACGTACGAGCATACACGTGGGCCAATATCGTTGCTGGACTGCAAGGAAATAACGGAGATCGACTAAAGGCCATACGGTCGCGGATGACACCCGCCCAGATTGAGGATGCCCAGCGGCGCACGTCCATTTGGTTGGAGTACGCGAGTCGGAGAGGTGCAGGCAAGGCTGATTTGCAGAGATTTGACCCTCGCAAGCATAAGACAAGTGAATAGAAGCAGCGACCATCGCCAGGAAATGTAATTTAGCTTGCGGACCACGAAAAGCGTCGAGTTCCTACACTTACCGGATACGACGATTCCGGCATCCACCTAGCCTCTAAAACGCAGCAGCAAAGAATGGGAATTTTCTGGAATTCACGATGATTGCCAAGTCGGCGGCTTCAACCTCCCAAAGAAATGCTCGACGCGCCGCCCGGCGCAGCGCCCTCTGCGTAGGGTACGTCGCCTTCTCTGCTTCTTGAGCCAAGAGTTCCGCGATGGTTGAGTTCTCGATCACGATTCGCTTTATACGGATATTCTTGCCAACGACGCGAATCCATAGGGGCTGTGCTGTACGGACGGTGCCCTATTATTTGGCAGTATTTCTCATGTTGAATTGCATCCGACCACTAGATTTAGGCACGGCCGGCGAAGGCCCGACATTTCCGCTAGGAGATTTGAATGGCTCAACTTGTTTTCCGATTCTTTGTGGGTGGCCTTGTCGTGTCCCTATTTGCCGCTTTGGGAGACGTTCTCAAGCCGAAAAGTTTCGCTGGTCTGTTCGGGGCGGCACCGTCCGTTGCACTCGCCACGCTGAGTCTTACCGTCTCATCCGAAGGGAAGGATTACGCGTCGACGGAAGCAAGGTCAATGATCGTTGGCGCCGGCGCGTTCTTTGTCTATGCGTCACTTTGCACCCGAATCTTGATGAAACGTCCGCTTCCTGCACATAGGGTGAGCAGCGCGGCGCTGGTTCTGTGGTTTGCGGTCGCCATTTCAGCGTGGTTGGTTTTTCTCAACTAAAATCCAGATTTCGTTCGATTTTTCGGCCTTGCAACAAACCAAATGGCACGACTACGCGGTGAGATTTCTGTTCGGTGGCCTCGTCACGGTTATCGCAGGACTACTCGCCAAACATTTCGGACCAATCTTTGGCGGCCTCTTTCTTGCGTTCCCGGCGATTTTTCCAGCAAGCGCCACCCTCGTCGAAAAGCGCGAGCGGGAAAAGAAGCGACGCGCTGGAATCCTGAAGACGAAACGCGGCAGGCAGGCTGCCGCCTTGGACGCGTTCGGCGCAGCGCAGGGCTGCGTTGCGCTTGCGTGCGTCGCGATCGTCGTTTGGAAGGGATTTCTGTATACCCGTGCACCTATCGCACTGGGTGTCGCTATGGCCGTGTGGCTCGGTGTAGCGGTAGCTGTTTGGCGATTTTGCAAAAGCCAGCTGTAACCTTGAGACCGCCGGGAACAAGGGTTCTATTTTGATCGTCTGGCGGCCCGCAATCCGTCTTTCATGCGGCGCTGCGCCTCCGCGGGTCCCTTAACATCCATGATGCGATATTTCTTCCCGCTAAGTTCATGATAGTTGACGAAGAACTCCTCAAGTTCCTCCACGAATTCCTTCCCTAAGTCCTTGATGTGCTTCATGTGGGCGTAGCTATGGTTGTCTTGCTCGACCGCTACGATTCGGTCGTTCCGCTCCGCCTTTCTCTTCTTCCCTTGTTCGCCTTCGATGATGCCGATACACCGACATTTCAACAAGCATTGCTGAGTGCGCGACCTCCCACATCCAGAGCACCTGGTCTATGCTGAACGCGATCGCTTCCACACCAATGTGGGTAGTTCCAGGTTGGCGATTTGCTTTAGGTGAGCCTCTGCTCGAGCCGCCGCTCTTTCTTTGCCCTGTTCGATGTCCTCGACGGGCTCGGAAGGAGCAATCCAGGTTTTGGTGTTGACGTTGTAAACCGACGTTTGCACGCCCAACGCGTTGCGCTCGGAGAACAAGCGCAAGTGCTCGCCGCCCACTCTGATTTCCGCCCAAAAACCTTCATCCAACATTTGGGACATTTTGACATTCTGACGCAATATCAACTAGCGACAGTTCCACTGCAGCAACTCCGCGCTGGAAGTCTGTACGGCAGCGTCTTGGCAATCGACAACCGTAGCGCGTGGGACGCCGTACGAGAACGCTCTTATTATGATGCGTGGCAAAGTGCTGACCGCCCCGGGAAGGGCGTGTGCCGCGCCCGATCTAGAGGTCAAGAAATCCATTCGATACCTAATCCGCTGACCAGATGTACGTGATAGAGAGTACTTTGTAATTCTACGGTTCCGGTTCAATTGCCCCAGAGTTTGGCCGAGTCTCCCCAGGAACACGCGTCTTATTTTGGGGTCTATAATGACGCCGTCCTAACAAAGCGGCGGCAGATGCCCTCCAACCCGAAACTCGTGTGGAAATTTGCGCCAACAAGCCGTTCGCTGCGGCGAGTTGTCGGATTGACCCTAGTGTATTTCGTCGTGTGCAAACTAGGACTAAAAGTTGCGATCCTTCATCCGAGCGCCACGGCGGTGTGGCCGGGGACCGGGATCGCGCTGGCGGCGATATTGCTCCTGGGGTATGAGGTCTGGCCGGGCATCTTGCTGGGCGCATTCGCGGTCAATCTGACAACAGCGGGCTCGGTCGCAAGCTCCCTCGGCATCGCCGCTGGCAATACCTTGGAAGCCATGATGGGAGCTTATCTTGTTAACAGGCTTGCGAATGGGCGCAACGTTTTCAATCGAGCGGAAGGCATCTTTAAGTTTTTCTTGTTTGCGTGTGTCGTGGCCACGACTGTCAGCGCCACTATTGGGACTGCGAGCCTCGTTCTCACCGGATTCGGTCGCGGAGTGTCTTGGGAATCTCTCTGGGTCACCTGGTGGCTGGGCAACATGGCTGGCGCCATTCTTGTGACCCCATGCCTTGTCCTGTGGTCCACGCCGCCATTGGTGACGCGAAGCCGTCAGCAGGTCCCACTCCAGATTGCCGCACTTATCAGTCTTCTTTTGGTTGGGGCGCTGGTGTTTGGAGGATTTCTTTCTCCCGCTTGGCAAGGTTATCCTTTGAAGTTTATTTGCATTCCCTTTGTGGTGTGGGTGGCGTTTGAATTGCACCCGCGCGAGGCGGCGCTCGCCGTCCTTGCCTTCTCAATTGTTGCGATCGCGAGCGTGTTCCAGGGTGTGCGGGATGTGTCGACCCCGAACGAATCGCTTCTAGTGATCCAGGTCTTTCTAAGTATTGCCGCCATGACGGGCTTATTAGTTTCCCTCACCGTTGAGGAACGCAACAGGAACGAGGCGACGCTACAGCAAGCAAAACACCAGCTGGAGGAACGAGTCCGGGAGCGTACCCGCGAGCTCGAAGATCGAATTGTGAGAGAGGAGAACGCGGAGCGGGCCTTGCGCGACTTGTCGGTCCGCCTGCTGCGTGCGCAGGATGAGGAACGACGTCGGATTGCGCGCGAACTGCATGACAGCACCGGGCAATCGCTGGCTGCCTTAGCGATGATTCTGTCCGAGATCGGTATGAAAGTCGGAAGCGACCCTGAGCTCTCACGCCAGATCGACGAAAGTGAAAAAATCACTCGGACTGTATCCGACGAGTTGCGTACAACCTCCTACCTGCTTCATCCACCTTTGCTCGATGAAGTGGGACTCAAAGCCGGTCTGCGTTGGTACATCGAGGGATTCAAAGCAAGGAGCAAAATAGGGGTCATCTTGAATATACCCGAAAGTCTGGAACGACTGCCGACAGACCTGGAGCTGATGATCTTTCGGGTCGTGCAGGAGTGCCTCACGAACGTTCATCGGCATTCCGAGAGTCCTTCCGTAGAAATTAGTCTATGCAACTCGAACGAAAAACTTACATTGGAGATTCGAGATCACGGCAAGGGAATACCTGCTGATAGGCTTGTCGCGTTGACGGGGTCCGGGTTGGTGGGGGTCGGTCTACGGGGCATGCGGGAGCGCGTTAAAGCTTTTGGGGGTGAACTCGAAATCTCTTCTGACACACGAGGTACGACAGTCCGGGCAACAATTCCACTCCGTCCTTCTCTTCCAGCAGCCGATACCTAAAGTCATTCACCGAAGACAGCAATTGCGTTTCTAATGTAGTTGGAGTCTACGAAGACATAGTGAAAGGCCTGCAACTGATTCATGATCCGCGTGCGCATCTGCACCAAGCGATGCCGGTGCCACAACAGTTGCCAGAGATCTCGATTCTCCGGGCTCGGTATCCAGACTTGCGGGAAGCTATTTTCCAGCATCAGCCCGCGTAGGAGTCGGGCATCGTTGCGCTCGGTCTTCTGCTTCTTGATCCGCTTGGCCTTGATCTCCGCGGGATCGCCCATCCATACTTCGAATCCTAACTCCGCCAGCAGTCGCTCCAACCAGCGTGAATATCCGGTAGCCTCCATGCCTACCCGCACGCAGATTCCTCGCTGCTTCAGGTCTCGAGTCGTGTCGAAGGAGCCGACATTGTTATGCAATCATTGAGCTCCCTTTTCCGGCAAGCGATGGAACAGGGTGCTAACCTAAGATATGGCTCTCCGTTTCACGAGAATCGACTTCACGGTCTATGCGCCCAACTACGAGCCCGGCAAGGTTGGGGACAGTGACGCAGGCGCGCCTTGCAGCAAAAAAACTGGGTGTCGGAGCCTCGCTGCGACGCAATGTGAGCCTTACGGACAAGAGTCGGACCGAGGTCAATTGGCGGGTCCAGCGCATTTGGATATGGAACGGGAAAGACTTTGTCGATGTCACCAGGAAGCAGCGCGAGGGCGCACCGGACAAGTCCCGACATGTGCCAGGATCAAATCGATTGTGCAGTAAACTTCGTTCTCAGCAACCCTAGAGGTAGATTGGCGCAACTCCTGTAGGTAATCTGTTGAGCAGGCGTGAAGTGGGTGCCTAGACTAAAGGAACAGGTCGAATGGTATTCGAGAGCGATGAGCGGCGACGCTATCCTCGTCTCCCATCACCAAGAGGCACAGTCGTAGCTTGGCAGAGTACGAACAAGACAATGGTCTCTGGCGTTGAAAATTTCGGGTTAGGAGGATTGTATATTCGCACCCCGAATCCACCCGCCGCTGGGACTTTTATTCAGTTGTTGCTCGACGCGCCGACAGGCGAGGTGCGGGCTCGTGCCGTTGTGCAAAGGAGCCGACTCAAAGAAGGTATGGCCGTGAAGTTCGTCGCCATGCAACAGGAAGATCGAGCGCGATTCGCCCGATGGCTCAAAAACCTGCCTTCCTGAGAAACCCCTCTCACCCGGTAAGCTCGTTATGCAGATCTATAGAATATCGGACCTGCAGCACACGGCATCGTCATTCAGGCATTGCTCCAAGCCTCGAGAGATGGTTCTCGGTGCAGGCTATCTATTTCGCGCTGCGAATTGGTGCTGACTAGCCATGGTATTTACTCGTCTCGGCGCTATTCTTCTGGCACTGTTCAACATTCTTGCTTGCACACAGGTTTGGGCGGAAGATTCGGCGGATTGCACCGGCTTGGTGGTCGATGAAAATGGCGCGCCCGTTGCCGCCAGTCAAATCAAGCTGGAACACTCCAGCGGCCAGGTGTACAGAACGGAGACCGATGGCGCCGGACGTTTCAGGTTGCGAAATCTTCGCACTGGAGATTATCGAGCCGAGGTTCGCAAACAAGGCTTCTTCGTTTTTTCGAACAGAACCCTCAGTCTCCATGTGGGCCTCAACGAAATCACGTTTACGCTGAACCACGCGCAGGAAGTGCGCGAGCAAGTACAAGTCGCTGCACCGGCGAATCAAATCGATACCCATGACACTAGCCAACACACGGCGCTCACCGCGCAGGACATCCGCGACATTCCCGTGCCAAACACGCACATCCTGGCAGAAAGTCTGATCGCGCTGCCCGAAGTTGTCCGCGACAACCAGAACAACCTGCACCCAGGAGGAGCACGTTCCTCAGACGTTCAATACTTGCTCGATGGTTTTGAGATCGGGGACCCGGCGAGCGGAACGCTGACCTCGCGCTTCAACGTGGATGCGACGCGAACCGCGGACGTGCAAGTGGGGCGTGTGGGAGCTGGCTATGCCCATTCTGGCGCCGGCGTCCTCAGCCTGGAAACGGTTGATGGCGACGATCACTGGCGCTTTGGAACGTCGAATCCTATTCCGGGTATCAACATTCAGGATGGCGCGCATCTGGGCAATTGGTACCCGAGAGTAGCCTTTTCAGGGCCGGTCGAAAGGGGCCGATTTTGGTTTTCTGATTCCATCAGCCTGCAGCACACCTACTCGGTGGTGAGGGAGCAACCATCGGGTGCCAACACGAGGACCGAATGGGCAGGCGACAATCTGCTCCGGCTGCAATACAACGTCACACCGAAACACATCCTGCGAGTCAATGCGCTGTACAACCGCGGCATGGACACGAACACAGGATTGGACGCACTCGATCCTCAATCGACCACGGTGGATATCGAGCACCGGCGCGCGTTCGTTTCTCTGAAGAACCAGATATGGTATTACGACACGCTCTTCGAGCTAGGGCTGTCTGCCGATACCAGCATCGTGGATTCTGATCCGAAAGGCACCGAACCGTACATTCTGCTGATCAATGGAACCAGCGGCAATTTCTTCGAGCAATCGCATCGACGAGGGCGCCGTTTGCAGGCAATGACCAGCGTAACGGCAGCTTCGCGCCACTGGCGCGGAACGCACCAAATTTCGGTTGGCGCAAACGTGGCTGGACAGGAATACACACAGTCGGCGCACCGAGGAGAGATTCAGGCCCTTGAAGTGAATGGCGCGCTGGTGCGTCAATCGATATTCGCGGGATCAGCGTCGCCTGATTTTTCCAACACGCAGATCGGCGGCTTCGCGCAAGACACGTGGTCCCTCTCAAAGCGCTTTCTGTTGCAGCCCGGCATACGTATGGATTGGGACCATTACACGCTGAGTGCGATGATCGAGCCCCGGATTGCCGCCAGTTTTCTTCCCTGGGGAGACGATCGGTCGAAATTCTCTGCGGGATGGGGAATCTACAACGCGGGTCTCGATCTAGCCTTGATTGCTCAAGCGGCCGATCAACGCCAGATCGACACGTTCTATGACAGCGCGGGAGCCGTGCAACTACTCCCGCCGATCGTCAGTCAATTCGTGGCGCCCTCCGCCGGCCTGAAGCAACCCCGCTTCACGATTTCGAGCGCGGGCTGGCAGCAGAAGATCGGCCGACACACGCTGGTGAGCGTAGAACTGCTGTCGCGGAACGGTTATCACGGATTCGCTTACGTTGATCAGGAACCCGCCCTAAGGGGAGGGACTTTCCTTCTACAAGATCAGCGGAAGGATCGCTATCGATCTGTCACGCTCTCCGGCCGGCATGTCTTCTCCGAGACTACACAAGTCTTTGCCGCCTTCACCCGGTCGCGGGCGCGTTCCAACGAAGTCTTGAACCCCGCACTGGGATCGATCTTCTTTGCGCCACAGCAGTCCGGAGCACTGAACTGGGATGCTCCGAACCGTTTACTTACGTGGGGCTGGACCCCCACACACATCTGGAAAGTCCAGCTGAGTTATTTTTTTGAATATAGGACTGGCTATCCGTTCAGTATTGTGAATGTTCAGCAACAACTTGTCGGGCAGCCTAATGCCATGCGTTTTCCGGACTATGCGAGCCTCAACTTAGCCCTCGAGAGGAAATTTGCCCTTCGAGGTTACCTGTGGGCGCTCCGAATTGAGGCGGTAAACGCTCTGGATCGAAAAAACCCGAACACGGTAGTCAGCAACATTGATGCACCGAACTTCGGTGCTTTTTCGGGTGGGCAGCAGCGCGCCTTCACCGCGAGAGTCCGGTTTGTCGGAAGAAAGTAGTTGAATGCTCGAAAGCCGCTGCAACTCGGGGGAATTGGTTAATCGAAAAGGGCCGTGGAGACATCGAGGTGTGGACCTACTTCAGCAACCAAGGTGCCGCTCGCTTCGGCTTAACTCCCATCTGGTTCAATCACACGATGCCGTCGGGCGCTGTATCTAGGCCCTCTCGGATAACCAGAAAAAGCTATGGGCCACGAGTCCCCAATAGAACCATGGTCGCCACATTTGACCACGTTCTGGTTTGCTGGTTTCGGAACCAACAGGCTTCGTTGCGAACAGGCAATGAAAACCGCTGGGAGAAAAACCCCCAAATCGCTGGGCCCTAGTGTCCAGCAACCGAGCACCTCGCGCGGGCGGTCAGAACAGATCTCGCTCCATCCAGTGGGCTGAGAAGCAAGAAAAAACTCCAGCCAGCGCAGAAGTGTTTTTTCTTGACTTCTCCTCTTTTATAGAACTAACCAGGCGTAAGCGGACTTCTGTGCTGCTCCAATAGGTATAAAGAATCACAGTAGTCGATAGCAGGGCAAGGAAAGGTTGGCAGGGCGGCCGGATAAGTCGAAAAAACTCGTCAGAGAGGCTAGACCCAAAAAAGGTGTGGCTTCAGTGTAGGGCCGTCGTGATGGCCAGTGAGATTCTTTTCCAGGCCTCTGCGTGATGGTTGCAGCGTCTTGCGCAAGCGTTCCATATCACTCTCGGGGAACGCCGTAAACGTTCGCGCGAACTCGGTATTGTGATCGAGCATTTCCTGGCGGGGCATGCCAACCACGGCCGTAGTTACGGGCAAGCTTATCGAGTATCGCAACAAGGAATCGATGTCCCCCTTGCCCTCGGCGCTCTTCAGCAAATATTCCTGACCGGTGACCTTCATGGCAATCACACCCAGGTTCTTCGCACGCGCCGCCGGCAGCGCAAGTTCCTCGAATCTGCCATTTTGTGAAGCGTTCAGGGCCATCTGCACGCAATCCAGGTCGTGCTTCTGAATAGCCTGGGCCATCACTTCCCCGCTCGTGTGGCTGGTCATGCCGATGGCGCGGGCCATCTTCTGATCGCGCGCTTCCAGCAAGCCTTTCAATGCGCCATCGGGCGCTTCGAGCTTGGCGAGGTCCTCCGCGCGACCCAGGCTATGAATGTGCAGCAGGTCCACATGGTCGGTCTGCAGTCGCTTCAAGCTGCCTTCCAGGCGGCGCATAAATTCATCGCGCGTGCGATCCGGAATCTTGGTCGCCAGCCAGACGTCGTTGCGCCGCGTGGCCATTACCTTTCCAACACGGGTCTCGCTTTTACCATCGCCATAGGCGTATGCGGTATCCAGATAAGTGATGCCCGAATCGATCGCGTGATTCAAAATCCCCAGCGCTTCCGTTTCGTCCTCATACATCAGGAAGCGGCTACCGCAACCAAACGCAAGGATGGATACTTTCGCACCGGTGCGCCCAAGCGTTCGCGTCGGCAGTGGATTCGGGTTCACCGCACGAGCTTGCTGCCATTCACCCAAGAGCGAATAACCCATGCCAGTGGCAGTCCCAACGCTAACCTGTTCCAGGAATTTCCTACGAGTTAGGTCCTTCACCATGGTCAACTCCTACGGTGTCGCGTTCGCCTAGCGATGCATCGGACACATTTTATCGGTGCAGCTGGGCTTGGAACAGTGGAGAACTCCTGCGGCGAAGCTCGTAAATGGAGTCGCAACAAGCGCACCTAAAAGGACAAGGGCACGCAGCCGCATCGGCCAGTAGCATTTGGCGAACAGCCGAACGAATTGTGCCGCACGCGAAATGGGGAGTCTCCTTGTCTTTCAAAGACAGAAGTGTATGAGACTGGATTTCTCGGTGCAAGTCAACCCGCCGCCAGGATCAGCGCTTCTAAATCACGAAGCTGTGCGTCGATTCGGAGTGTACTTCGTGCCGTCGGAACCAGCTCCTGGTAACGCCGTTACCGGAGATGGATTCCGGTCAAAGCAACATCTCCGGTTACGCGAACCTATCAGGAATTGTTGAGGATTCAGCGTCGGGCCTCGGTAGCTGCGTCATCACTGACAAAAAGTGATGCACAGCCGATTCACTCGTGACGTAAGGCCATATTAGGATCGATGCGAGAGGCCCGCCTCGCCTTTCAACGTGAAATCATGGAAAGGCACAGGCGACGATAACTACACGCTTTCAATAAGGGACGTCGTGGTGACGCCTTCTGGCTCGGCTCACGGAATTTCTTAGGCGTGGGCAAGATCATAACGATTGCAGGCATAGCGAATGGGCTGTGGGCGTTGCTCGAGGTTGCGAAATTGCCGCGCCCGTTCGAGACGTGGGCTTGATGACCGCAAACAGACAAACGAAAATCCACTTGATTGCATAGCGATTCGCCACCATCGCACGCCGCTCGTGGGAGCCTTGGAAAAAAAGGGGTGCCGTGGCCAGCGTGGATTTTTTAGAGTTTGCGTGGTTAGCGGGAGCGCGACGTGCGTTAAAGTGGTCGGGATGGGAAACTCTTATATTCCAGCGAATATTGACGAATACCTGCGCAAGCGCCTGATGCCGGTAGAAGGCGCAATTCCTCAATTGCCCGGAATCGAGATGTACGGCAATTCGGTTCCCGCCGGCGCGGTGGGTGGCGACCTTTTTGAATACATCAATTTTCAGCAGCGGTACGACATTGACGGTCGCATCCAGCTCGCGCTGAAGCGCTCGCAGGAGTATCTGGAGAAGCTGGACGTCGGTGCATCGCCCCGCAATTCCGTTGACGACCATGTCAACTGGCTCAGTTCGCGTCCGGGCTTCAGTGCGGAAAAGGAAACCGCTTACCGTGAAGCGCGAAGCTCGGAGCAGATGCGTATCGCGGAGGATCTGCGCGAGCTACGCAGCACCGCCGGAGTGCTCCTGGTCGACGCCGAAGGTCACGGAATCATAGCCGCCAAAATCGCCTCGACCGTCCATGACACGTTTCAAGCGCTGATGCTTTCGGAGCTCGATCACCGCGGGAAGACTAGCCCGGAATTGTTCGAGAGGATGAACTTACGGTTGGCTCAATCCTCCACGGCGCGCAATGCGCTCGGGCGGAGTCTGACGGATGGAGTACAAGAGATCGCCACGATGTTGTATGGCGAAATCCGGCCATCCGGTAATTTTCGATTTGTGAATTTTGGACATCCGCCGCCACTCGTTTACTCTGCGGAATTTGGCAGGTTCGTGGAATTGGACAAGAGCCGGATGGTGCAGTTTCTCCCGCTCGGCTTGCAAATCCCCGAAGACCATCCTGACCGGAACCGCTATCTCTCTTTGGACTATCGGAAGCGACGCGTGAAATCTTCGGACGTGGCCGAGCTCACGCTCATGAATACAGGGGACATCTTCTTTCTATATAGCGATGGCGTTTATAGCGGCGGCGATAAAGAGGAACGCAGCCGCCTTGAAGAAGTGATGCTTCAGCACCATCGGCTGTCGGCGAAGGAAATCTGCAACTCCCTACTCAATTACGCTCTAGAAAGGGACGACGAGTTGCGCCAGAGTGGCGAGCAAGACCGCATTGACGACAAGACCGTCGTCATCATCAAGCGCCACTAGCAGAGGGCTGCAGGCGCGTATTCGGGATCTGACGTGCAGGTTGATTAAAGCAGTTTTCGAAACACATCTTCCCTAGTCGCGCATCATCGTCCGAAACCAATATCCTCTCGCTCGGCTTACCACCGAAGTAGCGCGCGTGCGGCTCGGATATAACCTCACGCGGATCGTTGGCCGGGTTATGACCGAGATTTCCATTCCGTACCCCAAAGGGGTTATCAAGACAGACTGCGCATCCCTTCCACCTGTTTTTCCAGGCGAACACCGTGTCCCGATTGAGAAAGCTGAAAGCATAAACCGATGCCCGTAATTTCATGGCCGATCCCTCGGTGCGTAACAATATTCCGAGAATGCCGGATGCTGGAGTCACTGTTGCGGTAGGGACGACCATCGCTGATCGCCCCCCGCATAGATCCGTACGAGCGCGTCTACGCATACGGCTCTTACGAAGGATGAGTGGCGTAGAAGCGTGCATCAGGATAGGGGTGCAG